>ENA-UOJG01000473-UOJG01000473.1-human-gut-metagenome-genome-assembly--contig:-C47-NODE-473-length-56406-cov-8.280616_pt1 | contig 56406 bp, 36 predicted proteins | sample MGYA00242340_ERZ723887 | MGnify/ENA metagenome assembly ERZ723887 | reverse complement strand
CTCCTGAAAATTTTCCTCCCGGAAATATTAAAATAATTTCGACCAGTTACTTAAAAAGCAAAATTACTGGGTTGGCGGTTTATAGTTCGGAAGGTACGAGATATATGCGGTCGATGCGGAACCGGCGCACGAATTTATTGCTGTTGAATTCGGAATTGGATACGTTGGTCTGCACGAAAAGCGTGGTAGTGCACGTTTGGGCCGACTCATCGTTTGCATCGTCCATCAGCCAGAGCGAATCGTAGAAATTGCTCACGGGGAACTGAAATCCGGAGGCCACCTTTATGGTGGTCATTTCGGTGGGCGAGGTTGTGAAGTCGTTGCTTGTGTAGGTCTGACGCGCAGTGCGTCCGTTGGCGCCCATATAGCTGAGCACGAAGCGCAGCTTGGTCGACTCGCCGGTTACGGTGGCGTCCTCGATCGATGCAGGAGCGAACACGGCGTAGATGTCGTATTTACCGGAAAGCACGTCGGGGAGATTGAACGTAACGGAAGGCTGCGTGGAGGGCGACGTGCCCGACAACTCGATATAGCCGCCTTCGCTTACCTCGGCGAAGAGAGGATTGGAAGTACCTACGGTGCGTGTGGTGATAATCGTGTTGGCACCGCGCACACGGCCGTTGGCGTTCTCGGCCTCGACCTCTACGGGCTTGAAGTAGGTCTGTTCACGCGGATAGTCGATTGAACCCGAGAGATAGATCATGCCGTTGGAAGCCTGAATCTGCTCGGAGCCGCGGAAGAGGCCCAGCGGGTCGAAAATCTTACTGCCCGAGGTGGCGGTCAGGGTGCCGAGGGCGAGCGGGTCGGTGATACGCTGGCGGAAAACCAGGTCGCGCACTATGGCCAGGCAGGTCTGGATCTGCTGGATGGAGTCGGCCACGGCCTGGTCTGCATTATATACCTTGAAGAGCGGGGAAATCTCGCTGTAGGCCTTTGTCCATGCGTTGTCGTCGGGAATCACCATGGTAAACACCGAGTCCTCGGCCAGGATATTGCCCAGGCCATAGACCGGATGCTCGAACAAGCGGTTGTATACCACTTTTACCGAGTCGTAGACGGTATTGCCGTTCTCGTCGATGTCGATGGGAGCCGACGAGGCCTCGTCGAAACGCTCCTCGTCGAAACGGCTGAGGAACTCGCGTATCATCGTGGTGTTGGAGTGCGTGTCGATATACTCACGGATGTTGTAGCTGTAGGGGATGCGCTCTCCAAGGATGTGGACCACGCCGTTGTTGAGCACGATGTCGGAACGGGTGATGCGCGCCCCGCCGAAGGAGGCGCCATCGAAGTAGAGCACCTTGCCGTTGTACATTCTCACGCCACGGGAGGCGCCGTTGGCAGTGGAGATATTGAAACGGGCCATGTGGTTTGCCACGATGCGTTTCACCTCGGCCACGTCGGTGAGGTCGACGTCGGCCAGCGCCCGGTTGTCGGGCACCCAGAGGGTAAACGTCTGAGAAGTGTTTAGAAGGTCGGCGTAGCCTGCCACCTCAATCATCTTGCCGAACTGCGAGAGCGCGGGGTCGGACTTCACCATTTCGTAGACGGTCTGGTCGGCAGCCACCAGCGAGGGGTCCGGATCGTAGTGGTCGTCCCACTTGTCGGAGCAGGCGCCGAGAAGGGCCAGCGCGGAGGCCGCAGCGAGGAAACGGTGGATATGTGCGGTTATTTTCAGCATTGTATTATCTGATATTCGGATTTACAGGTTTTATTGTCGGATAGGCGGAGGCTCAATAGATGTCCTCGCGCTCAATCTGGCTTACGGGGATAATCTCGATGTAGTCGCCGTGGAACTCCTGATTGGGGTCGTAGACGTTCTTGCCGCGGAGGGTATGGGCACCATATTCCTGCCAGGTGAACTGACCAACAATCACGCGCAGGCACGTATTGACCGCGCGGAGCGATACACCGCCGCTCTGGGGCGTATAGATCGATGCGGGAGCTTTCATATACCCGCGGTTTCGCATGGCCTTGTCGTTTTCGGAGTCGGCAGGGCTGTCGGTGTCGGGAAGCCAGCCTACCTGCGGATCGGTGCCGGCGATACGGAGGTCGCGGGGAATACCCTGGATTTCGCCATCGACGAAAAGCTGGGCGATGCCGCGCCACGACTCCTGGCGGTAGCCGATGCGCACTTCGTAGGAGCCCGGAGGCATCGGAAGCATTCTCAGGGTGAAGTCATACCAGCCGTTGAGTTTGAGCTCGTCGGCCTCGAAGTTTGTCCAGCCGTTGGAGGCCCACATGGTGATTTCCGTCTCGTCGGAGAAGCTGAGATGCTTGGAACAGAAATCGTTGGGTATCACGTAGCCGTTCTCGCCCTGGATGTCGGCGAGCTGCCAGCGGATGTTGTTGTTGGTAAGTTCGGGGGGAACGTTGTAGAAGTCGAAGCGGATGCGCTTGTTGAGCACGTCGTTCACCATGTTGTTCTCATCGTAGACGAGCATCGACGTAAGCGAGTGGGCGAAACCATTGATTGCGCTGATGTTGGAGAGCTGCTCGTCGAGACCCACACAACGGCCGTCGCTCAGAGTATTGATGCGGTTGCCGGCCTTGATTTCCATCAGGCGGTAGGTGAGCATAGTCTCATAGTATTCGGTGCGCTCGTTCATGCGCGAGCTTACGGTGCATGGGCCGTTGTAGAGGAAGGAGTTGGTCGACATCTGACGGTCGAGGATATGGTATGCCACGAACTTATGGAGCGCATTGGCCTCGGAGGTGTAGTCGCCGCGGTCGTCGGTGCCGTAATACTGCTCGGCGTAGGCCACGAGTTCATCGAGGGTGTGGATGCCGTAGAGGCCCATGATGTTGTCAGGCTCGGCGAAGAGAGTGTAGCCGTAGCGTTTCACGGTGGGAACACGGAAAGAATTCTCGCCGCGCACCACCACGCCCGACGGATAGGGCGACACATAGCTCTCGTCGCGAATGGGCTCCATGGCGCGGTTGAGCCCTGTGGCGCGAAGAGCCTGGGCAAAGATTGTGAAACGGCCCTCCTGCTCGATTACGTCGACGATGAAATCTTTCGAGGGCACGATTACGTTGCCGACCACGTGGACGACGCCGTTGTGCACTTCGATGTCCTTCTCGATGATGGGCACATTTTTGTTGAGGTATATTACCAGACCCGAACCGGTGGCATCGGTGGCGAACGACACGGTGATATAGTTGTCGCTCATCGACGACTCAGGCAGGGCGCCCTCTTCAAACTGATCGGAGGTATAGTCGATTCCTTTGGAGTTGACGATGTGGTTGTAGACCAGCTCGCGCTTCTCGTCGAGGGTTAGGTCGCCCAGTCGCAGACCGTTGTCTGACAGATAGCGGCGTATGCTTTCGTCGGTGGGAGCGAAGAGCGTATAGTGGCCGTAGGTGGAGAGCAGGCCCCCGATGCCCGTCTCGTCGAGTAGCGAGGCGAAAATGGAGAATCGGGCGTCCTCGTGGATGTAGGAGGAGACAGTGTGGCCGGTGAAGGTGTAGAAAGCCTCGTCGTCAACGTCGTCGGAACACCCGGTGAGCACCGTGGCTCCCACTGCCGGCACCAGAAAGAGCGCGGTGGCAGCCATGCGGCTGAATATGTTTCTTATGTTGGTCATATTGCGGAGTGATGTTGTGTTGCTTTTGCTATGGTATCGTAATTCAGGATATGCCGATGCCCGGCAATCAGTTCGTTATGTCGGTCGACTGCTTATAGAAGGGATTCTGCACGAGCAGGCTGTTGGCACGCATTTCTGTTGCGTTGATCGGCATATAAAGCGCGTCGTAGCTGCTGAGTTTGCTCGATACGGTGCTCTGGTCGAGATTGTCGTATTTCACGGCGAGATAAGTGCTCACAAGATTGCGGAACTGGTCGCGGTGATGCGTAATTCGGCGCAGCAGGTCGAAATATCGCTTGCCCTCGTAGAGGAACTCGCGCTGGCGCTCGTCATAGATAAAGTTCAGCATCAGCTCGGTGGAGTTATAGTTGTCGAAGCTGAGCGAGCCGGCTCCGGCCTCTGGATTGGCGCGGTCGTAGCTGATGCAGGCCAGGCGGAACGCCTCCTGAAGGTCGCCTCCGCTCTCTACGATGGCCTCGGCCTTCATGAGATAGATTTCAGGCAGGCGGTATACAATCCATTTGGTCTCGTAGGGCGATACGCGGATATAGTCGCCCGACGATACGCTGGAGGCAGTAAGTGCGGTGCCCTCCAGATAGCTCACATATTTGCGGATGATGGCTCCTCCGCCGGAGTTGGAATAATAGGAGGTGCGCTCACGCAGGTCGGTCTCGCCGAAGATCTGACGTACCCCCGTCTTGAAGTCGTAGGGAATGATCTGCTGGGCGTAGCCCTGACTCTGCTCGCCGTAGAAGTCGGCCACGGCATAGTTCCAGTAGTTGACCGTGTTGTAGTTCAGCTCGAAAATTGTCTCGGAGCTGAGGCCGGTGGTGAACACCTCGCGGCTGTAGCTCATCGAAGGCACGAGGGTGAAGACGTTGTTAGCGTCGCGGAGAAGGCGGTCGCAGTATTCGATACACTCGCCGTAGCGGCCGCGCCAGAGACACATGTCGGCGATAAGGGCGCGGATAGCAGCCTGCGTCATGCGGCTCTTTGTGTAGGTCTTGTTGCTGTAGGTGGCGGCCGCACGAGGCTCAACAGCCTTGAGGTCGTCGATCAGGAAGTCGATTATATGGTCGGGATCGGCCTGCGGAGCCTCGAAGGTGTCGGTATCGTCGATTACCGGCTCGGTGACGAAAGGAACGTCGCGGAAGGCACGCACCAGAGTGAAATAGCAGTACGCGCGGATACCCTTCACCTCAGCCAGATATGCGTTGAGCTGCGACTGGGTGAAATTGGGGTCCTCGTCGCGAACCCCGGGGGCGAAGTGCTCCACGGTATTGCAGAGGTTGATTACGTTATAGAAATTGCCCCACGAAGTATAGCCGTTGGAGGGCAACAGGTTGAGGTTGGCTATGTAGCGGAGGTTGTCGTCGCCGTTGGAGGGGCTCAGCAGCATGTTGTCGCTGCGGAACTCTCCCCATACGATTACGCGCTTGAGGAAGTCGCTCTCCTGCATATTGCGGTAGCAGGAGCCGGTTACGGCCTTGACGTCGTCCTCCGACTTCCAGAAGTCGTCGAGCACCATTTCGTTGGTGGGCTGCAGGTCGAAAAAGTCGTTGCAGCCGGCAAGCGACACGCCGACGGCGACGGCCGCCAGGACCCTGCCGACTGATTTTATCATTGTATTTAGGGATTTCATAGTTTGGAACTGCTTTTGAAGGATTTTGAGAATCAGAAGCCTACGGTGATGCCGAGGGTGAAGTACTGCGAGCGCGGCGTGTTGCTGCGGTCCTCGGCTATGCCATACTGGTTAGGCGAAATCTCAGGATCCACACCGGAATATTTGGTCCAGGTGCAGAGGTTGTTGAGCGTCAGATAGGTATTGATCTGGCTGAGCTTTATCTTCTCGCAGAAAGTCTTGGGGAACTCATAATTGAAGGTAAGATACTTGAAGCGCAGGAACGAGCCGTCTTCCACGAAGCGGTCGCTTCCCAGCCAGTTGTAGCCGTACTGATAGAGGGCGCGCGGCATATCGGTGAGGTCGCCTTCCTTACGCCAGCGCCAGTTCACGGCGATGCTCTGGTTGTTGTTGGTATACATGTTCTCCGACCACATACGGGCGTAGTTCACGATCTTGTTACCCGTGCGGAAGTTGAAGAAGGCATTGACCGATAGATTCTTCCAGCGTACGGTAAAACCGAAGCCGCCGTAGAATTTAGGGTTACAGTTGCCCAGGTATACGATGTCGAGCTCGTCGATGGTGCCGTCATGGTTCACGTCCTCATAGATGGCGTCGCCGCCGCGGAAGCGGTAGTTGGCCGTGCCGTAGCCGAAGGTCATGTAGAGCGGATTGCCGTTGGCGTCGCGTACTACGTTGCCGGCCTCGTCGCGTACCACGGGCGAAGTGCCGTTCTCATTGTAGTCGGAGTACTGGTATACGCCTTTATAGCGGAAGCCGTAGACCGAACCGTAGGCGTTGCCTACCTGGAAGCGAGAGAGATAAGAGCCGTTCTGACCGTTGAACTCGCCCTTGTTCATTTCGGCGATGGCGGGGAGCAGCTCGGTGATTTTGCTGGTATAGTTGGCGAGGTTGAAATTCACGTCGAAACTCCAGTCGCCAACTTTCACCAGGTTGTTGGTGTAGAAATTGAGTTCCCAGCCGTTTTTCTCCATGGCGCCGCCGTTGATATAGCTCAGCGAGCCGAATCCGGTGCTCGACGGGATGGTGAAGTCCTTGAAAAGGAGGTCCTGGTTCTTCTCGTGGAAGAGGTTAAAGTCAAGGTTGTACTTGTAGTTGAAGAGGTTGAGGTCCACGCCGAAGTTATAGCTCGTGTTCGTCTCCCATTTCAGGTTGGAGAGGCGGATTGTGGAGGGCTTCATGGTGGAGATGTCGATGTAGTTGCCTCCGCCGGTGTAGCGCGAGTAGTGGAGATATTCGTAGTCGGGCATGCGGCCGGTCTTGCCGTAGCCCAGTCGGATGCCCAGCAGATTGAGCCAGTCGTTGCTCCAGTCCATCCAATGCTCGTCGGAGATGTTCCATTTCACCGATACGGCGGGGAAAGTACCCCAGCGGTTGTCGGGGCCGAAGCGGGTGGAGCCGTCGCGGCGTATGGTGGCGTCGAGAATGTAGCGGTTGTCGAAGGCGTAGTGGATTCGGCCCATATAGGCCATCGAGCGCCATTCCGACTTGATGCTCTCCTGAGTGTCGGCATATCCTTCGGCTGTGGGAGTGTGGATGCCGTTGGGGAGGTCATATTTGCGGAATTCCTGATACTGGGAGTTACCGGTGGTGAGCTCCCATGCGGCGTAGAGCAACAGGGAGTGTTTCTCGGGAAGTTTCGGTACGAAAAGGAGGTCGTGCTTGGTCTGGATATTCAGACTCTCCGCCTCACGGCCGTACACGCGGTTGATGGCCCAGTTGGTCCATGGCTGCGAGGATATTTCGCGCGGAAGGATTTTGTCCTCCTTCTTGTTCTCGATGTCGAACTGCACATAGCCTGTGTAGCGCAGGCGGTGTTTAGCCGGGTCGAGAATCTCGTAGTTGAGGCGCAGCGTGGGGATGATGCGCATGTTGGTCTCGTCGTATTTGGCCTTGTGGGCCAGAGCCACGGGGTTCACCAGGTTCTTCTGGTTGTCGTCGAGCTGCGAGGTGATGGGGATATTGTAGAACTCATCGGTCTCGTTGCCCTGCGCGTCGTGGCGGTATATGCCCACATTGGGCATCTTGCGGTAGGCGATGTCGAGCAGGCCTTCGGAGTCCCAGTTCTCCTTATAGTTCTGCTTGTTTTTGGAGTGGGTAAGCGAGAATTCGGTCGAGAAGCGCAGACGGTCCGATACCTGGTAGTCGAGGTTCATCAGCGAGGAGATTCGGTCGAGATGCTGCTTGATGATTGTGCCTGACTGATTGAGATAGCCCACCGAAACGCGGTAGCGGGCCTTATCGCCGCCGCCGGTAATGTTTACGGTATTATCGTAGGTGTAGCCGTATTGCGTCACGGCGTCGACCCAGTCGGTGTTGTTGTTGAATTCGTAGTATTCCGAGAATGTCGGGTCGTAGTTGAATTCGGGGATATCGGCGGCGTTCACATCCTGACGGGGATTGAAGTAAGCCTGCTTCATGAGCATGGTGTAGTCGTCGCCGCTAAGCATCTTGCGGCCGCGGGGCTGCTTGTGGGCGGAGAACTTGAAGAGATACTGCACCTTGGGCGGACCCTTGACGCCGCGCTTGGTCTTGATCATTATCACGCCGTTGGCGCCGCGCGAGCCGTAGATGGCAGCCGAGGCGCCGTCCTTCAGCACGGTGATTTCTTCGATGTCCTCGGGATTGATGCTGAGAAGGTTGGCAAACTGCTCGGAAGTGGCGTTGGCATAGTCGAACGAGCCGTCGACATGGCTTTCGTAAGGGATGTCGTTGAGAACGATCAGCGGGGTGGAGTTGGAGTTGATTGAGCCGGAGCCGCGGATACGCATGGCCGAGCCCGAACCGAGGTCGCCCGAAGCGTTCACGATGTCGAGACCCGCCAGACGGCCCTGCAGGGCGTCGTCGATCGACGATACGCTCACGCCCTCGAATGCCTTGGTGTTGATGGTCTGCATGGCGCCGGAGATTTCGCGGATGGGAATCGGCATCGTGCCGTCGTTCATCACTTTCTGGGCCGTCACGACCACCTCGGCCAGTGTCGAGGAGTCTTCGAGCTTCACGTTCATCACAGGCTCAATGGGGAGCATCTGCGCCGTGAAGCCAACGAACGAAATTTTCAGCTTGTTGGCCGGATTCTTCACCTGAAGCGAGAATTCGCCGTTGATGTCGGTCACCGTCATGCTGTGCACTCGGTTGGTCTTGTCGATTTCATGCACGGTGGCACCGATAATCGGTTCGTTGTCGCCGTCGACAACGGTTCCCCGCACCATATTGGCCGACTGAGCTGCCGCAAGAGCCGGGAGCACCGTCAGCAATAGCGTGAGGAATATATGTTTCACTTTTCCCATTTGAGAATATCGGTTTCGGTTAAAGATATTTGGTTGGCCCGGCGTTCCCGCGCAGGGGCGCCTTCTATATATGTTACTCAAACTTCAGGGCCTTATCAATAAGGTGAATCACAGCACGGCTCGATGCCGAGATGCCGGTGGCGCTGTTGAGGTCCGAATTGTCGACGATAATGTCGCGGGCCATGATGTTGTAGAGCCCGGTCGAGGTAATCACGTGTGCCTCGTTGTCGACAGGATTGTCCACGCCACGGATGGTCATCCCCATGCCGTCGCTCGAGATGGATATCTTGTGGAACTTGTCGAAAGCATTGCGTGCAGCCGTCTCATAGATCATCGGGCCATAGGCCGTGCCGTCGATATAAGCGGAATTGTCCACAAAATGGTAACGCAGGAAGCGCAGCAGATATATGGTCTTGGTGCGTTTGGACTCGAGGTTGGAGTCGGAAGCGATCTGCTCCCAGGTGTAGAGTTTCGGATCGGAGGCGAAAGCGCGGTCGAGCGCTTCGGCCGTGGGCACGAGTATCGTGTAACGGTAGTTGTTGAAGAAACTTACGATGCTTCCCACGCTTGTGGTGCCGGTAGTGGTCTTCACGGAGAAAATCTCCTCGATTTCCTTGTCGTTGGCGAAGATGTTGAACACCTGGTCGTGACCGCGGCAGAGGTCGAAGAACGCCTTGAACTCAGGCGATTCTCCCAGGCGGTTGTATACGCTTGTGGTGGCGTCGTGGATGATGTGGTCGATGAAGAAGGTGCGGCCGTTGTCCGACGAATAGCGGCAAATGTCACCGTTGGAGCCTGTGACAATCCCGGCCGGCGCCTGGTTGAGTTCCATGTCGCCTCCGCCATTTACGGTCAGGCCATTGTCGCGGCCCGACAGAGCAATCGTGCCTCCACCCTTGGTGAGGGCGAAGCGGCGGCGCCCGTCGTCGATATAACCGCTGAGCGTGCTGCCGTCGTTGTCGCCGACTACGATATGGAGGTCGAGAATATCGCGCATGCGGTTGCGGATGATGCTCTTGGAGGTTACGTTGCGCTTGAACTCTCCTTTGTTGCCGTTTGCATCGGCGGCGTAGACAGCTGCGCGCACCGAATTCGTGGCCTTGTCGTAGCTGAAGCTCCAGATTTCGCGGTTGCTGCCTCCGCGCGCCCAGCTGATGGGTTCGCGGTAGTTCTGCAGAGCCTCGTCGGTGGGCACGAGCAGGTTGTACATGTTCTCCATCGAGCGCAGATACATATAGTAGCGCATGGCCTGTTTGTCGTCAAGGTTGCTCCAGTCGTCGGTTATCGCCCATTTCATAATGGTGGTATTATCGGCTGTGAGCACAGAGCCGTAAACGCCCTGATAGTCGATGGGAGGGAACACCGTGTTGATAAAGTATACCGTGCCGTTGCCCGTGATTTCCGTGCGCACCACATTGGCCGGGGTAATGTCGATCGGATAGGAGGTCTCGTCGGTCAGTGTGGGCCACAGGTGTGGCAGCGACGCTGTGAACGAACGCTTCTGATGATTCTTGAGGAAGGAAGCGAGAATGTCCGACGGCACGTTGTCCCACGAACCGTAGGCATCGCGCAGATACACGCCCTTGCCGCTGTTGAAGAACTCGTTCATCGCTTCGTCGGTAGGCACGAACATGGTGCCCATATCCTGTTCCGACGACGACTGCGAATAGGCAGCCTCCGAAGGATCGTAATAAAGCAGACCGTTGCCCGACACATCTTCGCCAAGCGGACCGCGGGTGCAGTTGCGCTCGTTGAAGAAGCGCTTGCGGAATATCGAGTCGACCCCGCCCAGCGACGGACGCATAGCCGACGAGCCGTTGTAATATTCCTTCACAGCGGCGTCGGTGGCTTTGTCGAAATAGGGGGCGCTGAATTTATTGAGCAGACGATTGAAAATTTTCGCTTCGGAAGCCGAGGCGATAGCGTCGGCCATCGTGCCTACGGGCACCATCACATCGGCCAGCACATGGATATAGCCGTTTTTGCATATGATATCCTGCTGCACCACGCGGATGCCGTTGATATATATGCCCGAGGTGGATACGCTCTTTCCGTTGAGAATCACCGAGAAGTCGTCGGCCGTCATCCCCATGGTCTGCATCTGCGCCGGGGTGAAATTCACCATCATCGGCGCGTCGGCCACCATATATAGAGGCTTTTCGGCGAAACGGGCCCACTGAGGATTCTCAAACAGTTCGGGATCGTTCACGCGCGCCACCGTATCGAGCTGCGTTGCCGACGTGAACCGTCGTATGGCCAGACCCTCCACGGCGCCGTCTGTTCCCGCAACGTTCGAGAGCATCTCGGCAAGATATGCCATGTTGATCATGCTTGAGTTCATGATTGCCTTTTTCTGGGCGGCTGTGAGTTTCTCATAGCTTCGTACGCCGTAGGGGTTGTTCCTGAAAAAGCGTTCGAAAGCATCGTCCCGGGCCGGAAAGAGCGTCTTGCTTCCTGTGCGCTGCAGTGTCTCGCCGTATCCCAGGTCGTCGATCAGGCGCAGGAAATAAGTAAATCCTCCGTCCTCCCGCAGATAGTCGTAGATACTTGCGCCAAGCAGCTCGGCCGACGGCTCCTCGTCGTCGAGGACGTAGTCGTCCTTGCAGCCCGTCAGCGTGAGCCCTCCGGCCAGTGCAGCCGACAGCACGAGGAGTTTCACGCTCGAGGTGTAGAATCTGAAATGCATTTTATGATTAGTTTAGATTTGAGGCTTTTTTCGTCAAGAGTTTCTCCGGAGCGCAATCCGCAGCGGAACTCTCGGTTTTTCAAAGCAAAATTACATCGTGCGCACCCCATTTTTGCGCAATTAATTCTCCTAATTTTAATACATATGCCTAATTTTTCATGGTTGCTATATCCTCCTGGCGCAAACGCGCGAATTTGTGACGAATTTATGATAAAACCGCCCTACAGCGTCTTATTCTCGTATGATGGCGCCTCCTTCGACAGTTCAACATCGCCGCGAATTTAAACAATTTTTTGGTTTCAATGAAGAGTTAAGGCTATATTTTGGTTCATCCGGTGGATTTTGGAATTTACCCTGATTGTAACTTTGCATACACAGAATTTTCATCTTCTGCGCTTCCGTTCACCGACGTTTCCAATTCTTATATATTTCCAACTCGCGCCGGACGAAGAGCCGGCACTCCTTAACCAAAAACCATATCATGAGATTCGCAACCTTGCATTTTGCTAAATCCGTCGCCGCAGCCACCGCTGTATTTGCAGCAGCTTGGAGCGCCTCTGCCACCGACACCGACAAACTGTGGTATCAGGCGCCCGCACGAGAATGGATGGAAGGCGTACCCCTGGGTAATGGCCGATTGGGCGCCATTGTCTACGGTGGCATCGACCGAGAGAAAATAGCACTCAACGAAATCACCCTATGGGCCGGTCAGCCCGACACCATCCAGAACACAATCTGCGGTCCTGAAAAGCTTGCCGAAATTCGCTCGCTTTTCTTCGCCGGCAACCTTGCGAAAGCAAACGAAGAAACCATAAAGCATCTGTCGGGCACCCGCCGCGACTTCGGCACTCACCTCCCGCTGGGCGACCTCCTTATCAACTCAGCATACCCGGCCGGCGAGGTGCGCGGATTCCGCCGCGAACTCGACATGCAGAGCGCAGTTGCCACCACCACGTTCGAGAAAGGGGGCGTGCGCTTCTCGCGCGAAGTGATTTGCGACTATCCCGACGACGTGCTCGCACTGCGTCTTACAGCCTCCAAACCCGGCCAGATTACCTCCGACTTCCTTTTCTCCCTTCTACGCGACGCCAAAATAGAATCCACTCCCGAGGGGGTTCTGCAATTTTCGGGCAAAGTGGACTTTCCCAAACAGGGCAAAGGAGGAGTGGCATTCGCCGGGACTCTGAAACTCAACGTATATGGTGGTACTGTCGCTGCCGAAGGCTCTGCCGTTAAAGTCAGAAATGCAGACTCCGTCGAAGCATACTTCGACGTTCGCACCGACATGTTCGAGGCAGACCCCGCCGCGAAATCCTCCGAAACGGTGGCCAAGGCTGCCGCAAAAGGATTCGACAAAGCTCTGGCCGCTCACACGGCCGACCATTCCGCGCTATACAACCGTATGAGCATCTCGCTCGGCACTCCCGGCGAGATGGCATCCCTTCCCACCGACGTACGCCTCCACCTGGTCAAGAACGGCGCGGTCGACCCTGCTTTCGACGCTCTGTTCTTCCGCTACGGCCGATACATGCAGATCGCGTCCTCGCGCCCCAATTCCCCGCTCTGCTCGAATCTCCAGGGAATATGGAATGATAACCTCGCATGCCAGATGGCCTGGACATGCGACTACCATCTTGACATCAACATCCAGCAGAACTACTGGAGTGCCAACAAAGCGAATCTCGCCGAGACCAACGTGCCCGTGTTCACCTTCCTGAAACATATCGAGAAACCCGGCCGCGAGACCGCCGAAAAAATTTACGGTGCAAAAGGCTGGGTGGCACACACCTGCGTAAACCCCTGGGGCTACACCTCGCCCGACGGCGCCATCTACTGGGGGCTAAACGTATCGGCAGGCGCATGGCTCGCCACACATCTCTGGAGCCACTACAAGTACACGCAGGATAAGGATTATCTCGCCTCGACCGGCTACCCGCTGCTCAAGGGGTGTGCCGAATTCTTCCACTCCTACATGACCGAGGACCCCAACACCGGATACCTCCTCACAGGGCCCTCCATTTCGCCCGAAAACGGCTTCGTAACCCCTGATGGCCAGGGACTCTCCGCCTCGATGATGCCTACAATCGACCGCGGAATCGTAGCCGACATTTTCAACGCCGTGATTGAGAGCTCGCGCATCCTCGGAGTCGACAAGCCTTTCGCGCGCCAGCTGCAGAAAGATCTCGCCAAGCTTCCTCCCATTAAGGTCGACGACCGCGGCGAAGTGCAGGAATGGCTCCACGGCTTCCCTCGCCAGGATCCGGCCCACCGCCACACTTCCCATCTGCTCACTCTCTATCCGCTCGGCCAGCTCACCTACACCAAGACACCCGAACTCATGGAAGCAGCCAAGCGTACCATCGCCAACCAGACAACCGCCAACGGCTGGGAAGATACCGAATGGAGCGCCGCCAATATGCTTGGATTCAATGCATTTCTTAAGGACGGTGAAAAAGCCCACTACTGGCTTCAGGACCTCTTTCGCTTCTTCACCCGCGAGAACCTCATGACCGTATCGCCCGCAGGCATCGCCGGAGCCGAGCGCGACATCTTCAGTTTCGACGCTACCGAGGCCTCGGTAGCCGCCATGTGCGACATGCTCCTCCAGAGCCACGACGGCTTCATAGATTTCCTTCCCGCACTCCCCCAGGCCTGGGCTGAAGGCTCCGTGAAAGGAATCTGCGCCGAAGGCGGTATCACAGCCGACCTCTCCTGGGCCGACGGCAAAATGCAGAAAGCCACGCTCCTCGCATCGGCCGAAACCCCTTGCCGCATCGCCCTTCCCGAAGGCTCTGTGGCCGAATTCTCGCTCAACGGCACTCCACTAAAGACCAAGACCGACGCCGACGGACGCGTATCGCTCAAGGTGAAACCCGCCGACCGCATCGAAATATCTTTCAAAAACAGCTAACACAGCCTCCCGACATCTTAAAACCTGTCTTTATCATGAACCATAAGTTTATAGCCATCGCCGCGCTCGCAATGACGGTTCTCGGCTGCGACGCCGCAGTCTCATCACGCGCCCTCAACGACGGCTGGCGTTTTCGCCAGGGACGCGGCGAGAACTGGTATCCGGCCACAGTGCCCGGAACAGTTCATACCGACCTGATGGCCAACGATCTCATCGAGGATCCGTTCTATCGGCTCAACGAGCGCTCCGTGCAGTGGGTCGACAAGGAGGACTGGATGTACGAGACCAATCTCCGCGCCACCGCCGATGAAGTAGCTCAGACCAATCAGCAGCTCGTTTTCTACGGTCTCGACACCTATGCCGACGTATATCTCAACCACCACTGCATACTCCGCGCCGACAATATGCACCGCACATGGCGCATCGACGTAAAGGGTATTCTCCAGGATGGCGACAATCTGCTCGAAGTCTACTTCAACTCGCCTATCAAGGTCGACCTTCCCAAATTCGACAAATACGACTACGCTTTCAACACCGGTCCCGACCAGAGCCAGAACGGCGGAATCTTCCATAAGACCCTCAGCGTGTTCGCCCGCAAAGCCGGCTACCACTATGGCTGGGACTGGGGGCCGCGTCTGGTAACTTCCGGCATCTGGCGCCCGATCGAGCTCCAGACCTGGAGCGGCCAGCGCATCTCCGACGTGCAGTATGTGCAGGGCGACGTCAACGCCCGCTCCGCATCGCTGACGGCCTTCGTTGAAGTGGAGGCCGACGAATCTGTGGCCGACGCCACCGTCTCGGTCAGCGCCGACGGCAAGCTCCTCGCATCGAAGAAAACCGCTCTGCAGAAGGGCGTGAACCGTATCGAAGTTCCATGCAAGGTGTCGAAACCGCGCCTGTGGTGGTCCAACGGTCTCGGCGAGCCCAACCTCTATAATTTCACCGCCGCACTCGACGTCGACGGCAACCGCGTGGAAGCCACCGACACCGAAATCGGCCTACGCTCGCTCAAGCTGATCCACAAGCCCGACCCCGACGGCCACTGCTTCTATTTCGAGCTCAACGGCAAGCCCGTATTTGCCAAAGGCGTCGATATGGTACCGCTCGACAATTTCCTTCCTCGTATCACCCCCGAACGCTACGAGAAGCATGTGCTCGACGCCAAGGCCGTCAACATGAACATGATTCGCGTATGGGGTGGCGGCGTCTACGAGGACGACTATTTCTACCAGCTCTGCGACCGAAACGGCATGCTCGTCTGGCAGGACTTCATGTTTGCCTGCTCCACCTACCCCGCCGACTCCATATTCCTGGCCAATATCCGCCAGGAGGCCATCGACAATGTGAAGCGACTGCGCAACCACAGCTCAATCGCCCTGTGGTGCGGCAACAACGAGTGTCAGGACGTGTACTACGGCTGGGGTGGCAAATACAACTATTATAAGGAGAAAGGCGTCGAGGAGCTTACCACCCGCCAGTTCAAGGATATGTATTTCCGAGTTCTCCCCGAAGTCGTCAATGAATACGGCGGCGGGATAGCCTATTGGCCTTCCTCCCCCTTCGCCTTCGAGGACACCCCATCCGACGGCCGCAACGGCGACGCCCACTACTGGGGGGTATGGCACGGCCGCGACTCCATCGGTCACTACAACATAGAGAAAGCCCGCTTCTTCTCTGAATACGGCTTCCAGTCGTTCCCCGAATTTGAATCGGTGAAAATCTACGCTCCACAGGAGCGCGACTGGCATATCACCTCCGACGTGATGATGTGCCATCAGCGCGCCGGCTCCTACGCCAACAATCTCATCAAGGAGTACATGGACAATGAGTTCCGCACTCCCGCCGACTTCCCCACATTCCTCTACGTAGGTTCCGTGCTCCAGGGCGACGCCATCAAGACAGCCGTCGAGGCCCACCGCCGCGACATGCCCCACTGTATGGGAACACTCGTATGGCAACACAACGACTGCTGGCCGGTGGCCTCCTGGGCCGGCCGCGACTACTATGGCCGCTGGAAGGCCCAGCAATACTACTCCCGCCAGGCCTACGACGACATCCTTGTCTCTCCCGTGGTTCTCGGCGACTCGCTCCACGTCAACGTGGTAACCGACCGGCGTACCCCGGCCAAAGGTGTAGTAACCCTCCGCGCGATGCGCCTCGACGGCACCCCCGTATGGGAGAAGCATCTCCCCTACTCCGCCGCCCCGCTCACTTCTGTGGAGGTATTTGCCGACGATATCCGCAATCTGCTTGCCGACAACAAACGCGGCGACGTGATTTTCACAGCGGATTTCGCTGTGAAGGGCGACCGCACCTATTCCAACGTGGCCTATCCCTGCAAGCAGAAATTCATGAACTACACCGTGCCTCAGCTCTCAGTCGATGTCGCTCTGGCTGAAGGTGGGTACGACGTCACGCTCGAATCCGACGTATTCGCACGCGCCGTATTCCTCTCGCTCGACGGAATCGACAACTTTTTCTCCGACAATTATTTCGACATCCTTCCGGGCGGGAAACGCACCATCCGCGTAACCACCGCGCTCTCACCCGACGATTTCCGCCGCCAGCTGAAAGTCACCTCCATGGGCCACGCCTATGCAGCCGCCACAATCTCGACCGACGGCGGCTCCATCGGAACCGCCTCCACCTTCAAGCCCCTCGGGGGCGACTGACCCTCCCCATCCCTCGCGGTAGCACTTCGGGGTTAATCCCGCTTAATCCAGTTTATCCCGATAAATCAGGTTTAAACCCTAAAACCTAAACTAACCCTCCGGGCTTCCATCCTCATCACCGTGCTGAGGGCGGAAGCCCGATGCCATTCCTCACTCGCCGGAATTTCCGAAAAAATAGCTAAATTTGCGGCGAAAATACCAACCGAAACCACACCATGCACTACGACTACAAAACCTGCGGCACCTGCTCGCGCGCAATTCATTTCGACATAACCGACGGCCGCATCTCCGGCATCAGCTTCGACGGCGGCTGCCACGGCAACCTCCAGGGCATCGCCGCCCTCGCCGAGGGCCAGGATGCGGCAGAAGTGGCCGCCACCGTCGCCGGCATACGATGCGGCAACAAGCCGACCTCGTGTCCCGACCAGCTCGCACGCGCAATCGCCGAAGCATTGGCCGGCTAACAGCGCCCATGAGGCCAAATAAGGTTAAATATCCGCCTCGGAAAGCGCCGTTTGAGAAAAAATATTGTACCTTTGCATGTTGGGTGAAAGGCCATGCCTCAATCGTATCTATTCCACGGGAAGCCAGGCTTCCACACCCGATTCAGAAAACAATAAAAGCTACATAAAAATCAAAACAATTCTTTATGAGTAAAGAAAAGAAATTCCTAACCTGTGATGGCAACCAGGCCGCCGCACATATCTCGTATATGTTCAGCGAAGTGGCCGCCATCTATCCCATCACGCCTTCGTCCACAATGGCCGAATACGTGGATGAATGGGCTGCCGCAGGCCGCAAGAACATTTTCGGCGAAACCGTTCTCGTGCAGGAGATGCAGTCGGAAGGCGGCGCAGCCGGTGCCGTTCACGGTTCTCTTCAGGCCGGTGCGCTCACTACCACCTACACTGCTTCGCAGGGCCTTCTGCTCATGATTCCCAACATGTATAAAATCGCGGGCGAGCAGCTTCCCTGCGTTTTCCATGTTTCGGCCCGCACACTCGCCTCGCATGCCCTGAGCATCTTCGGCGACCATCAGGATGTGATGTCCGTTCGTCAGACGGGCTTCGCCATGCTCTGCGAAGGCTCCGTTCAGGAAGTCATGGACCTTTCCGGCGTCGCCCACCTGGCCGCCATTAAATCGTCGATTCCCTTCGTAAACTTCTTCGACGGGTTCCGTACATCCCACGAAATCCAGAAAATCGAGATGCTCGAGCAGGATCAGCTCGAACCGCTGCTCGACCGCGAGGCTCTCGCCCGCTTCCGCCAGCGCGGCCTTACACCTCAGGCTCCCGTGAGTCGCGGCATGGCCGAGAACGGCGATGTATTCTTCCAGCACCGCGAAGCCTGCAACACGGCCTACGACGCCGTGCCCGAGGTGGTCGAGGAATACATGAACAAAATCTCCGAAATCACCGGACGTAAATACGGCCTGTTCAACTACTACGGCGCTCCCGACGCCGAGCGTGTGATTATCGCCATGGGTTCAGTAACCCAGGCCGCCCAGGAAGCCATCGACTCGCTCGTTGAGAAAGGCGAGAAAGTAGGCCTCGTGGCCGTTCACCTCTACCGCCCCTTCTCGGCCAAGCACTTCCTCGCCGCCGTTCCCGCTACGGCCAAGCGCATCGCAGTGCTCGACCGCACCAAAGAGCCCGGCGCATCCGGCGAACCGCTCTTCCTCGACGTCAAGGAATGCTTCTACGGCAAGGAGAACGCCCCCCTCATCGTTGGCGGCCGCTACGGTCTGGCCTCGAAGGACACCACTCCCGCCCAGATCATCGGCGTGTTCGAGAACCTCGCCCTACCCATGCCCAAGGACCACTTCACAGTGGGCATCGTCGACGACGTGACTTTCACCTCGCTCCCCCTCCCCGAAGAGGTTGCTCTCGGCGACAAGTCGACTACCGAACTTAAGTTCTACGGCCTCGGCGCCGATGGTACCGTAGGTGCCAACAAGAACTCCATCAAGATTATTGGCGAGAACACCGACAAATACTGTCAGGCATACTTCGCCTACGACTCCAAGAAGTCGGGCGGCTTCACCTGCTCCCACCTCCGCTTCGGCGACGCTCCCATCCGCTCCACATATCTGGTCAACACGCCCAACTTCGTGGCTTGCCACGTTCAGGCCTACCTGCATATGTACGACGTGACCCGCGGCCTGCGCGACAACGGCACCTTCCTGCTCAACACCATCTGGGAAGGCGACGAACTCGCCAAGAACCTCCCCGCCAAGGTCAAGAAATACTTCGCCGACCACAACATCACCGTCTACTACATCAACGCCACCAAGATCGCTCAGGAAATCGGTCTGGGCAACCGCACCAACACCATCCTCCAGAGCGCATTCTTCCGTATCACCGAGGTAATCCCCGTTGACCTTGCCGTTGAGCAGATGAAGAAATTCATCGTCAAGAGCTACGGCAAGAAGGGGCAGGACGTTGTCGACAAGAACTATGCGGCCGTAGACCGCGGCGGCGAATACCACCGTCTCGACGTAGACCCCGCATGGAAGAATCTCACCGTAGATGCCTGCGAGGCCAACGATGATCCCGAATTCATCAACCGCATCGTGCGCCCCATCAATGCCCAGGACGGCGACCTCCTGAAAGTTTCCGACTTCAAGGACATCGCCGACGGCACATGGCAGAACGGCACCGCCGCCTACGAGAAGCGCGGTGTAGCAGCCTTCGTGCCCGAATGGCTTGAGGAAAACTGCATCCAGTGCAACCAGTGCGCCTATGTCTGCCCCCACGCCGCCATCCGTCCCTTCGTGCTTGACCAGGCCGAGATGGCTACCGCTCCCTTCGGCGAGGATGCCACAATCCCCGCAATCGGCAAGACATTCACCGGCATGCGCTTCATTCAAAGCGTCGACGTGCTCGACTGCCTCGGATGCGGCAACTGCGTTGACGTCTGCCCCGGCAAGAAGGGCGTGAAGGCTCTGCAGATGAAGCCCCTCGAAACCCAGCTCGACAAGCAGAAGCAGTGGGACTACTGCACCAAGGACGTAGCCTCCAAGCAGGACCTCGTCGACATCAAGGCCAACGTGAAGAACTCTCAGTTCGCCACTCCGCTCTTCGAATTCTCCGGCGCATGCTCGGGTTGCGGCGAGACTCCCTACGTGAAGCTCATATCCCAGCTCTTCGGCGACCACGAGATGGTTGCCAACGCCACCGGATGCTCCTCGATCTACTCCGGCTCCGTGCCCTCCACCCCCTATACCACCAACTTCCGCGGTCACGGCCCCGCATGGGCCAACTCGCTCTTCGAGGACTTCGCCGAGTTCGGTCTGGGCATGACCATCGCCAATGAGAAGATGCAACTCCGCCTCGAAGGCCTCATGAAGCAGGCCCTCACCTGCGACTGCTGCTCCGCTGAAATCAAAGAGCAGGCTCAGAAATGGCTCGACAACCGCGACAGCGCAGAAGCCACCCGCGAGGTATTCGAAACCATCGTTCCGCTCTGCGAGGCATGCAGCTGCGACGTATGCAACGGCATCGTGGCCCTGAAGAACTTCATCGTGAAGCGCTCGCAATGGATTATCGCCGGCGACGGCGCCGCCTACGACATCGGTTTCGGCGGTCTCGACCACGTACTCGCCTCCGGCAAGAACATCAACATTCTCGTGCTCGACACCGAGGTTTACTCCAACACCGGCGGCCAGGCGTCGAAAGCCACCCCGATCGGCGCTATCGCCAAATTCGCCGCAGCCGGCAAGCGCGTGCGCAAAAAAGACCTCGGTCTCATCGCCACCACCTACGGCTACGTATACGCCGCCCAGGTGGCTATGGGTGCCGACCAGGCCCAGACCCTCAAGGCCATCCGCGAGGCCGAGGCCTACGACGGTCCTTCGATCATTATCGCCTACTCCCCCTGTATCAACCACGGCCTCAAAGCCGGCATGGGTCACTCGCAGGAAGAAGAATCCCGCGCCGTGGCCTGCGGCTACTGGCACCTCTGGCGCTACAACCCCGCCCTCGAAGCCGAGAACAAGAACCCCTTCACGCTCGACAGCAAAGAGCCTGACTGGGCCGAGTTCGAGAACTTCCTCAAAGGCGAAGTGCGCTACGCTTCCGTAGCCAAGCAGTATCCCGCAGAGGCTGCCGAACTTTTCGCAGCAGCAAAGAGCAACGCGCAGTGGCGCTATAACAACTATGTGCGCCTCAGCAAAGAGCCCTGGGGCTACGGCGACGGCACTCCCGAAGTGAAGTAACCCCCTCCATACAATTCCATAAAAAGGCGGAGCGCCCCCGGGCGCCCCGCCTGTTTATGTCTCCCCCTATCCCATATGGCCGATGCGGGCTCTTGGGCGGATGGAAAGTTTGTAAATAATGTTGCGCTCCTGCCTCAAACGCGCTAAAAAGCGCATGCGCGCCCCAAAATTATCCTTTATTGACGTTTTTAGCCCCAGTTTCGCATATTTCACAAAATTATATTTGCATACCCAAAACGCGATTTATCCAAAGAATAATAAACCTAACAACAATAACTTTTAACCAGTACTTTATCTTTATGACCTTAAATGCTACACAATTCATGAAGGCCGCGGCCGTGCTGTGTGCCTCGTTGGTATGCTCGCAGGCCACCATAGCCCGCGACTACGCCAACTGGATGGCCGAGCTCCCCGACGGAGCATTTTTATACACGCTCTCGATTCCGGGTTCGCACGACACCATGACCGGAGAAGGCTTCATTACGGCAAGCAATGCCTATAACTCCCAGACACAGACACTGACTCTTGCTGATCAAATATCCAAAGGCGTGCGTGGCCTTGATTTACGCCCGGCCATCCGCAACAACCAGCTTTGGTGTAACCATGGTCCTCACGAGACCAACAAGAGTTTCAACGATGCCTTCAACACACTCTGCGATTATCTTGACCAGCACCCGACTGAGTTCTTCATCATGCATCTTCTGCCGGGTAGCAAGGGCGTTCTCTCAGATGATTATACCGCCGCAGAACTCTCGGATTATCTTAACACACTTGTTTCCAACGAGCGCTTCAAAAATTATCTGATTCCTTTTCAGCCAAATCTTCAGGTCGGCCATCTACGTGGCAAAATCTGCCTTCTGCCCCGATATGATTTAGTCGATTGGAAAAACGATATGAATTCCGTAATTCTGCACAACTGGAATGACAATAACAGCAACGTCTATAGCTTCCCGAACTCCAAGACAGCAACGGAATACAACAACTACAAGGAATTCATGATTGGCGTTCAAGACCTTGCCCACACAAACGGCAACGCACTCAATCAGAAAGTAACGGCAATGAAAGGCCTTGTGGACTACACCAGTTCCAAATGCTTCACACCCAATATTAAAAACCTGACATGGGGTATCAACTTCCTTTCTGCATACACTAACACCAGTATTTCCACTGCCGACGGCTACGCAGAAAACGCAGAGCGCTGCAACAAGGAGTTTATCGACTATATCGAACGTGCAGATTACAACCCCGGTCCGCTAGGGTTGGTTCTTGCAGACTTCGTCGGCGCAGAATCTCACACTTATAGAAATTCCTCGGTTTCAAATACAACTAAGACCCGTACCACCTATGGTGAACAGTTGGTAAATGCCATCATAGACAACAATTTCAGCTACATAAGCACAATCTCGCCCTCCGTTGTCGCTCCGCTCTTCCGCAAAGTGAAAAACGACGCATTCCATTATAATGGCTTCCGTGGCAATCTCGAATTTGTTGACGTGAACAACAATGGCAAACTCGATCTTATCCACAAGCATCGCAATACCGCCGACAGCTGGAATTTGGAAATCAATCTCTACAACAACGACGGCAACACCCTTTCATCTCGGAGCAGCATTCCCTGCGCCCATCCTACCGACCCATGGGGCAACGATTCAAAAGGCTACAACCGCATCCTCGTTCCCATCGACTACAACCGCAACGGAAAGGTTGATTTTCTCAATTTCGGACAACACACCTGGCAATATAACGGCTCCGATTGGACATGGGGCGGAACTTTTATACTTGACAACAAAGGAGGCTCATACGAAGTGAGAAAAGACATCACATCTGCCCTCTATTCTCAGGAGCTCCACATGCACGACAAAGATATCGAACAGCGAGTGCAGGGGCTGATGATAACAGCCGACTTCGACATGAACGGACGCCCCGAGATAGTTGTATTCAAACGCGGTAACGACACAAAAGAAGGAGCGGACGACGTAACAAGAAATGCCTATCCCACTCTGTTTAAAAACGAGGGAGGCACATTCTACGGAGCCAATATTACACTTCCCGAGGTGGCTGACGGCACAATGGCAGTAGGCGATTTCAACAACGACGGACGCCCCGACTTCGTTATCACCGGTCGCACATCCGAGGGCGTACGCCAGATATGGCTCTGCCTCAACACCACAGTGTCTGAACATCAGTATTCTTTTAACTGCCAGCAACTGACTGGTCTCAGCCAATACGCCACCATATTCGGCGCCATCGCAGCTGCCGACCTGAACAACGACGGGCTGCTCGACCTCGTCATTACCGGCGAAACAGCCACGTCCGACCATACTTTCAACATCCTCCTCAACCAGGGCGGAAATAACTTCACAGCTGTTGACAACAGCAATTTCCCTGGTCTGCATTGCAGCGGCCTCGACATCTGCGACCTTAACGGCGACGGCTATGCTGACATCGCCTATCAGGGAGCTTCGGATGGCGACCGCAAGGACGGCGCAGCCACAGGCGTCCTGATGAATCAGGGCGACGGCACTTTCTCCAGTTTCGACTTCGATTTCATTCAGTTGCGCGGCGGAGGTACAATCCGTTTGGCCGACTACAACCGTAACGGCAATGTTTCGCTTGCTGTGATGGGCTATGGCGAAGACGGCTTCGCAGTTTACGACCAGATGCCTATCGCTCCCAGCCCCGCTGCTGCCAAGAAAGCTCCTGCCCGCGTGAACTTCGCTGACGGCGCCGATGAGAGTTCGTTCAAGAGCAATCCTTATCAGAAACTCGATTGCACCAAGACAGACTTAAACGACAATCAGGTTAAACTTTCCTGGGAAAGTCTGGGGGACGAATACTCCTACAATTACATCGTGAAACTCAAAGACGGCTCGATGGTTTATGCCGTCCCCGCCGTGACGAGCGAAAGCTCCGACGTAACAGCCGGTCCACGCGCCCTGCTCACCGGAACTACCGATCAGGCCATACGTTCCACCTCGGTTACTCTCAACGTGAAGCCCTCCGACGTGAAAGCATGGGGTGTACACGCCATCGCCCCCGACCGCACAACTTCACTTATCTACCTCGACAGCAACGACGTAGTAACCGGCATCGATGGCATCAACCTAGACGAGAACGATGCCGATGCACCCGTGGAATTCTACAACCTGCAGGGCCAGCGCGTGGTTAATCCCTCCAACGGCATCTACATCCGCCGTCAGGGCAGCAACGTAACCAAGGTTCGCATCTGATAGCCACCAGATAACGTAATCTGCCGCAAACTGCGGCTCCCCCAACAGCGAGGGCGACGGCCGAATGGCCGCCGCCCTCGCCACATTCCCCCCAGGCCCTAATCATTTTAGAGGCTTTGGGGCTTTTAGGGCCTTAAAGTCCTTAGAGACCTTAAAGTCCTTAGGGGCCTTAGAGATCTTAGGGGCCTTAGGGTAATGTCAATCAGGCGGAGCGCCCGAGAGGGGGGCACCCCGCCTGATTGGGATTCGGGAACCTCAGAGTGCCCTTTTGAGGGCTTCTGGGGCGTTATTTCGTTGCCTTGGTGGTTTTCTTTGCCTTGGGCTCGGCGGCTTTGGAGGCCGCTTTAGGGGCTTTCTCAGCCTTCACAGTGGCTTTGGGTGCCTTCTCGGTTTTCGCTTTCGGAGTCTTCTCGGCCTTGGGTTCGGGCTTGGCCTCGGCGCGCTGACGCAGCAGATGCTCCTCATTGAGGTGCTCCTCGTTGAGGCGCAGGGTCTCAACCTCCTTGTTTAGGGTCTCGATCTCTCGGGCCTGGTTTCGGATGGTGGTAAGCAGCGAGTTGAGTTCCTCGTTCTCGATGCTCATGGGATACTGCTCCTCAACGCGCACGATGAAGTCGGAAAGCACATTCATATAGTTGGTGAACGCCTGATAGGGTGTCTCGTAGGGAGAGAACATCGAGTGGCTGGCTCCATCGGCGAAATGCTTGGTCGACATATAGAAAAGATGGTCGGAAGCCTGGAGGCGACCCCAGTCCTGCTTGAGCACGCGGTTGTCGGAGAGGCGCACGCGCTCGGCCACGGAGTAGAGTTTGCTGAATGCCTCATTCTGTAGCTTGTTGCCGAGCCATGCCGAGGTATCGCGGGCTTCGTCGGCCCAGCTGATGGGGTGAACAATCGAGAGCGTATCCACGGGTTTGAGCGTCTTCACAGCCTCGGTCGGCGTCATGAACTGCACTCCACGGTCGGCGGCGAAGCGCGGCAGCGCCTCAAGGAACTGGAATATGCCGGTGTCGGCGTGGTGGAATTCGCCGAACGTCTCCAGATTCATGAACAGATTGAAAATCTGCTCTTCCTGAGGGGTGTCGGCAATCCATCCGATATATTTGTCGGCGGTAAGAGGATATTCGCTCCAGCTGGTGTCGGCGAAGCGGCGGGTGATGTCGTCGCTGAGCTTGTCGTTTTTCAGAAGAAGCTTGAGCTTTGGCTGCGAGGCGGCGGAATAGACGTAGTCGGGCGATTTCCAGCCGAGGATGTGCTTGGCGCCCTCGGTGATGCACCCCTTGAAGCCCATTTCGTAGATCTGCGGCGCCATCTCGTCGCAATAAATCAGCTCGGCGTTGCGGAACACCTTTGGTGTCTGGCCAAAAAGTTCCTTGATCTTCTGCGAGTGGAGCTTCACCTGAATGGCGAACTCCTCGGGATCGGCAAGCGAAGCGAGCGAATGGTCGTAGGTCTCGGCGAGAAACTCCACGCGCCCGGTGTCGGCGAGCTTCTTGAGCAGGTCGACGAATTCGGGCACATACTGCTCGCACTGCTCCAGAGCCACGCCTGTGATGGAGATCGCGCAGCGGAAAGCCCCTTTGGTATCTTCGATCATGCGCAGAAGGCTCTGGGCGGCGGGGATGTAGCTGCGGTGGGCAATGCGGGTTATGATGTCGTCGTTGGCGAAGTCATCGTAGTAATAATGGTCGTTGCCTATATCGAAGAAGCGGTAGCGTTTCAGGCGGAACGGCTGGTGAATCTGGAAATAGAAGCAGATTGCTTTCATATCGGTTGTCGTTTTTATGATTTTTACGGTTGGGATGAAAATATAGCGGAGAGAGCCGATGATGCTCCGGATTTACCAGCCGAGCACTTTATGATATATGTCGATTACTTTGCGTCCGGCCTTGTCCCAGGTAATCTGGGCAACCTCGGCGAGGCCGTCCTCGCGGAGCTGATTGTACATGGCCGGATAGGTTATGATCGAGTAGATGGCATCGGCCATGGCGTCGATATCCCAGTAGTCGGTCTTGATTACGTTGGTGAGGATTTCGGCGCAGCCGCTCTGCTTTGAGATGATGGAAGGCACGCCCATCTGCATAGCCTCGAGCGGCGAGATTCCGAATGGCTCGCTTACCGAAGGCATTATGTAGACGTCAGAGGCCTTGAGCATCTCGTAGACCTGCTTCCCCTTCTGGAATCCGGGGAAATGGAAGCGGTCGGCGATACCGCGCTCGGCGGCCAGGGAAATCATCTTGTCCATCATGTCGCCCGAGCCGGCCATCACGAAACGCACGTTGTGGTCGAGCTTTAGCACCTTGGCGGCAGCCTCCACAAAGTATTCCGGCCCCTTCTGCATGGTGATTCGGCCGAGGAAGGTCACGATCTTGTCCTTCGGCTTGGTAACCTGCACGTCGAGCAGTTCCTGGCTCAGGGGCACCACGGCGTTGTGTACGGTGGTCACCTTGGCGGGGTCGATGCCGTATTTCTCGATTACGGTCTGGCGCGTGAGGTTTGATACGGTGATGATATGGTCGGCGTTGAGCATGCCGTCGCGCTCGATGTTGAACACTGTGGGATTGACGTTGCCGCGCGAGCGGTCATAGTCGGTGGCGTGCACATGGATTACCAGCGGCTTGCCCGTCACCTGCTTGGCGTGGATGCCGGCGGGATAGGTGAGCCAGTCGTGGGAATGGATTATGTCGCAGTCGACGGTGCGGGCGATCACACCTGCCACAATCGAGTAGTTGTTGATCTCCTCAAGCAGGTTGTCGGGATAGCGGCCCGAGAACTCGATGCAGCCCAGGTCGTTGGTGCGCATGTAGTTGAAATCGGCGTAGATGTTGTCGCGCAGGCGGAAATAGAGGTCGGGATCCATGAGCTTTCCGATGCGGCTCTCCACGTAGTCGCGGTTCACGTCGCGCCAGGCCACGGGCACCTGCGAGCAGCCGATTATATGGGCGAATTCACGGTCTTCGTCGCCCCATGGCTTGGGGATTACGAAAGTGATGTCCATGTCGCCGCACTCCCACATGCCCTTGGTGAGGCCGTAGCTGGCAGTGCCTAATCCGCCGAGGATATGAGGTGGAAACTCCCACCCGAACATTAAAGCTTTCATCTTGTTGGTTTACAGTTGGTTAGAGTGGGATTAATCGTGGTCGAAACGGCGGAGTGTGCGCAGAGTGCGCAGTACCTCGGCGATGTTGGTGCCGTGGGATATGGCTCCGCGGCCGGAGAATGGCGGGTTGCCGTCGTAGAGCTGGCTCAGCGAGCCTATGCATCCCTGGCTCATCTCCTCCTCGAAGCCTATGAGCATGCGGTCGATGTAGCTCACGCCGCTGCGTCCGAACACCTTGAGGTAGGCGTCGGCGTAGAAGCCCATGAGCCACGGACGCGAGGGGCCGTTGTGCATGGCCATCTCGCGGTCGTAAGGCGAACCGAGATAGAATGGACGGTAGCCGTAGCTCTTGGGCGAGAGCGTGCGCAGGCCCTTGGGGGTAAGCAGTTCGCGCGTCACCACGTCGAGCACACCCTTGCGCTGGCGGCGGTCGAGCGGCGAGTAGTCAAGGCCGATGGCGATTGCCATGCTCGGACGCACCGAGGGGTCGGCGTAAGAACCGTTAACATAGTCGTAAAGGTAGCCGTAGTCGTTGAGGAATGTGTCGATGAAGGTCTGCTTCATCTTCTCGGCCGTGGCGATGTAGGCCTCGCGGCGCTCCGCCAGGTCGGGATTCCCCTCCAGAAGGTCGGCGGCGAAGAGCAGAGCATTGTACCAGAGCGCATTTAGCTCAACGAGCAGCCCGGTGCGCGGCACTACCGGGCGGCCGTCCCACGTGGAGTTCATCCATGAAGCCGGCTGCATGGTGCCGTCGGTGGAGAGCATTCCGCTCTCCTGCAGTTGCAGGCGCGGATGGCGCCCGGCAAGCGTGAAGTCGATAAGGTCGGTCACAATCTGGCTGTAGCGCCCGGCGGCAGCCTCGCGGCCGTAGTTTTTGGCATATTGCTGGATGGCCCATATGGCCCACCAGGGGATGTCGGGAAGGTCGATGCCATGGATTGTGCGCGATATATGGCCGTCGGCCATGAAGCGGTCGAGCGCCATTACGGCGGTGCCCATGATTTCCTCGAAATCGTCGCGGTGGTCGATGGCTATAGTGTTGCCCGGAAGCGACATGAATGTGTTGCGGGCCAGGATAGTGCCCCAGGGATAGCCAGAGAGCATATATTCGTGGTCGCCGCGCTTCAGATAGAGCTGCTTGGCCGAGTTCTTCAGGCAGTTGAAGAAGCTGGTGCGCGCCGTGCGCGAGGCTATTTCGTTTTCATACATCTTATGGAGCGAGCGCGTGCTGACCTCGCTCAGGCCGGCAGAGAAGATAATCGACTCGCCTTTCTTGATGTTCACCTGGAAATAGCCGGGCACCCAGAGGTCCTCGCAGTAGGGCACCCCGCGCTCAAGATCCTTCACATACTCCACGTTGCGGTACCAGTCGGGCTGACTTACCCATTCGGGCTTGCGCGTGAGCTGCATGTAGAGCGTCGGATACCCCTCGTAAAGGCAGCAGGCCATACCGTTGGGCACCGGTGTCATCTCCGTGTTGATGCGGTCGTTGGCTATACAGAGCGAGTTGACCTCGCGGAACGCCAGGAAGGGGCGGAACTGCAGAGTCGTGGGCGAGTGGGCCTCGACAAGGGTGTAGCGGATAAGGATGCGGTTTTCCTTGGAGATGAAGATTTTCTCTTTGGTAAGAATCACGCCGCCCACGCGATACGTAACGCGCGGCACGCTCTCGCAGTCGAACTCGCGGATATACTTGTGGCCGTTGGGACTGTAGACTCCACCCTGATAGCGGTGGAGCCCCAGATTGAAGGGGGCGCCATGCTGTATCACCGTCTCGTCGAGAGTCGACAGCAATACGTGGGGCTTGTACTCCTCATCGCCGATGGGCACCACAAGCAGTCCGTGCTGCTTGCGCGTGTTGCACCCCACAATCGAGGTGCAGTGATAAGCGCCGGCCTGGTTTGTACGCAGCATCTCCTTCGGAAGACTCTGGTCGAGATTGATCAGCAGGTGCTTATCAAATTTAAGATAGCTCATTGAGATAGGTTTGGAAGTTGTTAGAATTGTCAAGGTTTAAAGCCGGGCGCAGACCCGGTGGAAAATGTGTGCGGACTCGTCCGCACCAAAGCCGAAGCAGGCCGAAATTGTCCCACAACATAGCTTTGCAGCAGTTTTCCATTGGTACTTATCAATATTAGCCTCGTGGCTGATATTCAACAACGAATTTAGCCCATTTGCACTGATTTTACAAATATTTGCCACGATTTTTAATTTTCTTTAGAGGCACCGCAGGTTTTCTGCAAAGACATACGCGCCAGCGGCCTTTCACCCCTAAGCTGCGGCGGATTGACCGGCAACGCCTCAGCCGTCCGGACATAATCCAAAGCGGTGTGTCAGAACTCGAAATTCTGACACACCGCCTGTACGTAGCCCGACCAGAAGCCGGACGTCCCGTCGGAGGGAAGAATTATTCCATGAACATCTTTACGCGGTTCCAGCGGCCGTCGAGAGCATCGGGCACGCAGTCCACAGACTCAGGCTGCTTCATGTCGGCAAACTGGCTCTGGCTCCAGATAAACGGGAGCTGATTCACATGGGCCGTGCCGAATTTCATCCAGAAGGATGTGCGCGTGCCGTTGATTGAAGGCTTGCGGGTGAGACCAGCCAACGTCTCCTTTATCAGGTTGCGCGAGAAAGCCTTGGCGTCGACCGAGCCGTCGGGACGCACGCGCGGCATCTCGGTCGTGCCGTAGCCCAGATCCCAGCGCCCGTAAATCGAGAGCGGCTCGCGGTCTTCGGTATAAGTAATCAGGTCTTTGGCAGTCTCGATGTCGCTGACGGTGTCGAGACGCGTCCACAGCTGGTTGCGGCGCATCGGGCGGAGATTCATGCTCTCGAGTTCATAGCCCACCCACCAGGACACGGGCTGATTGACACCGAAAATATGGCTGGGCGAGATAAGGTGATGGTCGTAGTCGAGATGGTTCGGCACGTAGCCAGTGGAGTCGGTGAGTTTCACCTCCTTGCCGTCGCAGCGGAAGAGGACGAACCGGTTGTAGCTCATGTCGAGCAGACCGATTTCTCCAGTATTGGCATCGACGATGTGGTAGCCGTTGAGGTAGGTTCCCGTATTATCGAGCGAGCAGTATTCGTAGAACTCTGTGATATTGCGGGCGAACTGCTCTGCGGCGGCCGAGCGATAGGTCAGCCATATGCCGGCCACACGCGTCTTGTCGTAAAGGTCGACATGCGTTGTCTCATTGAAGCCGATGCCGTTGCCGTTGAATCCGAAGTCGGTGTTGGAGCCGAACTGGCCCGGGCAGTTGGCGTTCTGCGTCACGAAATCCTCACCGATGCAGTACGTAACGGCACACGACTGCGCCCAGAAGCAGCACCAGGAATTGTGGGTCCAGAACACCTCGCCGTCGGGCATCATTTTGGTGAACGCCGTGCAGTGGTCCGGGCGGTCTTTCGAAGAGGTCTTGTGTGCGGTTCCGTATCCCATCACGAGTCCGAGCTGGTCGCCCAGGCAATCGAAAAGATCGTATTGGGAATTGATGAACACCACATCGAGAAAAGTAAGCGGCGTATCGCCATAGCCGAGCGCAGCCTGCGCGGGGGCCATGGAGGAAAGCTGGAGGTCGGCGAGTTCCACGCCGGTGCGCGGAGCGTTGCCGGCGGCGCCGTCGTAGATGCCGAGCTGACGGAACATCAGGCGTATTATCTTCTGCACCTTATCGTCGGAACTTCGGGCCGAAACCCATTGGTAAAGATAATTGTAGTTCTCGACCAGCACCTTTGCCGACACCGTGAGATATTCGGGCTTCACCTCGATGGAGAGCGCATTCTGTGGCGTCGCCCCGATAAGGAAGTTACGCCAGGAGTTGTTGCGGGTGGCAAGTATGGTTGCACCGGTCTGCACCTTCCCCTGCACGTAGCCGGCGTTGTATTCGTTCTGATAGATGCTCACGTCGGGATTCTGGGCATAAATGGCATAATTCCAGTTGTTGTCGACACACTGGGCGAAGCCACACGTATATTCGTCGAGAACGAACTGCGTGGGTTCCGTATTCCTGAAGGCGGGTTTATATGTAGCCATAGTATTCAATTGATTTTAAAGCGGGTTATTCCATAAACATTTTCACCTTGTTCCAGGCGCCATCGATTGCGTCGGGAATACAGTCGACCTCCTCGGGAAGCTTGAAGCGGGCCCAGCGGCTCGCGCTCCACACGAAAGGCGTACCGTCGATATACGGGCTGCCGAACTTCATCCAGAATGAGGTCTTGGCACCATCAATCGAGGGCTTCATGCTGAGCGACGAAAGTACGGCTTTGATTTCCTCGGAGCCGAATACCTTGGCGTCAATTGAGCCGTGAGGCTGATAGCGCAGGAATTCCGACGTACCCATATTCTTGTCCCAGCGGCCGGCTATAGAAATCGGCTCGAGGCTTTCGTTGTAAGTTATCAGAGCCTTGGCGCTGTCGATGTCGTGTACGTTGGCTATATTGCGCCACAGTTGATAGCGGCGTTTGGGAGCGCCGTCGATGGTCTGGAGCTCACGCCATATACGCTTGTAGCTCGGGATGTTGCAGCCGAGCACGTGGCGCTCCGTGACCATATGGTGGTCCCAGTCGAGGAAATTCGGCTCGTAGCCGGTGGAATCGACCACCGTAAGCTTCTCGCCGTCGCTCTTGAAGAGCGCGAAGCGAGCATAGCTCATGTCGATCATGCCGAACTCTCCGCGATAGGCATCCACGAGCATATACGCGTTCAGATAGGTGCCCGTATTGTCGAGCCGACAATAGTCATAGAATTCATCGATGGAGCGCGCGAAATTCTCGGCTGCCGCCGCGCGCCATGTGAGCCATACACCGAGCGTCTTCGATTCGTTGTAGAAATACGTTTCGGTAGTCTCGTTGAAGCCGATGCCGTGGCCATTGAAACCGAAGTCTGTATTCGAGCCGAACTGGCCGGGGCAGAAAGCGTTCTGCGTGAGGAAATCGGATCCTATCACGTAGGTTATGGCACACGTCTGGGCAAACAGGCAGCACCAGCTTGTGTGGGCCCAGTAGATTTCTCCGTTGTCCATCTTCTTTACGAATCCGGAGCAGCGGCCGGGCTTCAGCCGGTCGGCTGGGCCGTTGAGTTTGTCGAGTTTCTTGGCCTCGTCGTCTTTCGCGACCTTGTTGAAGGCCACCCCGATTTCCTTCGAAGCGGCGTCCCAGAGGTCCATCTGGCCGTTGAGGAAATAAATGTCGATAAATGTGAGCGGCTCGTCGGCCGAATGCATTGTTGAATCCTCGGCATCCATGTTGGCGAGCTTGAGGTCGTCGAAAGTCACAGCCTTCAGGGGCTCCTTGTCGGCTGCGCCGTGATAGATTCCGAGCATTCGGTACATCAGGCGGATTATGCCCTGCACCTTTTCGTCGCCGCTGTTCTTTTCCGCCCAGTGGGTCAGATAGTTGTAGTTGTCGACCAAGGTCTTCACGGCGGCTTCCACGGCGCCTTCGGGAGGAGTGACCGAATCGGCACCCGGCCCTTCGTCGAGCACATACCACCGCCACGTATTATTGCGGGTGGCTTTGATTACGCGGTTGGTCTGAACCTTGCCCTGCACGTAGCCGGCATTGTATTCGTTCTGATAGATGCTGACCGACGGATCCTGGGCGTAGACGGCATAATTCCAGTTGTTGTCGATACACTGGGCGAAGCCGCGGGTATACTCGTTGAGCACGAACTCGCGTGGTGCGGTGTTCTTGAAATTGGGTTGATACATAGTGGTAGATTGTTAAAGGAAAATCCTGATATGGATTTTATGTAGTAGGGAGATTATTTGGTGGATGAGGCGGAATCGGCCTGGCTGTCGGGAGCCGCTTCAGGTGCCGATGCGGGATGCACCTCCGCCTGCAGGGTAGCGTCGAGCGCCTGGGCGGCCTTGCGGGCCGCTTCGGCGGCATGTATGGCGTCGGCCGATGCCGTCTGGGCTGCCTGAGCGGCTACTTCCGCTGCCTGGTCGGCAGCCTTGGCGGCGTTCACAGCGTTTTTGGCCGCTATACCGACCATCTCGTCGGTGCTGACCTTCTTGATAGGCACGTCGGCCGGTATCGGGTTGGCCGACTGAGCGGTGGTTGCCGTCGGGCCCTCGTCTCCGTGCTGCACGGCAACCGCAACGGGAGCGTGGCTGGCGGAGTTGCGGCGTGCGCTTACGATAAGCTTACGCACAACCACTACAGCAAGCGATACGAAGGCAATCCACATGCAAACCTTGAAGGCCACCAGCGGATGGGCCGAAGTCGATGTTCCGGCCACCTTGGCTATACCGTCGATGATAAACGGGGCCACCACATTGCCGATAGAGTCCATCGAAGCGAACCATGCCAGCGTGAGGGTAAGAGCCACACGCGTAGACGCTACGGAAAGGCGATCGTAGTAGTACGGCTGAGCTATGCCATAGAAGTAGGCGGAGATAAGAATGCCTATGCCCACAATCACGGCCGCGTCGGAGACGACCATAAGCACGAAGCCCAAAGCGATAAGCGCCATAACCACGATGGCCACCCTGTTCTTTAAAATGCGCAGACACCAGTTGAGCGAGAAGCCCGACGCCATGATGCCCAGGAACAGAATCGAGGTGAGATTGCCGGCGGTCGACGAATTGGTATAACGGAAGGGGATGTAAAGACTTATGGCCGCTATTACCAGAGTAATCACGAAATAATAGACGCAATACCGGATTAGCATCGGCATATTCACCTGCTCGGAGAATTTATAATGCACCTTGGGCACACCGACCTTGCTGGCGTCGCTCTTTCGGATATCCTGCGGCTCCTTGATATACTTCTTGAACTTCGCGGCAAAAAACAGCGGAACGAACGGAAGAAGATAGATTATGAAGGGCAGGCGCCACCAGATTTTGGCAAGGTAGCCGGTGGCGATTACAGAAATCATCAGGACGCCATTGAGCACGGCCGAAGTGTAGCCGTACTGCTCGGTACGCTTCGAGCCTCCGAAAAGGTCGGCGATAAAGGCGGTGGAAAGCGGCGACACGATACCCGCTGTAATTCCGATGAGGAAACTGAGCAAAATGAGGGTAATCATGTTGGGCGCCACAAAAAACAATGCTCCGCCTATGCCATAAAGCAGACACGACCAGTTGAGGAGCTTCATGTTGTTGAACTTCGTGCCGATCCAGCCTCCGATAAACACAAAGGGGATAGCCGCGATATTGGGGCCGAGCGTAAGAAACTGTGTTTCGAGCTGGCTTGTGCCCGGGAAGATCTTCTGCAGGTCGCCCATAATCGGCGATATGGCGAGCCCGGGGAGCGACGTGATTATAAAAATCACGTAGAGATTGAAAACGGCCCATAGTGGCAACGTATTATTGCCGTAGCCGGATTTTATGCCTATCATAATATTATGGTTTTAATAAGTTGAAGTTGAAATAACTAAGATAAAGGCTGGAGGATAGGCCGCTCCCGGTTCAGAATGTGAATGCCAGCTGAGTCTGGATTCGGCTGTCGGAAGCGCCCCCGTGGTTCCAGGTGGTGCGTCGGCCGTAAAGGTATTCTATTCCTGCCTGGAGATAGGAAGTAATGTTGTAGAAACAGTTTACCGCCCCATAGAGCGCATATTTGTAGTTCTGGCTCTCGGGGAGCGCATTGCAATAGTCCTCCACATCCCAGATGCGCGATTCGGAGAACATTGCATTTATCTGCCATTTGGCCGACGGATTGATACTCACACCGATATTGGCGCCCATCATGGGCGAAGCCTTCATCTTGCCGGGGCACTCATTGTCGGGAACGAATGAAATAGGCTTGCCGGCGATATCCTGAAGGTAGGCGCCTATCCCTTTGCCGTAGGCAAACTGATAGTAGAACGTAACCGGCCGTGCAGGCTGCAGATTGCCCGACAGCATTACACCCCATCCCATCACTCCGCGCCGCTTGTCGGCCACAAGATCGCGATAGGAATAATGACGCAGTATACCCGACACACGCACGCGGTTCCACTCCGACCATGAATATTCTATCCAAGCGGGGAAATCGGGCACCATCTCCTCGGCGTCGGCGTTCAGCACCTGATGGCCATCGAACGAGGGATAATCCTTCCCCCTGTAGTAACCTTTGGAGGTATAATAGGAAGGCATGTCGGCAGCCACGGCGAATCGGAAACCATTGTATGAACGAGATGTGTACCCTATTTCATAAGCCACTGTCGACACGCATCCCGACGGACCCTCCGGGTCGATGGTGGGAGGCTGTCAGGCGTAGGCATCCTGAAAGAGCGTAAGCTTCATCCCGGCGGTAAACCCGCGCCAGGACACATAGGCACGCTGGAGCATTATATCCGAGTCAATACCGTTGGTACCCGCCTTGACATAGCCGGTAATCTGATTGGGCGTACCGGCGAAGCCCACAACCTGCAGGTCCAGAAAACCATTGATCGGATTGATGTAATAATCGCCCTTATGGCCCTCCGAGGCCGGCACCGGGATATCTGCCGTCACGAAACTGATGCCGGCACCCGACTGCTTGTAGAGATTATTGCCGATGTCCCAGCCGAGTATGGGATTTATCTCACCGCCTATAGTCATCACAAAATCGCTGTTGGCAGTCTTGACTACAAAAACCGATGCGGGAGCCTTGCCGGGTTCATCCACCCGGGCTGCTTTCAACACCGCGCGGTCAGCATCGGTGGCACGGGCGAATTTTATCGGATTATCGGCATCGGGAATGGAATCGCCTCCCGACGCGGCAAGCGTGCAGAGCGCCCACAGCCATAAAGCCGCTGTTATTCTTGAGAAGTTCATGTTGATGTTTCTTTAATTTACCAGAATAGTTGAATTCACGTTTTTGATTCCGAAAAAATACACGATTTAGCTCTTTATCGATAATTTATAAACATCCGGCCAACGGTTTTGTTTCCACTATGGCAACATTTTATCCCGGGGTCAAAACCTTTTCAATCATGCCCGCGTTTATTAGAGTGTGATTCCCTTGATTTACCCGTATTCAGCGCATTGTCTCTTACTGACACTCCCCCACTTCACCAATTATATGTATATGTCATGAAATACATAGAAACCGGCTATGGTAAAATTCCATACATCTCACTGATTGCGATACTTTCGATATCGCTCGTGGTAAATCTTCCGGGACTGGCCATATCTCCCATCATGGGCAAACTCGACCAGATTTTTAAAAACGTCACCGAACTTGAGATTCAACTCCTTACGGTGCTTCCCAATCTGGTGACGATTCCATTTATTCTCTGCTCGGGCAAAATCTGCACACCCAAAAACCAGATGGCGATACTCGCCACGGGGCTGGGCATATACACCCTTACCGGCGTACTCTATTTCTTCGCCACTTCGATGATACAGCTCATTCTGCTGAGCTGTCTGCTCGGAGTGGGTTGCGGATTGGTCATACCGCTCGCCGCCAGCCTGATCTCGCAGCATTTCGTAGGGAAGGCGCGTACAAAGCAACTCGGCATGAAATCGAGCCTTTCCAACTTCTCCGTGATTTTCGCTACGCTCTTCGTCGGCTGGATGGCCTCCATCAACTGGCACCTGGCCTTTGTCGTCTACATGATTCCCATTATACCGATGCTGCTCATCCCGTTTATGACCGACACTTATATCGACTCCCACAAAGCGGTGCGCCCCGGACCTCCCTACGAGCCTAAAGCAGAACCGGCGCGTCCCTCCGACGCCGATATCAAGAAGACCATAGCAACCCACAAACCAGCAAGCCCGAACTTCCACTTCCAGGGGCGCCGGGCTCTTGTGCTGCTCTTCGGAGTGATGGCACTATATTTCATCATGACCTATGCCACCGAGGTCGTTTCCTACTACCTTCCCTTCGATATGGAGCACTACGGCCTATCCACCGGCGATGTCGGTGTAGCCACGGCAATGTTTTTCGCTGCGGCCACCGTGGCGGGCTTCTTTCTTACACGAATCATATCGGTATTCAACAGCTCCACTGTTCAGGCCGCTATAGTGCTATGCATTCTCGGGCTGTTCATCACCGGGCTGTTCCACCACACGGCATGCTACATCGCCGGCGTCTTCATAATGGGCCTCGGTTACGGCGTAATCCAGCCGATTATCTACGACAAGACATCCTACATCGCCCCCACAGCGGCCAAGTCGACCGAATACTTCGCCTATCTGCTCACATGCAACTACATAGGCATCTCCTGCGTACCCTTCATTGTCAGCGCCATGAAGCGGCTATTCGACGCCCAGTCGGACCCGAACTTCTCCTTCATATTCAACGGATTCCTATGTGTAGCGGTACTCGTGCTGGCCATCGTGAAACGCAAATCGTTTGTTTTCCGTGCTGATGCCACCTCCTACGAACACCCCGCGCCCACGGCATCTACCACAACCTCTACCTCTTCCCGCCCTCAGACATAAGCCCACCCGCCAAGCGGGGCTTCAAAAGCCCTCTTATTTCCAAATTTTCCGTATTTTTGCAGAATCGAACAATCTTTCAGGCTGTCGGCCTCCTCATATAACGGTATCGGCCGGCAGCCTGTCCCCTGAATTCAAACCATGAAAGTATTATTGGTAAGCGCAAGCCCGCGTATAGGCGGCAACACATTCACTGCACTCACGGAAGCGGCCCGAATTCTGGAGCAGGAAGGGATAGCTACCGAAACTATAGAAATCGGCACGAAGCCCATACGCGGCTGCATCGCATGCCAGTGGTGTAAGAACCATCCAGAAGAGCAACGCTGCGTATTCTCCGACGACATCGCCAACCGCATCTCGGCCATCGCCTCCGAAGCCGACGGCTTCATATTCGGAACGCCCGTATACTACGGGCAACCCAATGGCTCCGTCCTCTGCCTTATCCAGCGCATGCTCTACAGCAACGGCACGGCGTTCCACTACAAACCCGTGGCAAACGTCTGCATCTGCCGCCGTGGAGGCGCCACATCGGCATTGCAGACTATGAACTCTATGTTCGAGATGTGCAACATGCCCATCGTACCCTCGCAATACTGGAACATAGCCTACGGCCGCGAAAAAGGCGAAGTAAGCCGCGATCTGGAAGGCATGCAGACAATGCGCACCATGGCCCGCAACATGGCCTGGATACTCAAGAAATTCCACGGCATAGCGACCATCCCCGCTCCCGACCGCGAATTCCCCTGGCAGCCAATGCACTTCATAAGATAGCCCAGGCCTGAACGTCCGCACAACATTCTCATGCCGCGGAACGCCGCGGAGATTGCAACTGTCTACAGACGCAAAAGCCAAACCGGCCCTGAAAAAGTGTTATTGTGCCGCTTCGGGCAACTCGGCCGGTTTGATTGGCGTGCCGGCATAAGCCATTCCCGATACTGCTGTCGCGATGGCAATCACTGTCAGTCTGAAAATTCTTTTCATTTCTTATTGGCGTTGTTAAGTCTGAAAATATTGTAGAGGTTATTGAATGTGGCGATATATTTTCTGCCTACCGGAATTGCCTTGTCGTAATTACGGATATAGATTTTCCGGTTTGAGAACTTGTCTATCGCGTCAAGAGATACGATATACGACCTGTGGACACGATTAAACCTGTCGGCAGGCAGCATCGCCTCCATCTCCTTCATCGTTATCTGCGATAACACCATGGGCAAGCCGCGTCGGAACACCTTCACGTAGTTCTCCATCGCCTCGATAAATATAATGTCTTCACTGTCGACGACAACATTCTTATGCTCTGCCTTTAAGGTTATTGTCTCACGATGCGGGCTGCCGTCCTTTTTGCCAAGCCATTTCAGCGCCTTCTCCATGGCGCGCTCAAACCGGGGATAAAAAATCGGCTTATGCAGAAAATCTATGGCATCGACATTGAACCCGTCGAGCGCATACTCCGAATAGGCAGTGGTGAAGATCAGGCAGACACCATCCGGCAGCTCACGGGCGAGTGCCATCCCGTTGTGAGAGTTCATCTCGATGTCAAGAAACACGATATCGGGACATACCGACATGACGCGTTCCATACCTACCACAGGCGATGTGTAGGTTTCTAGATCGATATCACCGTATTTCCTGCAATACTCCTGGATTATACTGAGGGCAATCGGTTCATCGTCGATTGCTATACACTTTATCATGCCGTCAGATCAATTTGAAGTTCCACCACAAAAAAGGTCCCCGTGTTCAAGGTGTTCAATTCATGCCTGCCGGGATAAAGCAGTTCAAGCCTTCTCCGGCAGTTGTCAATTCCCATATGTTCGCCGATCCGCCTTACCGGAAATATGCGGTTGCTTGTCAGAAATCTCATCCACCCACCTCGCTCGTGCATCGATATTTTAATCTGGCTTTTCTCAACAGGCGATACGCCATGCTTAAAGCAGTTCTCGACGAATGTTACAAGCAGCATAGGCGGAATCATCAGCGATGTATCCTCGATATCTATCTCGAGTTCCACGGAAGTCTCTCCGTTCAGACGCAGCTTCTGTAGCCCGACATACTGATTGATATAATCCACCTCATCGACTAAAGGCACCATACTGCACATCGATGTTGTGTGGATATATCTCATCATTGAAATGAATTTTTCCAACGATGAAAGAGCGTTCTCATTTTTTGTAAGAAACAGCCCATACAGGGAATTCAATGTATTGAACATGAAATGAGGCTTTATCTGCGCCTTATAAAGCTCAATTTCCGCCTTATCTCTTTCCGCCTCCACAGCTCGCCGGCGGGTGCGCTGTATGTTTGCCTCCGTAAGAAGCCCGACAGCAAAGCTGAACGCCTCGACTATCATAAACAGCGACCACACCGCCTGCTGGTATTGCAGAATGGATGGGAGCACCCGCTCGATTCCTAAATCGTGGATATTCGGTTTCGGGGTATAGAGCGTAACTCTGGAGAGTCCATAGGTTATCAATATTGAAACAACAATGGCAACCACGCCCACGCCGGAGTATTTCTTCCCCTTGAATAGAAACGGTACGGTGACCACCCTGTTCAGAAAGTAAAGGCAATAGAGCCATATACCAACAGATATCACATACCATTGGAAATTATGAAACCATCGCTCTATCGGAAAAATCATCATCATTATCGGCAGGACAATGATGCAGAAAGCGATGTCGATATATACGGATATATTTTTCATGCCGGTAGTTTCCGATGCAAAGTTAGCTGTTTCCAATCTACTGCCGGCATCGGTTGGTCACCATAGTGTTGTCGTTAGTCATTTATTTATCAGACCCATAGGATTCCGTAAAGTTTAATCCCCTAAATTTGTTCAAATTTTCAGAATGTATGACCGTAAAGACATTTATCGACCGGCCGATTCTGGCCGGAGTGATTTCAGTATTGATAATGATTCTGGGGATATTGGGATTGCTGCAGTTGCCTATCGAGCAATTTCCCAATATTGCGCCTCCTACAGTAAGAGTATCAGCCACATATACAGGCGCCAACGCGGAAACAGTCATGAAAAGTGTGATTGTGCCGCTGGAGGAATCCCTCAATGGTGTGGAGGACATGATGTATATGACCTCCACCGCTACAAATACCGGCACCGCGTCAATAACCATATATTTTAAATCCGGCACAGATGCCGATATGGCCGTGGTCAACGTACAGAACAGGGTGGCCTCGGCGCAGGGGCTTCTCCCCGCCGAGGTCACCAAAAGCGGAGTGACGGTCAGAAAGCGACAGAACAGCACCCTTAAATCCATAACTCTATATAGCCCCGACGATACCTACGATGCAAAATTCCTGACCAACTATATGAAAATCAATATAGAGCCTCAGATTTCCCGCATCGCCGGCGTAGGAGAGGTAAACATATTCAGTGCTGAATATGCCATGCGTATCTGGCTTGATCCGGCCAGAATGTCGCAATACGGCCTCGTCCCGGCCGACATCGACAAGGTGCTCGCCGACCAGAACCTCGAGTCTCCCACTGGAACACTCGGAGCCGAATCCACTAATACCTTTCAGTATGTCCTCAAATACCGCGGCCGATATGAAGACGTCAGCGAATATGAGAATCTTGTGGTCAGGGCTCTCCCCGACGGAAACGTCCTGAGGCTAAAGGATATCGCAACCGTCGAGCTGGGTGCCCAGAATTATGCCATGCTCAGCCAGACCGCCGGACATCCCGGCGCAAACGCCATGATAGCCCAGACCGCCGGCTCAAACGCCAACGAAGTGATTCTGGAAATCGACAGAACGCTTGAAGAAATCAGGCAGAATCTTCCACCCGGAATGATTCTGACCGACATACAGAGTTCCAAGGACTTTCTCGACGCATCAATCCATAAAGTAATTGAAACTCTACTGATTGCACTGGTTCTCGTAATACTTATAGTGTATCTTTTTCTCCACGACTGGAGGGCAACCCTGATTCCATCCATCTCCATCATCGTATCTCTGGTGGGAACTTTTGCATTCCTGTATGCCGTCGGATTTACGCTGAATATGCTCACACTGTTTGCCATCGTACTTGTAATCGGCACGGCGGTCGACGACTCAGTTGTGGTGGTGGAAGCCGTCCAGGCCCGATTCGATAGCGGACAAAAGAATCCTTATATCGCCACCGTGTCGGCCATGGGTGGGCTCTCCGCGGCGCTGATCACAACTACCGTTGTCTTTATGGCGGTATTCATACCAGTTTGTTTCCTTGGGGGAACTTCCGGCACATTCTATAAGCAATTCGGTCTTACAATGGCGGTGGCCGTCGGAATATCGCTTATAAATGCCATGACCCTCTGTCCCGCTCTCAGCGCGTTGCTGATGCGTCCCGCCGAAACTGCCGGAAAACAAACGAATTATATTCAGCGCTTCCATTGTGCATTCGATGCCTCCCTCAACAGTATTGTCGGTCAATACCGTACCGGAATAACCTTTCTGTTCAAGCGGAAATGGATTGTTCTGCTCCTGTTCGTAATGGCTGCCGGAGGCTTATGGTGGCTTATGTCCACTACAAAGACCGGCCTGGTGCCACAGGAAGATATGGGCGTTATCAGCCTTAACGTGCAGACTGCCCCCGGATCAAGCCTTGCAGAAACCGATGCTGTGATGGATGAGATTGAAGCCGCCATCAGTGATATACCCGAAATAAGCATCTATTCAAGAGTGTCTGGCAAGGATGCCCGACACAACCAGTCGGCATCGGCCGGTTCTTTCAATATCAAACTCACCGACTGGAACGAACGTAAAGGCGCCGGACACGATATCAACGCCGTAATCCGGGAAATTTACCGCAAGACGGCCCGGATTACCTCCGCGCAGGTGCGTGCATCGCAGCAGCCTATGATTTCTGGCTACGGCACAGGCAGCGGCTTCGAGTTATATGTGCAGGACCGTAAAGGCGCTACGACCGATGAATTGCTTGATGTTACCCACGCCTTTATCGATGCGCTCAACAAGCGTCCGGAAATCTCGCGTGCTTATACTACTTTCGACACCAAATATCCTCAGTATATTGTACAAATCCGTGTACTGTCCCGCCGCCGAAATGCGTACATAGACCTTGTGGTCTGTGTAGCCTTCTGCTCTTGGCTTTCTTGTGAAGAAAGTCAGGGTGAAATAATAATTTGTGGTCATGTTCTTGAAAGTGGGTTTAATGGTTACTTAAAGATACTCATTTTAACCCGGATTTCAAAATACACGCAAAATACATGAATCTCTGTCAAGCGTCGAAGATGCAGACCTGCTAATTTTAGCCGAATTGTACACAAGATTACCGGTCTGGACGGTGGCATAACGGGGTAAACCTCGGCAACGATGACCACAAGTGTTAAAATTCAGGATAAATCACCTTTAAATCTTAATTGTTGTTAAAATCGAAGGGCGAAAGCCTGATTTTTGGGCTGAAGGTTCCGACCCCACACGCTCGGCCCCTCGAATTTGAGGTTGATTTCGTGCAATGACCGTTATTTCAGCGGCTTGTGAGCCGTCCCGTGTATTTATGTACAAAACTGTACATAAATTGGCTTGTACATATTACGCACACGTCCGTAGGTAATATTATGCGCCATTCTGCAATTTCACCAAAAAGAAAAAGCACTGAAAATCAACTGATTTCAGTGCTTAGCGGCGTTTTGCCATTTTGTCTTGTGACCCCGGTGGGGCTTTATATCTTATATTTAAACACCTAATTATCAAACATTTTAGTCTGCGACAAAATAGGCTGTTCCCTATTTGTACTCCGTCAGATTTCAATGTTCTTCGCCATACTGGATGACGGGAACAAAATTAATAAATAATTCTCAGTCTGTCAACCGCCTATGTCTAAAATCATCCTAACATGAGTCTTTTGGTGGGAATTTAACCTCCCATAGGAGGCTCCTTTTTGAGGATTCTATTGATTGTTACAGCAACCGAATCATTAAGGAAAAGTGCTGTTTCCTTATCATCCTTGACATATATATGGAACTCGTCAAGCAACGTGTCGAGGGCACATTTGCGGAGTTGCTTCAAATCTCCGGCAACCGGAATCTGTCTATGCGCCTCCCAATACTCAGTCACGGCATGACTCATATATTCCCGAAGAACATTCCTCATGCTTTTCGAGAGTTTTCCCAGACGCTGTCTTGGAACAAACTCTGTTTCGCCGGGTATGACTGGACAATCATTGACGGTATCATATTGGGGACCATATTGAAAGTAGTCCTCAAAAATGCCATGATTGACTTTCACTTCGGCATACTCGGTCGGAGCAGTTCCTTTATTCTTTCCCTTCTTTGCCATATCTCTATTTAATGATCACAATGACAGGAATCCTCCAACTGGTAATATTTTCGCGGGAAACATCCATCTCTATCGGTTATTGAATATCCTTGAAAAATACCCAATGGCCGGTTTTGGGATGACCAAGCCATGCAATATTCCACTCTTTCATCCGTCGTTTGATTGTACTCTCTGAGCATCCGGCAATTCGAGCCAACTCAGCGCGACTGATTCCATTGTTTTCTTTGATTGCTCGGATGACAGCATGTTTTTGAGGGTCATCTTCCACTATTTGAAGTTCATTTTGACCCTCTAAATCGTTTTGCGGGTCATTTTGCGGGTCAACTTTTACTCTTTGCAGGTCATTTTGAACATCATTTTCGTTATTGAGACGTTCATAATACAACGCTTTGCCTTTCAAAGTCAATCCGTATCTCTGGTTTGGAGCATTCGTGCTATCCGGATTTTCAAGTGCAACTAAACCTGCCGATATCGCAGGTTTTAGATAAGTTTTTGTAAATGAAAACCTTGACGTGAACCTCATGATTCCAAGCATATCCTGTAGGGATAACCAATCTTCTCCTATTATCCCAATTAGTTTCAATATAGACATTTTGATTGTCCTACCCTCTTTGGTCAAGCTTGCAGCAGCTGAACCTCTACTTGTACCATCACTTGCACTATTACTTGCACTATTACTTGCACTATTACTTGTACTATCGCTTGTACTACTATTTGCGCTACTACTTACGTCCACTGTGTTCTTGGGACGCATAAAAGTAATTTTGACAACAGTACCGTCACAATAGAATTCCGGAGCAGGCAATCCAGCACCTTCACATTGTCTTGCCATCATTGACAATCCACGCCCCCAATGTTCGATGAGGCCGGCAAGATACATGACATTGGCAATTACCGGATTCGGAGGCATTGAGGTATTTTTACGATCTTCTTCCTCCTTACGCATCAGAGTGTTTGGCGAGATTCTGACCGGGAAGCGACCGGCATTCTCAATTACTATACAGTCATCGTAAATCGCAATACCCACAGTAGCGATCTCATATCCCCATCGCATATGACAGTATGCATTGACAACTGCTTCACGCAAAGCATCATACGGAACCTCAAGATTATCCTCTCTGTAAAGACGATTATGCGTCGTACCCGAAAGGTTGAGATGCTTGAAGAAGAAAGCCATAGCCGCATCCACCAACTCAAAGATATTGCCTTCATGTTGTTGGTTGTCGATGAAATATTGCTTGCTGGCCCCTTTGAATCGCGCAAGGCGTAACCTGCATTGTGGATAATCAGAAAAAACTTTCCCGAACAATACAGCCGCTGAATTGCACACAGCTCCGTCTTTAGTCAGATTTAGTCGTGACAAAGCGATGGGCACAGTATCATTAAGGGCATCGTTTGATAGTCGGCCTCGCCTTACAGCGCTCTGGATTACATTGTGTATGAGCTGTTCATTAAGATCATTAATGGTCAGATTATGATTCACTTCATTTTCCCATTTGTATTTCAATCCGTGCTGAAGCTCATGGAGCCGGATGAATTTCTCGCGGGGCATGACACTTGTCACGCTGTCGTGTCTGCGATACGGTTTGCCGTCCCACATATAAGGCTTATCAGTCTCCAAGCCATCTGTCCGGAATACTATGACATACTTGTCGGAATTGTCAACTGGAACATATATCGGTTGAATGTCAACCGCCGGATCGAATTTATTGATTGCCTCCCCTATCTCACGGGTGGTCTTGTCGCCGATTTCCTGTCCGATGATTTTACCTTTGTTCGATACCCCGAACACAACGACACCTCCGGAGCCGTTGATCATACCGCATAATGTCTCCATACCACGGTTAAGCTGTCCGGTGGTTTCCTTAAACTCGACATCGGTACCCTCGTTGCCTGATACGAGCTGTCTTATGTAATCCAAAGAGAGTTCCATAACGCCATTACTGAATTACAAAATTACGAAATATTTCTGATAAAAAGGTTCCAATTCAATTATACAGGCATTTTGATTAATATATTTCAATTCTCATCTCCGAACTACGAGAGGCGTGACGGCAGTGGCAGTTCCGTTGCAGGCAAATCATCGTAATGCGAGCCAAAGCCGTCAGCGGCGTTTGGAGCGACTCCGGCACTACCGCAGACCGCTTTGACAGGAATAAAGAGTCGGCTAAACACCGAATGCCTGAACGCCAGAGCCGGATGCAGAAACACGGGCTCAGACATTCTTCAGGCTTTCCGTGTTATTTACGCCGTCTCCATCGTATATTATTTCAGTGCCGTTACGCCACTCTCCGTTTATTGCTGTCCACGGGTCGAGACAGTGATGATCCGCCTTCCTGCGTTGTCGGATTATCACAGACTCGCCTTTCCGGGGACAGGCAGTTCCATATCTTTAGAAATTTTCAGTTCCAATATATTGTCATTCGTTTTCACCGTCATGGAAACTTAGCTCCATTTATTATGCAGTCATATCAACTCAGGAAGCCTTGCTTGCTCGTAATTGAAAACGTGCGGAGCAGGGCTATTCTTTTGCCTTTTGGCTGAAAAATCTCCAGACCTACGGCTTGTATTTTTAACCCAAAGGGCGAACAGCCCTTTTTTGCCTCCGCACGCGACCGTGTCAACGAGCAAGCAAAACTTCGATAGTCGATAGACGCATAAAAAAAATGTCGCACGATGAAAACGAACAACAACATATCAAACAGACGAGGCAGAGCATCCATCTCCAGTCTCAACCGCATAAAAAGAGTTTTCCTTTGGTTGGTGGGGATAATCGGTGCAATACTCGGATTGGTGTTGTGGGTGTTTCTCCGACCGATATTCCGAGGCGTGGGCTGGATAATAAGCCTTATCACCTCACTACTGATACTCTATTGGTTACTTACCATTTAACAATATACTGATATGGCTACACTGAAATCAAACAACGCTGCAATAGCAGCAATGCAGCAGATGCTACAGGAGCGTTGCATCGCGGAACCTGCCTTTGCCATCAAGATGGCAAGTCCGACAAAGAGTCTTGAGGGAGCAATCAACTATATGTGTTCCCAAATCCAAAAAAGTGGAATGTGCATGGTTGACGGCGATACAGTTCTTAATCTTCTTATCCATTACTTTGATGAATCCGAGATTGAAGACTGCGGGAAAGTCTATTGCAACATGGTTGTTGCAAAACCCGAACTCTCCGATGATGACAAGGCGGAACTCAAGGAGCAGGTTATGGAGCAGTACAAGGAAGAGCAACTTCGGGAACTCCGCAGACAATCGCAGCCTAAGTTCCAACCTAAACACACTACGGCTCCCAAAGCCGGAGAAGAAATCAGTGTTCAACCAAGTCTTTTTGACTTCTAAAATCCAAGACAATGAAACCGAAAAATAAGAAACAACAACATATAGTGGAACTGAACGGGCGACTTCGCCCGCTCACCACCCCACAAATGCAGTGGGCACTCAACTCAACAATCAACCACTACGGCTATCGGTTGAAATCCGGAATGTGTACCTGTATGAAATGCGGACATGAATGGCTGGAGACCCGTGACGGGATGCATCTTTGTCCCGAATGTGGTCAACTCATTGAAATCAAGGACACCCCGAAACGTGTAATCCGAGACAAGTCATATTTCAACGTAATCACATCGATGGAAGACTATCAGGTAGTGAGAATGTTCCTGATGATAGTTGAAATGCGCAAGGGCATGAAGGCGAAACCCGCCTATCTTGAAATCGGCAGTTATTGGATTGACCCCGCAGGTAATACTACCGTAGTCGGATTACAGAGAACTCTGGGACATTATGTGGATTCCTTTGCTTTCGGTTCTCCATTGGAGATAAGGCGAGACAATGCAGCTTTCCAGTACATATCCGATGAATGGGTATATCCGCGCATCAAGGTCATTGACGTTATCAAACGCAACGGTTTTAAGGGCAGTTGTCACCATATCAACCCCGTAACCCTGTTCCAGGAGTTGCTCACCAATCCCAAGGCTGAGACGCTGATGAAAGCCAACGAGATAGAATTGCTCCGATACCTATGCGCGAGACCCACCAACAAGGATGACATAGATAACTATTGGAACACCATGAAGATAGCAATGCGCAACGGATACAAGGTCAAGGACTCGCAGATGTGGATGGACTATATCAAAATGCTGGAGTGTTGTGGCAAGGATATACTTTCACCTAAATACATATGCCCCGCAAACCTCAAAGAAGCTCACGATGAATATGTGGATAAAGTCAACCGCCAACGACGGAAAGAACGGATGGATAAGGAGCGTCAGCAAGCCATTAAGGACAGAACAGAGTTCGAGGAACTGAAATCACGCTATTTCGGGTTATCAATGACTGACGGAGAAATTGAAATCCACTCCATAGACAGCATAGATGCCTACTACGAAATCGGAGAGCGCAATCATATCTGTTGCGGTACTGCCAAGTATTTTCTCAAAGAAAAGACACTTACCCTCACCGCCTACATAGGAGACAAGCAGATTGCCACCATCGAAATCTCGCTTGATGACTACCAAATCATACAGTGCCGGGCATTTGCCAACAAGGTCTGCAAATACACCGAACAGATAGCCGGCATCATCAACGCCAACAAGAAGATGATTGCCGAGCGCAAGAGAGCATAAGTTTAACCCTGCCACCGCCAACTCCGGCGGTGGCAACAATACCCCAAGACTATGACACGCATGACCCAACCAACAAGGAGTATCGACCACCCAAGCCGGACAAGAGCAGTACGAGACATTCTACTCAGCCCACCGAGGTCGTAAGGTGTCGAAAGTGATGTACGACTACCGCACTCAAGACGGAGACCTCTTTTCGGTAATCGCTCCAACCCTACGAGAGTGCCGTCAGAAACGTGACGAGTGGCTCGCCAAACAAAACAAGTAATCAAAGCCATATCAGTACGGAAGGCGGTGAAGCGTGATGCTCCATCGCCTTCGATTTGCCAAAATTTCGGCCGCCACAGGCGGCGAGAGGGGCCATCATTCGTTCCGAAATTCACAGTTTTTTCTTAATTTTGCAATTTAAAACTTATCAATTCCAAGACAATACAGACAATATGACTAAAGCAGATATAGTTAACGAGATCGCCAGGACAACCGGCACTGATAGAGCCGCCGTTCTCTCGGTTGTTGAACAGTTTATGACCGTCGTGAAAGACAGTCTCGCGCATGGCGAGAACGTTTATCTTCGAGGCTTCGGCTCGTTTATCGTCAAGACCCGTGCAGAGAAGACAGCCCGCAACATAAGCAAGAATACATCCCTGATTATTCCGGCTCACAATATCCCGGCTTTCAAACCGGCTAACTCTTTCAAGGAGGAAGTTGCAAAATAAATCATGGAAGAGGATACTGAACAATCGGATATAGAGATTGAGACGATTCATATCCAATCGGATAATTGCGACTGTCGGGAATGTCAGAAAGCCCGAAATAAATACGTTGCCATCCTTGACATTGACCGATATATCGAATCGCTGAACGACTGGGATTGACATAAATAGAGAATAACTGCGCCGATGCTCAGACATTTGAGTATCGGCGCAGTTATAATTATGGAACATACAATACGGCAAGTTCCGTCAATCTTCTTTTATGGAGACCGGGATGCCATTTCCCTTTGTAGCGGCAATGAGAGGCGTAAGCACGGAATATGTTGCGGTCTCCGGCTTTCAGTTTTTTCAGGACACTGCTTTTATTGACAGCTCCGGGACCGATGTTGTATGCAAGCGCGGCAAGAATATACCTGTCTTTGCCGTATTCTTTATATAGCTCACAGAATCTGGCATAGTCTTTACGCAGGAGCGCATCGGCCTCACGTTCACTGTATTGACGCCTGACAAAACGCTCTCCACGCTGCACGACATGACCATAGCATATTGTCGGCCAATGACGTGGTTTGTGAAGTGTCTCGAACTTCTTTATGATTATTACCGCACGCTCAAAGAGGGGAAGTTCCATAATGTTCCTTTTTGCATTTGCGGCCGGCGTTGCCGCCACAAGGGACAGCAACGCCACGAAGAACAACATTATTCTTTTCATTGTGCAACCGGCGTTACAGGCCCGACCACCGGACCGATGATTCTGCCGCCGTCATCGTCGCTGTCTTTACCGTTGAACTCGAAAGTCTGCTCCCACGGTGTGGAATGAAACGAGTCTTCCACGACGACAAGGAATTTATGACTGTCTGCTGATTTTGCAGTATAGTTCAGCCGAAAGGTCTTGCTTTCCAGAAGCACGCGGTCGTTGTTGACCAGCGCCGGCCCGTCAACGAGTTTGAGCGTGCCCTCGCCGTCATACTGGAAATAGCGGATGGTATAGAGGGTGTTGGAGTAGTTGCCCTCCGGCTTGATCTCGAAGCGCAACTCCACGGTCTCGCCCTGCTTGATTTTATCGCCGTATGGCATGACCTCCACGGTGAAGGGATAGGACTGCTGCACATCGAGGTCGTCTGAACAGGACGCGAGAGAAAACACGAGGGCGAACAGAGTCACCCAGAATCCGAAGAACCGGACAGGGGTAAGGCGCACGGCACCTATTTTATCAAGAATCATTTTCATTATTATTCAGAGTTTTATTTTGTTAGACTTTTTCGGATAAAGCGACATCAGGTAGTCGTTCACATCCTTGCGATTGGGATAAATAGCCGATTTATCCATGACCCTGTCGCCGAACTCACGCCGGAGTCTGGCGAACGCCGCACGACCGGCGGTGTCATTGTCAAGATAGCACTGGATAACGGTATAGTCAGTCAAAGGCGTTATAGACTTGGCAACATTTGAGACAGAGTTGAGTACAACCGAATCCATGCCGTCGTTGAAGCCGAGCCTTTCTGCCGAAAGGAAGTCAATGAAACCCTCGAAGACATTACACCGGGGGTTGCCGTTGGCAATATGGGTGATATGCTTCGGAGGATAAGACCCCTTAAAGAAAGGATTCCGAAGCTCAAATCCATGTGCATTATTCTCGAAGCCAATAGCATAATAATCCTTGCCATGAAGCTGATAATCAACCTGCACACAGTATCGCCGGGCGATGTCTCGCGGAATACCTCTTTCGGCGAGGTATTTCAGTAGCGCAGGAGAAGTCAGCCGCGACACCTTCACGTTCTCGAAAGTAGGTTCCTCGATAAACGGCGTTGGCTTATAGGGCTTAGCGACCGGGAGCCGCATCTTCTCCGCGATGTAATCGGCTTGCCTCAAAAAGTCCGTTTCACCGGACATTTCTCCGGCAAGCGAGAAGATGTCGCCTCCCGCGCCCGTTCCGAAGTCAAACCAAACCTGGCGGTTAGGATTGACATGGAACGACGGTTTTCTCTCACTGCGATACGGAGCGTAAAACCACAGACCTTTGCTGTCGCGTCCAACAGGCTGATAGCCCAACCGGTTCAGGAACTCCACGAGGGAGATTTTCTTGATCTCGCCGATGTTCATAGGCGCATCTTCCGTTTCGGCTTGTCCGGTTCCTGTTTGGGAGGCTCTTTTGGTTCATGACGGATGCTGACCTTCTGGATATTCGACATCTCTCCTGCGATATACATATTCAGTTCACGCATATTGGCGGAGCCTGTCATCTCATATGCAAGGTCATAGATGCCGCCGTAAGCGCCGGACTTGGTATCACGCCATAGGTTTGTCTCGATATTGATGACCATCGTCGGCTCACCCTTCGGGTCATACGGTGCCTTATAGATTCGGAGATTACCGTCAGCTGCCACGGGATGTTCCTGACCGAGAGCCTTCATAAAGTCGGTGAGCCTGATTTTGCGGATGTCCGGAGTCACTACCTTCGGTTCCAATGGCTTACGCACCATTGTCGAAAGTTCCTTACCTTGCTCATAATCATCCATGTATTTGATGATGAAGTCTCTTGGATCCGTGTATATTTTCGGATTCATCTTCAATGCGGCAAGGTCGATGATGTCTCCGCTCTGGTCGGTTGCGTGGTCATACCATCGGTTGGTGTTGGTATCGACAACCAGCATCGGCTCCGGGTCATCGCGCTGCGGCGCATAATAGAGCTTCATATCCCCGAAAGCCTTGACAGGCTTTTCGCCGAGAGCCGCCATGAACTCCGTCAGCGGAATACCCTTTATGTCATTCTTTGTGTATCGCATACTCTACAACTGATATTTGAGGTGAATGCCGTATGCGAACAGGAAATGACCGGTTGAGATGTCGGCGAAAGCCAAACCAGTGAAGCAACAGAAGATGAACGTGTCCCGCACCTGGTCAAGGCGGGGCAGTTCCGTGAAGTCCAGAGCCATGATGCGTTTTACCTCATCTTCGGTCAGGAAACCGCGATTCGTTGTGGTACGGGAATAATGCTTGTCGATGAAAGGGTCTTCTTCAAGCCATTTGTTAGCCAGCGCCACGCGGGTCACTTTCTTCAGAAAGCGGACATAACGAATGGCGGTGTTGTTGCTGTTTCCCTTATTTACACGCAGGAAATGCTCGAAGTCATCAATCATGCCACTTGTCAGCTTTTTGATTGGAACATCCTCCCGTCCCTCTCTCTTCTGAAGAAACTCAGAGAGGTACTCGGCACAGCGCTTCCAGCGGAGATATGTACCGTCGCAGATGTCGCCTCGGTCGAAACGCTCCTTGTGCTGGTCATTGACATAGTTGAATACCTCGACAAGCATCTTTGGTCCTTCGGCATTGCCGAGGAAATGCTGCTTGATGACATTGGGGTTTATGACTTCCTCCTCCTTCACGAGCATAGTGTGAATCTCGCTGATGCGGACACGGATGGAGTCGAGGTATTTGTTCAGTTCGAGATCCCGTTTTGATTTCCCTTTGGAGAGACCTTTGGCGGCATTCCAGTTGTCGGGATCGACACTGCGGTTGATGTTGAACTCTGCCCGTTGCCCTGAAATAGTCAGCCGCGCAAAGATCGGCGCCTCGCCTGAGCGGGACATCCTTGCCTTCCTTATCATGAAGGTCAAGGTGAAATAATTGTGCTGGGTCATAAGAGTAAATTTTTCTGACACAAAGTTAATAATCACGTGTCATACCCTTATGGCGCAGGAAATTGAAAATCAGCGAAATATCGACATTGAAGGTGTACAAATCGGGAACAGACCTACGTTGTTCACCATCTGTACACCGCGACCAATCCGCCTTATGGAGGCGGGAAAAGTGGGGTCTGTACTTTTATAACCATAGATTTCAATGATTTACCGAATTATGAAGGTGGGTCTGAACCCATTTTCGGAAAATCACCGAAAAACAGCCTGTTTTAGGGCAAGTTGCAACACAGTATCGTTCCGTGTATCAAACACTTACCTCTTCAATCGGGAACAAAATTGATTTTTCTCGGACTGTTCCCGATTTGTACACCGCAGACTGCTATATTTTGCCGATTTCTGGAGTTTCGGACAAAATAAAAATCACTGAAAATGCTTGATTTTCAGTGATTTTCCACTTTTTGTGGTCTTGATAAGTGACCCCGGAGAGGCTCGAACTCTCGACCCACTGATTAAGAGTCAGTTGCTCTACCAACTGAGCTACGGAGTCATCGTTGACGCTTCGGCGAATTCTGTCTTTGCGACGCCTTTTCGCTTTTGCGATGCAAAGTTAGAGAGTTTTTTTGAAACGACAAAGAGTTTTGAAATATTTTTTAATGACTATCTACATTTTCCCATCTCCACTAATCAATTTTATACTCGAGGCCCGGAGGGCCGAGATTGTCTGCAACCCCAGGTGAAGGCCGTAGGCCGAGCCTGGGGTTGATAGGTTCCTCAGCATCTAAGCCTCGCAGAGGCGATGTCGTGGTGCCGGATCTACGAAGGTGAGGAGTTCAGTAAATAGTCATATATTTTTCGTTCGGGTGCCGGAGGGCGTCACCGGAACCAGTACGACTGAAAACCGACAAACAGAAATCACGTCCTCACGCGGTTGCGGTAAGCCTGAGGAGACATTCCCATTATACGCGTGAACAAACGAGAGAGGTAATACGGGTCGGAGATACCCACTTTATGACATATCTGGTTGACGCGCATCGATGTCCCATCGAGCAGGCGGCATGCCTCAGTTACTTTCAGCATATTGAAATATGCCATCGGGGCGTGGCCGGTGCGCCGGCGGAAAGCCGCCGCAAGATACGACGGAGAGATTCCGGCGTAGTCCGCAACCGAACCGAGTGTGAGCGTCCGCTCAATGTTTTCGGTCATGAAATGAAGTGCCGCATCGACCGGATCAACTGCCGAAACCGGAGCCGGACGAATCGCACGGCGATACTGGCTTATAAACCGCAGCGACCCCAGATAGTGGTGGAGCAGCGACGTGGCGAACCCGAGGTTTTCGATGGAAAAACCGGCCGACAGCGTGTTGAAAATCTCCTCAAAGAGATTGATGCGAGTATGGATGCGCGAGTCGGCGTTGAGATCCACTTCGCGCGGTGTAGACGCACCCTCGGCATAAAGCGGCGCAAGCGATCCGCTGAAATGAATCCAATAGATTGTCCAGGGATCGGAGTCGGCAGCAGCATAGGAGTGGGGCTCGCCGGGCGGCAAAATGAAATAGCTGTTCGGGCCGACCTCATACGTACGTCCACGAAGCACCATGCGCCCGTGCCCCTCCACACAATAGATGAACACATATTGCCCGATAGGGTCCAGCCGTTCGCGGAAATGGTGCGACGCACGCGGGTAATACCCTATATCGGTAATGTATAGCGCGGCCAGCAGCGGGTCGTCGACCGCCTGATCGATAATAATCTTGGGGAGAACGAGCGTACGCTCGCCCACGAATCCGTCCTTCAGTTTCATGAGCAAAACAAAGATGTGGCGTTGATAGTGCTAAGTTACGGATAAAATAATAAAATCGTCCATCTATTTCGTCGAATAATACATTTCCATTAGTGGAAAAGCGCCGTAACTTTGCGGTGAAAAGAAAACCATCAGGTATTTAACCTATTTCATGCCATGAAAAATCTCAACAGTAAATTTGTCTATTTCATATGCTCGGTCTCGGCCATGGGCGGACTGCTCTTCGGCTACGACTGGGTGGTAATCGGTGGCGCCAAACCCTTCTACGAGGTGTTTTTCGGCATCGAGAATTCCCCCTCGCTCCAGGGTCTGGCAATGAGCATCGCCATAGCCGGCTGCCTCGTGGGCGCCATGACCGCCGGATGGCTCGCCGACCGCGCCGGCCGCAAGCCCATGCTGATAATGGCTGCGATACTGTTTCTGGTGTCGGCCTACGCCACCGGAGCCGTCGACGGCTTCACACCCTTCCTGATAGCGCGCCTCATCGGCGGCGTGGCCATCGGCATCGCCTCCGGCCTCTCGCCGATGTATATCGCCGAGGTATCCCCCTCGGCCATACGCGGACGTCTCGTTTCGCTCAACCAGCTTACGATAGTGCTCGGCATCCTCTCTGCACAGATTGCCAACCTGCTGATTGCCGACCCCATCCCCGCCGGACTTATCGCCCCTCCCGCCGATTCGTGGAATGTGGCCATGGGGTGGCGCTGGATGTTCTGGGGCGAGGTCGTTCCGGCCGCGGCATTCATGATAATGGTGTTCTTCATCCCCGAAAGTCCGCGCTGGCTGGCCATGAAGGGTCGCCACGGCGAAGCTCACGCCGTACTGAAGAATGTAGGCGGCGCCGCATATGCCGCCACCGAGCTCGCCACCATCGAGGCTACTGCCGCTCCCGCCGGCGAGTCGGGCGGCCTGAAGACGCTTTTCAGCCGCGGGATGCGCCCCGTGCTTCTGCTGGGCGTAATCGCCGCCGTGTTCCAGCAGTGGTGCGGCACCAACGTAATCTTCAACTACGCGCAGGAGATATTCGCCAACGCCGGCTTCGATCTGGGCGACATGCTCTTCAACATCGTTCTCACGGGCATCACCAACGTAGTATTCACCTTCGTGGCTATCTATACGGTCGACCGCATCGGGCGGCGCGCCCTGATGCTCGCCGGAGCGGGCGGTCTCGCCGCCATCTATGCCGTGCTCGGCACGTGCTACTACTTCCACGTCACCGGCTTCTTCATGGTGGTCCTCGTGGTGGCCGCCATCGCCTGCTACGCCATGACGCTCGGACCCGTCACCTGGGTGCTCCTCGCCGAAATATTCCCCAACCGTGTGCGCGGCATCGCAATGGCCGTCTGCACCTTCGCCCTCTGGGCCGGATGCTTCAGTCTCACCTATTCCTTCCCGCTTCTCAATGCCGGTCTCGGCAGCTACGGCACCTTCTGGATCTACGCCGCCATCTGCGCCGTATGCCTGTTCTATTTCGTGGCACGTCTCCCCGAAACCAAGGGGAAGACCCTCGAGCAGATTGAGCGCGAACTCGTGAAATAACAAATCGAAAAAAACATAACAAACCCATCTACAGATTCTTAAGTAACTGGTCGAAATTATTTTAATATTTCCGGGAGGAAAATTTTCAGGAGA
>ENA-UOJG01000471-UOJG01000471.1-human-gut-metagenome-genome-assembly--contig:-C47-NODE-471-length-56486-cov-22.425174_pt1 | contig 56486 bp, 66 predicted proteins | sample MGYA00242340_ERZ723887 | MGnify/ENA metagenome assembly ERZ723887 | reverse complement strand
TTAAAATGTAACAACTTTTCAAAAAACCCCCCGCCCCGCTTCCCAATAATTATAATTTTACTTTTTGCCCGGGGGAACCCCTTAAAATAACCCCCTTGGGGGGGGGGGCGGCGAAGCCGCCCGCACAGTGGCGTATAGTATTACCACGCCACCCCGTAACGTGTAACAGATTTTGGGGTGTATAATATCAAATCGGCTATTATTCAATAAAAAATGACAAAATACTCTTTATGCTTTGTCTTACAATTTAGAGTGGGTTCTCTTGGGAGGGAAATCATTAAGGAGCATTTATTATGAGTAAAATACCGAACGGCTTAACAATCGTTTATTTCAACGATAAAGAAAAGAATATATATGCTGAAATGCCGCCCGATAGAGAGCAAGCAAAAAGGCTGTCAAAGCGCATTTACAAAAGCGCAATGACAGCCATATCTGCCGACAAGAAAACTGACGAGCCGTCAACTCCTCGCGGCTAATTGCTTGCCGTATAGTTTGTAATCCGACAGCGGCAATTCCACTTGGCAATAATATTCAAGCCTATTAACCTGTAATATTTCCGTGTTCTTATTTATCGCCTTGCGGTGCACCAAAAATAAACCCGATTTTGCGGTCGGTGTTTTTAACTTGCAGGCTGAGGATATTTTCAATATAAAGCATATAAAGAGATTTGCGGGGCAAGTCTCTTTTTTGTTTAAAGCATTGACGATATAGAAAAAGATTATTATCGGGAAGACATTTTAAAAAAAACGTAAACGAAATTGATTTGATTTTCAGTTCATTAAATATTATTTACTTAACTTATTATAACAGTTACAGATTTTCGTTTCAAGCTTATGTGAACAAAATCGGAATTTCAAGCCGTTGGATTAAGTGAAATATAGCGATTTTATAAAAATTATGTTTTCTAAATAAATTTATATTGACAAATAGAAAACTTGGAATTAAAATATTGGAAAACAAAAGATTGATTACTGCAAAGAGGAGTATGATTGGGATAGCATCGACGACGTTAAAATAAAAGGAGGGAAATTATTATGAATTGCAGAGTTTTTAGCGCAATGTGAATTTGTTTTGCATTGCGCTTTTTTATATGCTTTGAGTATAGAACAACTTGCGGCAAGCAATGAATTTTGCCTTTGTGCGGCAAGAAAGAAATTGAAAGAAAAGAAACTTAAAATCGGTTGTGTTGGTTTAATCGGTTTGTCCCGTGTCAGGGAACATACTTTAAAAAACGGAGGTAAAAAAAATGAAGAAAAGAGTGATTTTTATTGTTGTGACAGCTTTGCTTTGCTGTCTGCTTGTTGCGTGCGGTTCGAAGACGCGGCTTCAAGCGCCCCAAAACATAAGGCAGAACGGTCCTTTTCTGATTTGGGACGAGGTGAAAAATGCCGAAGGGTACATAGTGTTGGCAGACAACGAGGAGTACGTGACTGCCGAGCCTTCCTGCAATCTCTCGTTTCTGGGCGGGGAGACCGTTTACGTCGTAAAGATAAAGGCAGTGGGCGACGGCGAAAATTTTGCCGACTCCGATTGGTCTGAATTCGGCTTCAATGAAATTTTTAAATACACGTTGCTTGCCGACGGAAGCGGCTATGAGGTAAATCTGAGCGTTTCTTCTGTCGAGCTGCAAGACAAAAAAGTAGTCGTACCGTCAACTTACGAAAATTTGCCCGTCACGCGTATTGCCGACAAAATGTTTTACAAATGCGCAAGTCTGACGGAGGTCGTGCTGCCGAATACGCTTAAAGAAATCGGAGCAAATGCGTTCTACAACTGCAAGGCTTTGACAAGCATAGACCTGCCTTCAAGCGTGACGGCAATCGGTTCGGGGGCGTTCAGCGGCTGCTCGTCGCTTAAAAAATTAATTGTTCCTACGGGCATAGAACAGATTGAAAACCTTACGTTTGAGGGCTGCACAAGTCTGACGGAGATTGTGCTGCCGAATACGCTTAAAGAAATCGGGAAGATGGCGTTCATCAACTGCAAGGCTTTGACAAGCATAGAGCTGCCCGCAAGCGTGACGGCAATCGGTTTGGGGGCGTTCAGGTGGTGCGCGCTAAAAAAGATAGTCGTTCCTACGGGCATAGAACAGATTGAAAACCTTACGTTTGAGGGCTGTGCAAGTCTGACGGAGGTTGTGCTGCCGAATACTCTTAAAGAAATCGGAGCAAATGCGTTCTACAACTGCGATGCATTGGAAAGCATAGAGCTGCCTGAAAGCGTGACGGCGATCGGTACGGGTGCGTTCAGAGAATGCGTCGCGCTTAAAAAAATAGTCGTTCCGTCCGGCGTCGAGTGCATTGCCAAAGAAATGTTTTACGAATGCGCAAGTCTTACGGAGGTCGCGCTGCCGAATACTCTTAAAGAAATCGGAGCAAATGCGTTCTACAACTGCGATGCATTGGAAAGCATAGAGCTGCCTGAAAGCGTGACGGCGATCGGTACGGGTGCGTTCAGAGAATGCGTCGCGCTTAAAAAAATAGTCGTTACGTCCGGCGTCGAGTGCATTGCCGAAGAAATGTTTTACGAATGCGCGAGTCTGACGGAGATCGTGCTGTCGAATACGCTTAAAGAAATCAAGAGAGCGGCGTTTGCCCACTGCATTGCATTGGAAAGCATAGAGCTGCCTGAAAGCGTGACGGCAATCGGTTCAAGTGCGTTCAGCGGTTGCTTGTCGCTTAAAAAGATAGTCGTTCCTGACGGCATAGAGCGGATTGAAGGCAATATGTTTGGCGACTGCACGAGTCTGACGGAGGTCGTGCTGCCAAGCACGCTTAAAGAAATCAGGGGAATGGCGTTCCTCGGATGCATTGTATTGGAAAACATAGAGTTGCCTGAAAGCGTGACGGCGATCGGTTCGATTGCGTTTGGCGGCTGCTCTTCGCTTAAAAAGATAGTCGTTCCTACGGGCGTAGAGCGGATTGAAGGCTCTACGTTTGTGGGCTGCTCGAATCTGACGGAGGTCGTGCTGCCAAGTACGCTTAAAGAAATCATGGGAATGGCGTTCCGCAATTGCGAGGCGTTGAAAACGGTGGTTTTGCCCTCGTCGCTTAAAGATATAGGCAAAGGAGCATTCAGCAACTGTCCGCTCGAAAGCGTTTTCTTCGGCGGCACGGAAGCGGAGTATCTTTCCGTTTCCGTTGCAGAGGGAAACGACAGCATTCTCAGTGCGGCAGTATATTTTTATTCGGAAACCGAGCCGACGGAAAATCCTCAAAAATTTTGGCGTTACAGCGGGGGAAAGCCCTTGCCTTGGGCGTGACCGACGCGCTTTTACACCTTTAAAAGCCGCCCCCTCAAAGACTTGGTTTTGCGGGGTAAAAAATTAAAAAAGGAGTTGATGCTTATGAGAGCGGTCAAGCAATGAATTTGCATTTGTACAACAGAAACCAAATTAAAAATACTAAAAAATAAAAAAGGAGACTTATATGAAAAAGTTAAATTTCAAAATTTTATCCGTTTTTCTGGCAATAGCAATTGTTGTGTCGGGAGCGGCAGTCGTCGTAGCCTCTCCGAGAGAAGAAGTAAACGCCCTGTCGCCGAATTATGACGGCAGCGACGTCTACTATTTTTGCGATTTATATCCCACTCTGACTTATGAAAACTTTTCCAATACGTTCAGCGCATCTATTTTTTATGATGTGCGTTGGGTAGACCAAGACCAATTTAGAGAATATATCGTTTACGACTACTTTTATGGACTAAGTAACCAAGTCGTTATTTTCGATATAAAAACATTTATACCTTACACCGACGTTTTGTACGAATTGTTTTTACGCTTGAAAGAAAACAATTGCGTGACGGGATTTGTTACGAGTTATTCCGAAAGCGATTTCCCCGACACCTATTTTCTCGATTGTGTGGATATCTTTGTGGAAAATGCTCCCAGCGACAAGATGGACGTCTACTTTTCAGCGGCTTTCGAGGATTTGGAAACAAACGGGGAGCTGTCAAATACGGTTTACCTGTTGGATAGAAGCGTTCTCAACGTGTATTTTATCGAAAACCGTGACTTTGGAGCATTGTGCACTACATCCCGTTATTTGAATAAATTTATTTTCGATTTGTTGTATTTTGTGTCAAGTACCGAATATGAAATTTACGATTATCAGAATGCACTTGACGAATGGAATATAACAATACTTGTCTATGTCGGAAACAATCAATTTGTTGACTTGACGACGTGGGAGAGATATACATTTTCCAGTTCGCAGGAAATTTTGGAAGAATACGAAAAAGAGCATATCTGTTCGTTTGGTTTCGACATGTTCGATGAGGAGTTTTATTGGTTTTTGTATAACAACGGTGTGGACTTAAACTATTTGTTCGAGGTCACTCCCTTAAGCTATGACTGCAACGGACTTGATTTGAGATTAAATAATTTTGACTATACCGACGAAGCGGAGCTTTACCTTGTCGAAGCGCTGAAAGATTGGCTTTCGGTAATTTAAACGCTCTGCTTTGGCGGCAGCTCACGGAACAGGAGGAATACAATACCGACCCCGACAGGAAATCGTTTTCCGACGCGAGCATATATTTTTATTCGGAACAAAAGCCCGTTTCGGAGGGGAATTTTTGGCGTTACTCTGACGGAGTCGCCGTTGTCCGGTGATTTTTGTCGCGATTTAGACAAATTTACCGCTTTGCATAAACGCAAGGCGGTTTTGTTTTTTACCGGGAGCACAATCGGGCTTTTAAAAGAATATTATTTAATAAGCCAATTACGGAGGTCATGATGGATAATATTTTCGGAACGGACGGTATCAGGGGAGTGTTCGGCGCGGAATTGAACTGCGGGAGCGCTTATCTTTTGGGGGCGGCGCTGTGCGGAGCGGACGGAGACTCTCCCGTCGTAGTCGTGGGCAGGGATACGCGTCCGTCCGGGGAGGAGCTTATGCGGGCGCTTGCAAAAGGCGTGCACGACAACGGCGGTTACGTTATCAACATAGGAATCCTGCCCACCAACGCCGTTGCTTACTTTACGCGGAAAATGGGGTGCGACTTCGGCGTTATGATTTCCGCAAGTCACAATCCGCCCGAATACAACGGCTTGAAGGTGTTTGACCGCTACGGCGTGAAGCTGTGCGAAAAAAAGCAGAGGGAGATTTCCGCTTTTATGGAGGACAGAGAGGTGTCGGACGCCGAGGGCGCGGAAGTGTGCGCCTTTGACAGCGCGGGAAAGCTGTATTGCGACTACATAGAAAACCTGATTATGCCCGACCTCAAAGGGCTTAAAATTTCTCTCGACTGTTGCTACGGGAGCTGCTACGACGTGGCGTCCTCCGTCTTTGCAAAGACGGGCGCTGCGCTGCACGTTTACTGCGGCTTCAACCGCGGAGAGCTGATAAACAAAGACTGCGGAGCCACCCACACCGAGTTTCTCGAAAAAATGATGAGGAGCAACGGCTGCGAGCTGGGCTTTGCCTTTGACGGCGACTGCGACAGAGTTGCCGTTTTGGAGCGCGGGCGGACGCTTGACAACGACAGACTTCTTTTTGCGCTGGCAAAATATATGTCCGAAAATGGAATGCTCAGAAAGGATATGGTAGTGGGCACTGTGCTCACCAACCGCGGCGTGGAAATGGCGCTCAACGGGCTGAATCTCAGGCTTTTGCGAAGCGACGTGGGTGACGCCAACGTATTTCATCTCATGAGCAAAAAGGGCGTTAATCTCGGCGGGGAGCGCAGCGGGCATTTTCTGCTTAGCGACTTTGCGACGGGCAGCGACGCGCTTTTGAACGCGCTGTTTTTCGCAAAAATATACAGGGAAAAGGGAAGCTTGTTCGACTATACCGCGGGTTACAAAAACGTGCCCTGCCGCGAAAAGAGCATAAACGTAACTCCGCAGCAGCTTAAAAGCATGAAAAACAGCAGTTATTTTGAAAAGGTGGCGGGCGAGGTGCGGGCGCTTTTCGGCGGAGTCAAGCTGGTGCTCAGGGCAAGCGGCACCGAGCCTAAGGTCAGGATTTACATCGAAGGAGAGGACGCGGGAGAGATTGAGGAGGCGATGAGGCACACAGCGTGGCAAATTTCCGATTTCGTCTGAAAGCGTTTGCGTTTTGAAATGGTTTGTAATATAATAAATCTCAATATGGACAAGAAGCGACGCAACAAAATCAGCTTCGTCACCACGCTGTTCGGATTGATTGCAAACGCCTTGCTTTGCGCGGGTAAATTTGCGGTGGGGCTTTTGTGCGGCAACATTGCCGTCACTGCCGACGCGGTAAACAATCTTTCCGACGCGGGCAACAATGTTGTCACGCTGATAGCAATCAAGGTGGCGGGCAAGCCTGCGGACAAGGAGCACCCCTTCGGACATGAAAGGGTAGAATACATTTCCGCGCTGGTCGTCGCTTTTATTATACTTTTTTTGGGCGTGGAGCTGGCGGTGTCTTCCGTTGAAAAGATAATACTCAATTTCAAAGAGCCTTATCTGCCCGAATTTGACGCGTGGCTGGTTTACGTTTTGTCGTTTTCCGTTGTCGTCAAGGTCGTCATGTTTTTCGTTTACAGGACAAACGGCAAAAAAGCGCAGTCTCCCGTGCTGGAAGCAATGGCGTTGGACAGCATTATGGACGTTGCCGCCACCGCCGCCGTGCTTGCGGCGATTCTTATCGGCAGATTGGCGAGCGTCAATCTTGACGGGTACATGGGACTTGCCGTATCCGTTCTGATATTTGTCGGCGGGATAAAGATAGCAAAGGATACCGTGAGCGGTTTAATCGGGGTTGCACCCGACAAAAAGCTCATTGCCGAGCTGGAAGCCGAAATCGCGGCTTACGACGGCGTACTCGGCGTCCACGACCTTTTGGTGCACAGCTACGGACCTTACAATACATTCGTCACGGTGCACGCCGAGGTGGACGCAAAAGCCGATATGCTTGCCGCGCACGAGCGGATAGACCGAATAGAAAGAGATTTTCTCGAAACACGAAACATACATCTGTTGGTTCATCTTGACCCCACCGAAAAGGACAATCCCGAAATCGAGGCGGTTTTGCCGTCGATAAAGGAAGTTTTGTCGTCCGTTGCCGACGGTCTTAATTTCCATGACGTGAGACTTGTCAGGCAGGGCGGCGCGGAAAAAATATTTTTCGATATGGTTGCGCCTTTCGAGCTGGAAAAGTCGGATGAAGAGCTTAAAAATCTTGCCGAAAGCCGCCTTTTTGAAAAAACAGGCATGAGCTTTTCGGTTACGGTTGACAGAGAGTGATTGCAAAAGGAGAAACGATTTGAGCAAAGCAGACGAAATTTTTATCCGAAACGTAAGAGAAATTTTAAACGAAGGCTATTCCGACCGAAACCTCGACGTGCGCCCGCGCTGGAAGGACGGGACTCCCGCGCACACAATAAAAAAGTTTTGTATCGTCAACCGTTACGACCTGAGAGACGAGTTTCCGATAATCACTTTGAGGCGCACCTTTTTCAAGACCTGCATAGACGAAATGCTTTGGATTTGGCAGAAAAAATCCAACAACATATGCGACCTGAACAGCGGCATATGGGACAGCTGGGCGGACGAAACGGGCAGCATAGGCAAGGCTTACGGCTATCAGCTTGCGTTGAAGCACAGCTATCCCGAGGGAGAGTTCGACCAAGTGGACAAGCTTCTGTATGATTTGAAGCACAGCCCGCAATCGAGACGTATGATTGCCAATATGTACAATCACGCGGACCTTAGCCAAATGAGGCTTTATCCCTGCGCCTATTCCTTTACGCTAAACACGAGCGGAAACGTGCTCAACGGCATACTCAATCAGCGCTCGCAGGATATGCTGGTCGCAAACAACTGGAACGTGGTGCAGTACGCCGTGCTGCTCAATATGTTCGCGCAGGCGTCGGGGCTTGTCGCCGGCGAGCTTGTGCACGTGATTGCCGACGCGCATATTTACGACAGGCACATTCCGTTGATTGAAAAAATGCTCGAACAGCCTGTTTACGACGCGCCTGAATTTGTCATGGACAAGAGCGTAAAGGATTTTTACGCATTCAATACGACGCATTTCAAACTTGAAAATTACAGATACAACGATTTTGAAGTCAAACCGGAGGTGGCTGTCTGATGAACGCAATCGTAGTCGTAGACAAAAAATGGGGCATAGGCAAAAACAACGATTTGCTGTTCAAGCTGCCTGAGGACATGAAATATTTCAGACAGAAGACTTTGAACAAAATCGTCGTCATGGGCAGCAACACGCTGAAATCCTTCCCCGACGGGAAACCGCTTAAAAACCGCACAAACGCGGTGCTTTTTCCCGGAGGCGAAAAACGGGACGACTGTATTGTGGCGGACAGTCTCGAAGAGCTAAGACAAGTGTTGACAAGCTTCCCCGAAGATGATATATTTATCATAGGGGGAGCGATGATGTACAAAACCATGCTCCCTTTTTGCAAGCGCGTTTACGTGACCAAGGTGGACGCGGACGGACAGGCGTCGGTGTTTTTCCCCGACCTTGACAGGCTCGGTTGGACGCTTTCGGAGAGAGTTGCGAAAAAACGCGACGGAGAGTACGAGTTGGAGTTTGTGGTTTATTCCAATCCGTCGCCGCAAAAATTTTGACAAAACGGATGTTTCGCCGCAGCGCGGCTGAGATAAATCTTGAAAGGAGGTTAAGTAAATGAGAAAAAGCCTTGAAAAAGTGTTCGATATCATCGGCGAAATACTTGCCGTGCTTGCTTTGATACTTTACGTGTTTCTTGCAATCAACGCGCAGTTCATGTTTTTGCCCGACGGTGTTTTGAACGTGCTTATGGTAATTCAGCAGTATTCGTTCATAATCGTGACAATAGTCGTAGGTTTTGAAGCTATGATAAAGCGCAATCTGTTGTTCAGAATTATATTCTACGTCATCGTTGCGGCAGTGGTTATACTTCAGTTCTTCCCCGGCACATGGGATAACCTCATGGGTTATGTGGGCGCGATGGCGCTGTAAAAAGCATAATGAAAACGTCCGCTTTAAAGCGGACGTTTTGTTTTGTTGATTTTCAAATGCAAGAAAATCAAATGAAATTATTTTTTTACCTTTGTGCCGCAATTTCCGCAGAAAACTCCGTAGGTTTCCGTGCGGCAGTTCGGGCAAATCAGAATTTCCGTCATTTCGTTTGAGCAGCGCGGGCACGTCGAATAAATGGATTCCGTTCTGAAACCGCAGTGTCTGCAATACAGAAGGCGTTTTTTAGGCGCGGGAGGTTGGCTCGGAGAGAGGGCGGGGGCTGCGGCGGATAAGCTTTCTTCCCGCCCGTCCGACGCCTTTTCGCCGCCGTCCGCTTCCGTCGCGGCGTTGTCGCTCTGCGCAGTCTGCGCTTGCGCCTCCTCGGACTGCTCCGTGTTTGTTTCCGTTTCCGCAGCGTTGCCCGTCTCTGTGACAGGCGTTGTTGAACTTTCCTTTGCGGGATTTTTTTTGAGTACAAAGTTTAAAAACAGTGCAAGCAGCAGCGCCGCAGTGAACACGGGCGAAGCGTAATATAACGATTTCAGCGTAAGCGCCGCTGCATTCTGCGCCGCCGCCGAATTTAAAACGTCGCTCATGGGAAGCACGGCGAGATAACCCGTTTGAAGCAGCAGTATACATATAGAAGCAGTGAGCCACAGCGCGCGGCTGAGCCTGTTTTTAGAGGTGAGCATAACAATCGCAGCCGCGGCGGTGAGAACGCCCAGCGCCGTTTCGGTTATTTCCGAAAGCTTGTTTGCGTTCAGTTGGCTTGAAAAGACTGCGGCAACGACGCGCATTGCCGCCGCGAGCGCCAGCAGCGAGAGTCCGACGACCGCCCGTTTGTTTTTGGAAATGAAGCAGGTCATGACGGCGAGAACCGCGGCAACGCCCCAGAGCGCCGCTACTATTAAATCCGGAATATCCGAAACTCCCAATGATTGCGTCAACAACAGCATAAATGCGCCTCCGCTTAAATAATACAACTTTTTTCCTCTTTATGCAATGAAAAGAGAGAAAAAAAGTTCAATCGGACGTCGTGCTTACTGAAAGCTCCGCGTGTTCTTTGTCGCCGCTGCCGTCGTCGGACATTTCCTCGCGTTTTTTGAAAACTTTTCGATAGCACCTCAACGCTATGGGAGCAAAGATGACGAGGGAAAGCGTTTCCGCTATCGGATAGGCATAGAAAAGCCCGCTCATTTGGAAGAAATAGTCCAGAAGATATGCCATGGGAATCAGGAAAATCAGCTGTCTCGACACACTGAGGAACATGGAGAACAATCCGATGTTGAGCGATTGGAATGTCGTGACGAGCAGTATACCCAGCGAAGCCGGCAAAAAGCACCAGCTTATGCACCTGAAAGCGTAAATAGTGTCCTCCCTGAGCGACGGGGTGGTTTCAAAAATGTCCACAATGAGACCGGGACAAATTTGGAATAGCAAAAGTCCTACCGTCATAATGGCTGCCGAAGTTATCAGAGACCTTTTCCAACAGTCGTTGTATCTCGCTCGGTCGTTTGCGCCGAGATTGTAGCTGAGAATGGGCAGTGTGCCCTGCATCAGACCGAATACCGGCATAAAGACAAAGCTTTGAGTGGAGAAATAAATGGTCAGAACCCTTATTCCGTTGGGATACGCTTTGAGTATGCTGTTGAGTATAATGGTGGTGAACGAGCCGAGCGCGTTTAGTATGAACGTGGGCAAACCTATGCGGAATATGTTCCACACTGTGTTCCATTTTAATTTCATTTTGGCGAGGTTTATGCTCACGTCCTGCTTTTTTACGATAAACACGAGAATAATGTACGCGCAGGCGACAAATTGTCCGATGATTGTGGCAATCGCCGCGCCCGCAACGCCCATGTTGAGACATTTCATGCCCCAGAATTCGTCGAAAATGAAAATAGGGTCGAGTATGATATTGACTATTGCGCCGAGCGCCTGACTTATCATAGGCGCTTTCATGTTTCCCGTAGCTTGAAGCAGCTTTTGCGCGACAATGCTGACTACGGAAAAAACGGACAGTCCGAGCATATAAATAAGGTACTCGTTGCCCATATCTATCATTTCCGCGTCTTCCGTAAACAGCTTCATAAAGGGGACGGACACGGTAAAGGCGAGCGCCACAAACAGCAGCGAGCCGATAATGGAAAGAAAAACGGCGGTGCGCGCGACATTGTCCGCGCCTTCGCGGTCGCCCTCGCCGAGCTTTCTCGATATGAATACGTTTGCGCCCACGCCTATTCCCAGCGCGAGCGAAATCTTTATCATCACCATAGGGAAAGAAATGCCCACCGCCTCGAACGCGACCTGACTGTACTGCGACAAAAACATACTGTCCACGATTGTGTAAAGCGCGTCGATAAACATGGATATGATGGCGGGAAGCGACATATTAAGCAGCAGCCTTCCCATGGGCATACTGCGCATTTTTGCCGATTGTAAAGTATCGTTTTTCTCTTGCATGATTTCACCTGACAAAAGGATTAAAGTTTAACCAAACTATTTTAACAGATTCGCGGCAAAAAGCAAGCGTAAAAGGTGCGCAAAAAAGGAAAAATTTGCGCAATCCTCCGACTGCCCGCAAAAGAAAAACGGCGCGTCGCGCCGTTTTTCTTTTATATTGATTTAAAGGAAAATAGCGAGGAAAATACCTGCCGCGACGGCAGAGCCTATGACGCCCGCCACGTTGGGGCCCATTGCGTGCATGAGCAGATGATTGTCGGGGTCGTATTTTCTTCCCACCGTATGGGACACTCTCGCCGCCATAGGCACGGCGGATACGCCCGCCGAACCGATAAGAGGATTGATTTTGCCTTTGGTAAGCCAGCACATGAGCTTTCCGAACAGAACGCCGCCGACGGTGGAGAAGCAGAAAGCGAACAGTCCCAGACCGATGATGAGCAGCGTGTTGAGAGACAAAAAGTTTTCCGCAGTTGCGGTCGCTCCTACCGAGATGCCGAGCAAAAGGGTGACTATGTTCATGAGAGCGTTCTGCGCCGTGTCGGAAAGTCTTTCGGTGACGCCGCACTCCTTAAACAGGTTGCCGAGCATGAGGCAGCCGAGCAGTGGAGCGACGGAGGGGAGCAAAAGCGCGGTGATGATTGTCACCATAATGGGGAAAATGATTTTTGCTGCCTTGGAAACGTTTTTGGGCGGCTCCATGCGAATCAGCTTTTCCTTTTTGGTGGTGAGCATCTTCATCAGCGGAGGCTGAATCAAAGGAATCAGCGCCATGTAGGAATAAGCCGCGACCGCAATCGGTCCGAGCAGGTGGGGCGCCAGCTGATTGGTTACGTAAATAGCCGTAGGTCCGTCGGCGCCGCCGATAATGGCAATAGCCGCAGACTCCTCGCCGGTAAAGAAGCACACCGCAATCAGGAACGCGCAGTAAATTCCGAGCTGCGCCGCCGCTCCGAGCAGCATTGATTTGGGATTGGCGAGCAGGGGACCGAAGTCGGTCATCGCGCCCACTCCGAGAAAAATCAGACAGGGATAAACGCTTGTCTTGACGCCTATGTAAAGTATATCCAGCAGACCGCCGTTTTGCAGCACGTCCATATAGTCGGGCTTGGAGTTGTCAAACCACATTTCGGGGTGGTAAATGCCCGTGCCGGGCAGGTTTGTCAGCAGCATGCCGAAGGCTATGCCTACAAGAAGCAGCGGCTCGAATTTTTTGACAATACCAAGATAAAGCAAAACGCAGGCGATTAAAATCATGACTGCCTGTTTCCAGTCCATTGTGGCAAAGCCGGAGCTGCCGAACAGGTTGCTTAAAAAATCTCCTATGTTCATGTCGCTCCTTTCAGGCAAGCTCGTAAATGGGAGTGCCTTGCTCTACCTTTGAACCCTTCTGCACGTAAAACGCCGTGACGGTTCCGTCCTTGCTTGCCGAAATTTCGTTTTCCATTTTCATGGCTTCGATAGTGAGCACGACGTCGCCGCGCTTTACCTTGGCGCCGACGCTTACTTTGAGTTCCATAACGACGCCGGGCAGAGGGGACTCCACCGCGTTTGCGCCCTTTGTCACCGTAGCGGTAACGGCGTCCGCAGGCGCGGGGGCTGCGGGCTGAGCCGGCAGAACGGGAGCGGGAGCCGATATGGCGTCATATTCTTTAAGAAGAGAGGCGACGCCTTTTTCCACCTCTACCTCGTAGATTTTTCCGTTTAATTTGACGTTATATTTCATTTCAGTCCTTGTTCTCCTTTTTTTCTTTTATGGAAACGAATTTCAGCTCGTTGAGCGGAGTTTCCAGCTCGTCCGCGACAATAGCCATAATCATGGCTGCTTCCTTGTCGGGCACGTCGAAGAGCTTGACGCTGCCGCACGAGCCGGGAGCGGGGGTTGAGTCCTCCTGCGGTTTGCCCGCGGGCTGCTTTTTGACCCCTTTCTTTGTAAGATAGTTGAGCAGAGCGATTAAAAGAGCCATGACGGCAAGTACGACAATTATGAGCACAAAGCCTATGACGGAGTAAAGCGCCGCTTCGCCGAAAGTAAGCTCGACGTCGGCAAAAGATAAAAGATTCAGCATTTTCCGTTCTCCTTATTCCGTCACCGCTTCGATGGTGTAGGACACGACGTTTTCTTCCTTTTTGCGCCTTTCCTCGAAGAATTTTTCCGCTACCTGAGGGAAAGCGATGTAGCTCAAAACGTCCTCGTCGCTTTTCGCCGTGCCGGAAAGCTCCTTTTTGTTTTTTTCAAAGGAGGGCTTCAAAGTGTCAGCAAAACGGCATTCGATGGGTTTTTCTTCTCCCAACGCCTTTTTGACTAGCTCGGGGTTGACCTTGCCGGGCGCGCGGCCGTATTCTCCGTGCAGATAAGCCTTGACCTCTTTGCCTATGCTTTTGTAGCGTTCGCCGAGCAGCACGTTCTGCGTCGCCTGCACGCCTACCATCTGACTCATGGGCGTGACCAGCGGGGGATATCCGAGGTCCTCTCTCACGCGGGGAATTTCCTCCAAAACCTGATTGAGTCTGTCGAGTGCGTTCTGCTGTTTGAGCTGCGAAAACAGGTTGGACAGCATTCCTCCCGGCACCTTGTAATTGAGCGCGTCGGTGTCCGTGACCATAGCTAGCGGCATAAGAGTGCCGTCTGCTATGTAATCGTTGCGTATGGGCTTGAAAAAGTCGTTTACCTTTTTCATTACGTCGGCGTCGGCAACGCAGTCGTAGCCCAATTCTCTCAGAGCGTAAACAAGCGTTTCCGTCGCAGGCTGCGACGTGCCTCCCGAAAAAGCCGACGACGCGGTATCGATAACGTCCGCGCCCGCTTCGATGCCTTTAAGATATGTGATGAAGGCAAGGCCCGTGGTGCAGTGCGTGTGCAGAACGACGGGCAGACCGACCTTTTCTTTAAGCGCTTTGACCAGGTCGTAACACTCCTGCGGTCCCATGACGCCCGCCATGTCCTTGATGCATATTGTGGACACGCCCATTTCCTTCATTTCGGAGGCGACGCCGACAAAATTGTCAAGGGTGTGGACGGGGCTCGTGGTGTAGGAAATGGCTCCGCTTGCGATTGCTCCCGCCTTGACGGTTTCTTCGACCGCAACCTTAATATTCCTTGTGTCGTTGAGCGCGTCGAAAATACGGATTATGTCTATGCCGTTTTCCACACTCTTTTTGACGAACATTTTTACCACGTCGTCGGGATAATGACGGTAGCCCAAAAGGTTTTGTCCCCTAAGCAGCATTTGCAGCTTGGTGTTTTTGACCTTTTTGCGGATTTTTCTCAATCTTTCCCAAGGGTCCTCGTTTAAAAACCTCAGACATGAGTCAAAGGTTGCTCCGCCCCAGCACTCTATCGAATAATAGCCCGCTTTGTCCATTTCTTCGAGTATGCCGTCGAATTTGTCGTAGGGCAGCCGTGTCGCGATGAGGGACTGATTCGCATCTCTCAAAACGGTTTCAGTGAATTGAACTTTTTGTGCCTTCATTTAACGAATTTCCTTTTTTATATTTTTTACGGCTTATGCCCGACTAGGCTCGAATTGAAAAAGTGTAGGCATAAACTATAATTATAGCGAATTAAGGTTGAAATTTTTTATAAATATGAATTTTATTCATATTTTTGCCTTTCTTTCAAGGGCAAAAGCTGCAAAAAACATGAATAAAATTCAGGTTTTGCGCCTTGAAAGGGCATAAAGCAGCTCAAAGCCAATCTCAACCAATATTATTTTAACAAATAAAAATTCAATGTCAACGGAAATGTATAGCTTGCTGAAAAGAAATTTTTTTGTATGCGGTTATAACTAAAATTTATCGACTTTGAAAACGCGGCGTTTGGCTTTTCCGTGTCGGCGGGCATAGTATAAAGAGGGAGGATATATGAACGAGAACGTCTGGCAGGCGCTGCTCTTTTCCGCGATAGCCGGACTTTCTACCGGTATAGGCAGCTTGATAGCGCTGTTTGCCAAAAAGAGCAACAAAACCTTTTTGTCCGTCAGCTTGGGATTTTCCGCGGGGGTTATGATATACGTCTGCTTTGCGGAGCTGTTTAAAAATTCTCAGGAAATGCTCGCCGCAAGCTTCGGACAGGTAAAGGGTGCGATTTTTTCGGCTGTTTCGCTGTTTTGCGGCATTGCGGCAGTCATGCTGATAGAGGGGCTTTTGCCCGAAAAGGAAAAAAAGGAGTTTGGCGGGGAGATTTGCGATGAGGAGAAAAAACGCAAGCGTCTGCTCAGGTCGGGGATATTTACGGCGCTTACCATTGCCGTGCACAATCTTCCGGAGGGGCTTGCGACCTTTGTTTCCGCGCTTGACAATCCCAAGCTTGCCGTGCCGGTGGTTGCTGCCGTCGCCATACACAACATTCCGGAGGGAATCGCCGTGTCCACGCCCGTGTTTTTTGCGACGGGGAGCAGGAGCAAGGCTTTCTGGTACTCTTTTCTGTCTGGACTTGCCGAGCCGCTGGGGGCGATTGCGGGTTATCTGATGCTTATGCCCATTCTCAACGAAACGGTGTTCGGCGTTCTGTACGGAGCGGTTGCGGGAATCATGCTTTACATAGCGCTTGCGGAGCTTTTGCCGTCGGCACACGAGCAGTCGCCGAAAAAGTTTGCGGTAAACGCGGGGCTTGTTGCGGGTATGCTGATAATGGCGATAAGCCTGATTTTGTTTATGTAAATGCAACAAAAAACGCGCGGAAGCCGCGCGTTTTGTTTTTAAATTTATTTTTTCAAATTATGTTGATTTGGCAGGCGCGCATGGCTTCTATGGCGTTTCTGTGCCGCTCGGGAGTGACTCCCGCGCAGCAGCTTTCCACGACGTTTATTTCCGCTTCGGGTAAAAACGCTTTTAGCAAAAGCGCGTTTGAAATCACGCAGATGTCTGTGCAGACGCCTACGAGGTCTATGCAGTCGAATTGATTGTCAAGCGCGTACTGCGCAAGCAGCAGACTGCCGAAAGTGTATTTGTCGAATACGTTTTGGACATAATCCGACAGAGCTTCGGCGATTTGCCAACCCTTTGTGTTTTTGACGCAATGGGGCACGGGCAGTTTTCGCCCCTCCTGAGTCTGCGCATAGTTTTCGTCGTGAGTGTCGCGGGTGAAAACTATTTCGGCGCCCTGTTCGTCCGCGCGTTTTACGTACTCCGCGACTGCCGGCAAAATTTTTTCCGTATCCGAGTTTGAAAGCGCGCCGCAGATGAAATCGTTTTGCATATCTATGACTGCCACCAATTTTTTCATGCTTTTTCTCCCGCAACAGGATAGCACAAATTCGGAAATTTGTCTATTTTTAAAATTATGCGTTTCAAAGATTTAACATTTTTTGCGGGAGTGTGCTATAATCAAAACTAATTTTCAAGAGCAACGGAGATTATTATGCGAATATTTAAAAAACTCAAAGTACAGTCTGTCGTCGTTTCATTGCTTTATCTTGTTCTCGGCATTTGTCTGCTTGCCGTGCCCGACGCCGCGAAACGTACCGTTTGTTATTTTGCGGGAGCCATGCTCATTGTCAGCGGTTTGGTGCAGATAATAAATTATTTTTTGTATTCGGTGGTTCGTTTCGGTTTTCTGTGGGGAATCATCGACGTTTTCGCGGGTATTTTTATTGTCAGCTCGGCGGATATATTCGCACAGACGGAAATTTTCGCTCTGCTTTTCGGCATTCTGTTGGTCGGGAAAAGCATTTTCGAGTTTCAGACGGCTGCGGACATGAAGAGGTTCGGCGTAAAATTCTGGTGGGCGGAAACGGCGTACGCGGCGCTGCTTCTTGTCTTGGGAGTGGTGCTGCTGTTCGACCCCTTCGGAGCCGAAAGGGCGTTGTTTGTTTATCTCGGCGTGTGTTCTCTGCTTAACGGTATTTTGGGCTTTGCGGTTAACTTTTTTGTTTCCGGAAAGATTAAAAAGGTAAAACATACGGTGGTGCGGGAGCTGGACAGCGACCAATTTGAATTGAGAGACGCGCCGGAGGAGTCCGACGGCGATTGACGGGGCGACGACGGGCTTGAATAAAGCTGTCTTTTATTGTTTAAAATGTGTGTTATACGCGCAGGCGGCGGGCGTTGGAGACGCAAAACGCAAAAAGAGGAAGCTCTTTGCGCCGCCTGTTGGCCGTCAAACACGTTTTTCTCAGGCGGAAAATATTGAGTTAAGCAATCAAATTGTTTGCTTTTAAACTCGGCAGCCCGCGCCGCAGCGTTGACAAAACAGCGTCGTTCTGTTAAAATAAACGCACGCCGAGCAATATGCGGTAACGGTGTTGCATATCAAAAAGTAAAGTTTGGTTCCGCAGTCGTTTAAATCGAAAGATTGCGCAGCTTTTTTGAAATTAATATTACGGAGGCATATCGAAGCGGTCACAACGAGGCGGTCTTGAAAACCGTTTGCCCGCAAGGGCACGGGGGTTCGAATCCCTCTGCCTCCGCCATCAAAGGGCAATGAAAAAGATATTGCCCAAGAAACCCCCGATTTTATCGGGGGTTTCGCCGTTTCTACGGTCGAAAATTTTACAAGCGATTTTGTAGATGTGAAAAAGGTATTTTTCCCTTTCTGTAGTGAGCCGAACTCTCGCACAACCGAATACAAGCCACCGAGCGCATGGATAAGAACAAATCCATGCGCTTTTTTTATTCCCACAGAAAGGAGGAAAACCTATGCGAAAGCAAACCGACTTGGACGAGGTCAAACGAACAGCCATCACCTTACTCCACACCGATATCTACGAAACCCCATACTCCCCGATGATCGTCAAACACCCATTCGCCGACACCGGACTAACCGCCCTTCCCGATGGCAACGGAGGCATCACGATGATCAACCTTATGGAAGAAGATGCACAGAACCGATGGCGGCAGACAACGGCTCAGTCCATCAGCAAGGCAAACAGCGCCTACGAAATATATATGATGGTCACCAAGCCCTACGCTCTGACCTTTTTGAAATTCGCACAGCCGAGTCTGTCAAGAGAAGATATGTCCCAAATCCTTGCAAGCGCATGGACGAGATCAGAAGCACCGCACCAGGATGTGAATGTTACAGTCAATCAACTCCTGCGGATGTTCAAGCAAGCCGATCCGACCTGCCTCATGGAGCAAGACGAGTATATCGAATTCAAAGCGTTGGATGACACCGTAACCGTTTACCGTGGAGTAACCACTCACAACGCCAAAAGCGTGAAGGCATTGTCCTGGTCGCTGAGTCAGGAAACCGCCGAATGGTTTGCCCACCGCTTCGGTGAGGACGGAACAGTCTACGAAGCACAGATCGACAAAAAGCATATATACGCATATTTCAGTGGAAGGAACGAATCCGAAGTAATCGTCGATCCTTCCTATCTGACAAACATTACGGAGGTACAGGATCTGTCCTCCGATTTTTTATTATCACAATAACGGAGGTAACCAAATGACCATATACCAAGAAGAAATGCAGCGGAAGGCACAGCACTACGGATGCCTTACAGATTACGATGAAGCAGATCAACTCCTGCTCATCTCGCACAAAGGAGTCCACCTCACCTCAGTCAACCCCGAAGGATTTATGTACTACAACAACAAGGATCTCACCGATCCCGAATCCCGTGAGGTGTTCTCACACCTTGTAGATGATGCCGAGGTCGTCCGAGAGTATGTCGGTCTCTACGTGTCAGCACCGCAAATGCAGCCGAAGGATGTGCAGAACTACCGCAAATTCTCTGAGTACGGCGACGTGGTGTTCGCCGGAATGTACAGCGAAAAACACGGCTTCATGTTCTGTAGCTGGCGACAGTCGGACGGCGGCAAATACCTTGCCCACGGCGACTACTCTCCCGACTACCTCTCCTCCAAAGAAAATTATGCAGTCCGCGCCGGACTCATCGTCAAAGACAAAATCTTCACGCAGGCAGAAGCGGAGGAACTGTTCAAGTGCGCAGCCTTCGCAAGAGATAACTGCGACTCGCTGACTTACGAACAGGATCGAGGTCTCATGGAGCTGATGGAAAAGCTCCAGGATGCCTATCCTTCCCTCAAGGAAAATCCGCCCACCTTCGATGACGGCGAAACCCCAATATTAAATATGTAAGAAAGTATATAGCCCACGGTTTTGAACCCCAAACAAAACCGTGGGCTTTTTCTATTTACAGAGAAAGGAGTCCCACACGGATGTATTTCAGCGACAACCCCTCCGACCGATATTACGAGCAAATGATGGTCGGCATTCCTAACTTCAAACCAAGAGGACACGGTGTCGTCATCGTCGGCAGCCGTCCTACAGAACCGCTTGTCATTCTGCGAATACAGGACGGAACGGCAACCCACCGAGAGATCTTGACCGAAACCACCAAGGCAATCAACCACAGACGATTCCGACACCGTCTCAACAAATATCTGAAAGAAAGCGAGATGAACCCTATGCGATACAAGAACGAAAAGCACCAAAGCGAATTCGAGGAAGCCATCAGAAAAAAGGACAAGAAGGACTACGCAATGATGGCAGCTCTGTACCTTCTGACCGCAGACCTTCGTCTGTGGAACCTATCCAAACGCCACGTGGGAAAGATCAGCATCAATTTTGCGGATATCCGGCTCAAGAATATCCACGAAAACGGATACGCCCTTTTCTGCTGTGCCAAAGACCTCTGCCTCGGCACAAAGCATCTAACCGTGGCAGACCTCGCCGACACCGACCTCATTCCTCCGAAGATGTTCGAGCTGATATGCAACGCAATGGCGATCCGAAGATTCGGCCTCGGCGCAATTAAAACAACGGAAAGGACGAATAACCAATGATCAAAGTAACCGTGCGATACAACGACCACCTGGTCGACATCCACTTCCCATGTTCGGAAAACACACTCCAGTCGGCGCTCATGGAGATACACGCAGCCGACGATAACCCGCCCGAACTGTTCGTTACGGACGTTATCTTCCCCGAAGAACTCGACCATCTGAAAGACCGCTTCGTCAATCTGGACGAGTTGAACTACCTTGCCAAGCGTATGGAGAGTTTCTTCGGTACGGAGGAAGAACAGTTCTACGAAGCCATGAAACAAGAGGGCTTCACCGAGCTGAAGGATCTCATCAACCTGTCCTTCAATCTTAACAAATACTGCCTCATTCAAAACATTGGCAATATGGGCAAGATCGGTCAGGAATACCTCTTGAACCGTGACGGCTCCATTCCTGCCAACGACGATGCTAACCCCAAATATGCAGAGATCGGCAGACGGCTGATGCAGTCCGGCACCGGCATCGTCACCGAACACGGAATCCTCTTCGTGGATGAGGACGTGCAGTTCCAGGAACTGTATGACGGGCAGGTGTTTCCGCCTTACCTCTACGATGCAAGCATTCTCTGCACCGCAAAGGCAGAATACCACGGCAAGGTGGAATATCTGTACCTGCCCTGTGAGAGAGCCGCCATCGACAAATCCATCGGCAGGCTGGGCGCACCCGATGCCGAGTCCGTCAGCATTATCCTCGATGACTTCATGGTAGATAACCCCGAATGGATGCGCCGTCTGCGTGAAATGACATCAAGCGAAAGCATCTATGATATCAACGACCTTGTGGGAGCCATCAGCAATGCGGATATGCAGCTTGATAAGCTGACCGCCGTAGCAGAATACGCCGGAGTCGAGGATGCAAAGTCCATCACAGCTCTCGCCAACAGTCTCGGTCTCTTCACACTGATCGAGGGGGCCGAGGATAATGAAGATGTGGGCAAGCATTTTGTGGAACACGATCCCGACTACGGCGTACCCGAAACCGTGGTGGATTTCATCGACTACGATATGCTCGGTGAGCATATTGCCGATGAGCTGAACGGTCTGTTCGTCTCCTCCGGCTTCGTGTGCATGGAATCGGGATACTCCATCAGCGACGTACTCGACAATGAACAAGGAATCCGTATGGGAGGTATGTAACAATGATAACAGCAGTAATTCAGCATAAAAAAGACACCCTGGTGGTGGAGCTTCCGAGAGCCAACACCGACCTGCAAATCAAGCTGCTCTCCATTGGAGTAAGGACACTGCCGCAGAACATCAAGCTGTTCGGCGGTGAGGATGCCGAGATCGACGTGCAGCTCGCATCAAGCAGCCGAGTCGGTCAGCACCTGTGCCGACTGTTTAATACCGAGAACAGCCTCGGCGATGTGAACACCACCGCCTACCTCGTACAGACCGCTGACGAAGGTATCAAGACCGACCTGGAACACGATATCTATTACGACCAATACGGCACAGCCGCGGAGCTGATAAACGATATCAAGGACAGAACCTTGGCACTCGGCCCCGTGAAGATGAGCCTGTATTTTCCCTTAACAGGTAACATTGACGAAGGTGACGGTAACCCCTTCACCGTGGGCGACTCCTTCCTCTACGATTACCGATACGACATCAACGACCTCATCGAGGAATACCAAGACCGTGACGTGGAAAGTATCCTCGAATACTTCGACGGCGACGCAGGCGCAAAAGCCAAGCTGGTATCGGCACAGTGGTCGACCGAGATCGTGGACGGAACGCTCTACGGCAAGGTGGATCTGCGACTCCGTGAGGAATTAACCGAGGACGAGCTGACCTCCGTGAAGGATTGGATCACCGGACAGAACTCGGACGGAGCCTTTGAAAGCCTCGAAGATCACCCCATCGACAGCGAGGACGGCAAGTTGTCAATCTCGCTCTGGCACGGCGGTAACGATTACTTCGTATCCACCCGTGACGAGCTGGATGAATATATTGCACAGCAAAATGAACCGAAGATTGGAGGGATGTGATATATGGCTGTGTTATTTTCCGCAGTAACCATAACCTCGGACAGCGACCAAGCGGAATTCCTCGTTGCAGGTATTCCAAAAAGTTATGCTGATCTCGAAGGCTGGACTGCATTTGAGAGTTTTATGAATGAGGTGGACACGGAACAGGATATCAAAGTCCACGTGGCAGCGTGTCTCTACGGAGAAGGCGAAGTGTTTACGGCTACCCCCGAAGAAGTTGCGTACTTCACCATTCGGGCAGCCGAAACCGATGACTTTTTCTACGACCACTGCACCGATGCCGGACACAGCGATTTCACCATCCCGTGGTCACCGAAAGAACTATTCGGAATGGAAGGTGCAACAATGTACGACAAAGAAAACCATCCAAATTTAATCGGTCATTCGGTGAACGGTAGCAAGGAGCTTCACAGCATTGAAGATGTAGCAAAATTTATTTGCGAAAACGGACTGCACGGCGACGTTACCATCACCTACGATGACAACACCCCCTTCCTCAATACGTTCGGCATCTATATCGACCGCATAGCAGATATGGATTACCGAGAGGAACTGCTAAAGGTATTAATACCGATGCAGAAGGAACTCGACGGTACGCCGGATTTTGAAGAAGATGTTCCCGAAACCAACGGAATGGAGATGAAATAGTATGTCAATTTATGATGATTGGAACCGCATGGCAAAGGAGAACCGAGCGAAGTATCCGCCCGGCACTCGCATCTTGCTCCTCGGTATGGACGATCCCCATCATCCCGTACCGCCCGGTACGAGAGGAACGGTGGATCACGTCGATGACGGCGGTAATATCCACATGAAATGGGATAACGGAAGAACCCTCAGTCTTTGCAGCGATGCGGACTCCTTCCGCACACTGACCGCCGCCGAGCTTGCGGAAGAACAGGCACAGCAAGAGAATCCCACCGAGGATGAAGGCCAGGACGAGGGCGAAGCTCCCGTTATGAGTATGTAGGAGGACTGCCTATTGAAATACGAAATCTATATCCCACAGCCCCAAGCGGATGCCCTTCTTGCAGAAGCGGCTGACCGCAGTATCTCGGTAGAGGAACTTCTCACCGAGATCATTCAAAACTATATGGAAAGGAACGATGACATTGGCTGACGAAAAGAAAGGCATTACCGTCAAGATCGATGCTGACCTTCACGCAGAGGTCAGAGAGTATATCGAACAGCACGGAATGACGATGGCAGAGTTTATCACCCTTGCCGTCGACAACGAATTACACCCCAAGTACCAAAACAAGGAGGAAAAGAACATGGGTAATATGCGCACGATGGCGTTTCAGGTGCCGGAGGAACTGTTTCAGAGGATCAAGGGCTACCTGCAGCGCAACAACATGAGTCAGAAGCAGTTCGTCCTCGGACTGATCGAAGCCGAGCTGGACCGTGAACAGGCACAGCGAAGCGGTGTGACCGAGGATCAGCAGACCGGAGGTGTTGATGCCGAGGAAGGCATAAGCGACGATCCCGAAGCCGTAGACGGCACAGGCGGTGACGGCACCAACGAGGATGAAACGGAGGACGAAACCGAAGGCTTCGGCATGAGTATGGGCGGTATGTAAGCTACCGTAGAATCGAGGTGAAATAACAATTAAATAGGAACGGTCGGATGCCCTATGGCGATCCGATTTTTTGATATGTTCGCAGGTATCGGTGGTTTTCGCAGCGGACTCGAAGCGGTGGGCGGCTTTGAATGCATCGGTCATTGCGAGATCGATAAAAAGGCAAACCAAGCCTACAACGCAATCTATCAACCGAAAGGAGAAATCTACTTTGAGGACGCTACAAAAATTGATACAAACGACCTGCCGGACATTGACCTCATCTGTGCGGGCTTTCCATGCCAAAGCTTCAGCGTGGCTGGCAAAAGGCTCGGATTCAGGGACGATACAAGAGGAACTCTCTTCTTCGAAGTTGCCCGAATCGCTGAAGCGAAACGGCCTCCACTTCTTCTCTTGGAAAACGTCCCCGGACTGCTATCGCATGACGGAGGCAGGACGCTGTTTACCATCTTCTCCACGCTTGTTGAATTGGGGTATGATATCGAATGGTGTGTGCATAACAGCGCGTTTTTCGGAGTCCCCCAGCAGCGGCGCCGCCTGTATATTGTCGGATATCTTGGAAACCAATGTACCGGAGAGCTATTTCCTCTCAACTGCGGCAATGCGGAAGATCTCAAGCAACTCATCCCCGGACCGCAAGGTCAGCGTGTCTACGATCCAAGCGGAAGTGCCTGCACTCAATGCGCCGGCTCCGGTGGATGGGGCGGTAAAACAGGACTGTACTTCATAGATATGAATCCCGACCCTGTCATTACTGATCATGCAAGATGCATCACCGCAAGACAGGATTCCGGCATCAGCAACCACCGAGGTGAACACTCAGGTGTCATCGTGGTGGATGACGAGGACGAGCCGAGAGCCGTACTCACTCCCGACCGAGAAACGGTACGTCAGCAAGGGCGACGTGTGAAAGAACCGAACGAAGCCATGTTCACGCTTACAGCACAGGACAGACACGGCGTATGGCACAGAGGCCGTATCCGTAAGCTGATGCCCATTGAATGCTGGCGGCTCCAGGGCTTCACAGATGAACAATTCTATAAAGCACAGGCGACCGGACTCAAGGACGGTCACCTATACAAGATGGCAGGCAATGCGGTGAGCGTTCCTGTCATTTCTGCTATCGGGCGCAAACTCTTGCAGCTCGATGAAATCTATCACCTAACGAAAGGACGGTGTGAAACGTGATAAAAGAGAAAACGCTAACCATAGAGCTGTCGCATGAGAATCCACTCGGCGACGGCTATTTTTACGCCATGTTGGATCTGCCTGCCGAAGAATATGAGATCAGGGATGCCATCCAACGAGCAAGAATGATCGGTCGTGAGGAAAGCTTCCGAAGTATCGGCATCCTCGACTGCGGTGCGTGGCCGGAGCTGTTGTATTACAGACTGGACTCGCCGACTATCGACGAGCTGAACTTCTTTGCTAACCGCATCGCACAGATGGATGACAGCGAACTCGCTATCTTCCGTACCGTAGCCCCGAAGGTGCTTGGCAGTCCTGCGGATGACCTTCTCAGTATGAAGGATCTGATCAACTGCACCTACGGATACGACGAGATCATGGTGGCATCCAATATCCGCACAGACGAGCAGCTCGGTCAGTTCATCATCGAAAATGAACTGCACGACGATGTGAATAACATCCCCGAATCGTCTCTGTACCTGCTTGACAAAGCCAAGATCGGTGCGCTTTACCGGACTTCGCTTAACTGCGATCTGACAGACGGTTACGCCATCTTCGCAGGCGACTATAAGCCACCCGAAATCTACGATGGAAAGCAGCTCCCCGACACCGAGATGGAAAATTGGTATGCCTTCCGATTACAGATAGCACCGCCTCCCACTGAGGATGTATCCGAGGTTGAGGACAAAGCGGTATGGATCACCCTCCCGATGGCAAGGCAAGCGGCCGACCGTATTGCCCGTGAGCTGGGTGTTGGCAGTATCGAAGAATGCGTGTACTTGGACTTCGAGTCCTCCGTGCCGCAGATCACTACCGATCAGTTCGGCGATATGCGACTCTTCGATAAGCTGAACGGTCTTGCCGAGAAGCTCCCGTATCTATCCCCACAGGAACAGATGAAGTTCAAGGCGGTACTCTCCGCAGAGCATCCCGCCGATATTGACGATATCGGCGATGTTATTGCCAACCTTAACAAGTACGAACTGAGTGCCTACGTGGACAGCGACAGCGACTTTTTCAAGAGCTATCTCGAACACCACCTCGGCATTGGCTTCGATCATAAGTGGTTGGGCGGTCTGTTCGCAAAGGATGAAGGAGCAAGACTCCTCGAACGGCTGGGAGCTACCAACACCGATTACGGCGTGATCTCCGCAAGGGGCGGCACCTTGCATGACCTTGTCCCGTATGACGAGGTACAAGCAAAGGAGCTGACCACCCAAGCACTCACCGATGAGAAATTAGAGGTGGTGGAGGTGCTTGGGCAAACGGCGCTGTTTACCAACGGCAGAGTCACCGAACAGGAACTGCCGGAGGGGTTATACCGATACGATCTGCGATCCGGTGAAGGCATCACCTTTGCTACCGTGGAGCCGTATGCAAGAAACGATCACAGCGGCACCATCCTCGTCAAAGCACCTCTGTCCTTCGGCAGCGAAGGATATATCGCCTTTGACGATGACACTTCGCCCAACTTCCTCGGATACGAGCTGACTCCCACCGAGTTCATGGAAACTGACTTTACGCAGTCCGATGATGAGGACTTGGATGAGGACGAGGACGAAACCCAAACCATACAGATGGGAGGTATCTCACAATGAGCATTAAAACCATAACCACCGATGACCTGCGCCGAATGAAAGGTCAGGAAGGTCTCATTTTGCAGGGCTGCGGAGGTGATCCCCAAGAATGGCTGGACGGCATCAACGACTTACTGACAAAGGAAGGCATCCTTCTGAACGGCAGTAAGTTCGAGAACTGCTCCGTATTCAAGCACGACGATCTGACCTGCATCCTCTATCCTTTTGAGGGCGTAGAGCTGAACATCGGCAAATTCGCCGTGTGGCGTTTGGCTACCCACGAAACCTTCGGCGGTACTTGGCTGTCGGACTACGTTCCCAACAGACTCGGCGGCTTCGAGGGGGATATTCCCGATGAGGACTGCGACGAGGATATGGACGAAGGGTTTGGTATGCGCCAATGACACAGAAAACCGAATCCAAATGGCAGACCTTTCGACACTTCCTCGAAGGCTATCTGCAAGAGAATACCACCTACCGTGCCGGAGCCATTTATGAGGCATACCTCAATGACGGCGGTTCGGCTGAGATCTCCCGAAAGGACTTTGAAATGTTCTTACGGGATCAGGTCATGAAGGATGACGGAATGCTCAAGCGTACCTCTCACGGCATCTATGAAATACGCACCGATCAAAGCGACCGTGGCGTATTCTTCACCCGTGGCAGTCAAAGCACCGAGCAGCCGAGCATCGACCTTGCCGAAATCCTGGATGACAGCGTGGAGCTGACGGCCAAGATCAGATCGGTATTCGACAGCCTAAACAAATTGGACGGCATACCGTTCCCCGCGCAGATGGAACTGTCCCGACTGAAAGCATCCCTTCTGCACAGCATGGACTCTGCCGTCACCGGCATTACCGCAACCATGTCCTGGTGTGAGGACAATATGGACATGGACACACAAGACGAAACCGAAACAATCAATATGGGAGGAATGTAAATGAACGAACTCGTATGGCTTCTTGTAGGACTTTTGATCGGAGGTTGCCTCGGAATCGGCATCCATTGCTGTTTTCTGATCAACCGCACCGGATACTACGAACAGGAAATCCGTAAGCTGAAGGCACAGCTCGAACGCAAAGACAAGACCTATCTTGACCAATAAGTATTAAGACGGTATCAATCGCCCCGTGACGATTGGTACCGTCTTTTTTCGTTTATGGGGCGATTGAACCGTCACGAAAGTGAGGTGATCCCCATTAAAACCCCTGTATCGAGGGTGGGCAATAAAACATCCATCCTTCACATTCTCTACGCGCTGTTTCCGCTGAACTACGGCAGATTTATTGACGTGTTCGGCGGCTCCGGCAGCGTACTTCTCGGAAACCCCACCGTGTCCTCCTTCGAGGTGTACAACGACTTTGACCGCAACCTTGCGAACCTGTTTCACTGCATGAAGGAGCGAACGATGGCGACCATCCGAGAGCTGGGCTTCTGCCACTTAAACTCCCGTGAGGACTTTATAGCCATCCGCAGGTTTTTTGAGAACGAGGTCTTTGACGATCTGTACCTCTCGGAAGAACTGAAACTGACGGAGATACTGTTCCCACCGCCCGAAGCAAAGGAGCTGATGGAGATACGCACAAGGATAACCGAAGATTACGATGTCCGACGTGCCGCCATGTTCCTCAAGCTCCTGCGATTCAGCTACTCCAGCAGCGGAAAGTCCTACGCCTCGCAGCCCTTCGACATCCGAAAGCTGTTCGGGCTGATCTCCGAATTACAATACCGCATGGCAAATGTCATCGTGGAGAATCAGGACTTTGAAACCCTCATCAAGCACTACGACCGACCGGATGCGTTTTTCTATGCCGATCCGCCGTACTTCTCCACCGAGGATATGTACGACGTGGGCTTCGGATGGGATGACCATGTCCGGCTTCGGGATACGCTGAAGAACATCAAGGGCAAGTTTCTCTTGTCCTACAACGACTGCCCCGAAATCCGTGAGCTGTACGAGGGCTTCTCGCTCTTTGACTTCTCCCGTACCCATTCAATGGCACAACGGTATGAGGCAGGCAAAGAATTCAAGGAACTGCTCATCGGCAATTATGACCTCTACGAAAGGGAGCGCGCCAAGCCTGCACAGCTCACGCTGTTCAACGTGTACGGCGAAGCCTTTGACGATGAGTGCTACGACTACGAAAAAATACTAAAGGAGTGTATCATCCAATGCAAGATAAGAAAATGAAAACCGAGATCGTCCTCCTTGCCGTGCCTGCCGAGATGCTCTTGGAGGCGGGAATCTTCGAGGGCGATCCCATGCAGATGTATGTGGACGGCAGAAAGCTCGTCATCGAAAACCTCGATGATACGGGCGACATCGTCTGCGAAGGCGACTGCGAGGACTGTCCCATTGACAAGACCGACTGCGACGGCGAGTGCGACACTTGCCCTTGCAAAGACAACTGTGAGTATAGTGAGGTGAACGAAGAATGAAGAAATTGTTCCGTGTCCTCGGTAAGCGAGGAAGAATTACCATCCCGTATGAGATCAGACAGCGCGTAGGCTTTTCCTACAACGACGTCCTCTCCTTTACCGAAGCGGATGACGGCAGAACCGTCATCGTCAAGCGCGAAAAGATCTGCGATAACTGCCGGGGAGCGCAGCCTGCGGTCACGAAAGATGACGAGGTTACGCTCTTTGACTTTTTAAGCGGTCTGTCCGCCGATCAGCAGAGAGCAGCTCTCGTCCACCTCTCGGTATTGTGGGCTGAGAAACAGGCAGCTCATTCCAATAAGCAAGAATAAAATACGCAGTTGAAAGGTGGTGGTGATAAATATGTCTGTGCCGAACCCATAATCCAAAATCCATCAAAGAAACGGAGGTAAATGCCTTATGGCAACCAAGAAATTGCCGCAGAAAAAAGCGGCACCCAAGCTCCCGTCTATCACTGCAAAGATCGACCGCCTGATCCCCACCGAGGGCGACGGTGTTCGTGCCATCGCCAGCGTGAATATCGGCGGTGCTTATGCCGCACACGGCTTCAAGGTCTATGAGTCCGAAGAAAAGGGCTTGTCCGTACTGAACCCCTCCTCCAAATACCAAAAGGACGGTAAGAGTCAGTACAGCGATGTGATCCACGCCGTCACCCCCGAAGCCCGTACCGCAATCAATGATGCGATCCTCGAAGCATACGAACAGAAGCTCCAGGAGGAACAGGGCGAGGATCTCGACGAGGATATGGACGAAGATATCGCCCAGGGACAGACGATGTAGGAACTTTTTTGCGAAATTTTCCGATAGTCGCTGGACTTATCGCAAAGTATCGGTATCCTGTTGGTTGAGGTGATCCCTATGACAAAAAGAATACTCGCAGCAATCCTCGCAACGGTAATTTTACTAACCCTTGCAGGATGTGCAAACAACAAAGCAGATGCTCCTGCTCCCGATACTACAAGACCGGCGGTAACGGCTACGGCAGAAACCACAGGTACAGCCGAATCGGATACGGCAACGGAACACACAGAAGAAAAGAAAAACGGCACTGCCGAGGAAACGAAGCCTGCCGAAACGAGTAAAACCCAAGAGCCGTCTGAATCCGTAACCGAGCCGACTGAAACCGAGCCTGCCGAAACCAAACCGCAGACCACGGTAACCACGGAGCCGGAGAGCAAGCCTACCGAAACAAAGCCCTCTGTCACCGAGCCGACGACTACAGAAACCAAGCCTGCGGAAACAAAGCCTCCGCAGACCGAACAGCCCAAGACCGAGGAAACCAAACCCGAAACAAAGCCTACCGAACCCGAAACTCCACCCAAGCAGACGGAAGAAAAGCCAAAGGAAACCGAGCCGGAGGTAACCGAACCTCCGAAGGCAACCGAACCGCCTGCCGAAACGCAGCCGACCGAAACCACCGAACCGGAGCCTGCTCCCTTCGATGTCAACCACTGGATCGCTTATGCAAAGAGCTACGCCGAAAGCAAAGGACTCGTGCTGAGCGCCACAGCGGTGGACTGCTGGGATAACCCCATCCGAGCAGGTGCGCACTGCATCTACCTCGAAAGGGATCTTCAAAGCAGACTGAACCGCTACGCAAAGGACGAGGACATCACCGACGTGTGGATCTGGGCAGAAGCTACGGGCAACGACTGCTACGACATTTATATCGGATACGCATAACCAAATATCAATCTCAAAAACGCACCGAAACACTCGGTGCGTTTTTCATTTCAAAAGGAGGCCTATTGAATGAAAAAGAATCTATTCAGGAAAGGTATGTCGGCATTGCTTGCCGTAATGATGTGCCTTTCCGCTTTTATCGGCATGGGAACGACAACTGCTTTTGCAGCCGAAGCCGAAACCGATGAAGTGGTAATGATGGCGTTCCCCCGTGAAGGCGACGCAAATTATAGTGCCAATTGGGGGCATGGCAAACTCCACTATATGAACGGCTGGTTCGCAGGTGACTCCAAGAAAGTCACGGTTTACACCATCGGATCTTGGAACGGAAACGCTTGTTACTGTATCGAACCCGGCACACCTCTCGCCATCGGCGACGTGATGACCAAGCGTGATGAGAACTTTTGGGATAACTATCCCTCCACCTATAATAAGACCATCGATGCAGATGAGATCAAGCTCTTCATCGGTCGAATCTTCCAGTACGGCTACACCGGAAAAGTAAGCACCGAATGGCGTTCACAGAATGCTGCCGATGCAGATAAGCTGGCGCACATTATGGCGACACAGACGCTCGTTTGGGAAACAGTCGTCGGTGAGCGTGATTCAGACTTCAACCATGTTGATCCCGGCAGCTATGATGCGGTAAAAGACCGTGTCGCTACCAATCACCCGCTGTACAGTAAGTTTATTTCTTACTACAACAGTATGGAAGCCAACGTGCAGAAGCACTCCAAGGTGCCAAGTTTCTTTGCCAAGTCCACCTCCAAAGCACAGGAAATTGAGCTTGCGTGGAACGGCACAAACTACTCCGCAACCTTAACCGATACCAACAATGTATTGGGCAATTACACCTTTAGTGCTGATAAGTCCGGCATTACCTTCTCTGTCAGTGGAAACAAGCTGACTGTTACTGCAAACACCGCACCCTCCGGTAAAGTGAGCATCACAGCCACCAAGACCGGCTCTGTGAGAAAAGGCGTTGTGGTATGGTCGGACGGCGTATACGCACCCGGCAGCGGTATTCAGGACTTGTCCACTTACTCTGCCGAAGTCAACGATCCCGTCAAGGGCTATCTGAATATTAAGGTCAGCCTCGGCTCTGCCAAGATCGTTAAGACTTCCGAGGACGGAAAGGTGTCCGGCATTACCTTCACCATCACCGGCAACGGTGTGAATAAGACGGTAACCACCGGAGCGAACGGCGAGATCAAGATCGACAATCTCAGCCCCGGCACCTACACCGTGACCGAGGTTGTGGAAGATCGCTACGAACCGCAGACAGCAAAAACCGTAACTGTCGTATCGGGACAGACCGCAACCGTATCGTTTAACAACACTCTCAAGCGCGGTGACCTCAAGATCGTTAAGACCTCCGAGGACGGCATCGTATCGGGCGTTCCTTTCGTGGTATCCGGCAACGGCATCACCAAGAACGTGACCACCGATAAAAACGGCGAGATCAAGATCGAAGGTCTCTTGCCCGGTACCTACACGGTAACCGAGCAGCATAAGGACTACTACGAGCCGCAGGCAAGCAAAACCGTTACGGTGGAATATAACAAGACCGCAACGGTATCCTTCGACAACGTCCTCAAGCGTGGTGACCTTACCGTCACCAAGACTGCCGAGGATGGTCTGACCGAAGGTATCAAGTTCCGTCTTACCGGCACCTCCGACAGTGGTGTTAAGATCGACGTGACTGCCACCGTGGACAGCACAGGTAAAGCCTATTTCAAAAACATCCTCATCGGTAGCGGTTACGTATTGGAGGAAGTGGATACTGCCCTCAAGTATATCGTACCCGACAGTCAGGACGTGGAGATCGAATGGGCAAAGGTAGCCACCGCCGAGGTATACAACGAGCTGAAGCGCGGCGACCTCAAGGTCATCAAGACCTCTGAAGATAACTTCGTGGAAGGCATGAGATTCCACCTCTACGGAACTTCACTCTCCGGCGAGAAGGTCAGCGTTTACGCCTATACTGACAAGAACGGTGTGGCAGTATTCGAAGATATCCTCATCGGCGAGAATTACACCGTGGAGGAAGTCAACACCGCCATCCGCTACGTGATTCCCGAAAGCCAGGGGGCGGTTATTGAATGGAACAAGGTAACCGAGGTCAAGTTCCACAACGTCCTCAAGAAATGGAAAGCAGAAGCACAAAAGCTCGACAGCGAAACTATCGACAAGGCACAGGGCGATGCTACCCTCGAAGGTGCAGTGTACGGCGTGTATAAGGACGGTGCGCTCATCGACACCTATACCACCGACAAAAACGGCTATTTCATTACCGACTACTATCCTTGCTACGAGAACGTGGAATGGACGATCCGTGAGATCAGCCCCAGTGAGGGTTATCTGCTTGATCCCACCGTGTACTATCCCGACACTGATGCAGAACTCTATACCGTGGAGTTGAATACCGCATACCTCGACGTGTATGAGGACATTATCAAGGGCAAGATCACCATCATCAAGCATACCGACGATGGCTCCACTAAGATCGAAACACCCGAAGTCGGTGCCATGTTTGAAATCTATCTCAAGAGTGTAGGCAGCTATGAAGCCGCCGAAACCACCGAGCGAGATATCCTCACCTGTGATGAGTTTGGCTATGCCGAAACCATCGACTTGCCTTACGGCGTATACGTGGTAAGACAGATCAAGGGCTGGGACGGCCGTGAAATGCTCGATCCCTTTGAAGTGTTCGTCAGTGAGGACAGCGAGATCTATCGCTACCTCATTAACAACGCCAACTTCGAGTCATATCTCCACGTGGTCAAGACCGACAGCACCACAGGTAAGACCATCCCTTATGCGGGCGCAGGTTTTCAGATCTACGCTCCCGACGGCAGTCTCGTAACCATGAGCTACACCTACCCGACGCTGACCGTGATCGACACCTTCTACACCGACGAGAACGGTACGCTTCTCACACCCGAAAAGCTCCCTTACGGCAAGGGTTACTCCCTTGTAGAGGTGCAGGCGCCCCACGGTTACGTCCTCGATGCAACTCCTATCTACTTTGACGTGACCGAGGAAAACTCCGCCGATGAAAGCGGCATCACCATCGTCAAGGTTGTCAAGGAGAACGAACCGCAGAAAGGAACAATTACCATCACCAAGACCGGTGAGGTCTTCTCCACTGTGACGGAATCCGATGGAGCATATCAGCCTGTGTATGAGATTAAGGGCTTGGCAGGTGCGGTCTATGAGATTACTGCCGCTGAAGATGTGGTAACCCTCGACGGTACGCTCCGCTATAAGAAGGGCGACGTCGTTGCCACTATCACCACAGGCGCAGACGGAACGGTTACCACCGAGCCTCTGTTCCTCGGCAAATTCGAAATCCGAGAAATCACAGCACCCCACGGCATGATCCTTAACGGCGATACCGTAACCGTAGAGCTGACCTATGCCGGACAGGAGATCAAGATCACAACCACCTCCGCAGCTTTCGTCAATGAAAGACAGAAGGTGGAGATCGACCTCTCCAAAGTTTTGGAACAGGACGAGAAATACGGCATCGGTATGAATGGTGAAATCTCCGCTGTCAAGTTTGGCTTGTATGCCGCTGAGGACATCACCGCCGCTGACGGCAAGGTCATTCCCAAAAACGGTCTCATTGAAACCGTGACCTGCGATGAGAACGGCAAGGCGGTATTTGCAACCGATCTGCCCGTAGGTGCGAAGGTATACGTCAAGGAGATCGCAACCGACAGCCACTATATCCTCTCTGACAGCACCTATCCCGTAACCTTCGAGTATGCAGGCCAGGACACCGCGGTGGTGAAGATCTCCGTGAATAACGGCGAAGCTATCACCAACGAGATCATCCGTGGCACTATCATCGGCAAGAAGCTGGACGAGGATGGCTTCACCATCTGCGGTGCGCTCTTCGGTCTCTTCCGTGAGAACGAAACCGAGTTCAACGAGGAAACCGCCCTTGCTACCTGCCAGTCCAATGAGATCGGTATCTTCACCTTCGAAAACGTACCATTCGGCAGATGGATTGTCCGTGAGATCAAGGCAGCTCCCGCATTCGTGCTGAACGAGAACAGCTATGCTGTAACCGTAGGCACCGATGAGGAAGTTATTGAGATCACCATCGAGAACGAGTTCATCACCGGCTCGGTCAAGACCACGAAGGTGGATAAAGAATACCCCGACAACAAGCTGTCCGGCGCCGTCTTTGAAGTCTACGTGGACGTGGATAATAACGGCGAATTCGATCCCGAAATCGACCTCTTCGTAGGCGAGATGACCGAAACCGAGGACGGCATCTATGAGATGCACGACCTCCGATATAACGGATATTTCCTCTATGAAAAGACCGCGCCAGAAGGCTTTCTCAAGGATGACGGCTACCATTATTTCGAGATCAGAAATGACGGCGAAACCGTCATCGTGGAGAACGAGGCAGGCGTTGGCTTTACCAACCAGCCTATCCTCGGTAACGTGACCACCACGAAGGTGGACAAAGAGTATCCCGACAACAAACTGTCCGGTGCCGTCTTTGAGATTTACAAGGATGTGGACGGTAACGGCGAATTCGATACCGATATCGACACCCTCGTAGGCGAAATGACCGAAACCGAAGCAGGCGTATATCTCTATGAGAAGCTCCGCTACGGCGGTTACTTCCTCTACGAAAAGACTGCTCCCGAAGGCTTCGTTAAGGATGACACCTACCACTATTTCGAGATCAAGAATGACGGTGAAACCGTAACCGTAGAAAACGAAGCTGGCGTAGGCTTCACCAACAAACCCATCGTGGGTGAATTGGAGCTGACCAAGACCGATATCTCTGACGGCAAAGTCCTTGCGAACGTGGGATTCCGAATTCGTAATGAATCCGGAGAGATCGTGGCAGAAGGCTATACCGACGAGAATGGTATTGCCAAGTTCACTCTTCGCTACGGTAAGTACACCTACGAGGAATTCGCAGCCTTGGACGGCTATATCCCCGACACAAAGGCATATCCCTTCGAGATCAAGGAGGATGAAGAAATCGTGAAAGCAACTATGACCAATGAAAAAATCCCCGAAGTACCGCAGACCGGTGATGAGAGCAACATCGGCTTCTGGATCGGACTTGCGGCGGTAGCCTTGGGCGGTGTCATCGCCACCGCCATCGTCCTCATCAAGAAGAAAAAGGACGATGAAAATGAATGATGAAAAAGGTGTATATTTGCTCTCCGCTTGGCGGCGATGTAGCAGGTAACCTGCAGCGGGCAAAGCAGTACGCCAAATATGCGCTTCTGTGCGGAACGGCTCCGGTCGTTCCGCATTTTTACGCCCTATGCTTAAACGACGAAAACCCGAAGGAACGGGAGATCGGACTCGCCGCAGGGCTGTCCCTGTTGTGGTTTTGCGATGAGCTGTGGGTATTCGGCGACCGAGTATCCCACGGCATGGAAAAGGAAGTCAACTTTGCCAAGAACCTCAACATCCGCACCTGCTATATCAAGGAATCCCAAGTAAAACAAACTCTCAAAAAACAAGGAGGAACCTACAATGCGTAATAAGAAAATTATGCGAATTCTTCTCTGTGCCGTGCTGATGATGGTGATCGTCAGTACCTTCTCGGTAACGGCCTTCGCCGCAGGCGACGTAGCCGGAGCCATCGAGCAGACATGGAACACCGCCAAGACTCAGGTGCAGACGGTGGTCAACAACGTGGTCTTTCCCGTGGTAGATATGATCCTGGCGATCCTCTTCTTCGTGAAGCTCGGCACGGCATACTTCGATTACCGCAAGCACGGTCAGTTTGAGTTCACCGCGCCTGCGATCCTGTTCGCCTGCCTCATCTTCACTTTGACCGCACCTCTGTATATCTGGACCATCCTGTAAGGAGGTGTCGGCATGAACTTTTTTGAAGGCGAGCTTCACAGGATGTTCGGTGGGAACGACATCATCCACGATCCGAAGATCGTCGACAGAACTCTGCTCGGTAAGATCGACGATGACCTGCGAGTAAAATTGCAGTTCGTTTCCACCGGAATCGCCAAGCATTACGATGCCATTCAGATCTCCATCCTCAACCGCACTGAAGGCGCGGTGGACAGAGAAACCATGAGGTTCGGCGACATCATCGGACTAAAGAACGATCACGGCACACCCAATGTCTATCCCTATATGTGGGTGGAAAGCAACAGCAAGGCGTATTGGTATACGCCTGTGACAGCCTCCGACAAGGCACTGATCGCCGACACCGTCCTCGACTACGTGGGGATGTACCAATCCGAAGGGATGGCAATGTCCCTATGAGAAATTCCCAAACTCGCTGGACTTTCGGAAAGAACCGTGGTATGTTGTTGTGCCGAAAGGAGGCGGCAATATGAGTTTTCTGAAAGACCTGTACGACGGCGAAATTCGCCCTTGCGAGGAAATTCCCGACACCGATGAGTTCAAAGCAGCACAGTCGGCGCTCTCGAAAGCAGCCAAGGAGCTGGACGAAGCACTCACGGCAGAGCAAAAAGTGCTGTTCAATGCCTATAAAGACCGGTTCTTCGATTGTGTCCATCTGTCATACGCTCACGCATATGAGATGGGCTTCCTGCACGGCGCAAAACTCATCAACGAAATCCCTAAACCCGACCGATTACCCGAAACGGAGTAATCGGTCATTTTTTATCCGCAGGCATGGGCGGTGGAGCGATCCACCGTCTGTGTCTGTTTTGAAACCAGGAGGTGAAACCCTATGTTTGATTGGATCGACGATCTGATCGATGCAATAGCCGATGCCATATCGGAAGCCTTCGAGTTTTTGGGTACGCAGATATCCAACACCATTTGGAATACAATGCTCCGATGGTTTTACGAAACCATCTACGAAGCGGTTGCCGACTTCTTCACGATGATGGGCAACATGGGCGCGGATATCTTCGCCCTGGATTGGGTGCAAGCAACCATAAAACTCTTTACGCTGTTTGGGTGGTCACTCTTCATAGCCGGAATGGTAGTCGCCATCTTCGATGTGGCGATAGAATACCAACACGGCCGAGCAGATATCAAGACCACCTCAATCAATATCCTAAAAGGCTTCTTTGCCTGCTCCCTAATCGGAGTAGTACCCGTAGAACTGTATAAGTTCTGCATATCACTGCAAAACACCTTCTCACACGACCTGTCGGCACTGTTTGCCGGAGGGCAATCCATCGACCTTGCGGGACAAAGCAAAAGTGTCCTTGTGGGCAGTTTCGCCGTATCAGGACAGCTCACGTTCAGCCTGTTTAATATCCTTGCGCTGATTGCTTTTGCGTACTGCGTAATAAAGATATTCTTCCAAAACATCAAGCGCGGAGGAATCCTCCTCGTGCAGATGGCGGTGGGATCGCTGTATATGTTCTCCGTACCGAGAGGATATACAGACGGCTTCTACCAATGGTGTAAACAGGTAGCAGCTCTGTGCCTTACGGCGTTTATGCAGACCACCTTGCTGTTCCTCGGACTGCTCACTTTCCCCGGCAATATGCTCCTCGGACTCGGCATTATGCTTGCCGCCAATGAGGTGCCAAGAATTGCCCAGCAGTTTGGTCTCGACAGCTCGGTGAGAGTCAATATGATGAGCGTTGTCCATGCGACCACCACAGCCGTCAACCTTACACGTTCCCTTGCGCGGGCTAAGTAAAGGAGGTACGGTATGAAGAAAAATATGGAATTGGAACGCAAGGATCTCGTCATCGACTGTGATATGGAGGTGGACTACGACATCGGTCAGCAGATCACCTGCTATATCGAAACGTGGTTTGACGTGGACGAGAAGTTCCGCATCAAGACCGATTCGGAGAACGGCACATGGCTGAATATGTACGGCAGGTATAACCCTTTTGCCGATACGCTCCTCATTGAATGCGTGATCAGCGGTGACGATTTCTCCGATATGTTCGACTATCAGCCAACGGCGGCAGAAACGCAGCTCATCAAGGATATGATCACCGAGAAAATCCGTGAGGTACACGGTCAGACTCCGAAGGAGTTTTGCGACAGCCTATGCGATACCGGACAGACGATGGGAGGAATGTAAATGACACAATATCTGTATCCGCAGAACCTAAAGGCCACGGCGAACCTGTGGTTGTGGGGACTTAGGGACTTTGCCATACTCGGCATCGCCGCACTGCTTTCCATCGTTTGCATGGTGCAGTTTGGCTTTTTTATCCCCGCAGCAGCAACCCTTTGCTACGGCTTTTTAACCATCCGAATGGATGAAACCACCGTGATGGACTTTATCAAATACGCCATCCGGTACTTTATAACAACCCAACAGCACTACGAATGGAGGTGACGATCATGGCAAAGGAAAACAAACCGCAGAAAAAGAAAAAAGGACGCTCCGTGCAGGATCTCATGGGCATCAAGACCTTCACCAAATACGGTCTGGAAACGAGCAAGGGAGAGTTGTTATTCTACCTCGTTTCGCCCACCAATATATCGGTGCTGTCAGCGGTGAACATTGAGATCAAGGTTCGCCATCTGATGATGGTACTGTCGGCGATCCCCGACATCGAGATCACCTGCACCGACTCCTCCGAATGCTTTGACGATAACAAGGCATACCTGCAAGGCAGACTTGCAGAGGAAAATAATCCGAAGGTGCGCCGTCTGCTCAAAAAGGACATGGACTTCCTCGATAGCATTCAGGTGGAAATGGCGACTGCCCGACAGTTCCTCTTCATCGCAAGATGCAAAGGACTGAAACCGGAGCAGGTCTTCCAAAGCGCCAACCGCATCGAGAAGATCATCTCCGAGCAGGGCTTCGAGGTAAAGCGTATGAAGAAAGCGGATATCAAACGCTTCCTTGCTCTGTACTTCGATGCCTCGATGAACGGAGAGCATATGCCCGATGTCGACGGCGAACAGTTCTATGAGGTGGACGATGAAGAAACGGAGGATTAGTCTCATTATTCTGCTTCTTCTGCTGTCGGCGGTCTGCCTGGCATCCCTCACAATGGCGTGGAAGGAATACGCAGACCAGGCAAGCGACCGCCATGCCTTTGACGAACTCGCCGAGCTTGTAGAAAAGCCGGAGGAAACGACCGTGCCGGCCACGGAAACGGAGTCCACCGACTCTACCGAGGATACAACGGAAGAAACCACCGATGCCGAAACTGAGCCGGAGCCAACCGAGCAGAAGCGAAACCTTGCTCCCATCATGGAACAGAACAGTGAATGCATCGGATGGATCTATATCGAAGGCACAGCGGTGAATTATCCCGTGATGCACACTCCAAGCGATCCGCAAAAATACCTGCGAAAGAACTTCGAGAAGAAATACAGTGTATCCGGCATCCCGTTCCTCGACTACCGATGCACCCCCGACACCAACCTCATAATATACGGTCACAACATGAAGAACGGAACGATGTTCTCCGACCTCAAGAAATACCTCGACAAGACCTTCCGTGAGCAGCGCCCCGTCATAGAGCTGGAAACGGCAGACGGTGTGCGGTACTTCACGGTAACCGAGGTAATAAAGACCGACATCTACGATAAGAGGTACGAGGACATCGAAGTGAAGGACGGCAGGCAGAAGCTCATCCTCTCCACTTGCTACGGCTCGGCGAAAAGCGGAAGGCTTCTCGTCATCGCCGAAGAAACCTAAATCCCAATATGAATCAGTCGTTTTGCGGATACGGCAAGACGGCCCGTCTTGTCCTCTGTCCGCAAAGCGGCGGAAGGAGGAAAAATGTCAAAACGAACCCCCAAAGTTCTCACGCCGGAGCAGATGGAGGAAATCCGTACCAAGGACTTCTTCGACATGATCCTGCCCGGTACCGTGAAATTTTTATCCGACCATTATATCGTCGGCGACAGCTACCGATGCGTGTGGGTAATCCGTGAGTATCCGCCCTCTACCGAGGAACAAGCCATCCTCTCGCAGCTTGCCGACCGCAACGGCGTAACACTCCGTATCTATCACCGATTGGTGGAGGCAATGGAGCAAAGGAAGATCATTCAGAACGCCACCCGCCGCAACAAGATGAAAAGCGGCGGTAACGACATGAACGATACCATCGAAGCTGAAGGCAACCTCCAGGACGTGATCGAACTCCTGGCCAACCTACGAAAAAACCGTGAACCCCTTTTGCATTGCTCGGTATTTATCGAGCTGAAGGCAAAGGACATGGACTCCCTCAAGGAGTTGCAGAGCGAGATTGCCATGGAGCTGACTCGCTCCAAAATGTCGGTGGACAGACTGACCTTACGACAGAAAGAAGGATTCCTCTCCGTTCTGCCCGTGGGCTTCAATCAGTTCGGCGCACAGTACGAGCGCGTACTGCCTGCCTCCAGCGTTGCCAATTTCTATCCCTTCAACTTCTCCGGCAAGACCGATCCCCACGGTCTGTATATCGGCAGAGATAAGTACGGCACGAACATCCTCGTGGACTTCGACCGCCGAGCCGAGGATAAGACCACATCCAATATCCTCATCCTCGGTAATTCCGGTCAGGGCAAGAGTTATCTTCTCAAGCTCATCCTCACGAATCTCCGTGAGTCCGGCAAGAGGATCATCTGCCTCGATCCCGAAAGCGAGTACCATGAGCTGTGCGGAGAGCTTGGCGGCTGTTATATCGACTTTATGTCGGGCGAATTCACCATCAACCCGTTAGAGCCGAAGGTGTGGGCAGACGGCGTGGAGGATATTGATCCCACCACACCCGATGCCTTCAAGAAGGTAACAAGACTGAGTCAACACATCGCTTTCCTCAAGGACTTTTTCCGCAGCTACAAGGATTTCACCGATGCACAGATCGATACCATCGAGATACTGCTCTCAAAGCTCTACGCCCGATTCGGCATTACCGACAGCACCGACTACAGTAAATTCAAGCCTACCGACTATCCCATCATGGAGGACTTTTATAAGCTCTGCGAGGAAGAATTCATGACCTACGACAAACAGCGCCGATACCTCTACACCGAGCAGACGCTCCAGGAGGTGTGCCTCGGCATCCACAGTATGTGCGTAGGATCGGAGTCTGTGTATTTTAACGGCTACAGCAACATCACCGACGATGCTTTCCTGGTCTTCGGAGTCAAGGGCTTAATGGATACCAACAAGCGACTGAAGGATGCGATGCTTTTCAACATCCTCTCGTATATGTCCAACCAGCTTCTGGGCGTGGGCAACACCGCCGCCTCCATCGACGAGCTGTATCTGTTCCTCACCAATATGACGGCAATCGAATATATCCGAAACGCCTCCAAGCGTGTGCGTAAAAAGGAATCCTCGGTGATCTTGGCAAGCCAGAACATCGAGGACTTTTTGATCCCATCCATCCGTGAGTACACCAAGCCTCTGTTCAGCATTCCCACCCATCAGTTCCTCTTCAATGCCGGACAGATCAACCCGAAGGAGTATATGGACGCCTTGCAGGTAGAGCCGAGCGAATTCGAGCTGATCAAGTATCCCGAACGAGGAACCTGCCTGTACCGATGCGGTAACGAGCGATATCTCTTGCAGGTCATCGCACCGGAATATAAGTCCGCCATCTTCGGAAAGGCCGGAGGACGATGAGCGCGACGGTAGCGGCAGCTCTCAAAAAGATCGCCGTCTACATCCTTACGGACAAGAAAGCCCTCAAGGTTGTAGGCGGCATCATCCTCGGCATCATTATCATCATTATTATGCCGATAGTGGCGCTGATCGGAATATTCAACGGCAGCGTGGACATCGACACCGACAGACTCCATGAGATGATCGCCGAGCAACAGTCCGTGGCGATTGAGAGCTGGTCGAATGTAGAAACCGCCATGACGAACGCAGGCTACGACTCCCTCCGTATTCAGGAAGCACAAGCACTGTTCACCTTCGCCCTGTACGATCACGCATCCGAGCCGGACTTCGCAAGTAAGCTGGTAGGATGCTTTGCACAGGAGCAGACGGACGAGGAACTGATCTCCGCTGTCAACGCAGCCTTCGGAACGAACATCGTAACCGCTGACTTCACCAACGTGATGGCAAGCACCCGTGCGGCGTATATCAACAGCTCCGGCTATACCGATCCCACTACCAAAAACAGCACAGACCTTGTGATGTGGGCAGAGTTTGCTCACGCCAAAGGATGGGGCTACGTTTGGGGAACCTACGGCGACGTGCTGGACAAGAACCTGTTCGAGTATAAGAAAACGCAGTATCCCGACGAGGTCGGTGGTAAGGCAGAGTATATCGAGTCCACCTGGCTCGGCGGCAGAACCGCCGACTGTGTCGGTCTCATCAAGGGCTACGGGTGGTTTGAGCCGACCACCAACAACATCATCTACGCCACCAACGGAATGCCCGATATCGGCGCGGATGATATGTACAACAACGCCACCGAGAAAGGAACGATTGACACCATCCCCGAAATCCCCGGACTTGCCGTATGGCACGAAGGTCATATCGGCATCTATATCGGCAACGGCGAGGTCATCCATGCATCCGGCACTACGGTGGGCGTGATCAAGACTCCCATCGGCGACAGTGGATGGACACATTGGCTCAAGATACCGTATATCACCTATGCGGAAGAAACGGAGGAAACGACTGAATGAGATACCGTGGTTTTATTATCACAAGCACACCCGACTCCGGTATCGAACGGTACGACAGAGAAAGTAGTCAGGACGTTCTCTGCAACGGATATTACTGTCAGATCTACGACGGCGATGACGATCAGTACGCCAATCAGCTTGATGACTTCTGCATCGCCGAAGGTCATGAGATCAAGGACTGCTCCTACGGTGAGTTGGAGCGAGGTATCGCAAGATACGTGGACGATCACTATGATGACCTCGTGGAAGAACAGCAATATTACTTTGCCAAACGGCAGTCGGAGCTGATCGGACGGCTCGTGTGCTGGATCGGCGAAACCGAAAGCGGTGAGGAACTGTATCATACGCTCTCCGAGGTTGTCGGTATGAAAGACGATGAGATTCGGGCGGCAGGCTTTACCTCCCTTGTCCCGTATTTCAACCGAGAAGGATATGCGCAGACCATTGCGGAATACCTCATCGACGAAGGCACGAACGACACCTACTCCGGCAACCTCCACGTGCCGTTCTCGGAGATCAACAAAAGGTACGGTGTAAACCTACCGACAGACAAAGAAATGCTGGATCTGATCCGTGACGCTCTTCTCGAACACGGCGACATCATCTCCGACCTGGAAACAAGCGAGGACTTCGACATGATGTTCTATACCATGTACTGTCCCTACGTGGAGGATGACGGTATCGCCGAGGATGACGGAGAGCGTCCGCAATTTATACCGCAGATGTAAGAAAGGAGAAAACCGACTATGCGACTACACGCAGAACTGCGACGAAAGCAATCCGAAATACAGGATGAAAACTGCATCGTCACAGATATTATTGAACTGCCCGAAAGCGAATACGCCTCGCTGTATCAGAACCTTCTGAGAGAGCGTGACTACCTTGCAGAAAGGGCGAATATGGAATCCTTCATTGACGGACAGCGATGCTGTGTCCTCGTCCTCGGCAAAGGTCAGGAGGACGGCATCCTCGTAGACAGCCAGGGATCGTCCTACGCAAGGCGATCCGCATTCATCCCCGAAGCGAGAACCATCGTGCGAAACCACATCCGGCAGCTTGCCGACTATGTGGTATCCGAAGGCACTGAGCATACCGAGGATGGCAGATGGGCAAACACCTACGACGAGCTGTACTATCACTTCGGAGCCAACATCACCGATGCCAACGGCAACGGCAAACTGCTCCGAGAGGAACTGCAGCGCAGAGATGAAGTCAACGAGCTGATCATGACCGAGGACTGCATCGAGATCAACTACCACCTGGCGTACTGCCAAAACTGCGGTGAGGGCGGCATCAGCGGAACGCTGGATCTGCTCTCGCTTCTCGGTTGCAACCTCTACGATGCACACTTCACCTGCGACGGCCACGACACACCTCCCGTGTCCCGCATCAGCGCAGATATGCTGACCGAGGAAGGCAAACGGGAATGGGCTGACGTTCTCTCCGCAAAGGTGGAGTCCATCACCTTCGAGAACGAGAGCTTCAAGTGCAAGCTGGCTAACTGCGATCCCGAACGACTCCGTGCATTCACCGAGATGCTGAACGGTCAATGCGATGCCGAGGACTATGAGCGTTGGGTGAAAAGCACCGGCATCACCTATCCGCAGACCGAGGATCACAGTCCCACGCTCTCAATGTAGGAGGTGTGCCTATGAGCATTTTTTACGCCTCCTTCCAAAAAGCAAGATCGGGGATGCTGACCAATGTCTGCGAGATCGAAAAGACGGTGGAGTTGACCGATGAGGAATACGCTCTGTTCAGTCAGAACCTCACCGTCCCACACGAAATGCTGGCTCGTGAGTCCGAGCGCTTCCGTACCGACAAGCACGGCATCGCAAGATGCCTGCTCGTTATGGCAGAAAACCGTCAGGACGGCATCCTGGTACTGACCGAGGGCAGCGACCGAGCCATGTACACCGCACACCTGCCCAACGCCCGAAAATTTCTCAAGATGGAACAGTCCTTGGCACTCTCCGAGTTTGTCGACCGCATCCACAGCACCGTGGGCGACTACGCCAAGAGAGCCGTGGACGGACAGGTCGAAGGCGAGTTTCGGATGCCTCTGTCTGCCTTCCACGATGCATCGGAGAATGCGGCGTATATCGACGATCTGTTCTTGGAGATGCTCTCCGAGCGACCGGAGGTTGCCCACGTGGAGGAAGATATAGAAACAAGGGAGATCTTCGTCACCCTTGCACCGGACTACGTGAGAACCGAGAACAACATGGAACTGCGTGAGCTGACACAGCGCGACGTGGATATCATGTGTGCCAAGCATCTGCTGTGGCTCCACGGTGCCGAGGGCGAACAAGCTGACTTCTCCAACTGCCTGCTCCGTGACCTCAACCTCAGTAACCGCAATCTGGAAAGTGCTGTGTTCGACGGAGCAAAGCTGGTCAACACACCGCTGTATGCTTCCAACATCAGTTATTCCTCTTTCAGCGGTACGAGATTTTACCACTGTGAGCTGAGTCGGATGAAAGCGGAGAATGCCATGTTCCCGGATGCCTTCTTCCATTCCTGTGAGATCACCACCACCGCCTACGTGGAGTGCAACTTCTCACGTGCCACCTTCTCCGAATCCAACGTGGGCGGCTCCATGCACCAATGCTGTATCGACGGCACGAACTTCGGTAATGAAGCGAACGGCAGACCGGACTTGATACAGTGCAGCGACGATGAGGAATCCTGGGCTGAGGATATGCACTGCTCACCCTCGGTGAGTATGTAGGAGGTGCGGTATGGCAGGTAAGATAAAATCCATTCACGGCATCTACAAAAAGCATGGGCGCGAAGCCTTCCTCGAAGCCGCCGCCTACTACTCCGACCACGTGAACCCAAACAGCATCGATAAGACCATCGATGAGATGGAGTCCCGTTGGTACGATGCCACCCACCGACAGACAGAAGCGGAAAAGATGGTCGAGGACTACAACAACGGTCAGACCATCCTAAACGATCCCAACCTTGCCTGCACCGATACCGGTCAGGCAATGGTCATGTGAAAGGAGTCCCGAAATGAAGAAAACATCCATCACGATTTCCTTTGACGAGGAAAAGCTCTCTGCGCTGAAGATGTATCTGTCACAGAGAGGTGTGCAGGTGGAGTCGGAGCTGGAACGCTCCCTCGAAACCCTGTACACGAAAACCGTACCTGCCGGAGTGCGGGAATTCATTGAGATGAAATCCGGTAACACACCGAAGCCTGCACCACCCGTGAAGAAAACGAAGCCTTCTCCTTCTTCTGCCGTGAGCGTAGGTAGTCAGGAGGTGCAGAACGGATGAACCACGTGGAGGTAACTCTGTATTTTAACGAACTGCATCTCAAAGCAGTCCAGGAAGAACTCGCCGATGACGGCATGACCTTGGAGGATAAGCTGAAGGAACACTTCGCATTCCTCTATGACCAGCTCGTGCCTCCCGAAAAGCAGCTCGCCATCGAAGCGGAGATCGAACAGATCGAAGCAGCCGAGAATGCCGAGCGAGAAGCCCGTCGCCGCTTCGGTGTCTTCCACATTCGTGAGAACGGCAGCGACCGCTACTTCACAAGCGAGTTGTTCGACTCTCTGCTGTCCACAGCATACAGGTACCGCCTGTACGACCGAGGTGAGCTGAGTGCAAACCCCAATGCCTTCGCCGATGCCTTCGGCGAGGTGGAGCATATCAGTGCCGCACAGTATGAAGAACTCTGTGACCGAATGCCCAACGACCACCGCATCAAGGTCGCCGCTGATTACGATCTCGATGCCGGAACGGTCACCACCTGCCAAAGCAGCGACAACGCCTGGTGGACGTATTCGCTCAAGGATGTGTCGACGGCTGCGTACCGTGCCAACCGTGGCTCCTACCGCAGCTCATACGACAGAAAAGAAAAATTCGAAGAAGCCCTCGCAGGCAAGGAAATCGTCCCACCCGAAGAAACCGAGGATGAAGCCCCCGACGAGGATGAGGACGAAGCTCCGGTGATGCGGATGTAGCGGGGCGTGGATGTCGCCCCTGTGAGCCACCGTGTCGCCCTGTGTGGCGAGTTTCCCACCGAGGTCGGGAAAACACCCACAGACCGCCTCTCAAGCCCCGTTTCGGGCGTGTTTCGCACAGAGAAAGATCGGGCGGTTTACGCAGGGTTACGCTCTTTCGACAAGGTCGAAAGAGAAGCAGGTGAAAAGGACGGGGTTGCAGATGCACCCCGTCCAGTATCACAGCGGACGGCAATGCCGACCGCACAAGGGTTTTTGGCACTTCCTCCCCGAAAGAGCCATAGGGGTTGTAAGACCGCCCGAAATCCTGTGGTCGGGGTTGTGACTTCGGAAAAACGCCGAAACCACAAGGAAACAGCATGGCGTTGTGAACGGCGTTGTACCAACAAAAAGGAGATGATCCCCATGTTTGAAAACAAGAAGAAATTCGCCCTTTGGGTGTACCCCGACACCCTCGAAAAGATAGAGAATATCTACCGAGAGGACGACTGCGAGAGTAAGTCGGAGTTCATTGAGAAGGCGATCAATTTTTATATCGGATACCTCACCACCGAGGATAAGAAAAACTATCTGCCGAGCATCGTCACCTCTACGCTCAAGGCAATCGTGGACAGCAGCGACACCCGACAGAACAGAATGATGTTCAAGCTGGCGGTGGAGATCGCTATCGTGCAGAACCTCATTGCCGCTACCCAGGACATCGATCCCGTGTCCCTCGAACGACTGCGCGGTGAATGCGTTAAGGAAGTAAAGCGGCTCAACGGCGGCTTCTCCTTCGAGGATGCTCTCGCTTGGCAGAAAGGATAAGCGGATAGTCTATGGCAAAGCTGATCACCAAGTTCAAGTACCTCAAGCCGAATGCCCGACAGAGCGTTGGCGGTTACGCAAAATATATTGCTACCCGTGAAGGCGTGGATAAGATCGACGAGTCCTATCGGCTCTCTCCTTGCTCACAAAGGCAACAGCAGCTCATCGAAAAAATCCTTAAAGACTTTCCCGACAGTAAAGAGATGTTGGAGTATGAGGACTATCTGAAAGAGCCAACGGTAGGAAACGCTTCCGAGTTTATCACTCGTGCTCTGGAAGATAATGCTTACGAGGTGATGCAGACCAAGACCTACGCAGACTATATCGCTACCCGACCGAGAGCCGAACGCTTCGGCTCTCACGGTCTGTTCACCGATGACGGAGTCCCCGTTAAGCTCGGCGAGGTATCGGAAGAACTGAATCACTACGAAGGAAACGTGTGGACGGTGATCATCTCTCTGCGCCGTGAGGATGCGGAGCGACTCGGATTCAATCAGGGCGAACGATGGCGGGAGATGCTTCGGACACAGACCGATGCCCTCGCCGCCAACTTCAAGATACCCAAAGAGGATCTGAAATGGTACGCCGCCTTCCACAACGAGAGCCACCATCCTCACGTCCACCTCATGGTCTACACCTCCGGCACTCACAAGCCGTACCTCTCGAAGAAAGGCGTGATGAGTCTTCGCTCATCACTGGCAAGGGATATCTTCAAGCACGACCTGCACGAAATCTATGCAAGGCAGACCGAGCATCGGGATGAACTGCGAACCCACGGCGGCCGTCTCATCGCCGAGATCGTGGATCAGATCAACTCCGGCGTGTACGATAACCCGAAGGTGGAAGAAATGCTTCGTGAGCTTGCCGACCGTCTCTACCGCACAGGCGGCAAGAAACAGTACGGCTATCTGAAATCCGACGTGAAGGCTATCGTCAACCGGATCGTCATGGAGCTGGCAGCCGACGAAAGGATCGCCGCCCTCTATGACCTGTGGTACGAACAGCGTGAGAAGGTACTCGGCATCTACACCCAAGACCTTCCCGAACGAATACCTCTCGTGGACAACGAGGAATTCAAGTCCGTGAAGAATGCGGTGATACAAGAAGCCATGAACATCCTTGACGATATCACTCCCATCGATGAGGACACGGACGATCTCGTCCTCGACACTCCCGAACCGGAGCCGGAAGAAATAGAACGAACCGAGCAAGAGAGCGAGTCGGCAGCTCCCATGAGCGACCGAGAACGGATCTCCGCTATGTGGCGGTACTACCGTCAGGCAAAAGAAATGCTGGACCGTGAGAGCGAGGACTACGATCCCGACACGGCGGTGGATCTGCTCATCGACTCGGCAAAGCTGGGATGCGACGTTGCCAAATACCGTCTCGGAAAAATGTTCCTCTGTGGCGAGGACGTGCCGAAGAACATCGACTACGCTCTGCGATGGTTAGAGGATGCGGTGGCAGACGGTAATCAGTACGCCGAATATCTGCTGGGCAAGACTCTGCTCCGTGGCGAGGATGCAGAGCAAGACCTGCCTCGTGCCGAGGATCTGCTGAAGCACTCCTCCGACAAAGGAAACCGCTATGCCAAATACGCTCTCGGCAAAGCCTATCTCGAAGGTCTCCTGCTCCTACAGAACATCCCCGAAGCGATCCGTCTGCTGACCGAATCGGCAGACTCCGGCTTCGCTCCGGCACAGTATCTGTTGGGGAAACTGCTCTCGCAAGGTGAGGTCATCCCAAAGGACTTGGAACGAGCCATCGACTACCTCGAACGAGCCGCAGGTCAAGGAAACCCCTACGCCGCCTACCTCGCAGGCAAGCTACTGCTCACTGAGGAAGATATCAAGGACATCCTCCGAGCCATCAAGAACTTCGAGATCGCCGCGGAGAACGGCAACGACTACGCCGAATACCAACTCGGAAAGCTGTACCTCTACGGCAGAGAGATCGACCGTGACTATCACAAGGCGATGGAATATCTGCAATCTGCAGCTGACAAAGGCAACCCCTATGCCAAGCAGCTCCTGCACAGCGTTAAGAGTAACCGTCATTGGTCGGCGGCAATGGGATCGTTCCGTCTGCTCCATCACCTTGCAGGAATGCTCCAAAATCAGTTGGAGGACGAGCGCAAGGAAAAGCTCGTCGGCATCGACCGTAAACTCAAGCGGAAGATCGACGAGAAGAAACAGGCTCACGGTCTCAAACAATAATCCCAACGAAAGGAGAACCCATGTCAAGCTATATCCATTTCACAGAAGAACAAAAGGAGCAAGCACGGCAGACCGACCTCTGCGATCTGCTCCAGCGCCAGGGCGAGAAGCTCAAACGCTCCGGCAGAGAATACGAATGGCGTGACGGCTCACAGAAGGTAACTATCCGAGGAAACCTGTGGTTTCATCAGTACGAACGAGTCGGCGGCGATGCTATTGACTTCGTCCGAAAGTATATGAACAAGAGCTATCCCGAAGCGATGGAATACCTGCTGGGAGGCAGCGGTATGGGTACGCTGACTACTGCACCGCCTGTGGTCAGAGAGCAAAAACCCTTCGAGCTGCCACCGAAGAACGATAACAACCGCCGAGCCTATGCCTACCTCCTAAACAAGCGAGGCATCAACCGAGAGGTGCTGAACGCCTTTTTTTATACCGGACTGATCTACGAATCGGCAGACTACCACAACGCCGTGTTCGTGGGCAAGAATACGGAAGGCGTTGCCGTCCACGCTCACAAGCGCGGAACAGGCTCGGAGAGTACCTTCAAAGGAAACGTGGACAGCAGCGATCCGAGATACAGTTTTCACTGGATCGGACGAAGCAACCGAGTCTATCTTTTTGAAGCACCGATAGATATGCTGTCCTTTATTTCGCTTCACAGAAACGGCTGGCAGAAGCACAGCTATGCCGCCGCCTGCGGTGTATCCGACCAAGTGATGTGGCAGATACTTGCCGATCATCCGCAGATCGATACGGTGTACCTCTGCCACGACAGCGACGTGGATGGACAGAAAGCCGCCGTCCGCATTGCGAATAAGCTCACCGAACAAGGCATAAACACAGAAATCCTCGTGCCGATCCGAAAGGACTGGAACGAGGATCTTTTATATCCACCCGATGAAACGGAGGAAGAAATATGTATCCAAACTATGTAAGGAAAGGAGGCGGTAGCTCATGACAGGAAATCCCTTGCTCCTTGTAATCGTCGCCGGAATCATGTTCGCCGTACTCGGCGGTGTGACCTTGCTGTCCCACATCTACAGTCTGAACGGAATCAAATCCAAGACAGTCGGCGACGGTCAGCACGGCACGGCTCGATGGGCGACCAAAGCAGAGATCAAGAAGATATACAAGCACGTGCCGTTTGATCCGCAGCGTTGGCGTAAGCAGGCAGCCAAAGGACAAACTCCCACGGGCGATGACGGCAAGCCGTTGCCTCAAGGCATCGTGGTGGGATGCACCGGAAACACCACGGCGATGGTGGACACCGGCGATGTTCACGCTCTTATGATCGGTGCGGCAGGTGTCGGTAAGACTGCCTTTTGGCTGTACCCGTGTATCGAGTATGCCTGCGCTTCGGGAATGTCGTGGCTCTCCACCGATACCAAAGGCGACGTCATGCGTAACTATGGACACATTGCCAAGCAGTACGGCTACAACGTATCGGTCATTGACCTGCGAAACCCGACTCGTAGTAACGGCAACAATCTCTTGCACCTCGTAAACAAATATATGGATCTGTACCAACAGCATCCCGACACCCTGGTGTATAAGGCGAAGGCTGAAAAATACGCAAAGATCATATCCAAGACCATCATCCTATCCGGTATGGATGCCGCATCCTTTGGACAGAACGCCTACTTCTACGATGCAGCCGAAGGTCTGCTTACAGCGACGATCCTGCTCGTGGCAGAGTTCTGTGAGCCGGAGAAACGGCACATCGTGTCGGTGTTCAAGATCATTCAGGAACTGCTGGCACCCTCACAGAAGAAAGGCAAGAATCAGTTCCAACAGCTCATGGAGATGCTTCCCGATGACCACAAGGCGAAATGGTTTGCCGGAGCAGCTTTGAATACCGCAGAGCAGTCCATGGCATCGGTCATGTCAACAGCTCTGTCCCGACTGAACTCCTTCCTCGACTCCGAGTTGGAACAGCTCCTGTGCTTCGATACCGAGATCGACGCGGAGAAGTTCTGTAATGAGAAGTCCGCTATCTTCGTAGTTATGCCCGAAGAAAACCCCAACACCTTCTTCATGATCTCGCTGATCATTCAGCAGCTATACCGAGAGATACTTGCCGTAGCCGATGAGCATGGCGGTAAGCTGAAGAACCGCTGTGTCTTCTTCTGCGACGAGTTCGGTACGCTCCCCAAGATCGAATCCGCTGAGATGATGTTCTCGGCCTCCCGTTCGAGAAGATTGCAGATCGTTCCCATTATCCAGTCCTTCTCGCAGCTCGACAAGAACTACGGTAAGGAAGGTGCGGAGATCATTGTGGACAACACACAGCTCACCATCTTCGGCGGCTTCGCTCCAAACAGCAGCTCGGCAGAGGTACTGTCCAAAGCCCTGGGCAGTCGTACCGTTATGTCGGGATCTGTTTCCCGAAGCCGAAACGATCCCTCCGAATCCTTGCAGATGATCGAACGACCTCTGCTCACACCCGACGAGCTGAAATCCCTTCCAAAAGGTCAGTTCGTGGTGATGAAAACAGGAGTCCATCCCATGCGAGTTAAGCTGAAGCTGTTCTTCAAATGGGGCATCGAATTCGACGAGGACAATCCCTACGCCGTACCCGATCACGGTGGTCGAGAGGTACAGTATGCTGAGAAGAAAGAGATCATGGACGGCATCATCAAGAAATACCATCCCGACTGGATCGTCAAGGATAAGCCTGCCACAGACGGTGGTAACGGTATCAGCGGTCAGGATCAGGCACAGACCGAAAGTAACGAGCCACAGCAGACACCGCCCAAGAAGCCCGGCGACAAGAAAGGCGGCGGTGGAGCCGTCATACGAGAGAAACCGTCTGCCAAGCAAACTACACCTTTACCGAAACCGGAGGTGAAGCCCAATGAGCCGTCTTGATTTCCTATACCGTCAGGAGCTGCCGCACCGAGCCGTGTCGGTCTACACCTACCTTGCCGACAGAGCCAACAAGGACGGCGAATGTTGGCCTGCGATCCCTACCATTGCCTCGGAGCTGAAGCTGTCGCAGTCTACCGTGCGACGTGCGCTCCACGACCTGCGGAGAGCAGGACTGCTTGAAACCGAGCAACGATACCGCACCAAAGGCGGCAAGAGCAGTCTGCTTTACAAAATCCGAAGCGGATAACGCCATAAAAAAATATACACCTCCCGCCGAGGGGGTACTATACCTTCTCGGTGGCAGGTGGTACCTGTCATGATGACAGGAGAAAGCGAACTTCCCACTCTAAGAGATACTACAGCAGAATAGAAAAAGAGATAGTGTATAAAGAAAGATGCCATCCCTTGCGGAACGGCATCCATCAGTCATGTTCAGTTGGCTCAGTTGGCTTTGTATTTGTCCATCTCAAGAAGGATCTTGTAGAGCTGTTCTTGCTCCTCCTTGGATTTTGCAGAGAGGAACTCATAGCAGGCAAGCGGAATATCTTTCTCTCCGCCGTCCTCTTGACCGTCTAACTTCTCAAACAGCTTTGAAAGAGAAATGCCCAGGGCGGCGGTGATCCGTTCGATACTTTCAAGCGTTGCGTTCTTCTCACCACGCTCAAGCTGACCGATGTAGGTCGGATGACAACCGGAAAGCTCGGCGAGCTTCTCTTGGCTGAGTCCCTTTTTTGTTCTGTAGTTTCTGATACGCTGTCCAACAGCTTTTGCAATATCGCTCATAAGTTTAACCATCCTTTTCACACTATAAATAGTCTATAAATATTAAAACAGATATTCCACAGACTATTGATATTGTTTCTCAACTGTGCTATACTATAAATATCTATAAGCGTAAAAACCGTGCTTATAGTATGCAAAAGTAATGGAACACGGTTCTAAATGACCGCTATACACATAACGATTTTGGGCATCCGCCTTGCGAGAAGGTATATCCCCATCCTTTGCGGAGTAAGGCCGTTGCAGTTCAACCGGACTGTTTTTAAGAGATAGCCGAGTCATTAGAATAACCCACCGGACACAAAACGGTTCGGTGGGTATTTTTGTAAGGAGATGCGTATGGACATTTACACGGTGGCGTTTTTTGGACACCGATATATTGACAATCCGTTCAGGATAGAAGATCGGCTGGAAGAAGAAATCCGCCGTCTGCTCTCGGAACACGAATATGTGGACTTTCTCGTCGGCAGAGATGGAGAGTTCGATCAGTTTGCATCCTCCGCCGTGCTTCGAGTCAGAAAGCAATATAGGGATGACAACAGTTCCCTCATTCTTGTGTTGCCGTATGCGAGAGCTGAATACCTAAATAACGAGGAATCCTATCACGACTATTACAGCGACGTGGAAATATCCTATGCAGCATCGAAGGCACATCCCAAGGCGGCGATCCAAATCCGAAACCGTGAAATGGTTGATCGTGCCGACCTTATCCTCTGCTGTATTGAGCGTGAGAAAGGCGGTGCCTGGCAGACAGTTCAGTATGCCATCAAGCAAGAAAAAACAGTAATAAACCTTGCTGACAATGAACAAATTTGAACATATTATAACAAATGCGTCACAATCATTGCGAACGCAATGATTTTATGATATAATGAGATGAAAACATTTTGAATTACTGAAATACCGGAGGTAAAAGCAATGGCTATCAGTTATAAGAAACTTTGGAAACTTCTCATTGATCGTGATATGAAAAAGAAAGATCTTATGGCGATTTCAGGTATAAGCCAATCGTCTGTAACTAAGATGGGTAAGAACGAAAATGTTAATACCGAGGTTCTCGTTCGCATTTGCTTGGCTTTAAATTGTGATATCGGAGATATTGCCGAAATCATCCTGCCGGAAAGCCAGCAAGCATAAGGAGTGGAACTGTTGGACGAAAGACAATTTATTGCTGCAATGGATCACATTGTGGCGGCATTAAGAGAACGAGGTTACGATCCGTATGCACAGCTCACCGGTTATGTTACGGAGAACGAGCCTACATATATCACCAGCTATAAAGGAGCGCGACAACTAATCGTAACGCTTGATATGGAACAAGTGAAACGTTTCGTAAAGGAGATGAAGTAAAATGAGAACTACAATTGCATATAAGAAACATAGCGCAGGGATAGCCTGCTGAAACTGTTGGGATGTTTTGAGTAAGTAATAATATGTAGAGGTAATCCCTATGGATTGGATGGATAGGTGTAAACGATGAATATATGCGAATGGTGTGATTATAAAGATAACGAATGGCTACTGCACAGATCATTACATTGGTCTGTTTATTTAGCGGATGTGCAGGACTATGTAGGTAGATGTATTTTGGTACTGAATAGGCATTGCGGAAGTCTTTCAGAACTAAATACTTCTGAGTGGATTGAATTGAAAACAATCATAGATAGATTAGAGTTCGTCTATAAGGAAGTATTGGGAGCTGAACTGAGTAATTGGAGTTGTTTATTAAACAACTTTTATAAAGAAACCACACCCAATCCTCATTTGCATTTACACGTAAGACCAAGATACAAAAACGCTATTGTAATTAACGATAATTCGTATGAAGATACAGAGTTTGCTCACCACTACGCTCTGAAAAAAGAGAGTTTATTACTTGATGATGATAGGCAGACTTTGTATGCGCTAATGAAGAAAAATTTTACTTGACAATTTCCAATTTGTCGATTTGCTTTAAGGGAAAATAGCAAGTTCAACGAGGTAAGAAAATGAGAGCAGCATTTCAAATATTGGCAATACCGTATCGAATTATTGACGGCACTCCGAAATACTGTGTATTCCATCGTGCCGATCACGACCAATGGCAGTTTATAGCCGGAGGTGGCGAAGATGAAGAAATGCCGTTAGAAGCGGCAAAAAGAGAAACATTTGAGGAAGGTGGAGTTCAGGCATCTAAGTGGTTCGAACTGACAAGCTTAGCCTATCTCCCCATTACAGTTATTTCCGAGAAATGCCGTCAACATTGGAGCAAGGATACATACGTTATTCCCGAATATACCTTTGGATTTGAGTGTGAAGAAGATATACAGTTATCTCACGAGCATACGGAATGTGTTTGGCTGACCTATGAAGAAGCAATTCAAAAACTCAAATGGGATTCTAACCGAACTGCGCTATTTGAGTTGGATTGTAGACTTGTAAAATAAACAGAAGGAGAACAAAGGATGGACTATAAGATTCGTATTGCTACACCCAATGACCATGATTTAATATACACACTTAAAGCCGAGTCTGTCCGTCCCTATGTGGAGAAAATATGGGGTTGGGATGAGAATTATCAAAAGAAAGATTTTGATAGTGATTTTTCCAACATTGAGCAATTCCACGTAATCGAGATTGATAACAGCTTTGTGTAATTATACCTCACATGAAAGGTTATGATATAAATAAGATTGTTGAGTCAGTTTT
>ENA-UOJG01000466-UOJG01000466.1-human-gut-metagenome-genome-assembly--contig:-C47-NODE-466-length-57243-cov-8.942593_pt1 | contig 57243 bp, 48 predicted proteins | sample MGYA00242340_ERZ723887 | MGnify/ENA metagenome assembly ERZ723887 | reverse complement strand
GTTTCCTTACGCCGTTCGCCGCCCGGCGAGCGCAGCGAGTAGGCGAACGGCGCAATCCTCGGCGGAAAAGATCGCCGCAGGCGAGCTTTTTCGACGGCCTGACCAAAGGGATGTATCCCTTTGGTCAGCCTGGTAGCGCGCCCGCAAAATATGCCGTGCTTATTTCAGCAGCTTCTGCGCTTCCTGGGTAAGGTGCGCAAGCAGCTCCTTGGCCTTGGCTTCGTCCGGGTTGTTCACGTTCACGTACAGCTTTATCTTGGGCTCGGTGCCGCTGGGACGCACACACACAAAATGGCCGCCCTCCATGGCAAAGTACAGCACGTCGCTTTCGGGATAATCCAGGCGGGTCACCTTGCCGGTGGCAACCTCGGTTTCGGTACCGGCCATAATATCCAGCACGCGGGCCACCTTTATGCCGCCAATCTCCTTGGGCGGGTTTTGGCGAATGTGGGCCATGATATCCGCCATCACCTTCAGGCCGTCTATGCCGGGCAGCGTGGTGGATTCCACATGCTCCAGGTAATAGCCGTAGGTGGCAAAGATTTCGGCCATCACGTCGCACAGGGTTTTGCCCTGCTGGGCATAATAGCACGCCGCCTCGGCAATAAGCAGGGAGGCGTTCACGCCGTCCTTGTCGCGCACAAAGGTGCTGCTGAGGTAGCCGTAGCTTTCCTCAAAGCCAAAGAGGAAGGTGTGGCTGCCGGTATCCTGGAACTGCTGGATTTTTTCGCCGATGAACTTAAAGCCCGTGAGCGTATCAAACAAATCCACCTGGAAGGCCTTGCAGATGGCGCGCGCCAGCTCCGTAGACACGATGCTCTTCACCACCGCGCCGTTTTTGGGAAGCGTGCCCTGCGCCTTTTTGCTACTTAGGATGTAATGCAGCATCAGGCAGCCGATCTGGTTGCCGGTGAGCAGGCGGAAGGAGCCGTCCTTCTCGCGCACGGCCACGCCCAGGCGGTCGCAATCCGGGTCGGTGCCGAAGATGGCGTCCGCGCCCACCTCGTTGGCCAGCTTGATGGCCAGGGTAAAGGCCGCAGGATCCTCGGGATTGGGCACCTTTACGGTGGAGAAGTTGGGGTCGGGCGCTTCCTGCTCCTTAACCACGCTCACGTTGGTAAGGCCAATCTCGCGCAGGATGCGGCGTACCGGCACATTGCCGCTGCCGTGGATGGGCGTGTAAACGATTTTGAGGTTCTTGCCGTACTCCGCCACCACCTCGGGGTTGATGGAGAGGGTTTTGACCAGGGCGATGTAATCGTCGTCCACCTCTTTATCCCCAATGATGTGCAAAAGCCCCGCGGCTTTCGCCTCCTCGGGATCCATCACCTTGGGCGCGGTAAAGGAGAGGGCGTTGATTTTTTCCGTTACGGCGGAGGCGGCCTCCGGGCCAAGCTGCGCGCCGTCCTCGCCGTAAACCTTGTAGCCGTTGTACTGCGGCGGGTTATGGCTGGCGGTGATAACCACGCCGGCCACGGCGTTTAGATGGCGCACGCCAAAGGACAATAGCGCCACTGGGCGCAGCGCGTCAAACAGGTAGGTTTGAATGCCGTTGGCGCACAGCACGCGCGCGGTTTCCATGGCGAACTCGGCGCTCATGCGGCGGCTGTCATAGCCGATTACCACGCCGCGCCGCTTGTTGCTTTCACCGGCGGAAAGGTAATCCGCCAGGCCCTGCGTGGCGCGGCGAACCGTGTATACGTTCATGCGGTTCATGCCTGCGCCCAGCACGCCGCGCATGCCCGCGGTGCCAAAGCTCAGGTTCTTGTAAAAGCGGTCCTCAATTTCCTTCTCGTCCTGCGCGATGGACTGGAGATCGGAAACGGTGGCCGCGTCGCTGGCAAAGTCATGAAGCCACGCCTCATAATTCTCACGATAGCCCATGGATAAGCACCTCTCCCTGTGATATTTTCAGTACGAAGGAATTTGCCGTTTCCATTATACTGGATTTTGGATTTGTTTGCAAATGTTTGTTGGAAAGAATCCCGCGGCGCGGAATGGCACGCCGCGCCCTCGGGAAAGCTACCGCCGGGAGGGACTTTATCAGATGATTCGCATGCAGGGCATTTCCAAAACCTATCCCGGAAAAAACGGCCAGCCCCAGCTTGAGGTGCTAAGCGATGTGCAATTACACATCCGCCCTGGGGAATACGTGGCCTTTGTGGGGGCCAGCGGCTCGGGCAAGAGCACGCTGATGCACATTTTGGGCTGCCTGGATACGCCCACCTCCGGCAAATACGTGCTGGATGGCGAGGAGGTCAGCCGCCTTGGCGAGCGGGAGCTGTGCCGCGTGCGCCGCGAGAAGATCGGCTTCGTGTTCCAGGGGTATCAGCTGCTAAGCAAGCTTACCGCGGCGGAAAACGTCGCCTTCCCCCTGATGCTGCGCGGCCTTTCGGAAAGCGAGCGCGCGCGCATCGCCGCGCGGGCGCTGAAAAGCGTGGGGCTGGCCGGGCGCGAGAACAGCCGCCCCAGCGAGCTAAGCGGCGGCCAGCAGCAGCGCGTAACCATCGCGCGGGCGCTGTGCTACAAGCCCAAGCTGCTGCTGTGCGACGAGCCCACCGGCGCGCTGGATGTGGAAAGCCGCAACGAGATATTGGACCTGTTCGACCAGCTTAACCACAGCGGCCACACGCTGGTGGTGATTACGCACGATCCCTTTGTAGCCGCCAGGGCGGGACGCAGGTACCGGGTGGAGAAGGGAAGCGTAACGGCGGGCTGAGGAAGAAAGCTGCCTCAATGCGGCGGCAAAGCGTGGGATAAAGGGGCTTATCCCCTTCCGGGGTTTGGGGCAGCGCCCCAGGCCCTTGCCCCGGCTCCATAACGCGCGCCCAATTTCACTCGCCCCGCTCCAGCCTGATGAGCCCGGCCTTGCGAACGATGGCCTCCACAAGCGCGGCGGAGCTCATTTCGCCCGCCGCATATTGCTTTACGGCGTCGCCCATCGCCTCGTCTATCATGTCCGTTACGATGCTGTCGGGGACAAACACGCCGTCCTTGATGGATAGATACGCGCTGGCGGCGTCCGGCGAAACCTCCCAGCGCTGCCGAGTTTCCAGCTCCTCAAGCCAGCGCAGGGCGTCCGCCAGCTGAAGCTGTATTTCATTGCGCCCGGCGATATCCAGCGCGCCCCCCATCCAGCGCCCCCTGAAGCCGCGCAATCTCTTCCACCGCGATTTGACGCTGCTCCTGATACTGCGCCCGTTCCTCCCCTTCCGCCTGCTCGGGCCAAAAATACAGCCGCGTTTCCGCCGGCAGCTCCTTGATAAGCGACCGTAAATAGACGAGCGCCTGCTCCTTGTTTTGCGATAGCGGATTGAGCACCGCCACCGTTATATAAACGGCATAGCGCGGCGGCATGCCCGCTTGCGGCGTCATGGGGAGAAAGGCGCTTTGCCCGCCGTCCCGGTCAAATAGCAGCGCTTTGGGGGTGGCGCCGGCAAAAAGGTACGGGGCGGCGTCCGAAAGCTCGCCCTGCTGGGCAAGCAGGGCGCAAAGCCGGTCGCACTTTTCCATCAGGCTCCTAAAAAGCGGCGTGTCATAATCCAGCGCTTTGGACTCCGCCGAGGCGTATTGGGCGTAGTTGTTCAGCGCGAACCAGGTAAGCGCAAAGGCCTGGTCGCCCGAGTTAAACAAGCGCACGCCGTCCAGCACGCCGTCCTGATACCATTGCGCCGCCTTGTCCAGCAGGTCCAGCAGGTTAGTTGGGATCTCCTCCAGGGCGATTCCCAATTCGTCAAGCGTTTCATAGGAGCAGGCTAGCATGGCCCATGAATCAAATTCCATCTCCACGGGCACGCCCAGCAGCCGCCCGCCGCGCATCAGCGCCTGGGACAGGGCGGGCGGCATGCTCGCCACCCTGTTATAAATCTCCTCCTGATCGGTAAGGTCGTAGCAAAAGCCCTTTTCCAGCAGCTCGCGATAGCCTGTTTCAAAGGTTCTTACCATGTAAATATCAGTCGCCGTATCATTGCCGCGAATGAGCTGGCTGATCATGGCAGGCGTAAGCTGGTACCCCATGGTAACGGTTTGCACGGGAATTTCTGGATGGGAAAGCCGAAAGCGCTTTGTTTCCCCGCCCTCCGCATTATACCGGGTAATTTGCAGCGCTTTGGTATCCTGCCGCGCCTCAAGGCGGGCTGCAAGCAGGCTGTTTCCATCCGAAAGGGCAAAAAGCCGGGCTGCGTTCACGGCGCATCGCCGCCTCGCCCAGGCTTCGTGCGCCACGGGAAGATAGACCTGCGCGCCCGCCTCGCCGGAGGCGGAAAACAAACTCGCGTTTGCGCTGCGAAGGCGACGATCTGCCGCTTTTCGGGGTCAAAGCATAACGCCTCCGGGAACGCGCCAAGCTCGCAAACCGGGGACGTTTGCCCCGTGTCCATATCATAAAAAACGATCAGATTAGCGCCGTCCTCATAGCGCATCCGCGCGCCAAGGAGCGTGCGCCCCTCGCAGGGCGCCAGCATGGAAATATCGCAGCCATAACGGCTTATGGTTTTTCCCGTTGCGGTATCAAAAAGCAGCAAATCCGACTTTCGTATGGAATCGTTCTGATATTCGATAACGATCTGCCCATCCTGCCATAAAATCCGCCGTCTAACCCCCACGGGAGCGTCCTGCTTTGGAATTTGCCACATCAGGGAAAGGGCCGCCGCCTCCGCGTCTATGCGGTAGATGTCGTAGGTCGCGCTCGTTACCGATAGCGCCAGCACGCTGCCCGCGCCGCCAGCGAAGATGTCGTCAACGGCAACGCCGGCATTTGCCGCCAATACCAGACCGGGCTCCTGCTCTCCTGCGTGGCAGGCCCATACGCCCCCTTGCGCAAGCGCCAGGAACCCCTCGCCATAGGCAACGACGGCGTCGGCGGGGCCCGCCAGCCTCCATGACAGGCCGCCGCTTTGCGCTGCCGCGGCGCGGAAGGGAAGCGGCGTCAGGCAGAGAACCAAAAGCAACAGCGCGCTGACCGGCCGGGCGCCGTGGGTGTTTTTCATTGCGAAGCCTCCTTTTTTGTGCCATCGTTGGTTCGCGGACGCCTGATCAAGGGGCTGGCGGCGGCTTTTTTGTCTGTAAAGCATTATAGCATGCGCGCCAGCCCCGAATGGAGAGCTCCAAAAAATTTACAGTCATTAAGCCGGCTGGAAAAATGGACTTCCGCAATCATACTTGGGCAATCATTAAAGAAACAACACATTCCAGAGCTGTGTTGTTTCAAAAAGCACCCTTTGCGTTTTTCATCCTATTTGGCGCTTGCTTTGCGGTGTGAAGGCGCTTTGCTCAATCGCGTATCCTGTGGCTGAAAACGGCGGCGGCAAGGCACAGGCAAAGGTCCGCAATCCACAGCGCGGTATAGCCAAGCGCGGTATTTACAAGCACGCCGCCAAGCCATGCGCTCGCAAAAGCGCCTATTTGATGGCCAATGAAGATGGAGCCATAAACAACCGCCATTTTGGCAACGCCAACCTTTGCGCTGATGATTTGGGTTGTCGGCGGCACGGTTGAATCGCCGGTGAGGCCCAAAAGGGCGGTGGCGGCAAAGGCAAAGGGGATGGATTTGGGAAGGAGGATAAACCCGATGGCAATCAGCACGCGAAGCCCATATATACCGGCCAAAACATTTTTGGCCCGGAACCTTTGATCTAGAAAACCGCTTGCAACTGCGCCAAGCATGGTTGCAATGCCATAAACGCTCAACGCCAGCGATGCGATACCGCCCGGAATCCCGCTTGACACATATTGGGAGAACAGGTGCGTTTCGATAATGGACATATGAAAGCCGCAGGTTGAAAAACCAATCAGCAAACGCCAGTAGGTAGTATCACGGAAGGAAGCCCTTAAAATAGCGGATAGTTTTTCACTTTCCGCCGCTTCCGCCCGCCGTATCTGCGCATCGGCCGCCGCCTCCGTGCGTTTGCGGCTGCGCCCAAGCCAAACGACCACAGGAATCGTAAGCAGGATAGGAACGCTGAATACCGGCAGGGAGAACGCAACGCCGTGCCGCGCAATGGCGTATTGCAGAGCGGGCGACATCAGCGCGTCGCCAATGCCGGCGCTTGCCTGCACAACGCCGGATACAAGCGCCGCCCGCCGCTCGCCAATGATGGGCGCGACCGCGCCCATCACAATCCCAAAGCAAAGCGCGCCCGTGCCCGATGGCAAAAGAATCCCGAAGAAAACAAGCAGGCTCCACGTTGAGGTGCAAAACGGGGTTGCAAGCAGGCCTGCCGCCATCATAAGAATACCCGTAAGCAATACAAAGGCGTTGGATTTTTTCAATGCAAGCATGCCAAACAAGGGCTGCGTGGCCCCATATAGGATTTGCCCCACGGCGATCACAAAGCTGACGGAGGCGTAGCCGATGCCCGTATGTTTGGTAATGCCGTTCATCATAATGCCGTAATTATCGTGGATTCCCTGCATAACGCCAAATACCACGCAGGCGGCTCCCACGGCAAGAATTAGTTGGAAAAGGGATTGGTTCCGATTGGTATGTGCGCGTTCCATATTCTCCACATCCCCCGCAATGCCTTATTTCCCGTTTTGTTTTTCGGGATTGACAATAGTATAGCGGCAGGAATAAAATAAGTAAAACAAATGTTTTAAATATTATTATTAGGAGATTCGATTTATTGATATGAACAGATACATTGCTTTGGAAAAAATTATTGAGCTGGGAAGCTTCACAAAGGCCGCCGATGCGCTGGGGTATACGCAATCCTCGGTCAGCCAGATGATCGCGTCCCTGGAAAGCGAGCTGGGCTTCAAGCTGCTTATCCGCTCGCGCACGGGGATCAGGCTCACCCTTGAGGGCGCGAAGCTGTACCCGTTCATCGAGCGCAGCAATATCCAGTACCGCGCCATGCTGGAAAAGGCAAACGAGATTAAAGGCCTGGAAACGGGCGTTATCCGCGTGGGCACAATTTCCAGCATCACCTGCCACTGGATGCCTAGGCTGATTAAAGGGTTTCAAAGGCTTTACCCACACGTACAATTCCTTTTCCACCAGGGGGATTACACATTGATTCCGGAATGGATTCAAACGGGCGCGGTTGACTTTGGCTTTGTTACGCCCGCTGCCGTTACGGGCCTGGAAACCATTCCCGTCAAGATGGGTGAAATGTTGGCTGTGATCCCCAAGGCCCACCCGCTGGCCCAAGGCAAAAGCGCGCGCCTGGAGGCCCTTGCGGAGGAGCCGTTCATCCTGCTGGAGGAAGGACATTTCAGCGAGCCGTTGAACGCCTTCCACGCCGCTGGGCTGGAACCGAACGTCCGCTATACCGTTCATGATGATTATGCCATTATGACCATGGTGGAGGCGGGGCTGGGCGTAAGCGTTTTGGCGGAGCTTATGCTGCGGCGCACAAGCTTCGAGATTGCCTGTTTGCCGGTGGAGCCGCCTATCTACCGCTCGCTTGCCATCGCCTATAAGGATAGGGAGAGCCTGCCGGTAGCCAGCCAGCGCTTTATCACGTATCTGGTCGATCATATTCCAGAGCTGCCGTAAGCGGCAAGAGGCGGCTGCGCCCGCAAAGAAAAAAGGAAACGCCATTTCTGTAAAGCATTTCCCTCTTTTGGGTTCTTTGGGTTTATGGCTCGTTCAGCGCGTCCGCCAAAATGCCCGCGCAGGCCTCGATATACCTTACGCAGGGGCGTTTTTTGTAATACTCCGGCGTGCGCTCGCTGGGCGTGCCTGCGGCCTCGATTCCCGCGCGCTTAAGCAGCTCGCGGCAATGCAGCGTTTCAAAGGCGCCGGTAAAGCGCTTGACCATGGCCTGTTCGCTGGCATAAAGCCGCTTTTTGCCCTCCGTATCCGCAGCCTCGTCATAGCCGCGCACGGCGCTGTATACCAGCAGCATGCCGCTTATCGCGCCGCACACGCCGCGCAGGCCTCCCATGCCAGCGCCAAAGCCGCTGGCAAGGCGCATGGCGCGCTTTTCCTCCATGCCAAGCTCCCCGGCATAGGCCCCGGCGATCGCCTGGGCGCAGTTATAGCCCTCCAAAAACAGCTCCCGCGCGCGGCTTGCCTTTGCCTGTTTATCAATCATTGGCAGCTCCGTTCAGGCGCGCCCCTTGGGCGCAAGGTCAACGATGGCGTTGGCCACCTCGTCCAGCCATGCGCCGTTAAACAGCTCGATCATGCCCTTGTCGATGCCACCGGCCAACTTGGGGTCAATGGGCAGCTTGGCCGTGAGCGGGATGTTGTAGCGCTGGGCAATCTCCTCCGCATGGCTTTTGCCAAACAGCTCCACATGCGTGCCGCAGTCCGGGCATTGCACATAGCTCATGTTTTCCACCAGGGCCATCACGGGGATTTCCATCATACCGGCCATCTTGAGGGCCTTCTCCACAATCATCTCCACAAGCTCCTGGGGGGTGGACACCAGCACCACGCTGTCCACGGGAATGGTCTGGAACACGGTAAGCATCACATCGCCCGTTCCCGGAGGCATGTCGATGAACAGCACGTCCTTATCGCCCCAAATCACGTCCGTCCAAAACTGGCCTACCGCGCCCGCGATCACCGGGCCGCGCCACACCACGGGGTCGGAATCGTTTTCCAAAAGCAGGTTCAGGCTCATCACATCGATGCCCGTTTTGGTTTTCACGGGAAAGATGCCCGTATCGGTACCCATAGCCTTTTCCTTCAGGCCGAACGCCCGGGGAATGGAGGGGCCGGTGATATCCGCGTCCAAAATGCCCACCTTCAGGCCCTGGCGCTGCGCCAGCACCGCAAGCAACGCGGTAACCAGGCTTTTGCCCACGCCGCCCTTGCCGCTGCAAACGCCTATAACCTTTTGAATGTGTGAAAGCTCGTGCGGCTTGGCAAGCAGGCTTTCGGGCTGGGTGCGCTCCCCGCAGCTTTGGCCGCAGGTGGAGCAATCGTGCGTACATTCGCTCATAGCTGGGATGTTCCTTTCTGCCTTGTTATTGTTCAGGATGGCCCTTTAGTGCGCAAACCATGCGCGCCGCCTCGCGGATGAGCCCATCCAGCGGCTGGCGGCCAACGCCCGCAATCAGCAGGCCGCAGCGTTCCAGCGGCACCAGCACCTTTTGCGCCTCACTCAGGCTTATGGCCGCGGCAATGCCCGGCGATATCTCGCCCAGCATGGCGTTGGCGTGCAAAAGGCCCGTTACGCCCACAATCACGTCCGCGGTTTTGCACTGGTAGCGGATGGCGCTTTCGCCCGTGGCGCCCATGTCCGCGCCCGCGCGCAGCATGGCGGCCGTGGCCTGGGCGTTGGTGCCCAGGGCGATGATGGGCTGCTCGGGCAAAAGCTGCTTAAGGGCAGAAACCAGGCTTTTGCCCACGCCGCCCCCCTGGCCGTCGATAACCAAAAGCTTCACTCCGCCGCCTCCTTTGGCCGTTCCCACGGCTGGCTCATCAGGGCGATATCCGCCCCATGCATGATATCATACGCCTGAAAGTAGCAATTTTCAAGAGGAATCCACAGCGATTGGAAGCGCTCCAGCTTTTCAGGGGCGCGCAGGCGCAGGCGGGCAAGCTGCTCGCCCTTATCCACGCTTACAAATACGCGCAGCGCCCGCAGCAGCCGGTACGTCCCGGCAAAGGCGGGATGATGGCAGTAGCTTCCCTCTATCACCGTTACGGGCGCGGGCGTGTGCGCGCAGGGCGCAAACGCGCCCGTGGCGCAGTCAAAGCGCCGGTAACGCACCTCCCCGCCGCTGGCAAGGGCCATAAGCACCTCGTCAAGGAAGCGCTCGTAATGCACGTTCCCGCCGGGCGCGGCAAGCCTTTGGGGCGTGCGCAGGGTAGGCGGGAGGAAAAAATCGTCCATATGGATGGGCGCTGTGGCATAGCGCTGGCCAAGCAAGGCGGCCAGGGTGGTTTTGCCCGCGCCGCACATGCCGTCCAGCGCAACCACGGCGCGTCCGTCGCGTGAAAGCCTGCCGTCGATGGCCTTCATCACCGGCGCAAGCAGCTGCAAATCCAGCAGGCGGTTGCGCTGCGCTGCGGCATGCGCAAGGCCAGGCCCGTCTTGGGGCCTGGCCGGCGGATTGGGCCCCATTCGCGGGGCCCCACGCTTTTTGGGAAGCGGCCCGTTCATCAAAGCATGCTCTCCTTATTCGTTTCCAATGGGGATGAGCTTTGCGCGCTCAAGCGCCAGCACGATCGCCGGCACCAGCGCCACCTGCAATACCATGCCCGGCCACGCCTTTACAAAGCCGTTCGTCCAGAACATGGCCAAGGCAAAACTATTTTGCGTAAACAGGGCGTACATGGCCCAGCTCGCCAGGCCCCATACCACGCGGCCCAGCAGCATGGCGGCAAGCAGCGCCACGTATACGTTTAGGGGCTTGCGCGGCAGCTTTTCATACAGCAGGCCTGCAAACGCGCCGTAGGCGGCCATTTCAAAGGCCATGGCCAGCGCCGTTGGCACCATGGGCGGCATGCCAAACAGCAGGCTGCGCGCAATGGGCAGCACAAAGCCCACGGCCAGGCCCCAGGGCCAGCCGCATACAAAGCCGCACACCAGCACGGGCAGGTGCAGGGGCAGCAGCATGTTGCCAATCTGCTGGATTTGCCCGGTTAAAAACGGCAGCACAAAGCCAATGGCAAGGAACAGCGCGGAAAGCACCAATCGCAGGATTTGATTTTTCTTCATCGGTAAAGCATCCCTTTCTAAAAATACATGTGTCAAAAAGCCCTCCCTTCCCCCTTCTTCGGAAGGGGAACGGCGCCTTCATGACACCTGTATACGCAAAGGGGCTGGATGTAGCTTAGCACATCCAGCCCGATTTGTAAATGCATTTGTTACTCCAGCGCCTCCAGCTGCGCAAGGCTTTGATCCGTCAGGCCGCTCATCAGCAGCAGGGCGGCGGATGCCGCCTCGTCCATCGGCAGCCTGAGCCTGCGTGAAAACAGCAGCACCAGCTTTTCCTTGCGCGCTTCCAGCCTTTGCGCCAGCGCAAGCCCATCCGGCGTAAGCCGCGCCGCGCCATAGGGCTGCTTTTCCAACAGCCCTATGCGCAAAAGCATATCCAGCATGTTATGCACGGTCGGCTTGGACACGTCCAGCAGCTTCGCCACGCTTTTGGAGGCCACTTCCTCCCGCATGCCGCTAAGCGCGTACACCGCCAGCAGGCAGCGCAGCTGGGTAACCGTAAGCTTCATGGGCGTTCCTCCCGCCAACGTTAATGCCCGCATCCGGAGCAGCGCGAGCAATCTCCGCCGCAGCCGCCCTTTCCGCTGCGATGGTCCTGAATCATCTTCCAGGCCACAAAGCCGACGATCACAAACAATACTGCGCCTACAATCCAGGTTGCCACGGCGTTTCAGCTCCTTTCGCGCTTACGCTTCCACCTTGATCTTCTGGGTGAAATGGTTTTCGTCATAGCGGTTGGGGCGCGCCAGCAGGTATACCAGCGCCGCCAGCAGCACAATGGCGATTGCGGTGCCAAAGCCGAAGCCCGCGCCGGAGAACAACAGGCCCAGCTGGTATACGATCAGCGCGATCACATAGGCGAACACGCACTGGTAACCGATGGCGAACCAGGTCCACTTGGCGTTGTTCATCTCGCGCTTGATGGCGCCGATGGCCGCAAAGCAGGGCGCGCACAGCAGGTTAAAGATCATGAAGGCATAGGCCGCCAGGGAACCGTGCCCGCCGGAGGTTTCGTTAAAGCCCTGCGCAATGGGCGAGAGCCCGGCCTCCATATCCTCGTCAGAGCCTTCCTCAAGCAGGGTTGCGGTATCCATATCGTCCGTATCGGTGTTGTAGAGGATGCCGAATACGTTTACAACCTCCTCCTTGGCTACCAGGCCCAGCACGGTCGCCACGGTGGGCTTCCAATCGCCAAAGCCAAGAGGCTTGAACACGGGGGCCGCCACGGAGCCCACACGGCCCAGGATGGAGTTGTCGGTGTCCTCCACCTCGCCAAAGACGACGGTTTGCGTTACCTCCGTATCAGCCTGCACAGGCTCCTCGGGCTGCTTGGCCTCCCAGCCATAGCTCTGCGTGAACCAAATCAGGATGGAGGAAACCAGGATTACCGTACCGGCGCGCTTGATGAAGCTCCAGCCGCGCTCCCACATGCTGTGCAGCACGTTTTTGCCGCTGGGCGCATGGTAGGCGGGCAGCTCCATAACAAAGGGCGCGGGATCGCCCGCAAAGGGCTTGGTCTTTTTCAGCATGATACCGCTGATGATGATGGCGGCCACGCCGATGAAGTACGCGGAGGTAGCCACCCAGCCCGCGTTGTGGAACAAAGCGCCGGCGATCAGGCCGATGATGGGCATCTTTGCGCCGCAGGGGATGAAGGTGGTGGTCATGATGGTCATTTTACGGTCGCGGTCGTTTTCAATGGTACGGGAGGCCATAACGCCGGGAACGCCGCAGCCCGTGCCAATCAGCATGGGGATGAAGCTCTTGCCGGACAGGCCGAACTTGCGGAAGATACGGTCCATAATGAAGGCGATACGGGCCATGTAGCCCACATCCTCCAGGATGGCCAGCATGAAGAACAGCACCAGCATCTGCGGCACAAAGCCCAGCACCGCGCCAACGCCGGCGATGATACCGTCGCAGATCAGGCCCACAAGCCAACCGGCCGTGCCTATGCCCTCAAGCCATCCGCGAACAGGCTCCTGAATCCATTCGGCCACGAACACATCGTTGGTAAAATCGGTCACGATGGCGCCGATGGTGGTAACGGATACGTAGTAAACCAGGAACATAACCACCACGAAGATGGGCAGGGCCAGCCAGCGGTTGGTTACGATGCGGTCAATCTTATCCGACGTGGTAAGGGAGCCCTTTGGCTTGCCCTTCTTTACGCAGGTGGAAACCAGCTTGTTGATGTAAGCGTAGCGCTGGTTGGTGATGATGGACTCCGCGTCGTCGTCCATCTCGGTTTCGCAGCTCTTGACGGTTTCCTCAATAGCGGCGCGGATGCCGGCGGGCAGGTTCAATTCCGCCACAACCTTTTCATCGCGCTCAAACAGCTTGATGGCGTACCAGCGGGACAGGTTTTCCGGCACGATGGACCCCTCGTGGCGCACGCCGTCCGCGTGATGGTGATGCACGCTGTCCTCGCCGTCGCGGTGGGTGATCAGGTCCTCGATATGCGCCAGGGCATGCTCCACGCTGCCGGCAAACACGTGCGGAGGCTCCGCCGTGCGCTGCTGCTTGGCAAGCGCCGCGGCCTTCTTTGCCACCTGCTGGCTGCCCTCGCCCTTGAGCGCGCTGGTTTCCACAATCTCGCAGCCAAGGGCCGCGCCCAGCTTTTTCAGGTCGATCTTGTCGCCGTTTTTGCGGGTTACGTCAATCATGTTCAGCGCCATGATCATGGGAATGCCCAGCTCCGCCAGCTGGGTGGTCAGGTAAAGGTTGCGCTCAATGTTGGTGGCGTCAACGATGTTCAAAATCGCGTCCGGCTTTTCATTTACCAGATAGCCGCGCGCCACAACCTCCTCCAGCGTGTAGGGGGAAAGGCTGTAAATGCCGGGCAGATCCTGGATGATAACGTCCTGCTCGCCCTTAAGCTTGCCTTCTTTTTTTTCAACCGTAACGCCGGGCCAGTTGCCAACATACTGGTTGGAGCCGGTCAGGTCGTTAAACATGGTGGTCTTACCGCAGTTAGGGTTGCCCGCGAGGGCAATTTTAATGGCCATTCTGTTTGCCTCCTCGAATAGTAAGTATGGCTAACTTTTGGACAAGGAAGAGCTTATTCCACCTCGATGTTTTCCGCGTCGCCCTTGCGCACGGAAAGCTCATATCCGCGCACGGTCAGCTCCATGGGGTCGCCCAAAGGCGCGACCTTGCGCACATACACCTCGGTGCCCTTGGTAAGGCCCATGTCCATGATACGCCGCTTCAGCGCCCCCTCGCCGTTGAGCCGCTTGATGGTGACGGTTTGACCAACCTTGACGTCCCTTAACGTTTTCATACGCTGCCTCTCCTCCTTTGATTCAAACCATGATACGCATTGCCATGGTTTTATCCAAAGCGATGCGGCTGTCCTTGACGGACAGGATCATGTTGCCGCCCAGCTCGTTAACCACGGTAACGGTTTCGCCAACCACAAAGCCCAGCTCGGCCAGGTGCTGGCGCACCTCGTCCCTGCCGGTGATTTTCTGGATGACGTTCACATCGCCGATGGAAGCCATACCCAATGGCATCATATCCATCCCCGCCTTCTTTTGATTAGCCCCCTCTAACCCATCCCCCAAAAGAAAGGTTAGAAGGGTTTAACCTTTAACCGTTGGGTAGTTTATCACCACTAACTGTTATTGTCAATAGGATTCCCAAAATATTTTTCCGCGTTCCAACGTCGGGCCATTTGGGAAGGTTCAGGCTTCGGCAAGCGCCCGGCCCAGGGCCTTGCAGCTATCCAGGGCTTCGCCGTCGGGCGCTTCGTGGCACAGCAGGCTTTCCGCCGCAAAAACCGCGCCCGCTTCGGCGCATTCCTTTTCCCAGGTTTGCATCCATTCGCCGTCGCCCCAGCCGTAGGAACCAAACAGCGCGATCTTTTTGCCCCTGAGCGCGGGCAGGCAGGCGCTGAACATGGGTTCAAACTCGCTTTCCTCAAGCTGCTCGGCGCCCATGGCGGGGCAGCCGAAGGCGATGGCGTCGTATCCGTCTACCTGGGATGCGTCAAAGGCCGGCGCTTCAAACAGATCCGCCTGCGCCGCAGCGGCGATCGCCTCCGCCATGGCCTGGGTATTGCCCGTTCCGCTCCAATAAACAACCGCGATTTTTTTCATGCTATCCTCTCCTTTTTCATTATGCTGTTTTGGTTTGTACCGTTAAGCGTTCCAGCGGCCTGCCCTGGGCGTACAGGCGCGTGTACACCTCCGTGCATTTGCGGTAGCGCGCAAAGGTGCGCTGCGCCTCGCGCGCGTCGCCATAGGCCTTCCACAGGCCGCAGCAGCGGCAGTTGCGCCCGCAGTTTGCAATAAAGCCCTCCACATCGTGCAACGGATATCCCAGGAATACGCCTATTTCGTGCGGAAACTCCTCGCAGCATGCAAGGCGTTCCATCAGGCGCTCCAGTGCCATTGCGGGCGTGAAGGCGGTATACCCATACCTGCGCAGGAGGGCCTGCGTATCGGGGCTTGCCATTAATTGGGCCAGCTCCTGCGGCCGGTATAGGTAGTACAGGGCGCGCGAGCCGCGCCTGCAAACCACCTTGAGCGCAACCCCCTTGGGCGCCAGCAGGCCGTTGAGGGCGTCCACCTGTTCCCCGGCGCTCAGGGAGGCGCTGAACATGCTGCCCACCTTTAGTTTGGCGAGCGTTGGCGCGCAGTGCGCAACCAGCGTGCTTTCCAGCATAGAGGCCACGTCCTTTCGCTCATAATAGTTAGATTAAACTAACTATTCGTGAAAAAACATTGGTTAGACTAGTCTAACCAATGCCTATTTTATTCCTTCCTTGACGGCTTGTCAATAGGAAAATTTTCTGCGCGTTCCAAAAAGTTTTTTTCTGCCTATTGACTTTTGAAAAACAGCGGTTCTATAATAACACCGTTACGTAACACTGTTATGAAGGGATAGCGGCCATGGCAAAACCAGTCCCCGACGTGCAGGAAAGGCTGCTTCATTGCGCAAAGGAGGAATTTTTGCAAAACGGCTTCCAAAAGGCCTCGCTGCGCACCATCGCCCAAAGGGCGGATACCACCACGGGCACCATCTACACGCGCTTTGGCGGCAAGGAAGGGCTGTTTGACGCGCTGGTGAAGGAGCATGCGGAAGCGGTTATGAACCGCTTTATGCAGGCGCAGGACGGCTTTGCGCAGCTTCCTCCCGATAAGCAGCCCGCCCATATGGGCGATATCTCCGGCCGATGCATGGACGACATCATCTGCTACATGTATGCGCACGCGGATGCGTTCAAGCTGTTGCTGTGCTGCGCCGAGGGCACGCGCTATGAGCATTTCGTGCACGACATGGTGGAAATTGAAGTAGCTTATACCCACCGTTTTGTGGATGTGCTGCACGGCCTGGGACGCAATGCGCGAAGCGTTGATCCGCAGCTGGAGCACATTCTGGTCAGCGGTATGTTTGCGGCCTTCTTCGAGGTGATCATTCACGACATGCCCTTTGAGCAGGCGCGGCGCTATGTGCAGGAGCTGCGCGCCTTCTACACCGCCGGGTGGCGGAAGCTGATGGGGTTTTAGGCCCCATTTTTTCTCCACGTAAGTTAGATATATCTAACTTATAAACGTTCCATAAAAAGGAGGAATCCCTGTGAACAAGTCGGCTAACCTCAAACGGCTGATGGACTACGCGGGGCGGTTCCGGGCGCTTACCTACGCGTCCTGGGTATTGAGCGCGCTCAGCGCCCTGATCGCCCTAATTCCCTTCCTCTACATTTGGATGCTGCTTCGGCAGGTGCTCAGCGTATCTCCCAACTTTGCAAACGCGCCCAACCTGCCCTATTATGGTTGGATGGCCGTGGCGTTCGCGGTGGCGTCCATGCTGGTATACATCGGCGCGCTCATGTGCTCGCACATCGCGGCGTTTCGCGTAGCGACCAACATACGCATATCCTGCATGCGCCACATCGTAACCCTGCCGCAGGGCGTTTTGGAGCGCTTTGGCAGCGGCCGCCTGCGCAAAATCGTGAATGAGTCCAGCGCGGCTACGGAAACCTATCTGGCCCATCAGCTGCCGGATAAGGCCGGCGCCGTGGCCACGCCCATAGGGCTGATCGCGCTGCTGCTGTTCTTTGACTGGCGGCTGGGCCTTTTGAGCCTTATCCCCGTGGCGCTTGGCTTTGCCATTATGGTGCGCATGACCGGCGAGGGGATGCAGCAAAAAATGAAGGAATACAACAACGCCCTGGAGGATATGGCCAACCAGGCAGTGGAGTATGTGCGCGGCGTGCCAGTGGTGAAAACCTTTGGGCAAACGGTGTTTTCCTTCAAGCGCTTCAAGGCCTCCATTGATAATTATGGCCGCTGGGTCATCGCTTACACAAAGGAGCTGCGCATGCCCATGGTTTGGTATACTGCGGCCATCAACGGCGTGTTTGTATGCTTAATCGGCGCGGGGCTGTGGTTTACCCGCGCGCAGGTCAGCAGCGATTTTTTGCTCAATTTGCTTTTCTACATCATCATTACGCCCATTATTTCGGTCACGCTTACCAAGATCATGTTTCAGAGTGAAAACGCCATGATCGTTAACGACGCTTTGCAGCGCATTGATACCGTGATGAACGAAAAACCCCTGCCCGAGCCCAACAGGCCCCTTGCGCCCCGCGACTGCAGCGTGGTATGCGAGGATGTAAGCTTTAGCTATGATGGGCAAAAGCAGGCGCTGAGCCATGTATCGCTCACCGTGCCGGGCGGGAGCACCGTGGCGCTGGTAGGCCCCTCCGGCGGCGGCAAAACCACGTTGGCCAGCCTGATCGCGCGCTTCTTTGACCCGGATGGCGGGCGCATCCTCATCGGCGGGCGCGACGCGCGCAGCCTGGGCAGGCGCGCCATGGCCGATACCGTGGCCTTTGTGTTCCAGGACAGCCGGCTGCTCAAGGCCAGCGTACTGGATAACGTGCGCATGGCCCGCCCCACCGCCACAATGGCGGAGGCGCTTGAGGCGCTAAGGCTGGCCCAATGCGGGGACATTCTGGAAAAGCTGCCAAACGGCGCGGATACCCTCATCGGCACGGACGGCGTATACCTATCCGGCGGCGAGCAGCAGCGCGTGGCGATTGCCCGGGTTATGCTCAAGGACGCGCCCATCGTAATTTTGGACGAGGCCACGGCCTATGCCGACCCCGGCAACGAAACCCGCGTGCAGGAGGCCTTTACCCAGCTGGCCAAGCAAAAGACCGTGATAATGATCGCGCACAGGCTTTCCACAGTGGTGCGCGCGCAGCGCATTTTTGTGCTGAAGCAGGGCGGCATTGTGGAAAGCGGCACGCATGAGGAGCTGCTCAGGCAAAACGGCGTGTACGCCCGCATGTGGGCGGAGTACCAAACCGCCGCGCAATGGAAGGTTGGAAAGGAGGATGCGCAATGATGGAAAAGCTGATGCGGCGCTTTGCCCTGTCCCGCCAAGGCGCGCGCGACCTGGTGAAGGCCTGCGCCGCCTGTGTGGCGAGCAATCTTGTGCTGATGATGCCGGTTGGCCTTTTGTACCAAATGGTATGCATGCTTATGGAGGGCGGCGTAACGCCCGGCGGGCGCCGGTTGCTGCTTGGCGGCTGCGCCGTTTGCCTGGCGCTGATTGCGCTCTCTACCTACGTGCAGTACAACGCCACGTATTTGGCCACGTATGTGGAAAGCGGCGTGCGCCGCGTTACCCTGGCCGAAAAGCTGCGCAGGCTGCCGCTCTCCTTCTTTGGAAAAAAGGATCTGGCGGACCTTACCAGCACCATTATGGCGGATTGCGCCACCCTGGAAACCACGTTTTCGCACTATGTGCCGGAGTTATACGGCGCTATCATTTCCACATCGGTTGTGGCGCTGGGCCTAATGTGCTTTGACTGGCGCATGGGCCTGGCCGCGCTGTGGGTGCTGCCCGTGGCCTTTGCCATCGTAGGCTTTTCCGCCAAGGTGCAGGAGCGGCTTGCGCAAAAGCAAATGGCCGCCAAAATGGCCTGCGCCGACGGTATCCAGGAATGTCTGGAAACCGTGCGCGACCTCAAAAGCAACAATGCCGAAGGCGCGTATCTAAACGGCCTGGAAAAGAAAATCCGCGCTGTGGAAAAACGCGCCGTCATCAGCGAGCTGGGCACGGCGGTATTTGTGGTATCGGCCACGTTTATTTTAAAGCTGGGTATCGCCACCGTCGCCTTGACCGGCGCGCTGCTGCTGAAAAACGGCAGCCTGAGCGTTGCGGGTTTTTTCCTGTTCCTGCTGGCGGCCTCGCGCATGTACGACCCGTTGCAGGGCGCGCTGCAAAACCTGGCGGCGGTTATCAACGTGCGCGCCAATACCGCCCGCATGAACGAAATCCTGGACCACCCCGTGCAAACGGGCAGCCAAACGCTTACCAACCGCGGCTGCGATATCGTATTTGACCACGTAGGCTTCGCTTACGACGGCGGGGAAACCGTGCTCAAGGACGTATCCTTCACCGCCCGGCAGGGAGAGGTTACGGCGCTGGTGGGCCCCTCCGGCGGCGGCAAAACCACCGTGGGCCGCCTGGCCGCGCGCTTCTGGGATGCCGATAGCGGGCGCATCACCGTGGGCGGCATGGATGTATCCCAAACCGACCCGGAAACGCTGATGGGGCTGTACGCCATCGTGTTCCAGGATGTGACGCTATTTGATAACACCGTAATGGAGAATATCCGCCTGGGCCGCCGCGGCGCAACGGACGCGGAGGTGCTGGCGGCCGCGCGCCTGGCCAACTGCGACGAGTTTGTGACCCGGCTGCCCGAGGGCTATCATAGCCGTATCGGCGAAAACGGCTGCGAGCTTTCCGGCGGCGAGCGCCAGCGTATCTCCATCGCCCGCGCGTTTTTAAAGGACGCGCCCATCATCCTTTTGGACGAGGCCACGGCCTCGCTGGACGTGGAAAATGAAACGCTTATCCAAACCGCGCTTTCGCGCCTGATCGCGAATAAGACGGTGCTGGTGATCGCCCATCGGATGCGCACTGTGGCCGGCGCGGACAAAATCGTCGTGCTGGAAAACGGCGTAGTGGCCGAGCAAGGCACGCCGGCGCAGTTGATGAAGCGGCAGGGCGCGTTCAGCCGCATGGCCGCGCAGCAGAACCAAAGCCAGCAATGGGCAATTGAGTAAAGCCTGCTTTGGCAGTGGAAAAGCCGGGGCATGGCGCAGCGGCTTTGCGCTGCGCCATGCCCCGGCAACCGAATAGTCTGGCCGCTCCTTTGCGGCCAGGCGGCACAAGGCCCGATGGCGCTGCGCGAAACGCCGCCGGGCCTTGCGCTGCGTATGCAGCCGAACCGCGCCCATGCTTCCCGCGCGCGGCCCGGTTCCCAACCGGCGGATTGACATCTTTCCCCAAGCATGGTATCCTTGTGCGAAGCGCCGCTTTATTTGCACGCGCACGCTTGCGGCGCATAGGGTGATAACGTGCGGCGCATTTGGAAACCCTGTTGAATACAGTTGAAATGGAAACGAGGTCTTTGGCATGCTGCAATATCGGGTAGGCATCATTGGCGCAACGGGCATGGTGGGGCAGCGGTTTACGCTGCTTTTGCAAAACCACCCGTGGTTCAAGGTTGTTTGTGTGGCCGCTTCGGGCCGCAGCGCAGGGAAAAGCTACCTGGAGGCCGTCGGCGGCCGCTGGGCCTTCAAAGGCACGCCCATTCCGGAGGCCATTGGCAAGCTTACCGTAATGGATGCCTCCCATGTGGAGGAAGTGGCCGCGCAGGTGGACTTTGTGTTTTGCGCCGTGGACATGAAGAAGGAGGAAATCCGCGCCCTGGAGGAACGCTATGCCAAGGCGGGCGTGCCCGTGATCAGCAACAACAGCGCCAACCGCCACACGCCGGATGTGCCCATGCTCATCCCGGAGATCAACGGCGGCCATGCCGCGGTAATTGAGGCGCAGCGCAAGCGCCTGGGCACGCAAACGGGCTTCATCGCCGTCAAGCCCAACTGCTCCATCCAAAGCTATGTGCCCGCCCTGTGGCCGCTTTTGGACTTTGGGCCCGAAAAAGTGGTGGCATGCACCTATCAGGCCATCAGCGGCGCGGGCAAAACGTTTGATACCTGGCCCGAAATGGTTGATAACGTGATTCCCTACATCGGCGGCGAGGATGAAAAGAGCGAGCGCGAGCCGCTGAAAATCTTTGGCCATGTGGAAAACGGCGTAATCGTGGACGCGGCCTCCCCCGTGATTAGCGCGCAGTGCCTGCGCGTGGCGGCCTCCGACGGCCATATGGCGGCGGTAAGCGTCAAGTTCCGCAAGAAACCCTCTATGGAGCAGATTTTGGAGCGCTGGGAAAACTGCCGGCCCGCCACCGCCGGGCTGGGGCTGCCCTCCTCGCCCCAAAAGTTCCTGTACTATTTTGAGGATCCCACCCGCCCGCAGACCCGCCTGGACCGCGAAACCGAAAACGGCATGGCCATCTGCATGGGCCGCCTGCGCGAGGATCCCGTGCTGGATTACAAGTTTGTGTGCCTGAGCCATAACACGCTGCGCGGCGCGGCCGGCGGCGGCGTGCTCAGCGCCGAATACCTGTGCAAGCTGGGCTATATCGGCCATCGGATCGCCTGATTTTAAACCTTTTTGGGAGGGAAGAAGCATGCAAGCAACGCCGTTGTTTCGCGGAAGCGCCGTCGCGCTGGTTACGCCCCTTACCGCCGGCAAGGTGGATGTGGAAGCCCTGCACCGGTTGGTGAATATGCAAATTGAAGGCGGCACGGCGGCCATTGTGGCCTGCGGCACCACCGGCGAACCCGCCACCCTTACCCCGCAGGAGCGCGAGCTGGTAATACGCGAGGCGGTGGCCGCCGCAAGGGGCCGCGTGCCCGTAATTTGCGGCACGGGCAGCAACTGTACCCAAACGGTTATTGATACCGAGCGCCGCTACCGCGATTTGGGCTGCGCCGCCCAGCTGGTGGTAACGCCCTACTATAACAAAACCACGCAGGAGGGCCTTTACGCCCATTTCATGGCGATTGCGGAACATACGCAGCTGCCCATCATCCTCTATAACGTGCCCAGCCGCACCAACCTGGACATCGCGCCGGAAACACTGATGCGCTTAAGCGCCAGCGGCCGCTTTATCGCCCTGAAGGAAAGCAGCTACGACCTGCCCCGCGTAATGGAAAAGCTAAGCGCCATGGAAGGAAAGATCACCCTGTACAGCGGCAACGACGATATGGTGTATCCCCTTATATCGTTGGGCGCACAGGGCGTGATTTCCGTGGTGGCAAATATCGCGCCCGCGTACATGAGCCGCATGGCGCAGGCCTGCCTCAACGGCGAAACCGAGGGCCTGGAGATGCAAATCCGCTGCCTGCCGCTGGTACGCGCGCTGTTTAGCGAGGTAAGCCCCATTCCCTGCAAGTATGCCATGCGGCTGATGGGCCTGTGCTCCGGCGAATTGCGCCTGCCGCTGATTGAGGCCGGGGAGGCTACCCAGCGCAAGCTGCGCGAGGCGCTTAAGGCCCTGGACCTTTTGAACTGATATGCATTGTACAGAGGTGAACGCCATGCAGATTTTGATTGGCGGCGCGCTGGGCCGCATGGGCCGCGAGCTGGCCCTGGCCGCGGAAAACGCGGGCGTGAAGGTGGCCTGCGGCGTGGACGTGGCCTACTGCGGCCAGGCGGCGGCCTTTCCCATTGTAACGGGGTTTGAAAAGGTAACGCTTGACGCCGATGTGCTGATTGATTTTTCCCGCCCGGACGCGCTGCCGGAGCTGCTGAACCTGGCTTTGGCCAAGGGCATGCCTGTGGTGCTTTGCGCCACGGGCTATACCGATGTGGAGCTGCAAAGCGTGCGCGAGGCGGCCAAGCGCATCCCCATTTTGCGCAGCGCCAATATGAGCCTGGGCGTAAACGTGCTCAGCGAGCTGGTGGGCATGGCCGCCCGCACGCTGGAAGGTTTTGATATCGAGATTGTGGAAAAGCACCACCGCATGAAGGCGGATAGCCCCAGCGGCACAGCGCTGATGCTGTATGAGGCCGTTCAAAAGGAAACAGGCCCTGAAACAGAGCCTGTGTATGGCCGCTATGGCCGCACGCAGAAGCGCGCCGCCGGTGAAATTGGCATCCATGCCGTGCGCGGCGGCACCGTAACGGGCGAGCATGAGGTGGGCTTCTACGGAAACGGCGAGCAGCTCATCCTAACCCACCGGGCCGAAAGCCGCGCGCTGTTTGCGCAGGGGGCGCTCAAGGCCGCGCGCTATCTTGCGGACAAGCCTGCGGGGCTGTATTCCATGCGCGATGTGGTTGTGGAAATGCTCAGCCGCGGATAGCGGGCTCATCCGGGGTGTTCCAATCGGTAAGATGGTTTTGAATGGTGGTTAGGATTTCCTGCATCGCCATGCGCTGGTTTTGATTCAGCTGCGGCGGCATGGGGCCCATGCCGCCGTTATCCAGGCTGCCGGCCAGCATATAGTCCATGCTCAGCTCCATCGCGTTGGCGATGGAAACCAGCGTTTCCAGGCTCGCCTTACGGGTGCCGCGCTCCACATGGCCCATGAAGGATGTGCTCACGCCAACCCTTTCAGCCAGCTGCTCCTGTGTCCAGCCAAGGAACACGCGCTGCTTGCGGATACGCTTGCCTAGGTCTATGTAATCCATGCGCTTATCCTGCCTTTTTTGTTGCGTTGCCTACCATCAGGCTGCGCATTTTTTTCACCCTCATACTATATCAGGTTCACAGGAACATGAAAAATTCTTATGGGCAATTTGAATGCACTATTGGGCGGGTTTGCAAAAAAAAAACTGCTTCGCGCCTGGCGCGAAGCAGGGGGGAAACGGCTTGGCTCAGCAGGACCTTTCCTTTCCAAAGAAGCAGATGGCAACGGTGCCCGGGCCGCAGTGCGCGCCGATGACCGGCCCCACATAGTAGGTGGCAATCTCGCCCAGGCCGGGCACGCGCTCGCGTATCAGGCTTTCCAGGCGCGCGGCGTCCTCGGGCGCGTCCGCCTGCAAAATAATGGGCATGGCCTCGGCCGGGTCGTCAATAAACTCGGCGGCCTTATCGGCAAGCATGCGCAGGGCGGCCTTGCGGCCGCGCACCTTATCGCTGCTAACCAGCTTGCCGGCGCGGTTTTCGGTGATGATGGGCTTCAAGTCCAGCATAGCGCCCACAGTCGCGGCTACCGCGCTGATACGGCCGCCGCGGCGCAGATACACCAGATCATCCACGGTGAACCAGGCCTGGGCGCGCAGCTTGTTGCTTTCCAGCCATTCCGCTACCTCCTCCATGGATTTGCCCTGGCGGTATAGCTCGTGCGCCTTCAAAATCAGGATGGTCTGCGGCGCGGAAATGCTCAGCGTGTCCACAACAATCATCTTGCGCTCGGGGTACTTGGCCAAAAGCTCCTCCCGGGCGGCATAGATATTGTTGATGGTGCTGGAAAGCTGGCTGGAAAAGGCCACGAACAGGATGTCCTTCCCGGCCTGGAAGCAGGGCTCAAAGTATTCCACATACACGGGCGTGGGCAGCAGCGAGGTAACCGGCGCGGCGCCCGCGCGCATGTTGTCAAAGTACTCCTTTTGCTTGCCGTTGCGGCCCAGGTCGTCCAGGTATTCCTTGCCGTTGAGCATGTAGGGCATGTACACCATGGTCAAATCCAGCTCGTCCACATAGCGGTACGGCAGGTCGGAATCGGAATCAGTCATAAACACATAGGGATTCATAGGGTTGTCCTCCTTGCGATGCTTGGGCCAATCAGCCCGATTAGGCAAAATGATACAGAGGTATTGTACCCTGTCCCCTTGTTTTTTGCAAGCAAAAGGTCGCCTCATGGGCAAGATACTCCAAAATGGGCATAGAAAAAACGGCATGGCTCTGCCCATGCCGTCAGACTGTCGAGAAACCTATGGGAGGTTTGGAGGGCCGCAGCCCTCCAAGCTATAATCCGAATCCAGCGACATGTGCGGTGGATTCGGAAGCCTTGCATAGCAAGGCTTCCTTGCAGGGTTCACCGGCCGCGCCGCAGGCGCAGGTGAACCCTGTTTCGGCGGAAAAGATCGCCGCAGGCGAGCTTTTTCGACGGCCTGACGGCATGGCGCTACCCATGCCGTTTGCCAAACCGGCGGGCTTGGCTCTTAGTCCTCCACAAGCAGCCTGCCATCCTCAATGCCCGTAACCTTTGCCAGGGCTACCACCTTGTAGCCCTCGCCCGCAAGCTTCGCATGGCCGGGCTGGAAGCTTTTTTCCACGCATACGCCAATGCCCACCACAACGCCACCCGCCTGCTTAACCAGGTCGCACAGGCCCTCGGCGGCTTCGCCGTTGGCCAGAAAATCGTCCACAATCAGCACGCGCGCACCGGCGGGCAGGTAGGGCTTTGCCACGCGGATGTGGTTTTCCACCCCGTGGGTGAAGCTGAATACGCGGCTTTGGTATACATCGCCGGTCACGTTGCGGGTGCGGCTTTTCTTGGCGAACACAACGGGAATGTTGCCGCAGGCCATGGCGGTGGTGAGCGCGGCGGCAATGCCGCTGGCCTCCACGGTAAGCACCAGGTCGGGCTTTTCAGCCGCAAATGCATCCGCAAAGGCCTGGCCCATTTTTACAAACAGGCCGGTATCCAGCTGATGGTTCAAAAACATATCCACCTTCACAATATCCGTGCCAATACCCACGCCTTGGGCCCGAATGGCCTCAACCAGCTCCCTCATACCGCTTGTCCCCCTTTTGTATTTCAAGCCTTCCAGGGCTTATTCTAGCGCATCCTACGCCAAAATCAAGCCTTCGCCCACGCCCAGGCGCACGCAAACCGCGCCGTCCTCCACGGGAAGGCTGCGGTCGGCGTACAGGTCGTGCACGGCGGCAAGGCCGCTCAGGCCGCCCGGCAGCGCCAGGCGCGCCTTCGCCGGCTCAAGGCCGGTGTTCACCACGCACAGCACCTGCTGGCCGGCGGTTTCGCGCACATAGGCATACAGCCCGTTTTCCAGCGCCGCGTGCGTGCGGAAGCTGCCTACGCGCAGCGCGGGCGTTTGCCTGCGGATGCGCGCCAGCTTTTGATAATGCGCATGGGTGGGATTTCCCTCCACATTATCCCAGCGCATGGGGAAGCGGCAGAACGGGTCGTCGCCGCCCTCCATGCCCAGCTCGTCGCCATAATAGATGATGGGCGAGCCAAGGTATGTGAACTGGAAGAACGACGCGGCGTGCAGCATGCGCAAGTCGCCGCCGGCGCGCGTGCGCACGCGCTGGGTATCGTGGCTGCCAAGGAAGGTCCACAGCACCTCCTGCGTGCGCTGGGGGTAGAGCATGGCGGCGCGGTTGAGCGCCCAGTCAAACTGCTCCACGGTGATATCGTGGCGGCAGAAGCGGGCCCAGATGTTGCGGCTGAGCACATAGTGCATGGTCGCGTCGAACATATCGCCCTGGGTGAGCCATTCGCGGCTGTCATCCCAGCATTCGGCAATCATAAGGCTGTCGGGGTTTACCTCGCGCATCATCTTTTTGTACTGCCGCCAAAAATCCGGCCATACCTCGGGGCTTACGTCCAGGCGCCAGCCGTCGATGTGGCATTTTTCCAGCCAGTAGCGCCCAACGTCCAAAAAATACTGGGCGCAGCCGGGGTTGCGCAGGTTCAGCTTAGGCATGTATTTCCAGCCGCCAAAGGTATGGTAGCCGTGGGGCATGCGCTTATCAAAGCAGAACCAATCATAGTACGGCGAGGCCTCGCCCTTTGCCATCGCGTCCACAAAGGGCGCGAACTGGAGGCCCGAATGGTTAAACACGCCGTCCAGCACAATGCGCATGCCGTTTTGGTGCAGCGTGTCGCACAGCGTGCGCAAATCGTCCTCCGTGCCAAGCAGGGGGTCGATTTTGAAATAGTCGAACGTGTTGTAGCGATGGGACGTATCGCTTAGGAACAGCGGCGTGGTATAGATCATCTCCACGCCAAGCTCCTTTAGGTACGGCACGGCCTTGATGATGCCCCTCAGGTTGCCGCCAAAGCGGTACTCGTTTTGTACGCGGGCGCTGCTCCACGGCTCCACCGCCTCCGTATCGCCGGGCGCGGGCTCGCGGCGGAAGCGGTCGGGAAAGATTTGGTAGCCCACGCAGCCGCGCGCCCATTCCGGCATGGGATCTGCCGGGTAAGCGTAGGCGAAGGCAAAGGCCTCGCTCACGTCCTCGGGCGCATCGGCCCCGGCGTGCAGGCCGCACGCGTCCAGCTTAAAGGTAAGCTCGTCGCTTTGCAAAACAAACAGGTATTTAAGCCTGAGGTCGCGGGGCGTAAACACGCATTCGTAAAAATCATGCCATTGGTCGCGGTAGGCCACCTGCATTTCGTATTCGTCCGCCTTCTTGAAAAAGTCAGGCAGGGCATAGTTGCTGGTGACCCTTGCGGTCACGCGGGTAAACTCGCCCCTGCCGGTTTGCAGGCGCAGGCATACCCGGCCATCCGGCAGGGCGTGGCGGTATTCAAGCCAGGGCATGTGGTAGATGGAGCCGAATTGAATGGTTCGCATTGCTGGTAGCTCTCCTCGCTTTGTTAGGAATGCGGGTTAACCGATGGTGGAAACGCTTTCGCGCTCAATCAGGGTAAAGGGTACCTCAATGCCGCAGGGAGAATCCACCCTGCCCTTGAGCACGTCCAGCATCAGGTGCATGGCGCTTACCCCCAGGCGGTAGGGGTCAATCTCAAAGGAGGTGAGGGCTGGGGTGTGATAGCGCCCCGCGTCGGTATTGTTGAAGCTGACGATGCTCACATCGTCCGGCACGGCAAGCCCCACCCCCTTGAGCAGGCTGGTAAGGCCAATGGCCATGGCGTCGTCAATACACACGGCGGCGGTGGGCCGGTCCGGCGCGCGGAAGATGCCGAGCAGCTCATCCGCACAGGCGGGGGACTGGATGCTGCGGCTATGGAGCACCCAATCCCGGCGGAAGGGCACGCCGGCCTCCTCCAGCGCCTGCTGAAAGCCCTTCAGGCGGTCCACCGTAAAAATATAGCGCTTGTCAAATCCCAAAAACATGATGCGCCTGTGCCCATGGGCCAGCAGGTAACGGGTGCCGGCGCAGCCTGCCTTTACGTTATCGTTATCCACAAAATAGCAGCTTTGCGTATCCGTCGGGTGGCCGATTACCACCGTGGGCACGCCGGTTTCAGCGGGCGCAGCGGCCTCGGCCGCCAGCAGGATCAGCCCGCTTACATACCCGCTATCCACCGCCTCGCGGCTGGCCTCCAGGCTGCTTACGGCCTCGCTGCCGGTTACCAACAGCAGGTGGTAGCGCTTTTCGCTGGCGGCATGGCCAAGCCCCTGCAAAACCGAGGGATAGAAGGGGTTGCCCATGTTTTTGCTCATCCCGCCCGGAAACACGATGCCCACGATGCGCGTTTTGCGGTTTACCAGGCTGCGCGCCATCTGGTTGGGATGAAAATCCATCTGCCGGGCAACCTCGCGGATGCGCTGGCGCATTTCCTCGCTGATGCGGGGGTTGTCGTGCAGCGCGCGGCTGACCGTGGAGGGCGATACGCCGGCGGCTTTGGCGATATCCTTAATGGTTGCCTTCGTCATGTAAAACAGGCTCCTTATGGCAAACGGCGGCCGGAAGCCGCTCGTAAACGATTGCGTTTCTTATTATGATAGCATATGCCGCCAAACGGTGTCAATAAAATGAATGGGAACGTACAGGCCGCTTTGGCGATTTACAGGCCCGGGCGGCGTATGGTATGCTTTTTATTGTAGTAAAATGGAAAGAGCGGATTGCGCACGCCGACGCGTGCGCGCATGCACAGGAGGCGTTGCGCATGGATGCAATGACGGTTTTTACGCTGCTGGGCGGCCTGGGGCTGTTCCTGTTTGGCATCAGGGCCATGGGCGAGGGCTTGGAGCAGGCGGCCGGCAACCGCATGAAGCGCCTGTTGGAGGCGCTTACAAAAAACAAAGCGTTGGCCGTGCTGGTGGGCGCGCTGGTTACCGGCGTTATCCAATCCTCCAGCGCCACCACGGTGATGGTGGTTGGCTTTGTAAACGCCGGGCTCTTGTCGCTAAGCAAGGCTGTGGGCGTGATTATGGGCGCCAATATCGGCACCACGGTTACCTCTCTCATGCTGTCTATCAAAATCAATTTCGGCATGCTGTTTGCCGCGGTGGGCGCTATTTGCCAGCTGGCGGGCAGCCGCAGCAGCTTCAAGCTTTTTGGGCAAATCGCCATGGGCCTGGGGCTGCTGTTTTTAGGCATGGACACCATGAGCGCCGCCATGGAGCCCCTGCATACCTGGCAGGGCTTCCGGGATGCGATGGCGCTGGCGCGCAACCCGCTGGTGGGCGTGCTGGCCGGCGCGGTTATCACGGCGCTTTTGCAAAGCAGCTCGGCCAGCGTGGGCATTTTGCAGGCTTTGGCGGGCACGGGGGCCATCAGCCTGCAAGCGTCGCTGTTCATCCTGTTTGGGCAAAACATAGGCACCTGCGTAACCGCGCTGCTGGCCAGCGTGGGCGCCAACCGCACCGCCCGGCGCGCCGCGGTGGTGCACCTTTTGTTCAATGTAATTGGCGCGGCGCTGTTTGTGGCGCTGGCGCTGCTTGTGCCCCTGGACCGGTGGATTGCCACCCTGGCGGGTGAAAACCTGCGCCTGCAAATTGCCGTTGCGCACATCCTGTTTAACGTGACCACCACGCTGGCTTTGCTGCCGGTGAGCGGCCTTTTGGAACGGCTGGCCTGCCTGGTCGTTCCCGGGGAGGACAAGCCCCTGGAGCCCCTGCGCCTGAAGTACTTTGACGAGCGCCTGCTTTCCACCCCGCCGGTGGCCGTGGAGCAGCTGTTTTGCGAGGTGCGGCGCATGGCGGAAATTGTTATGGCAAACTACCGCTTCGCCATGCAGTACTACTTCGCGCCCAAGGCGCTTAGCCTGGACGAATTTGAAAACCGCGAGGAAGCGTTGGATTATTTAAACGCGGAAATCACCCGGGAGCTCATTGAGGTGCGCGGCCTGGGCCTGAGCCAGCGGGACGTGCACCTGACCGGCTCCCTGTTCCATGTGGTAAACGACCTGGAACGCATAGGCGACCACAGCATGAACATTGTGGAGATCGGCACGGCGCGCAAAAGGGAAAAGATTCGCTTCTCGCACAAGGCCGAGCATGAAATTGAGGAGCTCAGCGCCATTGTAACCAGCATGCTGGAAAAGAGCCTTCATATTGTGGACAAGCAGGTCCCCGACGTGGAAATCACCGGCGAGGTATTCGCGCTGGAAAGCCGCGTGGACGACATGAGCAAGGACCTGGCCGACCGGCACGTGGAACGTGTGAAGGCCAAAAAATGCACGCCCAAAAACGGCATGCTGTACCTGGATATGCTCAATAATCTGGAACGCATCGCGGATCACGCAAACAATCTGGCCGCTTCCGTAGAGGGCTAACCTTCGCGCGGCCCGGCCTGCGGCCCCTTTTCGGGCCGCCAGGCAAGGAAAGCGAAGGGCGGGCAAAGCCTCAGGCCCCCGCCGGGGCGTTGGGGCGGGCCCCCGGCTGCGCCCTGAGGGCGGCCAATTCCCCGTGCACGGCCGTCATTACGGAAATGGTCAGGCGCAGGGCGTCCCCGGCTTCCAGGCCGGGCTGGGCGAGCACCAGCTCGGGCGCTTTGCCCACGGAAAAACGCAGCCGCTTATCCGCGCGGGCTACCGCCTCAAACAGCAGGGCGGGGTCTGGCAGGAACTTTTCGTCGATGCGCATGTGCACGCCGTCCGCGCGCAGGAACAGGTGGCTCACGCCCAGCTTGCGGGTTACGCCGCGCAGCTGCGCAATGTACATAAGGTTGCTCACCGGCTGGGGCACATCGCCAAAGCGGTCTATCAGCTCCTCCTCGATTTCCAAACGGCCCGCCTCGTCCTGAATCATGGCGATGCGCTTGTAAATTTCCACGCGCAGCTTTTCCTGTGGCACATAGTCCTGGGGGAGGAAGGCGTCCAGCTTGAGCTCCACGCGGGTGTCCAGCTCGGGCGTTTGCTCCACGCCCTGCACCTCGCCCACGGCCTGCTCGATAAGCTTTACGTACATATCATAGCCCACGGTGCTCAGGTGGCCGCTCTGCTGCGGGCCAAGCACGTCGCCCGCGCCGCGAATTTCCAAATCGCGCATGGCGATGCGGTAGCCCGCGCCAAACTCCGTAAATTCACGTATGGCGGACAGGCGCTGGTCTGCGGTTTCGGAAAGGGCTTTGTTGGCGCGCACGGTAAAGTAGGCATAGGCCTGGCGGTTGCTGCGGCCTACGCGGCCGCGAATCTGATACAGCTGGGACAGGCCAAAGCGGTCCGCGTCAAAAACGACGAGGGTGTTGGCGTCCGGCACGTCCAGGCCGCTTTCCACAATGGTGGTGCACAGCAGCACGTCATAGGCGCCGGCATAAAAGTCCAGCATCACGTCCTCCAGGGCGCTTTCGCGCATCTGCCCGTGGGCGACGCCAATGCGCGCGTCCGGCACCAGGGCCTTGAGCCGCTCGTGCATCTGTTCAATGCTGCGCACGCGGTTGTACAGGAAGTAGACCTGGCCGCCGCGCGCCAGCTCCCGGCGGATGGCCTCGCGGATGACCGCGTCGTTGTATTCCATCACGTAGGTTTTCACCGGCAGGCGTTCCTCGGGCGGCGTTTCCAGAATGCTCATATCGCGGATGCCCACCATGCTCATATGTAGCGTGCGCGGGATGGGCGTGGCGGACAGGGTGAGCACATCCACGCGCGTTTTCATATGCTGGATGCTCTCCTTGTGGTTTACGCCAAAGCGCTGCTCCTCGTCAACGATCAAAAGGCCCAGGTCCTTAAATTGCACGTCCTTGTTAAGCAGGCGGTGGGTGCCCACCACCAAATCCAGCTCGCCCTCCTTGAGCTTGCGGGCGATTTCCTTTTGCTCCTTGGGGGTGCGGAAGCGGCTGAGCATATCAAACTTGACGGGGAAGCCCGCAAAGCGCTTTTTGATGGTGTTGTAATGCTGCTGCACCAAAATGGTGGTGGGGGCCAGGATGGCCACCTGCTTGCCCTCCACCACGGCCTTGAAGGCCGCGCGCAGGGCCACCTCGGTTTTGCCATAGCCCACGTCCCCGCACAAAAGGCGGTCCATGTTGCGCGGGCTTTCCATATCGGCCTCAATTTGCGCCACGCTCTTTTGCTGGTCCTCGGTGAGCTCGTAGGGGAACATGTCCTCAAATTCCTGCTGCCAGGGGTTTTCGTGGCTGAAGGCGTAGCCGGTGTTTTTGGCGCGTTTGGCGTACAGCTCCGCCAGGTCGAAGGCCAGCTTTTTAAGGCCCGCCTTCACCTTGCTTTTCTGCCTTTCCCATTCCTGCCCGCCCAGGCGGTTAAGCTTGGGCAGCGCGTGCTCCGCGCCTATGAACTTGGTCACCCGGTCAAACTGGTCGGCGGGAACGTACAGCTTGTCGTTCCCGGCATACTGAATGAGCAGGTAATCGCGCTTCGCGCCGTCGTTATCCAGCTGCACAACGCCCTTGTACAGGCCCACGCCGTGCAGGTCGTGCACCACGTAATCGCCGGCCTTCAGGTCCGTGAAGGAGGCGATGCGTTCGCCCGCGTTCTGCTTTTTGCGCGCGCGCTGGTACGCGGTGCCGTAGATATCGCTGTCGCTTAATACGCACAGGCGCGCGGCGGGGTGGATAAAGCCCTTGGTATAAGCCACAGGCAACAGGATAACCTCGCGGGCGACCAGGTTGCCGTCCAGCGTGCCGGCATAGGAGGCCGGCGCGCCCTGCTCCTCCAGGGCCTTGAGCAGGCGGCGGCCGCGCGCCTCGCCGCCGGTGAACAGAATAATGGCGTTGCCCTCGGCCTTCCACTTGGCGATATCCTTCACAAGCGGCTCCAGGCGGCTTTGATAGGGCATGGCGGGCTGGGAGCCGAAGGAGATGGTGTGCGTGGGAGAAAGGCGGCCAAAGGTGGCGATGCGGTCGGTCAGGGCAACGATGGGGCAAAGCTTCCAGCCGGACAGCAGATCGTCATAGGTGAAGCGCAGGCCCTGCTGGGCATCGAACGCATCGCCGCGCAGGCGCGCGTCCTCATAGGCCTCGGCAAAGGCGTTGCAGGCGGCGCGCACGCGGCTTTGGTACTGGTCGGGCCGGTCCATAAGCAAAATGGGGTTGTCCAGATAGTCCGTTACGGGCACGGTCTGCTCGCACAGCACGTTCATCCACATGGGCGCGGTGCGGATGGTTTGCCCCGCGCGCACACGGTCCACATCGTCCAGATGGCGCTTCCAGTTGCGCTCGCTTTCGCTTATGCGTTCCCCGGCGGCGGGGGCGGGCGCATCGCCCGCCTTAAGCAAATCCTCGGTGGTTTCCAGCGCGTCCAGCCCGCTTAAAAAGTCGTCCAGCGGGGGCAGGCCGTCTATCGCGGCCTCCTGCGCCGCCTGCGCGGGCTGCGCGGCAGCCATGGCCTGGCCCGCGCCTTTTTCAAGCGCGGCCTTGAGGCGGTTGGCGGCCGCCTCGGGATCCGCAATCAGGCACTCCGTAGCGGGGGCGAGGCGCACGCCCTTGATGCGCGCGATGCTGCGCTGGCTGATGCAGTCAAACCGGCGCAGGCTGTCGATCTCGTCGTCAAAAAATTCAATGCGCACGGCGTCCGGGGCGTTGGCGGGGTACACGTCCAGGATGGAGCCGCGCATGGCGCACTGGCCCCGGCCCTCTACCATGGGCACGCGCTCGTAGCCGTTATGGATAAGCCTAGCCAGGAGCTGGCCGGGCTCATGGCGCTCCCCCTCCGACAGGGTGATCGCCGCGCTTTGAAAGGCCTGGCGCGGTATGCAGCGATCCAGCAGCGCGTCCACGCTGGCGCACAGCACGCGTACCTTTCCGGCGGCGAGCCTATCCAGCACGCTCAGGCGCTGCCAGGCGCTCTCACGGCTCATGGCCGCGCGGCTGAACTGCAAGTCGCGCGCGGGCAGTACGGCGCAGCCAAGGCCCGTCAGGCGCTCGATATCCTGCGCCTGGCGCTGGGCGGCAAGCTCGCTTGCGGCCACCAGCAAAACGGGCCTGCCGGTTTTGTAGGCCAGCGCGGCGGCCAGGAAGGGGCGTTCGCCCTCGGCAATCTCATAAAGCGCCGTGCAGCCGGGCTGCGCAAGGCGTTGCAAAAGCGTTTGCCATTCCGGCAGGCTTTGGTAGGCGGTAAAAAGACCCTCGTTCATTGGGCGGCTCCTTCGCTGGGGGCGGGCTTTTTCTTCTTGGTATTATACTTGCACATGGCGCTTTCAATACCGTTTTGGATATATTCCACAATGGCGTCGGCAGCCAGGGCATAGGCGGCGTCGGCGGCCTGCTGCTCCTGGGGCTGCTGGTAGCGGCTGAGTACCCAATCCGCCAGTTCAAAGCCGGGCTTGCGCTCGCCCACGCCTACGCGCAGGCGGGGAAAGGTATCGTAGCCAAGCAGCCCCACAATGCTGCGCATGCCGTTGTGCGTGCCCGCGCTGCCGCTTTTGCGGATGCGTATGCTGCCCGGCGCAAGGTCGATATCGTCATACGCCACCATAAGGTGCTCGGGCGCGATTTTGTACCAGTTTACCAGGCGGGCCACGGCCTCACCGCTTAGGTTCATATAGGTTTGGGGCAGGGCCAGGACGACCTTCTTTCCGTCTATGAAGCACTCCCCCACCAGCGCGTTTTCCTTTTCGCGCGCAATGGAAACGCCCAGCTTGCGCGCAAGCGCGTCCAGCACGTCAAAGCCCACGTTGTGGCGGGTATGGGCGTATTTGGGGCCGGGGTTTCCCAAGCCTACGATCAAATACATGGCTTTGTTTCCTCCATCGTTTTTTGGCCGCTCGGGCGCGTTTTGCGCAAACGCGCAATGGCGAGGACGGAAAAGACCCGCCCCCGCAAAACGTGGGTATTGTACCATTTTCCTTTGAAAAGCGCAAGACGGCCTAGCGTTTTTGAAGCGCCTTCAGCGGCCGGTCAAAGGCCATGGCGGCCAAAATGACATAAAACGGCGCGTACAGGAACAGGTAGCGCGGCCAAACCTCAAACAAAAGCAGGTACGCCGTAACGCCCATGAGCGTAAGGCTCAAAAGCGGCACGGCCGGATGGCTGCGCCGGGCGATCGCCGTATAGGCGCATAGCGTGAGCAGGCCCAGCCACAGGGCCTGCGCCAGCGTGTGGCACAATGGGTTGTAACCCCCCCTGTGATGGTAAAAGGCGCGCAGGAAGCCGCTTAGCGCGTCCGTGCGCTTGGGAATCTCCAAATCCAAAAAGCTGGAATTGGCTGCGAAGGAGCCGTCTGCATAGGCTTTGTATGCCTTTACGGCAAAGAAATGCAGGTTTTGCGCAAGGCTTCGTTCGCTCAGGCGTTCCCAGGCTTTTTGCAGGTTGGCGGCGTGCCGGCTTTCCAACGTGGGAAAAGAGGTGGAAAAGGCCACGTCCTCGGGCGAATGGCCGCCATAGGTAGCGCCGTTCATACCCAGCATCAGGTAGTGCGTTTCGCTAAGCTGCTCCTGCGGCGTAGGGCTGCCCGCCAAATAGGCGGTGGACAGGCTTTGCCAGGCGCGCCCGGGCACGGCCCCCAAGAGCAGCGCAACGGCAACGATCGCCGCGCCCTTCACCCTGGCCCTGCAAAAGTCGCGGCGGGCCAGGAAGCGGCATAGGCCCAGCAGCACCAGCGCAATCAGGAAAATAAGCGCCGTAGGCTTCACGCTGGCCCCAAAGAAGCACGCAAGCGAAACCAAAAACCATTTGAGCGCCGGGCGGCGGCAGCACAGATACGCATACAGCGCCAGCACCGGGAACAGGATGGAAAACGTATCCGTATAGGGATAGAGCAGATAGGGGGACAGGGCGATCCAGCCTGTGGCAACCGCAAGCGCAAAGCCCCGGGCAAGGCGGCTGGGCGTTAAGCGCCTTACGCAAAGCAGGCATAGGTAGGCGGTAAGGTTCAAAAGCACCGCGTCCAAATAAGGCAGCACCACAAACGGCACCGAAAGCCCCAGCTTTACGGCGAACCAAAGGGGAACGGCCTGCAAAACCGTGAGCGGCGCGTTATTGGGGCATAATGAAAAATAGGCCGGGTCGGAAAGCGCCTGGCCGCGCGCCAGCTCCGCAGCCATACCGTACACGTTGGCGAAATCCCAGCCCATTATAAACCAGCAGCAGCGCACAATCACCAGCTGAACCGCCAGAAGCGCCGCAAAGAACGCCCGAAGCATCCACCTTCCACGCCGGGACGCTTCTTTTGGCGTTACGCCGCCCTCCATGCGGGCGCGCAGGAGCATAAGCAGCGCGATCGCCAGCAGGGCAAGCGGCCACAGCGCGGCGTTGGAAAGCAAGCTGCGGTTTTGGTAATACGTTTGCAGGGCGGGCTGGCCTGCCACCAGCAGCGCGAGCAAAAGGGCAAACACGCCGCCCATCGCCGCGCTAAGCCAGCGCGGTATGGCGCTGAAAAAACGGTTTGGGGTTCTTTCCATGCGCGGGCACGCTCCTTTGGTACGTATGGGTTTCAGCCATACAGAAAAAGCGGCTTGAGCCGCCTGGAAAATGGATGCTGCCGGTGCGGTCGTAAGCCGAGTTCTGTCGTTGGACGATCATCTATCTTGGCCGCGCGTTGCCGCGCGGTCGTAGCGATCTCTTTAGGAGCACGACGGGCCGCCGTATCGCTCCTGGTCGGATCTTGCATCGGGTGGGGTTTACAGCGCGAACCTGTCGCCAGGCCGCGGGTGAGCTCTTACCTCGCCTTTCCATCCTTACCCCGCAAGGGGGCGGTTTCTTTCTGTTGCACTTTCCTTGAAGTCGCCTTCACCGGCCGTTAGCCGGCACCCTGCCCTGTGATGCTCGGACTTTCCTCATGGCCTTCGCCACGCGATCGCCTGGCCGCCCGGCAGCGGTATTAGGGTAGCACGTTTGCAAAGGCATGTCAAGGGTTGCGGGGCCCGCCTTGGCGCGCGTAGCTGGCCGTATGAAAAAAACCGGCGCGGGCGGCCGCCTTTGCCGGTTTCAGGGGCAATCAGCGCTCCTTCCAGCGCTGCTCCAAATGATTCCACACGGGGTCGATATCCAGCGTGGCAAAGTAGTCGCGCGGCGTTTCCGCACGGCGAATCAGCTCAAAAAAGCCGTCCTCGCGGTAAAGAACCTCCTTGCAGCGCAGCTTGCCGTTATAGTTATAGCCCATGCTCAGGCCATGCGCGCCCGTATCGTGAATCACCAGCAAGTCGCCGGTTTCCGCTTTGGGCAGCATGCGGTCGATGGCGAATTTATCGTTGTTTTCGCAAAGGCTGCCGGTTACGTCCACCATTTCATCATGCGGCAGGTGCTCCTTGCCGGGCAGGGTGATGTGGTGATATGCGCCGTACATGGCGGGCCGCATAAGGTCGCACGCGCTGGCGTCCAGGCCCAGATAGTGCTTGTAGATGTGCTTTTCGTTAAGGATATGGGTAACCAGCCAGCCGTTGGGGCCGGTCATATAGCGGCCAAGCTCGGTTTTGATTGCCACGCCGGTTAGGCCGTTTTGGGTGAAGATTTCGTGGTACGCCTCGCTTACGCCCGCGCCGATGGCGAAGATATCCGCCGCGGGCTCGCCGGGCCGGTACGGAATGCCTATGCCGCCGGATAGATTGATAAAGCTAAGCGCAAGGCCGCTTTCCCGCGTAAGCTCCAAGCCGGTTTGAAACAGCAGCCTGGCAAGCGCCGGGTAGTAAGCGGGATCGGTGGTGTTGCTGCTTAAAAAGGAATGCAGGCCAAAGCGCCTGGCGCCGCGTTGCTTGAGCATGCTTAGCGCTTGGCTGAGCTGCGCGCGGGTCATGCCGTACTTGGCCTCTCCAGGATCGCCCATGATGGTGTTGCCGATGCGGAAGGTGCCGCCGGGGTTGAAGCGAAGGCATACCTCCTCTGGAATGCCGCCGTTGTGCTCCAGCACCTCCACGTGCGTAAGGTCGTCCAGGTTGATGTGCGCGTTTAATGCGCGGGCATAGGCAAATTCCTCGGGCGGCACGTCGTTGGCGCTGAACATGATATCCCCGCCATGAAAGCCGCAGGCCTCGGCCAGCATGAGCTCGGTCATGCTGGCGCAGTCCACGCCGCAGCCTTCGTCCTTCAAAATGCGCAGGATGGCGGGCGTGGGCAGGGCCTTTACCGCAAAGTATTCGCGGAATTCCGGCACGCCGGAAAACGCCGTCTTCAGGGCGCGGGCGGTTTGGCGGATACCCGCCTCGGTATACAGGTGGAACGGCGTTTGAAACTGCGCCGCCGCATCGAAGAAAACCTGATCGTCCAGGGAAAAGTTGGGCATATCCATCCTCCTTGCCGCACCGCTTAAGCAAAGTGCGAACGTGGCTATTCTAACACAGCGGAGGCGTTCAGGGCAACGGATAAATGCTGGTTCTTATAGATATTTTGATTTTGGCGTTCCCACCCCTTCCATTCCCGCGCACATTCTTAACCGCCCCGCCGCCGGGGCATCCCGTTCGGAACAGACGGCCCTTGCACATAAAAACCACACAATTTTGTGATATGTTGCATGCATATCATGGGGAAAGGGGTTCGTACGGCATGAATGAGAAACGCATTCAGCTCCAAATCGGCGGGATGACCTGCGTCAACTGCCAAAGCAAAATCGAAAAGGGGCTGCTTAGCGCCAAGGGAATCATCAGCGCAAGGGTAAGCTACGCCGCAGGCACGGCGCAAATCGCCTATGACGGGGACAGCCTTTCCCCGGACGGGATTGTAAAAATCATCAATGCGCTGGGCTATACTGCGCTTACAAGCAATGCGCGGCAGAGGCACGCGGTGCTCCAAACCGCCTGTACGCTGGCGGTTATCGTTTCGCTGTACGTGCTTTTGCAGGCAACGGGCGTGCTGAACATGCTGGCGCCAAGCCGGCTGGCCGATACCGGCATAGGCTATGGGATGCTTTTTGTGATTGGCCTGATTACCTCCGTGCACTGTGTCGCCATGTGCGGCGGCATCAACCTGAGCCAGTCGCTGCCGGGGAATGAAGCGTCCGGCGGCCGGAGGATGGCGGCCTTCCTGCCCGCCCTGGCTTATAACCTGGGGCGCGTGGTTTCCTATACGGCGGTAGGCTTTGCGCTGGGCCTGGCCGGCTCGCTGCTTGGCGGCGCGCAGGTTGGCCTTCCCATGGCTTTGCAGGGCGCTTTAAAGATGCTCGCGGGCGTGTTTATGGTCATCATGGGCGCAAATATGCTTGGGCTGTTCCCGGCGCTTCGCCGCTTCACCCTTCGGCCTCCGGCGTTCCTTGCCCGCAAGCTTGGCAGCAAAAGGAGCGCGCTCAGCCAGCCGTTCCTCGTGGGCCTCCTGAACGGCTTTATGCCCTGCGGGCCGCTGCAATCCATGTGGCTTGTCGCCCTGGCAAGCGGCGGCGCGCTTGCGGGCGCCGCGTCCATGCTTTTGTTCAGCCTAGGCACTGTGCCCCTGATGCTGGGGCTGGGCTCCGTTGTGGCCGCGCTGGGAAAGCGGTTTACGCATCAGGTAATGCAGGTTGGCGCGGTGCTGGTGGTGGTGCTGGGCCTTGCCATGCTCTCCCAGGGAGGCGCGCTGACCGGCTGGCTGCCTGCGGACCTGCTGCTGTGTTTGCTCATTGCGCTGTGCGCGGCCGGGCTATTGTTGAGCCTTCCCGCTCAAACGCGGGCTTGGAAGGGAATCCTGCGGGGCGCGTCGCTGACCGTGGTCATTGGCTCCTACTTTGTGTGGCGCTGTGCGGCCGCGCCTTTGGCGGATGGCACGGCGGATTCGCAGACTACCCTTGCGGACGGCATGCAGGTGATCAACAGCACGCTGTCCCCCGGGCGGTACCCCAGCATCACGGTGCAGGCCGGCGTCCCCGTGAAATGGATTATTGACGCGCCGGAGGGCAGCGTCAACGGCTGCAATTACAGGATGCTCATTCAGGACTATGGCGTTGAACACACCTTCCACACGGGGGAAAACATTATTGAATTTACGCCGCAGCAGGCCGGTACGGTTCGTTACAGCTGCTGGATGGGCATGATCCGGGGCAACATCTTTGTGGATGACGGCCAAAGCGACGCGGACGCCATCTCCCTGGACGATATCACCGCGCCGGTAAAGGCGCAGTATTCGCTTCCGGCACAGGCCCTTGCGGTTGCCTCCAGGAAGGAGGGTCAGAATGGAAACAGCTATCAGGAGGTCGAAATCCGGCTGACGGATTCCGGCTTCGATCCGGCAATCGTGGTTGTGCAAAAAAACCTGATCACGCTGTGGAATGTTGACAATCAAAGCAGCTCCGGCAAGGAGGAGGGCGCTTTGCTGGCTCCCTATTACGCTGCCAAGCTGCCCCTGGGGCAGGGCCTGAACGGCTATTCGCTCTATCCCTCCGAAAGCTTTGACGTATCAACGGACGACCACCGCTTCTTCGCCTATGTGAAGGTGGTGGACGATATCGGCCAGGTTGACGGGGACGCGATCCGGGAGGAGGCCGCGAGCCTTGAGCTGACGGTTTACCCGGAGGCCATGTATGAAAGCGCGGGCGGCAGTTCCTGCTGCGGGAATTGAGGGGCGCTTGGAGCGGCTTACCAAAAGGGCGCCCTCGCCCAAGGAAGGAACAAACCCAGGCGGCCCGGATTGAAAAATCTGCGTTCCGACAGTATACTTTATAGGCGGGTATTGCCGTCCGCAAGGCTTGTAAAGGGCGGGTGCGAAGAATGATGCAGACGGTTTTGATTGTGGATGACGAGCTCATGATTCGGGAGGCCGTATCCTCCTACCTGAAAAAGCAGGGCTGCCGGGCCCTGTGCGCCGAAACGGGCACGCAGGCCTTGGCCATCCTCGGGCGCGAGCCCGTCACGTTCGTCATTCTCGACCTCATGCTTCCGGATATGGCCGGGGAGGCAGTTTGCGCCGAAATACGAAAAAGATCAACGGTGCCCATCATCATGCTTACGGCAAAGGCGCAGGAAGGGGATATCCTCACGGGGCTTGACCTTGGCGCGGACGATTACGTGACCAAGCCGTTCAGCCTGCGGCAGCTGTATGCCAGGATGAACGCCGTGCTGCGCAGGGTATCGGACGCAGAGAGGCCGGAAAGGCGCGCATGGAACGGCGGCGATTTAACGATCGATTTTGGGCGCGGCGCGGTATATAAAAAAGGCAGGCAGCTGGCGCTAACGCCCATCGAGCAAAAAATCCTTGAGGCGCTCGCCAGGCGTCCCGGAAAAACCTACACGCGGGAGGAATTGATCGCCCTGGCGTTCGACCCCGATTTTGACGGCTACGACCGGGTGATCGATACGCATATCAAAAACCTGCGCAAAAAAGTGGAGGACGACCCAAAGAAGCCCGTCTATGTGCGAACGGTTCACGGCCTTGGCTACAGGTTTGGAGGGGATGGGGCATGAAACATGTCAGCCTGCGCGCCATGATCGCCGTGCGGCTCGCGCTTATCGTGCTTACGGTTATTTTCCTGATCAGCGCCGCTTCCAACGTTTTAATCAACCGCGAATTTGAAAAATACATTGAGCAGCGGCAGGCCAGGGAGGCCGGCGAGATGGCGGTGAACCTGGCCCACCAGTACGATAATGCGTTCGGGCAGTGGAACCTTGACTACGTACACGGCATGGGCATGTACGCGCTCAACGAAGGGTATGTCCTCCGGCTGTACGATGCGGATGAAGCCGTGCTGTGGGACGCGGAAAACCACGACATGACGCTTTGCGCCCAGATGATGGACGCCATCTCGATGCGGATGCAGGAAAGGCGGCCGGAGCTCCAGGGGAATTTTGTTACCCACAGGTTTGACCTGAAGCACGACGGCCGCGTTGTGGGCTATCTGGATGTGAGCTATTACAGCCCCTACTCCCTAAGCGAAAGCGACTTCCAATTTGTTGAGGCGCTAAACCGCATCCTTGTTGGCGTGGGAACCGTTTCTTTGCTGGGCGCAATCGTTATGGGGTGGATTTTGGCCAGCAACATCTCCCGCCCCATCCAAAAAACGGTGGAGATCGCCGGGCGGATTTCCCAGGGGAATTACAGCGCCCGGTTCCAGGAAAGCGTAAGAACGCGGGAGCTATTTGGCCTGGCACGTGCGGTTAATTCCATGGCGGAATCCCTGGAGCGGCAGGAAGGGCTGCGCAGGCGGCTCGCCTCCGACGTGGCGCACGAGCTGCGCACGCCGCTTGCCAACGTATCCTCCTATTTGGAGGCCATCATCGAGGGCGTATGGGAGCCCACGGCCCAGCGGCTGCAAAGCTGCTATGACGAGCTGGGAAGGCTTTCCCTTCTGGTGTCGGATATGGAGCGGCTTCAGCAGGTGGAAAGCGGGAACCTGGAATTGCACCGGGAGGATTTGCTGGAGCTGGCCCAAGCGGCGGCGGCCCAATTTGGGAAGCAGCTGGAGGAAAAGCGGCTCCACTGCACGGTGGAAGGCGCGCATGCAACGGCGCTTGTGGACCGCGGCAGGCTGCGGCAGGTGCTTACCAATTTGATAGCCAACGCAGTTAAGTATACGCCCGAGCATGGCAATGTGCGCATTGCCGTGGAGGAGCGCGCGGATACGGCCCTCATCCGCGTGGAGGACGACGGCATAGGGATTTCCCCGGAAGACCAAAAATGGATTTTTGAACGCTTTTACCGGGCGGATCAATCCAGAAACAGAAAAAGCGGCGGGGCAGGCATCGGCCTGGCCATCGTCAAGGCGATTGTTGAAGCCCACGGCGGCGGCGTAACGGTGGAAAGCCAGCTGGGCCGCGGCGCAAGGTTTACCGTGGGCCTTCCAAAAAACGGGCGCAAAAAAGCCTAGGCATCCGGCAGCGGCTGCTTTTCACGCGCCCACAAATACCCAAGCAATATGGGGGCTGAAAGCATCAGGTCGTATTGATAGCGTATGATGGCGCAGGGGCCGATGAGCAGCGTAAGCAGGTAGCCCATAAGCACGCACGCGGGCAGCAAAACCTCCCGCCTGCGCCGCCAGGCGGCCCAGGCCAGCGCAAAACCCATTAGCCAGGTATACAGGGCGGGGTGCAAAAGCATCCACAAAACAGGGAAGCGCTGGTAGCCGTTCAGGGTAAGCCAATCGTGCAGCAGCGCCTCCAGCCCGGGCAGGGCGTGCCAGCGCTCAATGCCGGTAACCGGGTCGTGCCTAAGCACAAGGCAGCCCACGGAGGAGCCGGGCCCCGCGTCATAGGTGGTCGCGAAGGAGGTATCCTGCAAGTCCCAAAAGCCGCGGGTGTTGTACAAAAAGGCGTCGATGTATTCGATGGGATAATGCACGGCCTCGCGCGCCCACAGCTTAAAGAAGCGCGTAAGCCGCTCCGGGGTGGTCACCTTGGCGCTGCGCTTGGTAAAATCCGCGCGGTCCGGCGCGTAGTTTTCCGCGTCGGGTAAAACCTCGCGGATTTCGTAGCCCACGGGCGCGTCCAGGCCGTATTTGGCATAGACGCGCGCAAGCTGCTGGCATGGAATGCTCAGCATTTCGCGCACGGAAACGCCTCTGGCCTGCGTGAGCCTCTCCAGGGCGGCCGCCCCGCCCGCGGCGGCCATCATCCCCGCCAGCATAATGCACAGCACGCGCCGCCCCACCTTGCGCCGGAAGAAAAGGAACGACACAAGCAGCGTAAGCGCCAGGGCGTATACGGCGTTGTTGCGCAGCAGGCCCGCAAGGGCGATAACCGCCGCGTCCCAGGCCAAAACGCCCCTGCGCGCGCGGCGCTCGGGCTCGCTAAGCAGGCGGCATAGCTCCACAACGCTTACCAGCATGGCGGCGGCAAAAAGCACATCCTTGGTGCCGCTCACAGCCAGCACGGCGTGCTGCGGCGACAGCGCAAAATACGCAAGCAGGGCATACCAAAAGCCCTTGTGGCAGCGCAGGGTGTTCAGCCAGCTAAGCGCATAGGCGATGGAGGCCGCCAGCAGCACGGCCTGCGCCACGGTATGCGCGCCATAGCCGGCGCTTTCATTGCCCAACAGCGCCCCCAGCTTCCAAAATAGCCCGATAAACAGCGTGTGCAGCAGCGGATGGTGGGAGGAATACGCGCCCCTGCGCAGCTGATCCATTTGAAAATCCATGTCATAGCCGGTAATGCCGGGAAAATAGGCGATGATTACGGGCAGCCAGCACAAAAGCATCACGCCAAACGCCAGCCAGAAGGCCTTTCTTGCGCCAAGCGCCATGCGGGCGGAAAGGCGCGTGAAGCCCCTGTACAGCCAAAGGAAGCCCTCCGCCGCGGCGGGCCCGGCGCACAGGGCGATCAGCAAGCCGGCGGCCAGGCCGTCCCATCCGGTATCCCCGTTAACGCTCAGCCGCGCGCCCAGGGCGACCGCCCCCATAAACAACCCGCCAAGCACGCCAAAGCAGGTTTTCATCCGCCGGTCCGTTTCCATAAGGAAGCGATACCCCCCGGCCCATACGGCGGGCAGCACGGCAAGCCATATGGCCTGCCGCCCAATCTCCCTGTCAAAGCCCGTGAGCCATGCGGCCGCCGCCAGGCCCAGGCAGGCGCAAAGGGCGCTTTGCCACATGGCGGCGCGGCGCGTAGGGTTTTTGGTCATTTTTCCACGCTCCTTCCGCGCTTGCGGCGCTCCATCAGCACAACGGCCACCATCATGATGATGGTAACCACGTAGGGAGCCATGGCGGTGAGGTCGCTAGGCACGTATTTTTGCATGCGCAGGCCAAGCGCCTCAATAAAGCCGAACAGCAGCGCCGCCAGGAACACGCGGGGCGGGTTGCCGCGCCCAAAGATGACGCAGGCGAAGGCCACATAGCCGCGCGAGGCGCTCATGTTTTCGGAGAACATGCGCAAATAGCCCAGCGACAGGTGCGCGCCGGCCAAGCTGCTCAATATGCCGCACAGCACGCTGGCCAGGCACTTCATGCGCGCGGGGCTGCGGCCGCAGGCGGTGAGCGCGTCGGGGTATTCGCCCGCGGCGCGCAGGTGGAAGCCCATGGGCGTTTTGTAAATGAACGCCCAGCATACGGGCACCAGCAGCCAGCTCACATACACCAGCAGGGTGTTGCCGCTAAGCAGCGGGCCCAGGATGGGCACGTCCTTCACAAGGGGAATGTCAACCGTGGGCAGGGCAACGATGGCGGGATCGGCAAAGGAGCCCTTCACCTCAAAAATGGTGCGCAGCAGGAACACCGTAAGCCCGCCTGCGAATATGTTCAGCGCCACGCCGATAATGAACTCGTCGCTGCCAAACTTGATCACAAACACATAGTAGAAAAGCCCCAGCACAACGCCCACAGCCACCGCGCAGGCCAGGCCCGCCGCCCAGCTGCCCGCGAAGTAGCTGCCCAGCACCGCAAAGAACGCTCCCATCAGCATCATGCCCTCGATACCGATATTGGTAATGTTCACGTGCTGGGTCATCAGGCAGCCAAGGGCCGCCAGCACCACGGGCGTTGCCGTGCGCAGCGTGTTTTGCAAAAGGAGGATGTTAAAGATATCGCCCATTACGCGCCCTCCCCTCGCACGGCCGCGGCGCGGGCACGCCTGAGCGCCGCCCGGTCGCTAAGCGTTTTGCGTATGCCGCCCTCCGCCGCCATGAAAAAGATGATGATGGACTGCACAATCAGGATCAGCTCGCTGCTCACCCCGGCGCTTAGCTCCATGGATTTGCTGCCGATGCTTAAAATGGCAAAAAAGAAGCTCATTAGGATTACGCCAAAGGGATTGTAGCGCATGATCATGGCAACCAGCATGCCGTCAAAATAGAATTCGTTGCTCACGGTCGTCAGGAAACGCTTGTGCAGGCCGAATACCTCCAGCATACCCACCATGCCGCACAGCGCGCCGCTCATCACCATGGCCCACAGCATCAGCTTGCCGGTGCGTATGCCGCCGTAGCGGGCAAAGCGGTCGTTCTCGCCGGTCAGCTTCATTTCAAAACCAATGGAGGAACGGCTCATCACATACCATACGATAAGCGCGGCCACGGCGGCGTAAAACACGCCGGTGGTCAGGTTGCTCAGCTTAATCAGCGGGGTAAAGGCAGCCTCCTTGACAATGCTGTCGGTGCCGGTGGCAATGCCGCGTTCCGCCGTTTTCAGCGGCCCGTTGGCCAGGAAGCTGCAAAAATAGATAGCCACCGAGTTGAGCATGATGGTGGTAATCACCTCGTCCACCTTCCAGCGCACCTTGAGCACGCCGGGCAAAAGCGCGTACAGCCCGCCCGCGGCCATGGCCGCCAGCAGGGATAGCGCCGTAACCAGCCAGGCGGGTATGCCGCTTAGCCGCGCGCCTACCACGGCGGCGGCCATCGCGCCCAGGTATAGCTGGCCTTCGCCGCCCACGTTGAACACGCCCGCCTTGGCGGCCAGGCTCATGGCCAGGCCGGTCAGGCACAGGGTGACGGTTTTGGCCAGCGTGTTGCCCACGGCGCGCGGCTTGCCCAGCGCGCCGCTCACCAGCGCGCCGTATCCCTTAATGGGGTCGTGCCCGCAAAGCAGCATAATACCGGCGCCCACCATAAGCGCCAGCAGCACCGCTATTGCCAGCGAAATCAAATAATCCCGCGTCAACTTCTGCGAGGGCTTCAAACGAAGCAGCGCGCGCAGCGATTGCAGGAAGTCCCTCATTGCGCGTTCGCCTCCTTTTCATCCTGCCGCCCGCCGGTCATGTAATAGCTGATTTCCTCTTTGGTAATGCCGCCGGTATCAAACCGGCCGGTCACGCGGCCCTCGTACAGGGTGATCAGCCGGTCGCTCAGGCGGAACAGCTCGTCCAAATCCGCGCTGATGAGCAAAATGGCGCAGCCCTCGTTGCGCTTTTGAATGATGCGCTCATGGATAAACTCCGTCGCGCCAATGTCCACGCCGCGCGTGGGCTGGCTCACCACCAGCATGGGCGTGCCGAAGGTGAATTCGCGCGCGATGAGCACCTTTTGCATGTTGCCTCCGGAAAGGTCGCCTGCGGGCTCGTCCACGCCGGAGAGGCGGATATCGAACGCCTGCGCCAGCTCCTGGGCGTGCCTTTTAACCTCGCCCCTGCGCAAATGCAGGCCAAAACGGCTGAACGCGGGCGTGCGCTGGCGGCCCAAAAGCAGGTTTTCCGCCACGCTAGCCTTGGCGTCCATGCCCATGGACATGCGATCCTCGGGAATATAGCTAAGCCCCTGCGCGCGGATGGCGCGCGGCTCCCAGCCGGTTACCTCCCGGCCGCACAGGGTTATGCTGCCGCCGGTTACCGGCCGCATGCCCGCGATGCATTCGGCCAGCTCGGTTTGGCCGTTGCCCTCCACGCCGCACACGCCCACAATTTCACCCGCGCGCACGCTCAGGTCTACGCCGCGCAGCGCGGGCAGGCTGCGGTCGCTCAGCGCCGTAAGGCCGCGCAGCCTGAGCCGTTCCTCCCCGGCGGGCTGCGCGGCGCGCAAATCGTCAAACAGCACGTCGCGCCCCACCATGAGGGAGGCGATCTCGCGCTCGCTGGTTTCGGCGGTCACAAGCACCTTTTCCAGCCTCCCGCGGCGCATCACGCCCACGCGGTCGGAAATGCGCATCACCTCCGGCAGCTTGTGGGTAATCAAAATAACGGTCATCCCCTTTTCCTTCACAATCCGGCGGATAACCTCAAACAGCTCCTCGGATTCCTGCGGGGTGAGAACGGCGGTAGGCTCGTCCAGGATGAGCACGTCCGCGCCGGCGCGCAGCGCCTTAAGGATCTCCACACGCTGTTGCAGCCCCACGCTTAGCTCCCGCACCACGGCCTCGGGCTCCACCTTAAGGCCGTATTCCTCCGAAAGGGCGCGCGTTTTGGCGATCGCCGCGGCCTCATCGTAAAACAGGCCCCGTTTGGGCTCGTGGCCCAGCAGGATGTTCTGCGCAACCGTAAAGCCCGGCACCAGCTTAAAGTGCTGGTGCACCATGCTCACGCCCATGCGCATAGCGTTTTCCGGCCCGTGCTGCGGGCCTGTTTTTTGCCCCCGGATGAAAATATCGCCCAGCGTGGGCCGCGCAAGGCCGTAGAGCAAATTCATCAGCGTGGATTTGCCCGCGCCGTTCTCGCCCACCAGCGCGAACACCTCGCCCGCGCGGATGGAAAGGCTTACGTCGTCGTTGGCGAGCGTGCCGGGATATTGCTTGCTCACGTGCGAAAAGCGCACGATTTCGCTGTTTGGCATGTCCGTCACCTCTTTCATGGGGCATTCTTCGGTATGCCGCGTACAAAACCAGGGCGCGGTTGAATGCCATGGGTTTTTCCGCCATTTGTCAAAGGCCCCTTGCGGCGCGTCGCCTGCAAGGGGCCATGGTAGGGTTCCAACGCGCTCAGCGGGTGCTTTCCACGCTGATCTCGCCGTCCACAATCTTCTGGGCCAGGGCTTCCACCTCGGCCTTGAGCTCGCCGGATACCTGCTGGGTCATGGTTTCATCGCCGTAGCCAAGGCCCACCAGGCCGCTGGACATATCGGCATTCCAGATGGAACCGCCCTCAAATACGCCGTCGTCAATGTAACGGCTGATCACGTCATACACGCTGTCGCCCACGCGCTTGAGCATGGAGCACAGGATAACGTCGGGGTTGATGTACTTTTGGTCGCTGTCCACGCCGATGGCATACTTGCCCTGCTCCTGCGCGGCCTCAAACACGCCCAGGCCGGTTTTGCCGGCTACGGCATACACCACGTCCGCATTCTGGCTGTACAGCGAGAGCGCGGCTTCCTTGCCCTTGTCGGGCGCTTCGTAATCATCCGTATAGATGGGGTCGAGCACCTTCCCGTCAGGGTTGGCGTACAGCGCGCCCTGCTGGTAGCCCACCACAAAGTTATTGATCGTATCGCTGTTTTCGCCGCCAATTACGCCCACGGTGGCGTTTTCGGACATCTTCATGGCGATATAGCCGGCCAGGAAGCTGCCCTCGTTTTCGGCATAGGTAATGGAGAGCAGGTTGTCGCCCACGCCATCCAGCCCGTTATCCACAAAAATAAACTTGGTTTCGGGCATTTCGGGCGCAACGGCCTGCAGGCCGTCCCAGAACTGCCAGCCCACGGCCACCACGATATCGTTGCTTTCGGCGGCCTCTACCAGCGCCACCTGGTACATGCTGGCGTCGCTCTTGCACTCCACCACGCTGCCCACAACGCCGTAATCCGCCTCGAGGCGCTCCAGGCCCTCGTTGGCGCTGTCATAAAAGCCAAGGTCGCCCAGGGTTTCGGCAATGCACAGGGCCACCTTCACCTGGCCGTCAGCCTGCTGGCCTTCGCCCATGGCGGCGATGCCCAGGGTGGCGATCATCGCGACGCAAAGCAGGAAAGACATCCATTTTTTCATCCTTTTATACCATCCTTTCAAGGTCCGCAAGGATTGCTTCGGCTCATTATACTATACCGGATGAGGTTTCGCAAGAGCCTTCGGCCCATCCGGCGGGGCCGGAACACACTGTGTAATATGGCTGAGCGGCGGGCGGGATAACCGGCCTTTGGGCAGCCGGGCTACATAAAAGGCCGGGCGCGCAAAGCGCGTCCAGCCGGGAAGATGGAATTACCGATAAAGCATCTCGCTGCGTTTGGGGCCGGTGGAGATCATGCGGATGGGCACCTCCAGCTGCTTTTCAATAAACTCGATATAGCGGCGGCAGTTTTCGGGCAGCCGGTCCCACTCGGTTACGCCGCGCACGTCGCTTTTCCAACCGGGCAGCATGGTATAAACGGGTTTGCAGCGCTCCAGCGTGGGCGTGGAGGGAAAGTCCGTGATGGTTTGGCCATCCACCTCGTAGGCCGTGCATACGGGAATCTCGTCCAGGTAGCCCAGCACGTCCAGGTTGGTGAGCACGGCCTCGGTAGCGCCCTGCACCATGCAGCCGTAGCGGGTGGCCACCGCGTCAAACCAGCCCACGCGGCGGGGACGGCCCGTGGTGGCGCCGTATTCGCCCGCGTCGCCGCCGCGGTTGCGCAATTCCGTGGCCTCGTCGCCAAAGATCTCGGTAGTGAAGGGGCCCGCGCCCACGCAGCTTGAATAGGCCTTGGTTACGCAGAAGATATCCTTCATTGCGGAGGCGGGCACGCCCGCGCCCACCGTGCCATAGCCCGCCAGCGGCGAGGAGGACGTGGTATAGGGGTAAATGCCATGGTCGGGGTCGCGCAGGCTGCCCAGCTGGCCCTCCAAAAGCACGGTTTTGCCCTCTTTGAGGGCCTTGTGCAGGTACAGCGTGGTATCAATCACCATGGGGCGGATGCGCTCGCCCAGGGCCTTTACATGCGCAATGAGCGCCTCCAGGTCAATCGGCGGCTTATGGTACAGGTTTTCCAGGGTGACGTTCTTTTGCTTAACCGCGCTACCAAGGCGCTGGCGCAGGATTTCATCGTCATAGATCTGGCATACCTGGATGCCGATCTTCAGGTACTTGTCGCCATAAAAGGGGGCGATGCCGCTTTTGGTGGAGCCAAAGCTGGCCTTGCCCAGGCGCTCTTCCTCAAAGCGGTCAAAATCCACGTGATAGGGCAGCATGACCTGCGCGCGGTCGGAAATGTAGAGCGTGGGCTTGGGCACGCCACGCGCCACCACGCCGTCATATTCCGCAAGCAGCTTTTCGATATCCAGGGCCACGCCCGGGCCGATGATGTTGGCGATATTTTGGTGGAAAACGCCCGAGGGCAGCAGGTGCAGGGCAAATTTCCCGTAATTGTTGATGATGGTGTGCCCCGCGTTCGCGCCGCCCTGGAAACGCACGACGACGTCGCTGTTTTCGGCAAGCACATCGGTAATCTTGCCTTTCCCCTCGTCGCCCCAGTTTGCGCCTACGATGGTACGGACCATAGCATAGGATCCCCTTTCAATGGTTTTTCGCGCCGTCCCTGCGGCGCGGATGCAGGCATAACGCCCCACATTTCTTTATACTATACCGTGTATGGAATGTCAAGCAGACGGGAGGAAAAGCACATGCCAAAACGGAAAAAAACTTTTGCCTTTACGCTTGCGGCAGGCGCGCTTGCCATAGCCCTGGCCGCCCCCTACCAGGACGGCGTCTACCGCGACGTTGCGCCCGGCTATAACGACGAGGTGATCGTAACCGTTACCGTGCGGGACGGGGCCATTGCGGCCCTAACCGCCGAAAACCGTTCCGGCGAGGAGAGCGAATACTTTGGCAAGGCTGAGGCGGGCATGGCCGCCGCCATCCTGGAAAAGCAGGGCGTTAAGGGCGTGGACGCCGTGGCGGGGGCCACCGGCACCAGCCAGAGCATCCTGACCGCCATGGAAGGCATTTTGGAGCAAGCGGTCTATACGGGAAGCGGCGGTCAGGCGCAGCCCGGGCAAAAGGCGGAGTAGCAAAAGAGCCAGGAAACGGGCCTGCCGCAGATAGGAACCCTGCGCCAGGCCCGTTTTCAACCCGGCAGAGCAGCCGGCCCAAAAGGGCGCGGGCGCTTCTGCGTCCATTCACCAAGAGCGGGAAACAAGCCCCTGTGCAGCTTTGCATGCTTCAAGCGATATAAACTTTTGGAAGATGGGTTTTCCATCGCGCGCCTTCCCGCCTCGCCCAGGCTTTGGAACGCCTTGCGGCTTCCTTCCCCCCTATCTGCCTCAGCAGGCGTTCAGTGGAATCACATCCGGCTGCCGCTGGTAATTTGCTTTTGTACCGGCGTGCACATCGTATACAGCCATTGCGGTTTCACGCACAGCATTGGTGATCTCGGTATGCGGCATCTGGCAGATGTCCACAAAGCCAATATTGTAATTTTCCTGATAATTGGTGCACAGAATGGGCTGATCGCTGAATACAAAGTATACCGAGCCCACAAAGTAGTCGGTAGAAGCGCCGCGTTCAACATAGTAGCGGTAGGCCACGCCGCGCTCCTCCTGGGTGCGCACGCCACGTATGCCTGTTACGGGCAGGCCGCGATCCAAGGAGCCATGGTGAAATTCACTTACCATTACCGGCATATCCACCAGGGAGCCAATCCAGTTGATATAGTCTTTGGGATCGTAGCGATAGTCGTTGATATCGAATACATCCAGGTACTGATGCCCCGCCGTTTGGTTTGCATAGGCAATATAAGGATACCTCATGCCAAAATTGAGATGATTGGGATCCACCTCCTTGCACTTGAGCGCGGGCACCTTGATATATTGTTCAATCATGATGCGGGAGAAAGCGTCAAGGTCCTTCCGCGCCGTTTCCGATAGCCTGCGCGCGTCGGCAATGGGATGGAGTAGCCCATCGAAGGAGGAAAGCTGCAAATTCCACGCGCTGTTGAAGGCGTCAATGGTCGCATAGCACGCCTTGATAAACGCGATAAAAACGTCCTTGGTAGCCAGATGCTCCGGATGGGCGAGCAGCATCTCAGAAATCTCCAAATCCTCGATGAAGGCCCATTCCGGCTCGTTGGTCATAAAGTACCCTACGATATAGGGAATATCCTTGATGGTTTCCAGATTGGCCGCGTAATTTGCCGCGGCTTCCTCGTATTCCTTAGAGAATACGTCCGGGAAATCACGGAAGATGGTTGCCCTCGTGCATGGATAATTGCCTACGAAGTGAAAACAGGGGTATTGCCGGTACTTGCCCAGCGGCGAAGCCATCAGCCGGCCTTTGGGCGAGCCGGAAACGCCAACGTTGTTGATCCCCCATGCATCCAGGCGCGCAATGGTCAGCTCCGCCCATTTCCGCTCCCAATCCTGCCCATATGCCCGAATCAAATTGATTTTTGCAAAGTCCACATCCTCCGAATAGGCCACGCGGCGCGCGCGCGTTGGGTCGCCGCGCATTTCGCTCCATGCCGCGGCAAACTCGCCCTCCTTTTCCGGCAACCAGGTATAGGCGTCGCGCCATTCGTTCAGCACGCCGCTGCTGCCCGGCGCCACCATCTCCAGCCCCATAACAAAGTACGCATAACCGTCCGGATCAACCAGCCACCATTTGTTGTTTTTATCCTTGTAGGTTGCATAAAAGCCCGTTCCCTCCGTGAGTTTCCTATCCAGATCGCCTCCCCATTTGTTCCTGCGCGGGATGGGGGGCAGCGTGGGCGCCGTTAGCTCGCTTTGTAAGGCCCTAACCATTTCTTCTACGCTATGCATTTTGCCGGGCCAGTCCTTCTGTGTCCATTGGCCAAGCGCATCCACCATTTTCGTATTTTGCATGGGATAGTCCGGCTCCCTATCGCTAAGGAACAGATTGCTTAGCTCAATAACCTGCGGCACATGGCAGGCGCGCGCGCCAATATACACAGCGGAAATCTCGTTGGGGGCGATGGGCAGGCCGGCGGCCACGGTTTTTAACTTGCCCGGCGTGCGCGGCAGAAAGCCGTTTTTGCATGCCAATTCCTCAAATCCCAAGGAGATGCGGGTTTGATAATTCGGAAAGATGCCGGTAAGCATGCCAAAGTATGGCGCCTCCCGCTCCGGCGCCTGATCATAGCGGTAGAAGCCCAGGCAAAGGCATAGCGCGAATTGTTCGGGCTGCGGAAAGGTAACGTCCATGGCTAACCAGCTTGCAGCGTCCCAGTCCACGCTGCCAACGTTACCGCGCAAGCCCGTAAGCAATACGCCGCCGCCGCATTCCGGCACGCGGATGGTCAGCTTGCCGTCCGTCTGCTCCAAAATTTCCGCTCCAACGGGAATGGCGTTTCCCAATGGCACGGTCTGCTCGCGCAGCTTTGTGCCAAAGGGCACAAAACCTTTGAACGAAATGGATTGTTTGTTCATGAATAAACCTCCTTGGTAAGTTGTTCAGATCGTATGGCCCTTGTTTTTTCCATCCGGTTGCGCCCCGGCGCGATAAGCCGAAGGGGTAATGCCCAGCACCTTGCGGAATACCTTCTTCATGTAGGAGTCGCTGGAAAAGCCGCATAGCTGGGCAATTTTTCCGTTTGTCAAATTGGTTGTTTTCAGATATTTGCATGCGTGCTGAACGCGGATTTCCGTTAAGTAATTGGTAAAGGTTTTGCCGGTTTCCTCATGAAACAGGCTGCTAAGGTAGCTGTTGTCTATATGGAAACGGGAGGCCATGCTTTGCAAAGAAAGCGGCTGCTGGTAATCCTTTTGCAAAATCGCCTTGATTTTGAATACAATCGCGCGGCTGGTGGTGAAGCCGTCGTTATCCGCCCCGGGCGCCAAAATGCGATGCAGCTCCAAAAGCAGGTAGTCGGCCGTTTGATACTGCGCTTTCAGCTCTTTCCATGTACGGTAGCACACGGGCTGCTCCTGCATGCGGTTCTGCGCTTTTGTGATAAGCGTGTTATAAATCACTTCGGCGCTTTTGGCCGTTAAGCGATGCTCCAACAGGTATGTTGGCAGCGTTCCCAGCATTCCGCTAATGAGGGAGCTATTCTGCCCCGCGCGCTCCAATTCCCGAAGAAAGAATTTGATGGATTGCTCCTCGGTTTCGGTGGGCCACAGGTAGATTCCCGGTCTAAACCATGCGGTTTCGTATGCTAAAACGGCCTCCTCCGCCGCCTGCGCAAGCTCCCCTATATTCTTAAACGGCTTGCAAACGCCGGCGTTACCGTTGAACGAAAAATGGCTTTTGAGAAATTCTTCATAATCCGCCGGCATATCATTGCAATGCACCAAAGCGATTACAATCTCCTCATCATAGCGCAGCATGGCGATTTCCACATCGTTGCGGTGCTTGATGGCGCAGCTGCTATGAAACGCCGCCACCCAGTAATACCGGCGGCTTCCCGAAAGCGCCAGGCGGCTAAGCAAAGCCGAATCCGATATTTTATCGATATTCAGCTTCAAAAATTGGAACATCAACCCGGCGTCCCTGCGGCCGTTAACCGTGTTTAAATCCAGGTGCTGTTTGGCCTTAAGCACCGCGCTTTGCAGCATGGAGGAGGAAACCGGCTTGAGCAGGTAATCGATTACGCCATAGCGCAAAGCCTCCTGCGCATAGGAAAAGTCGCTAAAGCCGCTAATTACGATGGAAGGAATATTGCTAATGTCCCGTATGGCGCGAAGCACCTGTAAACCCGTCATGTGCGGCATCTGTATATCCAAAACCAGCAGATCGGGATTTTTGGAAACAAGCTCGTCCAGCAGCGTTTTTCCATCCGTACATTCGCCAACGATTTCAAACCCCAGCGAACCCCAGCTGATTTTTTTCCGCAAGCCCGCCAATATCAACGGTTCGTCATCCGCAATAAGAACTTTATACATTTCTTTTCCCCTCGTTACTCGCCGTCCAACACAGGTAAAATTGCGGTAATGGCCGTGCCTTCTCCCCATTGGCTCTGTATGCGCAGGCCAAAAGCGCCGCCGTAATACAGCCGTATCCTTCGCTGGATATTCATCAGGCCAATGCTGGTTGAGGCGGAAGTAGGCGCTTCAAGGCTGCTCTGCAATGCGCGCAGCTCTCCGGGCTCAATGCCCATGCCGTTATCCTCAATCCTTACAATCAGCCTTTTCTCCTTTTCCGTTACGCCTATGCGAAGCACGCAGGAGGACGTACGCTCTCCAAAGCCATGCTGGATGCTGTTTTCCACAATCGGCTGCAACAGAAATTTCAGCATGCTCCGCGTTTTCAGCTCATCCGGGATTTCGTATTGCACTGAAAAGCGGTTCGGAAAGCGGATTTGCTGAATGCTTAGGTAATACTGCAGCGTTTCCAGCTCGTCCTGAAGGCGCACAAGGTTTTCGCCTTTAATAGCATAGCGAAAAATAAACGCAAGCGCTGTGGACATATCCTCCACTTCCCTGCTTCCGCATAGCGCGCCGGCGCTGTTTATGCATTCCAGCGTATTATACAAAAAGTGGGGATTGATTTGGCTTTGCAGCGCCAATAGCTGCGATTGCTTATTTTCGATATCCTGCATTAGAATTTTCTCATGGTACTCCAAATTATGCGCGTTAAGCTCCTCAAGCCTGCACATCATGCGGTTAAAGGCTTCGGCTAACTGATGAAACTCCAGCGAATAATGCAGCTTGAGCGGCTGCACCTGCTTGCCATCCGCAATGGCGTTGATATGTGAAATAAACCTGTGGAAAGCACGGCTTAGGGACAGGCCTTGCATCAGATAAACCGTGGATACGATCAATAGCATCATCAACAGCAGCAGATAGGATGTATATTGAATCCCCTTCAGCTCGCTAAAAACCGCGCTCTTGGGCGTAATGCACAGCGCCGTCCAATGGATGCTGGGAATGTAATGCGACACGATAATATAATCCTTGTCCTGAATTTGCTGCGGCTTCTCCTCGCCTTTGCCCAGATACGCGGCGTATGGCTGTGGAAGCTCCGAGCCTATGGCGCAGGCGCCGTTATGCGCAACCACGCGCCGCTGGCTGTCAATAATAAAAATTTCACGGCTCTCCGCGCTTTGCGCTTGAAGCCCGCCCATCAGGCGCTCGGCCAAAATCACAAACAGGCAGCTTCCGGCTTTCTGCCGGATCCCGCCGGATTGGTACACATCCTGCTTCATAGCCACAAAGGCTTTATTGCCGCTGATTATCAAAACGGATTCGGCGCCGGCCTCTAGTTCCCTAAAAGCGGGCGCCGTATGGGCAATATTGATTTCGCTGGTACCGCTTGGGTCGCTGAAAATGCTCCCGTCCTTTCTTTTGAGCACAATGCTATATAAGCTGGGGAACATTTTTTTGTAGGCTTGCTGCAAGCTTTCGTACAGGGACACCAGCGTGAGCTTTTCGTATTCGCTATCGGTTGATAAAAAACGGTTAACAGTGGTATTTACGCAAAAGGAATCTTGCGCTTGTTTCAGCGAGGCATACTGTGTGGCAATGCTATCCGCCAGCTGGTACGTAACGTCCGAGTTGATTTTGAGCAGCTTGGCGGAATATTGTTGTTCAAAATATTTGCACATAATCCGGCCAAAGGCCGTCATCGTCAAAATCAGCATCAGCAGCACCATTACCATTTGAAAACGTAGAGATCGCTTATTCATATTTATGCAGCCCCTCTCTATTAGCTTGTAGTATGCATGTTTTTTTATTTTCCGTCAACCGTTTTGGGAAGCCTACGCGCAACATCCAAAAAATGCACCCCCACTTCGCCAAAAATTGTACCTTTTTTTGCGGAAAGAGTTCTTGTATGATACAAACAAGAATACAGATACCGCTTTTAAAGTGAAAAGCTCCGGGAACCCAAAAAATCCTGAGGAGGAAACCGTTATGGGTTTAAGGCACAACACTCCGGCAACCATCCATATCAACCGCAAATCGCTTGCAAAGCAGATCTATGCGTTTCGTTACCTGTATCTTTTGCTCAGCTTTACGCTTATTTACTTCATCATTTTTAAGTACGCTCCCATGTATGGCGTGCAACTGGCTTTTAAAAAGTTTACCTACCGCAGGGGCATTACGGGAAGCGAGTGGATTGGCTGGACAAACTTCCAATCCCTTTTCAACAACAAGCAGTTTACGCGCACCATTGGCAATACCATCGCGATAAGCATGGGACGGCTGCTTTTTACCTTTTTTGTTCCAATCGCCGTGGCCATTTTGCTCAATGAGATTCGCTGCTCCGCCTTTAAACGTGTTGTGCAAACATGTATGTATCTGCCGCATTTTCTAAGCTGGGTCGTCATCTCGGGTATCGCTTACAGCCTGCTTTCCGTCAACGGCGGCTTCATCAATAAGCTCATCCTGGCCAGCGGGGGGCAAACCGTTAATTTCCTTTTGGAGCCAAAGTGCTTTCGGCCGATTTTGTATATATCAAGCGTGTGGAAGGAAGTAGGCTGGGAGTCCATTATATATCTGGCGGCTCTTGCGGGCGTCAATCCCGAGCTTTATGAAGCCGCTACCGTGGACGGGGCGGGCCGCTTTAAACAAATGATTCACGTACTCCGGATTTCAAACGGAGTAAGGCCGTTTTTCATATCAATGCGTTGGTAGTT
>ENA-UOJG01000464-UOJG01000464.1-human-gut-metagenome-genome-assembly--contig:-C47-NODE-464-length-57354-cov-52.775092_pt1 | contig 57354 bp, 60 predicted proteins | sample MGYA00242340_ERZ723887 | MGnify/ENA metagenome assembly ERZ723887 | reverse complement strand
GACAGCTTGTTTATATTATCAGACTACTCTTACTATGTCAATCCCTTTTTTGAAATAAATTCGGATTTTTTTGTTCCCGGCCACAATGAATCCTTCTTCAGCTTTGCCGTGCCTTGTTTCAGTTAACGCACAGCAGTTTTGTAAGAAGCCGGTCCGCAGCAGTAACAAGCGTTTGCAGCAGCGCATCCACACCCGCTTCGTCCGGCGCATTTGCCCCGATATAAAGCTTCAGTTTTGGTTCTGTTCCGGAGGGCCGCACGCAAATCCACGGACCGCCCGCAAGGGAATAGCGCAGCACATCGATCCCCTGCATCGAAGCAGGCTCCACGGCACCATCCGTTATCCGTGTACATGTTCCGGCAAGCAGGTCTTCATATGTTTCCACGGCAATTCCACCGAACTCCTTTGGGCAGTTTGTGCGCAGCGCCGCCATTGCGCCGCGAATACATTCAATGCCATCCTTGCCCGCAAGCGTGTAGGATTTTACGGATTCCTTGTAATAGCCGTATATATGGTACATTTCGCAGAGCACATCATAAAGCGTCATGCCCTTTTGTTTGTAATATACACAGGCCTCCGCAACAAGCATTGCCGCGCAGATCGCATCTTTGTCCCGGGCGAAGCTCCCCGACAGGAAGCCATAGCTCTCCTCAAAGCCGAACAGGAATGTCTGCTCGCCGGTGCGTTCACAGCGGTCGATTACTTCGGAAATAAAGCGGAAACCCGTCGGCACATCCTTGCAGGCAACGCCGAACCGCGCGCAGATTGCATCCGCCATGCGCGTACTCACAAGCGATTTTGCAACTATGCCGTTTTCAGGCAGCGTCCCTTTTTCCTTGCGTGCCGAAAGCAGATAATGAAGCAGCAGGCTGCCGATCTGGTTGCCCGTCAGAACATCGAACGCTCCATCCTTTTTGCGCACGGCAACGCCGAGCCGGTCAGAATCCGGATCCGTTGCCAGGATTGCGTCCGCGCCAATCCGATCCGCAAGCGGCACCGCCAGCGTAAACGCATCGGGATCCTCCGGGTTTGGCGCCTTTACAGTTGGAAAAGCAGGATCCGGTTTCTCCTGCTCCGGCACGATATGCACGGCAACGCCCACGCGCGCAAGCAGCGTGCGCACCGGAACACAGCCGGAGCCGTGCAGCGGCGTATAAACAAGCTTCAATTCCCCGCCATGCACGCGCATCAGTTCCGGGTATTGCAGCAACGTTTCCGTTGCCGCGTAATACGCTTCATCTATTTCCTCCCCGATCATCATGAGAAGGCCCTTTTCAATCGCTTCGCTTTCCTCCATGCCGCGTACCGCAAAATAATCCGCGCAACGGATCTTGGCAAAAATTTCAGCCGCCTGCGCAGGAGCCGCCTGGCCGCCATGTTCCCAATATACTTTATAGCCATTGTATTGCGGCGGATTATGGCTCGCTGTGATCACTACGCCTGCAATACAGCCAAGGTGCCGAACCGTAAAGGAAAGCTGCGGCACGGAATGCAGCGTTGTATAAAGATACGCCTTGATTCCGTTCTGCGCAAGCACAAGCGCCGTCTCGCGTGCGAACGCATCGCTCATCCTCCGGGAATCGTATGCGATGGCGACGCCGCGCGCAGGCCCATCCGCAAACGTGCGGATGTATTTTGCAAGGCCTTCCGTGGCACGCCGAACCACATGCACGTTCATGCGGTTCGTACCTGCGCCGATGATGCCGCGCAAGCCCGCAGTGCCGAATTCCAGCTCCGTATAAAACCGTTCCTCAATCTCCTTTTCATTGCCTGCAAGAGCCAACAGCTCTCCCCGCAGCGCAGGATCAAGCCTTTCCTCTCCCAGCCATTGCCGGTATATCGTTTCCGATTGCTTCATACCCATTTTTCCCTTCTGAAAAACTATTTCTCTTTCTCCGCCACCATTGCATATCCCGCTGGAACCTCGCCCGAAGAAAGCACGGCATCGCGCACCATGCTGTAAGTACAGCCGTTGCCTACGATGATATGATCGTGCAGCGTTATGCTCACCGTTTGCAGCGCATCGTATACCGTGCGGGTGGTTCTGACATCTTCGCTTGAGGGCTTCGGGTTGCCGGATGGGTGGTTATGCGTCAGGATTACGCTGTTCGCACCATGGCGCAGCGCGCATTCCAGCACCAGGCGGGGGTAAAGCACCGTTTCCCCCAACGTGCCGGAAGCGACCTTGTCCGCATGCAGCACGGTACGCCGTTTATCCAAAGAAATTACATAGGTTTCTTCATATTTTGCGCCTGCAAGCAGCGCTTGGCAATAACGCGAGGCCGCTTCCGGCGTGTTGACCGCCGTCCGTTCGGCGCAGAGAGCGCTGCGGCGCTGCATAAGCGCGCCCGCAAGCGAAAGCAATACGGCTGTCTGCGGGCCGATCCCCTCCTGCCGCATCAGGTCGTATGGGTTTGCGGCAAGCACCTTATCCAACGATCCATACGCTGCAAGCAGGCGGTGTGCAAGCGGGTTCGTATCGTGCCGCGGGATGGCATAGGTAAGCAAAAGCTCCAACAGTTGATGCTCATGCAGCGCGGATGCGCCATGTTCCAAATAAGTTTGCCGCAAGCGTTCCCGATGTCCTTCATGCATGGTTCCACCCCGTCCTCTTCTTTATCCTTCCATGGTTCCCATTGCGTGCGACGCGAAAACGTGTTTGCGGCCAATCAGCAGCGCCACCCCGCCGCAAAGGAACAGCAGGATAATGCTCAAAATGCCAAGTGATGCACGGTTGGTAAGCGTATATACAAGCGAATACAATGCCGGGCCGATCACGCAGGAGAATTTGCCGAAAATATCCAGGAAACCGAAGTATTCATTGGAACGCTCCGGCGGGATGATCTGGCCGAAGTATGAACGGGAAAGCGCTTGTATGCCGCCCTGCACCGTGCCAACGAGCGTTGCGAGCACCCAAAAGAGCACCGTGCTCGTGCGTGTTGCCGCCGCCACATCGCCGCCCAAAAGCTCCGCGCGTTCGATGTTGTTGCCCATCAGGAAGCCGACGATGGTGATTGCAAAATACACGCCCACCGCGATCGAGATCATCCGGATGGAGCCGACCTTCTTTGCAAGGTTCCCGAACAGGATGGAAAACGGCACCGCAACAACCTGCGTCACGAGCAGGGCCAGAATCATGCCGATGGTGCCGAGGCCAAGCGTTGTGCCGTAATTCGTTGCCATGCTGATGATGGTGCTCACGCCGTCAATATAAAAGAAATAGGCGACCATGAAGTACAGGATGCGCTTATCCCTCAAAATCGAGCGGAATGTTTTCGCCATATTGGAAAACGCAGCGCGCGCAAGCTGCGCCGGAGGCTCTTCCACGCTGTAAACCTGCTCCACATTTTTAAGGAAAGGAATGCTGAACACCGCCCACCAGACAACCACGATCAGGATCGAAATTTTATAAGAAAGCTCATTCTGCCCCATCAGCAAAAGAATGACGATGGAGATCACAAACGGGATGGTGCTGCCGCCGATATAGCCCATTGCATAGCCCCAGGCAGAAACCTTATCCATGCGCTCCGGCGCCGTCACATCCGTCAGGAACGAATCATAAAACAGGCATGAGCCGGAGAAGCCGATGCGGGAAATCACAAGGCCCACAAGCATCAGCTGCCAGGAATCAAACACGGCCATCGCTGCCGTAAACACAAGACCCAGCAGCAGGAAGCCCGCAAAAAGCTTTTTCTTCATGCCGCGGAAATCCCCGATCGCCCCGAGCAGCGGCGATAGGAGCGCAACGATGAGGTTCGCCGCCGAAACCGCAAAACCATAGATTTTATCGCCTGTGTCGGTTGCCGCCATGGCAAAATAGATCGGGAAAATTGCAGCCATGATGTTCGTTGCGTAAACCGAGTTTGCCCAATCGTAAAGAATCCAAGCGCGCTCTGTTTTTGAAAAGCGTCTTTCCCTTGCCCGCATTCGTGTTCTCCCCTTCCACGCTAAGCCTATACCGCCTTGCACTACTTACATTATAAATTACGCGATTTTATCTGTACAGGCATTTTCCGGCATCCAGGAAGGCTTTTCCAAAATTTAACACGCCATCTAATTGAGCATGCATGGAGCCGCGGAGAGGCCATCCCATGCAGTAGGTTCAGGGTGGTGCGTGTTGCCCACAATTCGCATGGTCGCGCTGCATCCCGCACTGCTCTCGCCCGGCTCTGCCCTCCCTTTCAAAAGGGAGCTTAACGGAAGCTGAAACCCAAAAGGTTCCTTTTTGAAAGGAGCTGTCCGCACAGCGGACTGAGGATTGTCCTTATTCCCGCAATGGTCGCGGTTTACGGCAATCCCCCCGGCAGCACCTTTGGTGCTGCCGCCCCCCTTTTATAAAGGGGGCTTAATGCTAACCGAAACCCGAAATGGAGCTGTTGCAGAATTTTTATTCTGCAACAGCTCCTGTCGCCGCGTGCCGTGCTTTATTCCGCTTCGGCAATCATGGCTGCAATGTTGGAAAAGTCAAAGCCGGTGCAATGCTCCGCTACGTCAAAGCACGTGTGAAGCCCGTTTGCACCGTTTGTGTGGATCAAAAGCGCATCCCGTGTCACAGGGTCGAAGCAAACGAAGGACTTGAAGCCGCCGTTGTCGCCCCAATGCCAAATCACCTCTTGATACAACCCCCAGCCAAGGCCCCATTCCACACCGTGGCCGGCCGGATTGCGCACCGCGCGCACCCGCGAAGCAAACCCGGTTTCCGAAAGGATCTGCGCCAGAAATTTTGGATAATCCGCAATCGTCACATACAGCGAAAACGCGGCGTTTGGCTCAAGCGCAACCGTGTGCTGCGCACGCCTGCGCTTGGGTTCCGGCGCTCCCGCTTCATCCCAGGTACGCGCAAGCGTCCGGTTGAGCGGCCCCGTCCACACCATCGCCGCATCCTCCATGCCAAGCGGGCCGAACAGCTCCGTTTGCAGCAGGTCGTCCAGCCTGCGCCCGGTAAGATGTTCCACAACGGTTTGCAGGCAGGTGTACCCTTTGCCGGAATAGCGGAACCCCTGTCCCGGCGCAAATGCAAGCGGCAGCGGCGCAGCGCCCCAGTTGGGCAGCCCCGTTCCATGGGAAAGCACATGTGCAGCCGTGGCTTGCGCAAAACGCGGATCCTCTGTGGGCAGGCTGCCCGCCAGGTATTCACACAGCGGCACATCCAGCCGGAGCGCGCCCGCTTCAACAAGCCGCAATACAAGATATGCAAACACGGGCTTCGTCAGCGAAGCCGCCTCAAAATGTGTTCCCATACTCACAGGCAAGTTGCACACCGAATCCGCAATGCCGAGCGTTTCGGCGCATACCTGCTCCCCTCCGGAAAAGAAAGCCATCGCCAGGCCTGGAACCTTGTTTTCTTCCATGGAAGCACGCGCCGCCTGCGCGGCCGTTATCAGGCGCGTTCTTTCAATCTGCATTCCGTCCCCTCCTTATCCCCGCGCCCGGCGCAATACGGCGCCTGCATGCGCGCCTGTATGGCGGCCGTTTTCGGCGGTAAGCACGCCGTTGACATACACCTTCAAAATCCCCTCGCAAGCCTGCTGCGGGTTGGTGAAATCCGGCGTATCCCTGAGCGCTTCAAAATCAAACAGCACAAGATCTGCCCACATGCCCTTTTTAATCGTTCCGCGCTCGGAAAGCCTGAGACGCGCCGCAGGAAGTCCCGTCATCTTATGCACGGCGGTTTCCAACGGGAAAAGCTTCCGTTCACGGCAATAATGCGCAAGCACACGCACAAACGTGCCATAATTACGCGGGTGCGGCTTTCCGGGTTCGTCAAGCGGCATCGCCCCGCCGTCCGAGCCGGTCATCACATAGGGTTTGCTCATGATGTGTTCGATGTCCTCCTCGCACATGCCGAAAGAGATTTCACCCACGCGGTCGTTTTCGGCAATTACAATGTCGATCAGCGCATCCGCAGGCTCCTCTCCCATTCGTTCCGCGATCTCCGGGATGGAGCGCCCTGCCATCCATTGATTCTCCTCCGTAGTGACATAGGAAACGAACAGATCCCCCCAGCGCCCGCGGTGGGAGGCCTCCATCTCATCGCGCACACGCGCGCGCATCTCCGGGTTTTTCAGGCGTTCCAGCAGCGCGGGAACGCCACCGTCAAACGCCCATTCCGGGATATTGACGGAAAGCGTCGTTGCGGAAGCGCGGTATGGATACTGATCGCAAAACACCTCAAGCCCTTCCCGGCGTGCGCGTTCAATCATGGCCGTCGTGGTGAAGCAGCTCACCTGCCAATCCGGCTTATAGGTAACCTTATGGTGTGAAATCTGAAGCGGCACGCCCGCCTCTCGCGCAATGCGGATGGCTTCCTCCGTGGCCTTTACGACGGTTCTCCCCTCGCCGCGCATATGTGTGGCATAATAGCCGCCATAGGGCGCCACCGCCTTTGCAGCTTCGATGAGTTCCTCCGTATCCGCATAGCTGCTCGGCGGATAGATGAGTCCCGAGCTTATGCCAAACGCACCGGCTTCCATTGCTTCCGCAATCAGCGCGCGCATCCGCTGAAGCTGCGCGGGCGTCGGCTTTTCCGAACCGTATCCCATCGCGCAGGCGCGCACCGCGCCGTGCCCCACAAGCATGCCCAGGTTCACCGAAGGCGCCGCCGCTTCAACGGCGGAAAAAAACGCATCCATCCCAGGCCAGCCGTCCTTCTTTCCCTCCGGCGCAGGGCCGGCGGATGCGCCGCAGTTTCCGGCAATCTCCGTCGTCACGCCTTGCAGGATGCGGCTTTCCGCAGCCGGGCAGGCAAGGATGCTGTCGTCGCTGTGGGAATGAATATCAATGAAGCCGGGCGCAAGGTAATGATCCGCTGCATCCACAGTTTCGCGCGCCTCGCCGGAAAGTTTTCCGATTGCGGCGATCTTGCCTCCTTCCACCGCGATGTCTGCGCGGTACCACGGCGCGCCTGTTCCATCCACAATTCTTGCGTTTCGGATCATCAGGTCATACATACGGCAAATGCTCCTTTTCTTGTTTATAAAGTTTTTATTTTGCTTTTCTGTCTTTCGCTCTACGGTGTGCCTTGTTGTTTATGCTATCACGGATTCTCCCCCGAATCAATATTCCTCCTTTCCTTGTCAGCATTTTATCTCGCATCTTCGCAAAACGCGTGATATAATATGCCGCAAGATGATTAAGACATTAGAAAACAAACGGTTTCATAAAGGCATCAGCCCCATTCGGATCCTTCCGCTGGGCTTTTTGTGCGTCGCCCTTCTTGGAGCGCTGCTGCTGATGCTGCCCATCGCTTCCCACGGGGATCCGCTCAGTTTTTTTGATGCGCTGTTTACCGCAACGTCCGCCTCCTGTGTGACCGGCCTCGTCGTGGTGGACACGGGAACGCATTTCACGCTGTTCGGGCAGATCGTCATCCTTGTGCTCATCCAGCTTGGCGGGCTTGGCTTTATGACGGCTGCAACACTGCTGTTTCGCGCAACGCGCAAGCGCATTTCCCTGCGCAGCCGCATGACGCTTGCCGAGTCCTTCGGAGAAGACAGGCTGCAGGGTGTGATCCGGCTCTGCATGAGTGCTGTGAAGTATACCTTTATCATTGAGGGCTGCGGCGCGGCGCTCCTTTGCCTGCGCTTTGTGCCCGATTTCGGTTCGCGCGGCATCTGGATGGGGATTTTCCACAGCGTGTCCGCCTTCTGCAACGCCGGATTTGATTTGATGGGCAATTTTGCCTCGCTCACCCGCTATGTAGGCGACCCGCTTGTCAACTTCACCATTATGGCGCTTATCATCACCGGCGGGCTTGGTTTTTCCGTAATCGTTGAGCTGCGCGAGCACAAGCGGTTTTCCAAGCTTTCCATGCATGCAAAGCTGGTCCTTACAGCCACCGGCGTGCTGTTAATGAGCGGCATGGTGCTGTTTTTGCTGTTTGAAGCGGGGAACCCCGCAACAATGGGCGGCCTTACGCCCCCCCAAAAGCTGCTTGCCGCGCTGTTCCAATCCGTGACCTGCCGCACGGCGGGCTTCAACACGATCCCGCAGGAAACCCTTACGGACGCAAGCAAGTTTCTTTCTTCCATTTTAATGATTATCGGCGGCGGCCCCGCCGGAACGGCAGGCGGCATCAAAGTCACCTCCGTTGCTGTGCTGCTCCTGACTGCGCACGCCTGTATCCGCAACCACCGGGATACCGAGGTGTTCGGCCGGAGGCTTTCCGCCATTTCCGTGCGCCGCGCGCTCTGCCTCGCCCTCATCGCCGTTTTGGTGCTTTTTGCAGCGCTTATCGGCATCACATTCGCAGAGCAGCATGCGCATGCAAACCTTAACTTTTTGGATTTCTTCTTTGAAGCTACCTCCGCGCTCGGCACGGTTGGCCTGACGGCAGGCCTTACTGCCGCTGCCTCCACATTTACGCGCGCAATCCTTTGCGCCCTGATGTACCTTGGGCGCGCAGGGATTATGACCATCGCGCTCGCAATCGGCGGGCGGACGGAGGAACCCGCCATCCGCTATCCGGAGGGCAACATTCTGATCGGCTGACACGAACGCCGGGAAAGGAACCGTTATTTATGTCCAAACATGCAAAATCATTTGCCGTAATCGGGATTGGCCGCTTTGGGGAAAGCGTAGCCCAAACGCTCTGCACGCTCGGCCACGAGGTCTTGGCTGTTGACCGCGATGAAGCACGCATTGCCGCCGTTGCAGATCACGTCACACATGCAGTGGTTGCAGATACTACGGATGAGCGCGCGCTCAAGCGCATCGGCGTGCGCAATTTTGACTGCGTCATCATCAGCGTTGGGGACGACATCCGAGCTTCCATCCTTACAACCGTGCTTGCAAAGGAGCAGGGCGCGCAGCTTGTAATTGCCAAAGCATCCGATAAGCTGCATGCGCGCCTGCTGGAAAAGACCGGTGCAGACAAGGTCGTGCTGCCGGAGCATGAAGCCGGTGTGCGCCTTGCGCGTTCCCTGGTTTCGGGCAGCATCATCGATTATCTTGACCTTTCCGATAAATACAGCATCAATGAAACGCTCATTCCTGCGGCTTGGGTTGGGAAAACGCTGATTGAGCTGAATGTGCGCAATCGGTTCGGTGTATCTGTGATCGCCATCCGCCGCGGCGAAGAAATTATTGTAACGCTGGACCCCAAGGCGCCGCTTCGTGCGGGCGATGTGCTCGTAATGATCGGCGCGAACGAATCGCTCACGCGCATCGGCCACGGCAACGTATAGCGAATTGCGCAAAACGCAGGGAGCGCCTTGCTCGTCAAGTGTTGTGCGTGCTTCCCGGATCCACTTGGTTTTTAACAAACTGAATAAAGGCCGCCTCACATGAGGCGGCCTTTGCCGTTGATACTCTGTTCGGTTATTTGCACTTACGAGCGCTTGCGTCCAAAGATACGCTGGAAGAAATCACGGATCGCATCAAAAACACTGCCGCTCCCCTCCGGTTCGGGAAGGCGTTTCACCTCACGCAGGCGTACCGTTACGCAGCGCTCCCCGCTTTCCCCGCAAAACGGCCGGAAGTTATCCGTAACGGGAACCGGCCGCGGCGTCTCAAGCGCAATGGTCACGCCCGCAAGTGTAAATGCATAGTCCATCAGGAAAACATATTAGATATATTTATTAATCCATTCGCATAGCAATAATCTTCAAGTATCACGTTGCATACGTCCCTACTCGAAAATACGTTATCCACAGGATTGCCAAAATTATCGTAGTCCGTGGCAGTACAGGTTAATGCATCAGCAGTTGTCAACGTCACATTACACTCTGCAATATGCTGCGACAGCTCAAAGCTCTCGTATCTCGTAATAAAGCTCGGGTTTCACATAGGCTTTCATCCTTCTTTCCTCCCCGTTTCATGGCAATGTAAAAATATTTGAAATCCGCTTCAAACTTCACGCGAACCCGCTCAGTCGCCTGCACCGATGCGCACAACCGTAGCCTCGCCCAAATAGCAATCCACAGCTGAAACAGTTGCGCTGCCGCCGGCAGGGATATCTCCCGCCGCGTACGCATACGCCGTTCCGCCAAAGTATACGTCCTCAAACACCGTGTGGCAATACACCGTAACTCCCGCAATCGCTTCGGCAGAATTGTTGGTGAGCGTAACCTCGGTCTCCTGCACTGCGGCGGAAAGCCTGTCCGCCATCAGCGGCGTGCTTTGTTCAAACTGCGTTGTGCCGGCAATCGCCGTGCAGAAATTTGAAAGCGCATAGGCGCTGTTGTCTTTTGCAAATGCCCAAACGGTCTGCCCGGCCGGAAGGTCCCGCACCTCGAAAGCGAGTTCCTTCCCATCCGCCAATGTAACGGTAAGCCGCGCCTCCGCAAGATGCTCCTCCGAGCGGTTCGTGATCACGAGAGAAGCAATGTCTTCGCCCATTTCGTCCCCGCAGTCCGGGTTGTATCCCGAATATTGGAACAGGGAATCCACCGTAAGTTTCCCTTCTTCCAGCGAATACGGAAAAGCAAGGCTCTGTATGGTCGGCTCCGGTGTATGCACTGTATCCCCCGCCGCTTGCGTCGCGTCGGGCTCCACTGTTTCGCCAGGCTTGTCCTGCTCTCCCACAGGCATACCCATGGGCCACAAAAGTCCCCAAATTAAAACGGCAAGCAGAACCAACAGCACCGCAATGACCGCAATCATCAGCACCGTTGTTCTGCCGTGCACCTGTTTTCCGTTCATTCTTTCTCCTCTCCGCAAAGCAGCATGCCAGCTTTTTCCATCTGCCCGATAAAAGCACGGACGTCAGCCGTTGCCCGGTCCACTTCGTATTCCGCTAAAAGCGCTTCAACCAGCTCTTCTTCCGTGCGTTCTTCCTGCAATGTATTCCAAAGCAGCAATCCGCTTTCGCTGAGGTTGAGCATCCCGTGGAGCTTTTGGGCGGTTTCCCCAACCGGAATCAAAATATGCTCGCCGGCAATTTCCCGCAGCACAAATTCTCTTGTTGCTTTCAAGTTGCCTCCATCTGTTGCAAATACCCAAAAACCCTGTGGCACAACCCGTGCAGTCCGCAGTTCCGGCTTCCGAACCCAATAAGGGTATACTCCCACTTCTTACCTATATATTTTGCTTATCATATCGTCAAATCAGCCAATTTGTCAATCAGAAAACCATCAAAACATCCTCTTTTTTACCTAATTCATTTATATTTGACGATTTGATATTACATTTTCTTCATTTTCTAACCGTCATATAAAGCAAGGCGCCCCTTTTCCCCCCTCCATGAAAACATTTGCCTGCATTGACAAGCTTCCCGGCGTCACGTATAATAAATGATGCTCAAATGCTTTCGGCTTTCGTTTCGGATTCAACTTGTCCGCATTCATGCCAGCAAAGTGGAGTTTTGCCTCCTAAACGGAAGCGGTGGTGGTAGGAGAATTGAACATGTCTCCGTAGCTCAGCAGGATAGAGCGGTCGCCTCCTAAGAGAACCGAGAGTGTTTCCCAAATCGCCTATGCAGGCGGTCAAAATTTCATATGCGCCCGTAGCTCAGCAGGATAGAGCGTCCGCCTCCTAAGTGTGAGGTGACCTAACACCTAATGAGCTGCAATCCTTGAAAAATCCATATCTGTCTCCGTAGCTCAGCAGGATAGAGCGTTCGCCTCCTAAGCGAAAGGCCGCGCGTTCGAGCCGCGCCGGGGACGCCAAAACCACCGAATTTCCTTGAATATTTGGTGGTTTTTTCTTTTTGACATTTCGCTCACCCATTTGTCATCTTGTTCTTGCCCACAGTTCTCTCGCCGAAAAAGCTGCTAATCGGGAAACGAACCGTTTTGAGCAATTTGCTAATAGATTTTGAAAACCTGCTAATAAGCATCATTTTGCTGTTGCGTTAGGCAAAGTGATGATTCTAGCCAGCGCATTGGCCAATTCGGGCGACTTCTGAAGCTGATCGATCAATCCGGCAAGATCCAATCCGGGCGTCGTTTCCTGCGGCGGCGCGACATTGCGCAAGTCGGGGTTGGCATAAAACATGGACTCAAACTTCTGTGCGTTTACCTTACGGTCTTCATCAAGTATTTCCGCATAGACCTCCGTAACCATGTCGGCCTGCGCATGCCCCGTATCGCCTTGGGTAGCCTTGATGTCGCCGTGGTTCAACTTGAGTTTGTATGTTGTGCTCGACTTTCGGAGTGAATGAAAGACTACATCCGGCAACCCTGCGCTTTTCTTGAGACGGACAAAGCTCTCCTCGATCAACTTTCCCTCGCATGGACGTCCATTGGGCAGTGTGATCACGAGATTGTAGTCAATGAACTCCTCTCCCAGCATTTCCTTCAGGTTATCCTGTGATTTTTTCCATTCACGGAGGATATAGGCCAACGTCTTGGGAATCCATATTTTTCTCACACTGCTTTCGGTCTTTGGGACCTTTAGAACCAGAACCGTACTCCTGCAGTTAGACATTATTGACGGGAACTTAAACAGAATGCCCTTATCCTCCAACTTCTCCATCGCTTGCTTATTTACCCGGGCAAGTTCGCAATCGACATAGAGATGCGCGTCATCATTTGCTATGTCGGCATCGCTGATATGCACTCTGTCCCATTGCAGCCCCAATATTTCACCCTCACGCATTGAACAAGCAAAAGCAAGATTCATTGCAAGGTATAGCTTTGCGTCAGTGCATTCGTCCATTGCTTTTACAATCGTCTGTATTGTCCACATTGCTCTTTTCTTCGCAACGTGCTTCGGAATGAGCGCCCCAGAAAACGGGTTGCGGCCAATCACTTCCCAGCGCACTGCCTGATCAAAGGCACAACGGATCAGTTTATGGATCTTTTCAATGTTCGCCGGAGTCAGTTTCTCGGTTCTGGGTTTTCGGCCATTGCACTCTACCGGCTTTGTTCTTTCGAGCTGCTTGTAAAACCGGTCTACGACGATCGTGGTTACAGCCTGCATCTGCATGTCGCCAATAGCGGGATTGATATAGTTTTCAATCAATCGCGTGTTAGTGGCATAAGCAGATACGCCCCATTTCCTTTCTCCATAAAGCGATACGAAATCGCTAAGGAAATCTTTTACAGTAGTCTTCTTGGGAATAATGAAGGTTCCCTTGTTCTGTGTATACTCCACTTCGGCCTTTCGACAACCAGCAGCAGCACGCTTTGCCGTTCGAGTCTTTTCCTTTACACGTTTCCCAGTTGCTGCTTCAATTTCAGACCTATCAAGCTGATCCTTCTTTACTGTTTCCCATTTCTGCTTCTTGTTGCCGTCTTCATCCTGATAATAATAAACAACTGAAACGGAGTTGTTTCGTTCAACAATCGATGCCATACATTAAGTCCTTTCTTGACTGCTAGTCAGATTTACTATCTAACCACTCGTCAAAGGACTGCCTTGACACTCTAATCGATGAACCAATGCGGACTGTTCGGAAATGCCCTTCCTTAATTAGCCTGTATGCCGTGGCATTACTGACGCCCAGAATTTTAGCGACCTCGTTGACACGATAGGTTCTCTTGGTCGAAGCATCTCCTTGGTGTTCGCTATCGGTAATGCTACCCATATATCCTCCCTTCTTTGCACGGCCGATAACGTCTATGATACCTATAAATATTATACATTGAGGCGTTTTCGGCTACAACAGTTTTGGTATTTGATTAAAAATAATCCCCAACGCTCCGCTGCTATTGGATTCACAGCGCTGCGGTACTCGCAGGCTCCTGTCATTCCTATGACAGGCCGTCCCATATACATGGCTGGACGGGTTTACGGTGCTCCTTCCATATGTCTTGGCGGGGCAGGTAGCAAGCCTGCCATTTCGCATTTAATGCCGCTCGGTATTGAAGGCCGACGCTAGGGTGCAATATGCTGTTTTCAAGGTGCTAAAGCACTGCATGGTTCGCTCGCAATGCTTTTGACAGGGTGTCCCTCTCACTTATTAGCAGGTTTTGAGGTCAATATTTAACCCCCCAAATCCAAAATTGTGCAAAAAAGACCGTCCCGGGCGTTCCCAATACGGGAATGCCATAGGACGGTCTATTGCTGTTACGTTATTTGCTTTACAAAAACTCGTCGAGGTTGTCCAGCATCCTGCTGACTGCCGAGTCAACAGCCTGCTGTGGTACTGCGGGTGTTTGCCGGGTCTGAACCTCAGCCGGCGGAGCTTGCTGTCCGGCATTGGACACATATTGCTGGATCATGCTCCGCACGATCTTCTCCAGCTCATCGCGCCGGAACAATTCCCGCCGAACTTCGATCCGTACGACCGCACCGGTCTCTATGTCGGGATGCCGCTCCAGATATTCGCAGACGGCCCTCACAATGAAATCGCTCTTTTTGTGCTTTAGGCTTTCCAGCGTTTCACCTGCCTGGATATACTCCGGTGAGTTTGCCGCAAACTGAAGCGAAAACCGGTAGCCGTCCGGGGTTTTCATATTACGCCGCCCGCCCTTCGGGCCAGCTTCTCAAGCTGCGCCTGTGCGAGCAGCTCATATCCGTGTGCGTTGGCTCTGGTGTCAGGCTCAAACTCCACAGAACTGACAAGGGATGACGCCTTGATAAAGGAGCGCAGCAGGATCGACCCGCCGCCCACGAATATGGCGGGGTTTGTCCGCAAGTCCACCTGAAGTTCACGGAGCTTGTTGAGCATATCAGCGGCATATTTATCGACCTCTTTGCGAACAGCGTTTTGTATCTCGCCGTCAAGCACGGTGTTTTGTCCCGCAAGGATTTCGCAGATATGCTCGTCGTCGATGGATATGTCATAAAGTGAGTTCACCTTGCCCGCGATATGGTTGGTCATGGTGATGACACCCATGTTCAAGCTGCGGCAGAACTCCATGTCCGGCTTGCCCTTGCGAAGAAGTAACACATCGCTTGTGTAACCGCCAATGTCGATTACGAATGTGCGGGAAGTAGCCGTCATTTCCTGCGCTCTCTGCACAACGGCGCCAAACGCCTGCGGGTATACAAATACATGGTCGAGCATCAGGCTGAAGGGCTTATCGTTGTAGGTGAAGCGCACCGTCTCCTGCCTGCGGAAATACTGCGCGAAACTGTCCTTGAGCATTCCATAATGCTCTGGAGGCAGTCCGACGGCGAGATCGATATCCAGTGTGGAAGTAATCTCTTTGCGAGCCTCCAATTCCTTCGATATGGCAAACAGCGTCAGCAGATAGAAACGGTCGTCCTTGGTCTTGTCCCGCATAACGGGCAGCCGCTTGCCAACGAGCGTCCAGTACCGGCTCTGATACTGGATGACGTCCGCTGCCATGGGCGGTTTGGTGGGAAACTCCTCAACGCCTGACACGAAGCAGGTATTTCTTGTTTTAATCTGGGCGTTGCCGTGGTCGATTCCTATAATCATTTTCAATTCCTCCTCAATGTTTTCATAGTATTACACCGACAGCAATGCGTTTTTACAACGGTTTCGCGCATTATCGGCATGGAAAACGTAACGGAGCGCCGCATATCGCCGCGCTCCCGTGTTCAGATGGACTGCTTTTGCTTCTGCGCCCAGACATAGTCGTCAAGCCCTTTGAAGCGCGGATCCCACAGGTATGTGCCGAACTGGAATCCCAGCTCTTGCAGCATAGTAGTGAGCCTCCGAAAATCCTTTTGCACATGGCAGTTGGTCATCATGTCCATGTCAAAGGCGGTCATGACCTTCCTTACACCTTGCTCCCGCATAAGCGCAAGTGTTTGCTCAAGGTGTGCCAGCGAGCTTACGCCGGATACCGCAACGAGCGTCATGCCAGTGAGATAATGCACGATATCAGCCTTGAGCGGGCCTTCTATCAGCAGTATGGTATCCTGCGCGTCGCCTGCGATGTGCGTCCACGCCTCCGCGCCGCAGCCGTCCTGCAGTTCGGCCGTGGACAGCCAACGGAATTTTCGGCGTGTCACGTTGTCCAGACGCACCTTTAAGCCCTGTATGCGGCCATAATAATCCCGTACCGGCAACAGCATGCCGCGTCTGGTTCCATAGTAGGCCCACGCGCCCTCTTTTCGGTAAAAGCCCGGTACGCCGGATAGATAATGTCCTTCAGAGAGCAGCTGCTTCGCAATCGCCGCATAACCTCCCGCAGGCGTCGTTCGGTAGAGGTTTTGTTGTATCACCTCGTCGGTCAGCCCGCGGGAAAGCAGGTTTTCCCTATGATCCGTGGCCAGCGACAATCTGCTCAGAAACGCGCGATAGGTCGCGTCGCGTTCCTCGATGCCCGTCAACGGATACTCAGTGACGGTCGGCTGCTGCTGCCGCTTTTCACGGTGGGTTTGCACAGTGTTTGCGTCGATCTGCAGCTTCTCAATAATGGCTTTATAAGCCTTGGAACGATCCGTTTTGGCGTAATACCCGTAGAGATCGAGCATTCCGCCCGAGAACCCGCATTTCGGACAACAAAAAGCGTTCTTAACCAGGTTAATATTCAAATGCTTTTTATTGTGCGTATCGCAGCAGGGGCAGTTGATGTTGTAGGAAGCGCGGCCCGACGGCGGATAAGGAAGATTCAGAAGAACAATGACGTCCATCATTGAGAACGGCAGTTCGCCATCCATTCTAACCCCTCCCGGCCGGATCATGCGGTTTTCAGCGCATGCTCGCAAATCAGTCTCGCGGCTGCCGGAATCTCCGGGTGCTCGTCGTTCTGGTATTTAGTCGCCATCCATTTCAAAAAACCGGGGTCGAGCATGACAAGCTCGCCCAATGTACGCCCATCATACTTCTTTAGCGGACACAGCGTTTGCTTTGCGGCCTCAAGCGGGTCAATGGGTTCCGGCAGCGCCGGCGCTTCTATTTCAAGGTTTGTTTCGCTGCGTATCGGTTGCCCTGTCCCTGCGCTTGTACCAGCCGCTGGCAACTCATTGGTTATCGGTAAGGCCGGTTCTCCGGCCACTTTGAACTGCAGGCCAAACCCGGCATGCCTCAGCGCGATACCGATGGCGGCAGTCTGCGCCCATTCGCGTGGGGAGGCGTTGGGCGCTTTTTCCGAATAGCTCCTTGAAGCCGAAGCTTCAGCAAGGTAGCTTCCGTCGGGGTCTGCGTAATGCTTGTAGATACGGGCATGAGCGACGATGCTGTCCTTGTTTGGCCCGATCTCGGCATTAACGGCGATGCGCCCCTCCGGGTATTTGAGCCGGAACCACGCTTCCTGTACGGCGACAGGAATGCCTGTGATGGGCTTTCCGTCAAAACCTTCATATTCCTCGACGAACGCAGAAGGGTCAAAACCCTCCACTGCGTTGATTTGGGAGATCTTATCGAGCATAGCATCGCGGCTTTTGGTGCTGGTTTCCATAATCTCACTCCTTATCCTTGTTATTGATGGGCAGCATGGTCTCACGGTAGGCAAGCCATACGGGCAGCACGGTATTGATGACCTTTGTAACATCGCCCCTGTACTGCTGTGGGTCTTCGGGCATATAGGCCGAGAAGCGCTTGCGGTAGTCCATTACAATAGAGGAAAACGCCTGCCTTGCTGTGTCGCGGGCTTGCTGTATTTCCGTGTCCTGTGAAGGCCGATAGCGGCGTTCCGTAAGAAGATGGCTCACCAGCGCGTCAACCGCAATATAGTGAGCAGACAGTACCGGAAGCTCAGCGCTTACAGGCGCAGTCTGCTCCAGATTACGGAAGCATTCCAGCACCTGTATTCTATACAGCAGCTCCATGCAGGCAAAATACTGTTCTATCCCTATGGGTTTGTCATCCGCTGCTGGCGTAGCAAACACCTTTTGCAGATCACGGTATTGTTCAAGCGTTGTCAGTATAGCTTCACTCCTTTCAAACATTTATGGCCTTTGCCTCGGCTTCGTTGATGCGCTCCGCCAGCATGGTGCCGCGCTTTTCGGCGTCCACTCGGCCTATTGCTATGACCAGCGCTTTGCGCTCGCCCACGATGACGACATGACGCTTGGCTCTTGTGATCGCCGTGTACAGCAGCGGCCGGCGCAGCATGATGTAGTGCGCAGTTTGCAGGCTTAGTATCACGGTGTCGTACTCCGAACCTTGAGACTTATGAACCGTGGTTGCATATGCCAAGTCCAACATGTCAAGCTCGTTTGGAGCGTACTCCATCGTTCGCCCATCCCCAAAGTCCACATACAAAGTGCTTTCTTCCTGTGTGTGGAGTATGCCGGTCACGATCCCAATATCGCCGTTGCTTATGTTGGCGACGTTCTGCGTCTGCATAACCTTGTCACCCTGACGGAATATGCGTTTTCCATAGGTGAGTTCGGATTTTGACACAGACGGTGGGTTCAGCTTGTCCCGCAGCCTTGAATTGAGAGCGTTTACGCCCGTCGCGGTTTTCGTGCGATACGGTGATAAGAGTATCACGTTATCCAGACCCAAATCCTTGACCCTTTGCAAATAAACATCTTCAAGAATATCTGCCGAACGGTCAAAGTCGCCGGATTCTATCAGCTCGAAATCCGGACCGTATTCCAGCGCCAGCGTACCGTGCCGTATCAGCGAGGCATTGACCGCAATACGGCTGCCCGTCGATTGACGGTAGACCTTGTCGAGCTTTACCGAAGGTATTGCGCCGGATTCGATCAACTCATACAGCACGCTGCCCGGCCTCACGGAGGGAAGCTGGTCGGCATCGCCTATCAGGATGAGCTGGCAGCGGGGCGGCAAAGCGTTCAACAGATGCTTGGCTAGATGGATATCCAGCATAGACACCTCGTCGGCTATCACCAGATCGGCGTCCAACATGTTCGGTTCTCCAAACTCGCCGTCAGCATCTGCAAGCAGACCCAGCGCCTTGTGAATTGTAGAGGCCGATTGTCCTGTTACCTGCTCCATGCGCCGTGCCGCTCTTCCGGTTGGTGCACAGCAAACGACGGATCCGGAAGGCTTGAGCTTCTTGTAAATCTCCAATATGAACCGCTGTATCATGGTCTTGCCCGTACCCGGACCGCCGGTGATGATACTTATTGGCGAGCGCAGGCAAGTCTTTACTGCCTGCTTTTGCTCGGCTGATAATGTTACACCCAGCTTGCGCTCAAAGCGGTTGATCTCCGCATCCAAATCAATGCGAATACTGAGGTCGCCCTGACGGATGCGTTCCCGCACCCGCATGGCTACCTGTTCCTCCGCTTTAGCCGTCAAATAGCGGTAGGCTTGATCCTGATACAGTGTGATCTCCTTGCGGTCGAGGAGCTCACGGCAGCGAAGCCTCACCATTGGCTCCGTAACCGCCGGTGTTTCAAGCAACTCGATACACTTGGCCAGCAACATCGCTTTAGGGATGCAAAGGTTGCCGGCGTTCTTAAACAGACTTCCTCCGTTTTCTGCCTCCTTGAGTACATGCAGCAGTGCCGCATCGATGCGCTCCTCCCCACAAGGGTCGAAGCCAACGCTTTTTGCGATCTCATCGGCGGTTTTGAAGCCGATACCGCGTACCTCACAGAGTCGATAAGGGTGCTGACGAATGATGTCAGCCGCATCCCGCCCGTAGATCTTGAAGAACCGCACGGTACGTTTGGGCGCTATACCAAAGGGCAACAGCAGCGTGATGATGTCCCGCGCACCTCGGGTCTCCATATAGGAGTCAGAGATGCGTTCCAGCTTTTTGGGGCTGATGCCGCGCACTTCAAGCAGCCGTTTTGGTTCTCTGTCGAGGATATCCAGCGCTTTATCACCGAAATGCTCGTAGATGCGGCGGGCAGTCTTTTCACCGATGCCCTTGATATAGCCGGAGCTGAGATAGGCGATGATGCCGGCCTCAGTGGGCTGTATCACCTCCTCAAATTGTGTCACGGCGTATTGGTCGCTGTGCTTACCGCGCTCCCAGCGCCCCTGCATCTCATAGCGGATGCCCTTGGCCGTCGGCAGAAAGTAGCCTACGGCCTTGACCTGCCGAAGCGCCTGGCCGGAGCTGTCCAGTATCTTCTCATGGGGCGTATAGACTGCCACCATGAACCCCGTAGGGTTTGGATCTGAAAGTGATTGCGGATAAATAACCCGCTCATAGCTACATAGCATGATGACCTCCTCAGCCTAAGATTTCTTCCGCAGCGAGCGAGAGATAGCAAGGCTCGCTATCCAGCGAGTTTTCCATATGGTTTCCTCCAATCAAAAGGAGAGAGCGTGAGCCCTCTCCCATTTTTTTGTGCCGTCACTTTGCGACGGCTGCGATCTTGATGCGGCGCTGAGCCGGCGGGTTGAGCACCTCGTCATATATGACGGGGTACAGCTTTTTCAGCTTCTCACCGTTCACGCGCCGTTGGTTTGAGGATACATAGTCGATCTGGAACTGCTCCAAGGGCGTCTCCAGAACGCCGTGTTCATGCTCACGCATGGTATCCGCGATTTGCACTGATAGTGCCATAACCTCCTTTTCGTTTTGCCTGATCTGACGATCCAGTTCACGGTTCTCCTGTTGGAGCGCTGCGATACGCCTTATCTGGCGCTCGTGCTTCTTGCCGAACTCGATGGTGGGAGCGGCGAGCGTGCCCGCGCCGTAGATCCGCGCAAGGGATTTCATCGCAAGCTTCGGGGCGACTTCTGCCATGGAAGGCGGTTTGTTGTCGTGGATGCTCTGTAGGAACGCCGCGACCGTTTCAAATATCATCTCCTCAATGGCAAAATCCCGAAATATACGGCGAATCTGAAAATCCTTCTCGCCATTGCCCCACATGCAGGCTATGTCCCAGAAGGGCAAATCCCGCACACCCATGTAGAACCGACACTGGTATTCATAGTGCATGGGCACCTTATCATCCTTCCACTCATCAGCGTTGTAATAGGTGGTTGACTTGCATTCCAGACCGCCGACTTCCTTGGTGTCCTTATCCTCCATGCCATAGTCGATGTTGGCCAACGCCCAAGGATAGAGCGCGTGCTGATACAGATAGGTATCCGTGATCACACGATGGCCGGTGCGAAAAGCGTACATCTGTGCTACAACAGGCTCCAGCAGATGCCCCATTTCCTTCTGCCACATGTTTTCGCTCTCATCCGGCATGAGCTTACCGGACTTTTCAAGCCACAGGTCGAGCGGCGTTTTCCACGGGCTGATGCCAAAGATGGCCGCCACGTCGCTGCCGCCGATGGCAATGGGGATCGAGCCGTCAGGCCCGTGCGCCCTCGCCGCAAGCCAAGTCCTTCTGTCCATGCCCGCGGTATCGCACAATATCTTCGGTGCTGCCATCAGTAACTCACCGCCCCGGGCAGGTCATAGTCGCCCCAACGCAGCGTCAGCGCGCGGGCGATGGATTCCTCCACGGAGATGAGCTTGCTCTCAGGCACATGACCCGTTTTGAGGATGAACAAGATCTCCTGCATGGCCATGTACACGTCATGAGCGGATGCGGGTGTTTCACCCACCGCCATGCGGAACATTTCAATGGCCTCCATGGCTGCCGCCTTGGGCATGGCCAGCTTCTTACAGGCCAGCGTCATGGCGTTGACCGGATAGCACAGCGTCAGATCGAGCAAGCTTTCCAGCTTTTTGATGGTGTCGGCGAACTGGGCAAAGAGCATATCCAGCGAGGAATCGAAATCCCGCACCTTGGTCTGCCGCCTGTGATGCACCGATACCACATTGCCGATGCGTATAGGGTACTGTCCGCCCGTAAGCAAAGCGGATACAGACGCTGCCGCAACGCCGACATCCGAGGTTGAGAAGCGCACGCCCGGCGTGAACTTGGACGCCAGGTGCTTCTGCCCGTGCGAGATGAGCGCTTTGTCGTAGGTTTCAAGCAGCTCGTCACGTTGAGCGGGAAACGACCAGGAGGCCGTCGCCAGAGAATGATCCGCATACCCCTGCGCGAATATGTTGCCGGGGAAACGCTCGTTCAGCTTTTCGGAAAGCGAAGTCATGAGTTCGTCGATGGGCAAGATGGAATAATCCCGTTCATCCCCGGAATGGAATGCCGCCACCTTTTCGCTTCTCACCAACAGCAGCGCTTCCGATTTGTGCAGTGAAAGGCATTCGTTGAGGATTCCGGCGAGCTTGGGCTTTTGCAGCTTCGGAAGCGCAGAGCCTCCGATCTTCGCCCTGTCGAGTAGGGATTTGTAGGCGGTGTTTCGGATGGGCAGATACCCGTCCTCTGTCAGCAGCGCAAGGCCAAGGTTCCTTGCCGTGTCGCTGACGGCCACCTGCGATACGTCCGGGGCGAAGGCTTTGTCGTCAGTGTACAACGGCGAGGCCTCGTCCAATGGCTCGATGTGCAAGCCGGATACCGTCCTGCGCGCCCACCTGCTTTCGCGGGTCTGCCGGGCATGATAGGTCTGCATTGCGGCGTAGTCGTCGAAGGTCGTGTTGAAATCGTCCAAACAAGGTTGCATTGTGGTTCTCCTTTCGTATTTCGGCGGTGAACCCGCCATGATATGCAAAAGGCAGGCCCCCGTTGGAGTCCTGCTTATGCTCAAGGATAGGATGAGCTGGAACAAAAAAAGCGCCCAGAGGCAATATGCCCATGGACGCTGATGATACTTGGAAACTGTGCCTTTCCAGCGGAATGGCTTGGATACTTTACACAAGCATTATACCATCGCCGTTTTCATCCGTCAATGCAAGCCTTGCTCGGCTTCTACTCAATAATCTCCCGCACCCGGCCAATCTGGCCGTCCGTCAGCATGACCTTGATACCATGCGGGTGAAAGCTGCTCTTTGTGAGCAACCGCTCTACAACGCCCTCAGTCAGCTTACCCGTGCGTTGGTCTGCCTTCAGCACGATTTTGACCCGCGCGCCGACCTTCACATCGGCTCTGTTATGTCCGTTCATCCGTTTCTCCTATTCGATCACCTGTATTGGCTGACATTGCCGAGTACGTCCGCAACGGCAGCTTCGACCTGATCGGCAATCTGCTTCGCTTTCGTCTTTGCAATGCCAATGTGCTCCGCTATGGCGAGAATATCCTTTCTGGACGGATCGCGGCCATTGCCGTTTACGCTGGTGGCATGCTCGCCGCCCAGCGAATTGCTGTAAGTTAGGTCGTATGCCGGAGAAAGCTTCCACGCCTGCCGGTCCTCGTCATATAAGAAGGTGAAGTTTTTGGAGTGGTCGTCCCGATTATGCGCATACACGTTGAAGCACATGAGCCGATACATCTTTTCCACTTCGGAGTAATCCTTTGTCATCTCCAGCGTCAGCGTCATGAGCGTTCTATAATCGAGGTTCGGTATGCGATGCGAGGTTTCCAGCAGCGCGGATACGGACAGCATGTGGACGCGCCTTATTGTGCTATCCGGCCGCTTTATACGGTCGAAGCGCTTTGTGCCAAAGTATCCCTCACATCTTGCGGATGGAAACAACCTGGTTTCAGCCACTTCCAGACCGCATTTTCTTGCGCACTCACAATAGCGGTATTCTATGAGCCCCGCATCACGCCTGTCAATAGACGCGGGGAATTTGACGATCCAATCCTCGCCGTCTATCTTGGTCAGTATTTTGGGCCGCGCGCCGCCGGATGAACCGCCGAGCCGGAACAGCATATCCAAGTCGTTTGAGTATTCGGACTCCAATACCTTTCGGCATTCCTCCGCCATGCGGTCATAATCTATTTGCGCTTGCTCCGTTTTCCACTGATGCACAGGCCGGTATGTCAGCGCACCCATACCGGAATCGCCCACGATGGCCAGCCGGTTCAGCATATCCACCTCATGCGGGTCAACATGCTCACGGTTGAGCATCCTGTCTACGAGAAGCCGGCCCCAGCCATCGGGAAGGCTGTCGGCAAAGGTGCCGAACAGCCCGTCGAAAGGGTCGGGTTTCGGGATGAACACCTTCTTTTGCAGGGGCAGGCTGAAAGGGCTGATGGAAAAGCCTTCACGCAGCCAGCCTTCATTGTATTCAAATGCCACAAGACGCCCCTTGTACAGCGCCAATGTTCCGACCTTTCGCTCGCCAATGAACGCTTCCAATACCTTATACCTTTCCATCTATGATCTCCTGTATCGAGCGTATTTCCGTTTCCGCGAACAGCTGCTCGAAGCCGTCCGCACAATCCAACACAACAGCGATTTTCAGCAGCGAGGTCAGAGAGATCTCACCGATGCTTTCAAACCGCTTGATAGACCCGTAGCTGACGCCGGATTTGTCTGAAAGATCCTGCATGGATAGCTTCTGCCCCTTCCTGCGTTTTCGCACATTCGCTGCAATCAGTAGTCTCAGTTCCGTCGGCGTTTTCATGGTGTCATCTCCTTACAGCTAATATTTTAACCCATATCAGCGACATAATCAAGTATTAGTTAATATGTTATCCGCTGCTTGTTTGAACTATACGGAGACTCCACAAAAAAGTGACCTGCGATCAGGCCGCTTCTTAACTATATTGTTCTTGCGTTGTTCACTCTGATTGTCCGATATGACCTCGGACGCAGAGCATATCCGCCGAATCATCCGGCATAGGAGCATTACATCCGCCAACGCTCTCCCAATCAACACGAATGCTCTCGTCCACATATTCCTTTTGATCGGGCAGAGGCATCTCGGAATCCAACGCAAGGGCTGCCGCTTGTTCAAGAGAACCGGCGTCTATGCTCAGAACACCCCATGATTCCCAGACAACCGGAATCCGATAGGTTTGGTAAGGCCTGACCATATCCGGCGCCATGATGACGCAATCGAGGATTATGGCCTCCAATGTCTTGGGCTCGTCATAGAGGTCCGAAAAGACCGCCTCCAGTTCTGCGATCTCAGCCGGGTCATCCGGCGGGTCAAAGTTGCAATATAAGTCCGGTGTCTCATTCTCCGTTTCCTTGTCAGCGCCATCTCGAACTTCGTATATATATCCTGTCAGCCCCTCATACTCACTTTGGTCGGTGCCGACGACCGATGCGCCGATCGTATAGGTGACACCTGCGTGTTCAAAAGTAGCGCCATGTCGGTTGATTATCATTTTTCACCCTCCGTATTCTAAGTAGCGCGTGAGCGGGATTTGCGTCCCGCTCCCTTGTTTTGTCATCACTCATCTGCCTCATCGCGTAAGTACGCAAACGTCTGCTCCAGACGTTCGCCGTCATAATCGTCGATGCTGCATTCGCCAGCGTCGCCGAATATGTCTCCGGCAAAATAGTTACCCGGCTCTTCAAAGTGGAGTTTGAAGGAGAGCTGGGGAAATAGCTCTGATGCCTTTGCAAGCCAGCACTTAGGCGGCGACCATGCTGTATCAAACTCTGTCTCAATGGATGCGCACCCTTCCATCCAGCCGAGGTCGCCAACGGTGATTTTGTCGTGGTATATATCCCATTTCGTACCCCAGTTGGCAATATTCCAATGATAGCCGTCCATGCCTGGAACGGTTCTGCCAGTCAATGCGTACAGCAAAGCGTTCTCAGGCTGTTTGTTATGCGCAGAATAACCCGTCGCCAAGACTTCCGGAGGCGTTGGAATGAGCGCATTGAAACAAAAATACGGCGTGTCCTCCGGCAGATCCATCTGTCTAATTAGCTTCTCCCATTCCTGTGGTGGGTAGTGTGCAGGGAATCCCATGCTGGATTCCACGAACCGTTTAAGCTCTGCGGCATTCCCGGATACCGTCAGTTTATTCATGCACCAATTTGGCATACTTTTAATCCCTCCTCAATTATGATAGTCAAACATGACCACTGCCCAGTCTTCTGGATGCTCCTTCAGCGCGGCGAGAGTGTTTTTGTAAATGCGTGCCGTATACTCGTGTGCATCGTAGAACAGCGAATCGTCAATGTACCGTCCGTACAGCAGGTCTGACAACCTGTGCAGATGGAATGCTGTCAGCAGATCAAAACCGTTCTTCGGTTTATCCTCGTAATTCCGGTCCCAGATGCCGCTTGCGATATGCTCTATATCAACGCCCACTGAGCTTTTCAATAATGCAATCAAGTGGTCGATCTCACTTTTTTGAGTTTGATAGCATTCAGCTACCGCTTCATACAGTGAGTTTGGATCATCGCTGCCTAGCAGGACATTTTCCGGATACGCATCCGACCAGCGACCAGCAGTATCGGTTTCTCGCCAGTCAAACACTTCTTTGTAAAAGCCTTCTGTTTCACTTTCCGCGTGAGAGCGGATGGCGGATACAAGACTATCCCGTATCATGCTGTCAGCTTCTTTCGATACATCCGGTATGTAAACAAGAATCTTATGCAAATAGTGCATATTGCTCCTCCCAAAATATGGAGCAGGGTTTGCGTCCCTGCTCCAGTTCAGTCATGTGCGGATAAACCGCTTTACAACATTCGTCAGCGTGATCGGCAGCGTGTGCAAATCGGAGATGTCCATGTAGGCGTCTCCATAGATCCGCTCGATGCTGTCTTTATCATCGCCTATCGCCGCCGCAACGAAGCAGATGCCCTTGCGGCGGTACTCCGTCTTGATACCGCGCAGATCTTCCTCGGCGGCGGTGCCGTAATAACCGGAATCAGCCGGCTGTCCGTCGGATACGAGGATCAGCAGCCGGATGTCCTCTGGACGTTTGGCGAGCTGTTCGGCAACAAACCGAAGCGCGGCGCCGTCCCTGTTGTTGCCACGGGCGGAAATGTCCATCAAACGGTAACGGTCGAGCTTGTCGATGGAATCGAATTCGGCGTAGGAATACAGCTCGACTCCGCTGTATGCGGAATGTCCGTAGACCATCACAGGGATACCGAGCGACTGGCAGAAATCATACAGGATGATCGCAGACGCCCGTGCATAGGTAGCACGGCTTCCGCAGCCCATAGAGCCTGATTCGTCCAAGAGCAGCGCTAAAGCAAGCTCCGGCGTTTCGTTGGGAAGGCTCATCTTGGAGAACACTCTGCCGTCATTGCGCGGCAAAGAGTGTATATCCAAACGCCGTCCCATATAAAGACCTGTCTGCTTGCCGCCCCTTCGCTGGTCCTGAAGCTGCCTCGTTATGCTGCGCTGCAGCTGCTTGGATATGGCGAGCAGCGGCGGTGAAGCCTCGTCGTACCTGTCGCGCAGCTCATCGTCTATCGTACTCATCCGGTGAACGGTCATCTTGACGCCTTCATGGATGTTGCCGTAGGAAATGTTCTGCGCAAGCTCGTTAAGCTGCGATGTACGCTTGGTTTCCAGCCGTTCCTCCGCCATGCGGTTGAGCAGAGCTTCAATATCCTTGGCGGAAGCGTCGTAGCCCGCGCCCCGGTAGTCGTTGTCGCGTTCCAACTCGCCGCGGTTGGGCGTTGAAACGCTGTCCGTCTGCGTGAGCGGAATGCGCCTGCCCTCCTTATCCGTGACTTCATGCGGCTTATCGGGCGCTTCGCCCGCGTTTCCGATATAAGCGCCGTTCATATCGCTGTCGGCCGTACCAGAAGAAGCGCCGCCGACCTCGGATGGTTCTTCATCATCGGCTTCGGGTTCTTCGGCCTCTTTCTTATCGCCCGCATCATCCTCTGTATCGTCTTCTTTGGCCGGTGGTTTGGCAAGCGAAGCTGTCATACCGCGTCTCGCGCCGCGCGCCCCTCCGCTTCCCGAAGCGGGAGTGCCATTTTCGGCCACCGCGCCCGTCAGGCCGCTGCCTTCCGCCGTGGAGCCGTTCAGCGCATCGAACAGCGCGTCCAGCGTAGCGGCAAGATCGCCGCCTGTGGCTTTACTGTTCTCCTCGCAATACTCCAGATATGGCTTGATGTAGCGCCAGTTGCGCACGATGATCAGATTGACCATCTGCCAGCGTACCCTTGGGTCAGCGCAGGTCAGTCCCTCATCCAGATCGTCGAGCGAGCTGAACACAGCCTGTATGCGCTCATCTGTCAGTTCTGTCTCACCGTACTTAATCTCGCCGTACAGGCAGTAACTCAGCATCATCTGAAGGATGGAGCGCCATTTAAAGCGTTCGTCTGCTTCTTGCTCGACAAGCTGTGCGATGGTTTGTGTCTCCTCCCATACGCTTTCCCGTAAGCTCTTCAGGTTTGCGCCCAGCACGCCCGGAAAGTGGTTCATCATCTTTTCTTCAATGAAGCCGTCCTCCAGGACGTTGTGCAGATGATGCGAGAGCCGTGTAAATGCCGTTTGGTAGACGGAGCCTTGATTTCGGTATTCCTCGATCTCATCCACATTGAGCCTGTGCGAAAGCTCAGCACAGACGGGACGCTCCGGATACCAGCCTCCGTCTATCGTTTTTGTCGCATGGGTCTGCCCTGCAAGAAAATCAGTATACAGGACATGACCCAGTTCGTGCGCGAACAGCCCACAGACCATTTCGTATCGCTCCTGTCGGTTCTTTTTGGCTTTCACCAATGGAGTTGCCGCATTGATCCAGATGAGCGAATTGTCCGTATGTGCGCCCTCCGGGTTCTTCGGTTCCCAAACGATGCGGACATTCACCCTGCGGTTATAGCCGTACCGTTTGCTTTGGGCCGCCGCTATGTCGGCAAAGTGTCCCGCAAGGATGCGGGACACAAAAAACTGCTTGTCGGTGATGCTGTTGCGCTCCTGATTGAGCAGCTGCCGGACTTTTTTATGATTTACTCGTGCCATGAGTGTTCTAAAGCCTCCTTTCTATACCGCTTTGCGGCGCTTTGGTGCGAACTGTGCCTCCAGCACCGAGGATATGAGCGCATAGCGGTCGTCCTCGTTGGCGGTAGCCTTGGATATGACGGTGTATAACGCCGAAATATACGGGTCGCCGGTGATCTCCGTGGAAAGTATCCAGTCGATCAGGCTGCGCATACCGCAGGAGCCGTCAACAATGCCGTTCTTGCGCATGAAATCGCTCATGTCGTTTACGACTCTGACCATCTGACCCACCAGCACATCGTCCTCACAGCCCGTCACGCTCATGGCGCGCTGAGCCATGACCTCCGGGCTTGGCAGTTCGATGTCCTGCGCTAGGCTCATTCGGTCGGTGACGCTTTGGTTGAGCCCGCGGCAGCCTTCGTAGGCGATGTTGGTGGTTACGACGACGACAGCGTCCGGATGCCTGCGGATGACCTCGCCGGTGGGGAGCGTAATACTGCCCGTCTGCTCAAGCAGACTGTTCAAGCCAACTAAAACGCCCGGCTGCATGATGACCGTAGGCTCCTGCACTTCACACACATACCCGTATTTCAAGGCACGGATGAAGTCGGTTTCCACATAAGTGTAGGATGGGCCTTTATCCTTAGGCTTTACATTGCTCAAAAGCCGCACCTTGTCGGTCACGGTATCCAATACCACGCCCATGCAGTCTTGTGATGTGGCGTCCGGCTTTTTTGCGCCTGTCAGCTTCTCATATACGCCTTCGGGGTCGTAGTCCATGTCGTCGAGGCCGGGCAGCTTCATTAGCGCTGCTACGTTGGCATAGGTAATCCCACCCATGCTCAACAACTGCTCACGCTCCTTGTCCAGCTCAGCATCGCCCGTTGTCGCTCTTGCGATATCGGGAAACACCTGCCCGACAAAGTCAAATATCTCGGTATTAGCGGAACAAGTATACTTGACATACGGCAGGCCCAATCCCGCTGCAATCGCCTGTGCGCCCATGGTCTTGCCGGTACCAGCAGGCCCGCGCAGCAGAAAGTTGCGCATGGGCATAGCTTTTTCGCTGGTCTTGACCGCATGCTGGCAGATGCTTACAACCTCCTTAGGGATGATGTACCATGCGGGGAGCTTTGGCACCAGGAGCTTTTCTCTGGCGTTAAGGCTGCGGCCGGGGTTGATGGGATACTGCCCGACAAAATCGCTGTGCTCGATCAGGACGGCGGGCTTGTACACAGGCGCCGGCCCTGTCTGGGCAATGATGGAAAACTCGCCGCACACAACTGTCTGCGGGATATACTTGCCAGCGTCAAGCTGTGTTTTGGGGATACGGGTCAGATTGCCCGTTTTGTCGATGTTCAGCTTGATGTGCGCGGAGCAGGCATCGTCCTTGATACGGCGATAAGCGTTGTCGCAGAGTACGGCCATAATGTTTCCCGCCTTCACCACATCGTGCAAGCCCAAGGATAGCTCTGTACGGTACTCTTCAAGGTTTTCCGCAAACTCCTCATCCTCCGCAAACGTAGGCATCAGGGAAAAGAGCAGCGCGCTGCCGTCGCGGCCGCTTGCGGTCAAGGTATAGATCTGGCTGACCTCGGTGTTTTTGTCGTACTCGATGGCCATGATACTGCCCGTGGCTGGGTCGTACACGACCAGGTTGTAGGCGTCCGGCGACGCGGAGGACTTATACTCGGCAACACTGCGTCCGTCCGATATTCCCAGTGCACCTTCACCGCTGCCATCCCGGCAACGGCAAAAGGCGTTCACGGCCTTTATCATGGACGGGGAGAGCGTGGCTTCCGTGCCGTCGCCATAGGTTGAGTTGACCTTCACCTTTTTGCTTTTCAACGTATCAAAGGGGGGCGGCAGCGGACGGTTGAACGCGAACAGCGTTTGTGTGTTGACGCTCATATTCGATTTCCTTTCTATTCTTGATATCAAGCAATCAATGCTCATGTCCCATACGCGCTGACGGATGTATTTCCGCCATCACGCATGTTCCCTAAGCATCGCTTACTTGAGGTGTTGCGATGGCGACGCCATCATCCATAGGTTCTGTGTCTGTGAAGTCGTGTTTTTCAAGCTCGGCGCAAACGGCCGGCCAGCTTTCCTTTACCGGCAGGACCGACGCCGGTATCACAAACCGGTCGTCCCCACGGGCGATCGCTTCGTTGCACTGGTCGCTGAGATAACTGATATGATCTTCCACCCATTCAAAGGCAACAAGCTCATAATTGACGGGCATGGGCGATTCCACATCCTCTTGTGTGTCCGTTTCGCCCTGCGATTTCGCTTCCGGCGATTCGTTTGCATCGTCCTTCGCTTCCTTGGACGGAGCCGCTGTATAGCTGAGATTCACGAATTGAAGATCCGCCACAGTGACCTGCGCCCGGCGAAACCCGCCCGCGTGGTTGAGGATAATACAGAGTTCTCCACCCGCATGAAGCGTTTTCTCGGGGTGAGGCGTTTCCCATACCCAGCGCGCGCCGGGATGCTCGCACAGTACGGCTTCAGTTATGCGCCGCTCAAGGATGGTAAACGCCATCCTGATCAGGTCGCGTTCATTGTCCGGCACAGACGGGGCGGCGGGCGGCGGAAGCATAACCGCTTCAGGTTTTCGCAGCGACGCGAACAGCAACACGACGGCCGCGATGACAGCGCCTGCGAGCGCCAGCAGCAGGATCGGCCACAGCCGGGTGATGAAGCAGAGCAATATGACGACGCCGAGCAGGGTCAGCGCCTCATACGCTATATGTCGCTTTTTGCTCTTGTCCATACTTTGGATATTTTCCTTTCTCGTAAATTGAGGACGGGATGTAGATGTGGATCTCGTTGCTGAAGCTAATGCGGCTTCCGTCCGCCCGTTTACGGCTGACGACCGCGCAGGCCTGCCTGGATGGCAGAAACAGCCGGCCTTCCCGATACCCGGACTCGGTGGCGGCGCCAAAAAGCGCCTGACCGAATACGACCGTGCCGACGTCGTTGTCGGTATCCGATTTCACAAGCACAAGCGACTCGCAAAAGCCGCTTGGCGTCGTGTGGATCCTTACCGTATACTGTCGGCCGGTCTTTACCGCGAGAGCAAGCTGATTGAGCTGTTCTCCTGAAAGCGTGCCTCGGCTGCGCTGCCGGAGCAGTGTGATGAGTTTGACGGTCTTTTCCTCCTCGGTCTTGAACATGAACGATGTGTTTTTCAAGAAATGCCCTCCTTTCCCCAAAAATAAAGCGCACGCAATCGGTGGAACCATTGCATGCGCCATTTTGGCAAGTATGTGTTTTAAGGTCGGTCAGGTCTCGTCAGGGTAATACGAGTTGCCGCCGCCAAACGGCTCATACCCCGTAAAACCGGGAAGCTGTTCCGGCGGCAATGCGGACTGCTCCTGTTTATCTTGAACGGAAACTGCCTTTTGTGCCGTCTGCGCGTCCTGCTTGGGAAGCGCGCTTGCGGCGTACTCGATGTTGACGGCTCTGATGGTCGGCCATGTGGTGATCTCGCCGGTCTCCCGGTTGACCCACGGCTTCATATCGAAGTTGCCCATCACGTTGATGTGGGAGCCCTCCTTGAGGTTCATCCTCCGCACGCGCTCGGCAAGGTCGTCGAAGGCGTTGACGTTGAAGTTCACCCAGCGGGTTTCCTTATCGGCGCGCTTGTCATACACTTTGCAGCCGATCTTGAAGCTGAGCATGCGCCCATCCTCGGAAGAGTGGAATGCCGGAGCGCCGCCATACCCCTTGGATATGACCGCGTCCGTTACCAGTTGCAGCATCATTGTGGTCGTCTCCTTTCATTTTTAGGTAATAAAAAAGCGCCAAACGGCGGATAGGCCGATTGACGCTAAAGTAACTTGGAAACTGTGCGAATCCATACGGATTGCTTGGAAACTTACAGCGTAAGTATATCACGGGGATTTGGGTTCGTCAATGACGGAAGACGTCCGCTGCTCGATAAGGATGTAGTCGTAGATAAGCAGCGCCCCGTCCCGTTCGTATACCTTAGCGCTCTCTTGGATATAGAGGCGCAGCTTTGCGCCGGCTCTATATCCTCTCCTGTGCTGTTTGAGCTGTATGCGCAGGATCTTCCCGTCGGCTTCCAGCGTCACCGTCTTTACGCGCTTGAACAAAATGGACTTCGTGACCTCTGCGCAAATCCCTTCCACTATCACATATCGCTTTCGGTCGGCTATATGAAACAGCCAGACTGCGCTTGTGAAGCTGAACAGCATAAAGCCAACGCCTGGCAGCACAAGCAAAGCGTCGTATCCCATCAGCAGGAATACCACGCTGAACAGGAGAAAGGCGCAGCCCATCAGGCCGCGCCGCAGGATCTGCCGCTGAAGAGCGGCGGGGATCGCTTTGAAACCGTCTCGTATGCGCATGGAATACCTCAAATCAGAATGATACGCCTCTTCTTCAGAAGGCTGAGCAGAATGCTTACCGCGCCGGGCAGCGCCGGAGAAAGCTCCATCGCCGCTTCCAGCGCGCCGTCGAAGATATTTTCCTTCGTATAGATCAGCTCTACCACGCGCTGCCGATTCTCCGCGCCCAGGTATTGCGCTTTCGGCTCAATGCCCGCTTCGGCCAGCTTAACAAGCTCCGCCGCGGTCAGGCGCAGACCCGCCTCCCTGATCCAACGCAATAGCCGCCTTTCATCGGGTTCAAGCCCCCAGTATGGCAGCTTGCGCTGGCGCGGCGCGATCACGCAGTTGACGAGTATGCGAAACACCTCGCTCGTGAACTCCTTGCCCGGCTGCGATTCGACGAGTCCAACCTTCTCAAGCGCGGCCAAACGCGCTTTTCCGAGATACTGAACGCCGGTATGCCCGGCCAGCCAATCCCGCGCCTGTTCGTTTTGCAGCTCATGTATGCGGCCGCAGCGGTTGATCGTGATCGCGCCCCGGCATTGATTTATCAAAAGACCTTTGGATAGATACAGCATATTGAAGCACCGCCTTATCTTGTTCTTGAACTATTACACAAGCAACGTTTCGGTTTTACAACAGTTCCATCAGTTTATCTGCACGGCCACCACCAGTAGCCGGCCGTTTTTGCCAAACCCGCCGGACCTGTCGCAGGTCACGAGCGTCAACAGTCTGCCATCGGCAGGGGCGTAAACGTCGGTTTCAAACAACGCCCGCGCCTTGAGCGACTGCACAAAGCTGAGGAAGGCGTCATCGGATATGAAATCCTGCTGGAGAAAGTTGAACTGCTCCAGCGTGCCAACGTCCAAGTGGCAGACGGCAAGCACCTGCCATGTTCCGGTTCGATAGGGCGTATCGAATTGGAGGGTTTGATGCTTCTCCCAATAGTTCTGCTTCTTGTATTTCGTGAGCTGCGAGAACATAAGGCTTGACGAACCACCCATGTTATGCCCGAATACGATGATATTCCGATCCAGCGGGTTTAGGTTGTTCTGATAGTCCATGAAGATCGTACCGCAGCTCGCTTCCTTCCGTTTGAAGCTCCTGTTCAGGTAATACTCGTTGTCCTCCGCCTGCACAACAGGGTAATTGACCTTGGTGCCGGGGATATACAGCCAACCCGCCGTATCGTTGTTTTGAGCAGTCAGGGCGTCAAAATCAACAGATACCCTCTGCTTTGTCTCATTGCTGCCCGCATCGGGAGCGGGTGCGCTCGTAGAGGGCGCAGACGTGGTGGACGTAGATGTCGAGGGCGTGGTTGATATGTCCGGCTCGGCTACTTCCTCCGGCGTGGCGCTCTGCTCCGGCGTTGGGCTCGGCGGCGCAAGCTCTATGATGACAATATCATCGTCCGGCCGCAGCACATCCTCCGCGATGTCCACATAATCCGCTTCATATCCCGCATACTCATTGGCTTCGATGACCCATGCGACGCCAAGCGCAATGGCAGCCGCAAGCAAAAGGCCCATCGCGCACAGCAAAATGATTCTCTTTTTATCCATACCGCACCTCACAGCAGCTTCATAAGCACGATCGCCAGCACCACGATGACGATGGCCGAAGCACCCACAACGATGATCTGCTTGATAAGCCCTTTATCCAGCTTTTCTTTGAATGCGCCGTCGTCCAGTGTGGGCGTATCGTCGTAGTACCCATCGTAGCCCTCATCCTGCGGATCGGGCGGCGGAGCGTCTGGTCGGCGCTTTATGGGCTTGGGCTTATGCTTCTTTTTCTTGGTTTGCGGCGCTCTTTGCTTAGGTTCTTCCTTGGGAACACCGCTTACGGGTATCGTTGCGCCGCATTCCATGCAAAAAGCGGCATCATCCAATATGGACGCGCCGCAATAGGGGCAATACCTCATTTCAATACTCCTCCTTTTCCGGTCGTAATGACCGGCCGCTCAACAGAAGTTTCGACGCTAGGAGTATAACACAGGCGGATTTGCGTGTCATCGGCGAGAACCCGCCATCCGCCTGCCAGTAATATGACAAGCCCTTGCGGCTGCCTTTTGATTGAGATATACTAAGCCCGTAAAGTATCCAAGCCCTTCCGCTGGAAAGGCACAGTTTCCAAGTATTCAAAGCGTCCTTAGGCTTTATGCCTCGGGGCGCTTTTTTCATATAGATTCGGCCGTGTATTCGGCCCATAACCCATATCTTCGGAACGCGCACGCGCTCCGTTTTTATATGCCAAATTCAGCACAAAAGAAAGGAAATCGAACCATGAACGCACAGGAAAAGCGGCTCACGGAAGAACAAAGCGCATTTGCGGAAAAGCATCATCATGTGGTTATGGACTTCCTGCGGCGCAAACGGCTCCCGGAAAGTGAGTTTTACGATGTGGTGATCTTTCGGTATCTGAGGGCGGTGCAGCTCTACTGCATCAATCCCCAACTGCGCAGGTACAAATTCGAGGCTATCGCCTTCAAGGCGATGGACTGGCAAATGAAAAGCTACTGGCGCAAGGCCTATAAAATGCCTCATAAGACGCGGAGTCTTGATGAACAGCTTGCCGGCAGCGGGTTGACGCTTCACGAGGTAATACCCGCCGATGGCTTTGACGCAGGCGATGAGGCTTGCGACAGGCTGACAGCGGAGGCGTTGCTCGCGGCGTTGTCCGACGAACAGCATACGCTTCTTGGCCTGCGTCTCGACGGATATTCCATTAAGGAAATAGCAGGCCGCATGGGCATATCGTGCGACCAGGTCGAGGATACGTTTTCATGTATCCGAAGCATTGCGACAGCGATGGCATAACGACCCCGCATTACATAAGCGACAGGAGGTGAAACCGTCTTACAGAAGGACAAATCGTTCTATCATCCCTATCTGATCAAAAAAGGAGTGACCTGAATGGAACAAGCAGAAAAAGCAGGCGTCCCGCGCATGAAAGAGCTTGTCGGCATTCTCAAGCGCGCCGACACCGCCTACTACAAACATGACGACCCAATCATGACCGATCGGGAATACGATGCGCTCTTTGACGAGCTGAAGATGCTGGAGGATAACTCCGGCATTGTGCTTTCCGGCTCCCCGACGCAAAAGGTCTCCGGCGAAATACTGGAAGGGCTTACGGAGGTCGAGCACACCCGCCCCATGCTGTCGGCGGCAAAGACAAAGTCCGTCGATGAGATCGTCCGATTTATCGGCAGCCACGCGGCGCTGGTTTCGTGGAAGCTCGACGGGCTCACGCTCGTGTTGCGCTACGAGGACGGCAAGCTGAAGCAAGCCATAACCCGGGGCGCTGAGGGTCGTATCGGCGAGGATGTGACGCACACGGTCAGAGTCATGCTCAATGTACCCTTGACCATCCCGTACACGCAGCCTCTTGAGGTTCGCGGCGAAGGCGTGGTCGGCTGGGCGAACTTCGAGCAGCTCAACGGCGAGTTGGATGAGCCCTATACCCATCCACGTAGCTTGGCTGCCGGGAGCATCCGCAAGCTCGATGCGACCAAGGTAAAGAACCGTATGCTGGAGTTCGTGGCTTTTGACCTGATCTCCGGCGACAGCTTCACCATGAAGCATGAGCAGTTGGCGTTCCTGTCAAAACTGGGCTTCGATGTGGTGTACCATCTCCCCTTGGGCGATCTGCCCACCGAACCCCAGAACCGTGCGGTCATAGACTGGTTTAAGCCTGAGAAATGTCCGTATCCCGTGGACGGCCTCATTGTGGAATACGATGATATTGCCTACGGCGAGAGCCTGGGCGCGACGGGCCATCACGAAAACCGCATCATGGCGCTCAAGTGGGCGGATGAGCTGTACGAAACCGAGTTTCTTGGCTTCGAGCTTGCTACGACCCGCACCGGCATGGTATCCATCACCGGCAAGTTCAAGGATGTGGTTATCGACGGCGCCACAGTTAATCGTGCCTATCTCCACAATCTCGACATTGTCGAGAACTTTCAACTGGGGACCGGCGACAGGGTTCAGATCTATAAAGCAAACCAAATCATCCCGCAGCTTGCCGAAAACCTCACGCGAAGCGGAACGGCGGCGCTCCCCAGCGCCTGCCCTTGCTGCGGTGAACCCATCATCGTAAAGGAGACCACCGGCGGCACACGCTTTCTACATTGCGTGAACCCGGACTGTCCCGCGAAGCTGGTGGACAAGTTCGTGCATTTCTGCGAACGCACGCGCATGAACATCGAGGGCTTGTCGGCAAAAACGCTGGAAAAATTCATCGATAGGGGCTGGATCAAAAGCTTCGGCGACCTATATGAGCTGGAACGATACCACGACGAAATCGTTAAAACGGAAGGGTTCGGTGAAAAGTCCTTTGCACGGCTTCAGGCCAGCATTGACAAGAGCCGGAGCTGCACACTGAACCAGTTCATTGCGGGGTGTGGCATCCATACCGTAGGCCGAACCGCCGGACGTGTCATAAGCCGTCACTTCGGCGGGGATTGGGAAGCGTTCGAGCAAGCCATCAAGGACGGGTTCGACTTCACATAGCTTCCGGACTTCGGCCCCACCATGCATGAAAACATCTATTCCTGGTATTCCGACGCGAGAGCTGAAAAGCTATGGCGTCCGGCGATACAACATCTTAATTTCAGAAAGGAAATGACTACTATGGCAAACACGAGCAACCCCTTCTACGGTAAAACAATCGTAGCGACCGGAAAGCTTGAAAACTACACCCGAGACGGCATTCAGACCCGGCTACTACAGCTTGGCGCAAAACCCGCAAGCGCCGTAAGCAAGGCTACTGATTTTTTGATTGTCGGCGAGAACGCCGGTTCTAAGCTGGCCAAAGCGCAGCAGCTCGGCGTGGCTACGCTTACCGAGCAGCAGTTTGAATCCATGCTGGCGTGACCAGCGCTAATAAAAAAGGGAGGAAACATTATGTCAGAAAGCAACGCAATCGCAACCATCAACAGTATGGAGGGTTTTCAGCGTCTTGCACAATTCAGCACTTCTGCCGCCGCCAAGGAGCTTGCCGGGTTCAATATGCGCTTTGACCGTGTCAAAGTGCCTTCCGGCGGAGGTTTGACATTCATGCTTCAGGAGCCGGATGCCAATGGTAACACCGATTTCCGTGAGATCAACGCCGTTATCCTGACGCATCACCCCATGCAAAGCTACTTTCAAGGCAAGTATACCGGCGGCAATGCCCGTCCGGAATGCAGCAGCATGGACGGCAGTTTCGGTGTTGGCTCACCCGGAGGAAACTGCGCGAGATGCTATCTCAATCAGTTCGGCACTGCGGAGAACAACAGCAAGGCCTGCAAGCGCAAGCACAGGATCTACATCCTGAAGGAAGGCGAAATCTTCCCGATCATACTCGACCTGCCTACGCTCTCTGTGGAAGGCTTCGGCAAATACCTGCGCAGGCTGCTGACAGTGGGTAAAGACCCCAGCGCTATCGTGACCAGATTCGCGCTCAGAAAAGCAGCGAACAAGGGCGGAATGGACTATTCACAGGTGACCTTTACAGAAGGGCGTGACCTTTTGCCCGAGGAGCTTACCGCCGTGCGCAGGCTCGCCGCTCAGGTACAGGCGTACAGTTCTTCCATTGATTACGATGCCGACGAGCCGGACACTGTGAGCGGGGATGTCATACCCGATTACGATCCGGAAACCGGTGAACTTCTGACGCCTGCCGTGCAGGGCTTCTGATTTTACCATCAACCCATTTGCAGCCGGGCGTCTTTGGGCCCCCGGCTCTTCTTTTAGGAGCTTGTTTATGTTAAAGGATAAAGATTTATTTCTCAAAGCGGAGACGCAAACTGCGCTTTGGCTTCCATGGGACACGGTTGGCCAGCTTATCGGCGATAACCTGGAAAAGCTTTTGCAAATGACATTTCACGTTCGAGCGGAATACCGCGATGCGGACTACTGGTATTGCGAGTTTGGGATGAATTACATTGATATTTTTACGCAGGAACGGCTGTTTATGGCTATTGACGCTATAGAGGATGAACGGCAGGAGATGATGGGCTGCGGCGGTGCGCGAGACGGCAGCGGTTTACCTGTCAATTCACTTGGTATGGAAGTTTCAAAGAAGATACTCTTGCTGGCACTTGGCGTTGATAATGTGTGTATTATTTCTCTGTCTACAGAGAGCGGCACGGTTTATATATACACCGTTTCGGATATAACGATTTATGAGAATACGGCGGATTTGAGCCTGCCCGTCATGGACGAGAAAACGTTTGTGCTGGTGACCTGCTATCCGTTTAGATATAGCGGTCATGCGCCGGGGAAATGCGTAGTAACGGCGCGGCGCATTGGCAGAAAGCAAGTAATCGCCGCTTTGCACCTTTGCGACTTCGCCTGCGAATGATTATAGTGTTATATATAAGGTATTTTGAAAGGAAGATTTCAATGTTGTCTTTTGAAAACGTACTTGATTGTTTTGCACTGGCTATTCAGACAGGAATCTGCGAAGTATTGCTAACTCGCCACGGATATGTGGTAATGGAGTGGGACGAGGAAGAACGTGAATGGTTCAACGTAACGCATTGCGATACTCCAGCGGCATTGTGTGAAGCAATTCTTTCGGCGTATGAAGGATATCTGCAACTCGCGCTCATCACGGATTGCCACAACCCCACCGAAGAAGAAATACGCACGATACAAAAAAGGAGCGCTGATTTGCGGCTCCTTTGCAATGCACATGGCAAAATGACGGTTATCTGACGCCGGCCTGCTCCTTTTCGCGCAGCGCTTCCAATACGCTCAAGATGAAACGCAAGGATGCTTCATCGGATATATCCAGCAAACGGTCTATCTTTTCGCGAGTATCCGTATGTGCGCTTTCATTCTTGCTGAAAACGACGCTATCCAAGGATATGTTCAAGATTTTGGCAATCTCGAACAGTATTTCAATCGATGGCTTACGATGGCCGCTTTCGATATGCTTCACGTGCGTTGGAGATACCTCCAGCTTTTCCGCCAGCTCTTCTTGCGTAATTTTTTTGTTTTTGCGCCCTTTACGGATATCTTCCCGCAGCAGCGCCAGTTCCTTTTCACACTTCACATTCCTGCTCCTATATTTATTAGCTTAGCGTACCCATATCTGATTGAAAATAAGCTCAGAGTATTTTAAAATATCTCTTATAGCTAACCATTCATGGTGCATTAAGCTATTCATAGGAGAATATGCTACATAATGAAAAGGAGATTTATTCCATGAGAACACCAACTGATTTCAGTAAATCTACAGACGTGCCCCAGAACAATAAAGCCTTACTAATACCAGTACATGAGGCTGAGAAAGACTATCCGCGTTCGCCCATCTCAGTCCGAGAGATTCTAGACGGCGCACATCAAAAATACGCTTTTACCGAAGCGCAACTCAAGGAACTTGAGGAGATTATAAAGGAGCAGGAAAAATTTTGAATCTGCCCGTCATATTTGCTCATACATAATTGTCTATCTTTATAGTGGGAGGATGAGTATATATGACCTGTATGGCAGCACCAGAACAGACATGCATTGTAAAAGTTATACTTGAACATGAGGAAGCCTTCAATTTACGGCAGCATAGGCGCAATGAAACTATGCTAAAGAAGCGCATACTTGATTTCATCCATCAGCTACGTCAAAGAGGGTTCAGGCATTTCATCATATTTATAAACACTACCGTAGACTTCTGGCTTGCGGAACTTTTATACTTCATGAATAGGGGCGATAGAAAAGCTGCTTTCTCCTATTCGCTCTATCTTACGCCGGCAGATGCGGAGAACATAAGCGAATGGGCCGTGGAAGAATACTATTTTGATGAGATTATTCGTAATGCCGCAAAGATTCATTGGTGTCGCGGCCATTGGTATATGCCGGATTCTCCGCTGATGTTGTTGGACCTGACATGCCATTCGACCTCAAACAGGTATTGCCGCTGAGCATAACATATTCTTTTGTAGGTTACATGGCGGCATGATATTATAATCATAAAATGTAGGGCGGAGATAGATACTTGGGGATTCGTTATGGATGTGCATGAACTGATCAGATTTTTTTTGAAAGAAGAAAATCGGAAGGAACTTTCGCTGTATGCCTATATGTTGATGGGAAACAAAAACGACGCTTTAGATTTACTAAGTGATCTGTTGATCGAAATCTATGAAAATCCAAAGATGCAGGATGCGATGGATCCTATCCCTTACTTCAAAACCGTGTTGCACAATAGGGCCTGCAACATTAAGAAAAGGAACAGCCGGATGATTCCGCATGACCCGGACATGCTGTCGGGAACAGAGCCAAAGCTATATGACGATACGGAGCGGGAGCACGAGGATATGCGCACGCGGCAGGAGTGGCTAAACAGACTTCTGATATCATATTCACCTGAAATCGCCGATGCGTTTCTCAGATGCTATATGGATGGCTACTCGGTAAAGGAGCTTGCTGCGGAACTCAACATGAGCGAAAATGCGTTGTCTCAACAATTTTGTCGTATGCGAAAGAAAATGAAGCACGACTACGCTGGGGTGTTAGAAATGATGTTGTTTGTGTTAATGAGACTTTAATTGCGAAAAAGAGGTGCGGTTAAAAATGATTAGGAAAAAAGCAAATGTGCTTTCCGTTGGAGAAGAGTTTACACTCTCCCGTGCTGAAGCGGAACGAAGGTTAAAAATAGAAGGGTATCCAAGTTTGGAGCAAATCATCCAGCGTACTAAAGCAAAGGCGGATTGGCCTGACGAGCGCTGGGATGAAATACGGCGTATTGCAGCCGCAGCCGAAAAGCCGGATGCGTTGGTTGTCAATCGCAAAACAGTCTTTGCGCATATACGGCATTGTAATAGATGGGTTGCAGCGGCGAGTTCGTTGATATTTGTACTTGCTGTACTGCTTATCTTCATACCCGAAAGCAGAGCTTTTGCTATTCAAATGTATCATTCTATAATACAGCTATTCGACAGTAGGGTAGAGATTCAGCGGCCAACACAAGCTCATGTATGGGGTGAATACGATAGCCAGATTGCGGATGACTTTGCCTCCGAGTTGGAGGAAGAGCGCCCCCAGAAGCAGAAAATGCGAACGTTTACCAGCTTGCAGGAGTTTGAAAAAGCAACCGGACATATACCGTATCGTCTAAATGCCTCCGACGTTGCTTATGAGACATCGAAATACCAGAAAACTCGGCAAAACGAGGAGTGGCTGTATACATATTATACCTACGGAGATGCTATGATTGTTACGACGCAGATGTGGAATATCGTTTCAGATATTAGTGCTTTAACTAATGACTCCTATCAACTGTATACAACTGGTACAGGCAGTGAGGTTTATTATAGCACAGATAAAATAGATGGCAGTACTTGTGCGTTGACACAACTAAATGATTCAGTTCTTATGGTTAATGCCGACAGCATCGTACCTTTAGAACATATTTTACAGATATTTGAATGATATGGTCTATACAAACAAACCGACCTTTTTTCTTCAAAGGTCGGTTATGCCTTATTGCTCATTGCAACCAGTAGTTATGAATGAGTAGGAAAGGCTTAAAAGAGCGGAGTTGAGCGATGCGAATAACGGCATACTGAAAGGATCTCAAAACTAAAATACAGATAAATAACTTGCGACACATCGGTGGCAGTACAAGAAAGATAATAATGCGACTTACGGAATACCTAATGCACCTCAAAATAAACTGATATTCTATTTCAAGGTTGGTTTATCTCATCAATTTAACTTATTTGATTATATATGTCTTTACACTGCCATCGTGATTAGTTTCTCCCCTGTAATAAGCGTACAGTTTATAAGTTCCTTTTGACAGGGTAACAACTGCTTCTGCTTCAAAAAAATTTCCGTGACCGCCGTCAGAATCAGAAGTGATGTAAATTTCAGTCCCATTAACGACTTTATACAATGTAAACCCCACAGATATCTGTTCTGGCAGCCCTACGCTGGCAATCGCGTATGGGTTATATTGATTCGTTGTGCCAGCAACCTTAGGCATACCGCTGGAAAAGGCAACCGTCCCGCGTGTCACGTTGTTCCCTGCTGCCAGCGCCTGTGCGAAACAAGCAAAGCAGACTACCGCAATAAGGCAGAGCGAAATAATTGTTTTCTTTTTCATTTGTTTTTGTCCTTTCTCATTTTGAAATAATTGGGTCTTTTCTTACCCCATACCTATAAGACAATTAACCACTCCAAAATCTGACGCAAAAAAGAAAAATTTTTATTTTTTTATTTTCGCCAAAATCGTCATAATCCGTTGCCACAAACTGTCTTATATGTAGAGAATAAAATAATTTGGTCGTATTATCCGAGAAGGAGGGATGCTTATGATTGTCCATATATGAAAATACCCCTGCATATTGCGAGCGGGCGGCTCACATCGCCGAAAAGGCGATGCCAATTTGCAAGGATATGGCTAAATTGTATCTTATGTTCCACGAAAAAACAACTACGGTATTTGAAAGGAGAAAAAATATGAAGAAGATTCTTTCCTTCGTCCTCGTTTTTGCCATGATAATGGCAGTCACGTCTACGGCATTTGCGGCTACCGGAAATTTTACAGACAAGGAGATCTTCGGCGGAAGCTCTCAGGATGTCTTTACCGGTGCCCGCAGCAGAACAAATAATGTCATTGTAAAAGTGACTAAGACAGTTGGTTTAAAATCCGGTTTTAGGTTCAGGGGTTATGATCATAGCACTAGTAGCACCTGTACCGGCTTGTCAGACGCCTATCCTGTTTCTGGTGACTGGGTTGCAAGTTACACATCACTTCCTAACAATGTTAGGGTTAAAATGAGCATTGCTTCTACCGATCCTGATGTGAGCATGAAATGGAGTGGGAGCATCACCGTCTAAATCTTGTACTATGAGTGTAGTCTTTAGCTTATTTCACTTGCAGCTGCATCTCTAATAGAGATGCAGCTCTACCCTTTGCATGGTAATAAAAATCAACCCTGCTAATGGCGTTTGAAAGGAATGATACTATGCTGCATAAGGTGGCAAAAAACATGATTTTAGTATTTCTAATACTTATCAACGGAATGATTATGTTGTCATGCAGCCAAGATAAGGTAAAATTTGAAAATGTAGAAGTTGAAATAAAAGGCAATCATTGTATTGGGACTTTTGATACACCCTATCTTTTTAAGGTTACATTTGATGCTGATATTGATCTGCCTGTTTTGCCGGAGTATCGTTCTATTCCGGTTAGGAAAGTATCACTTACAATAGGAGAAATAAAACGTCTGATTAGTATATGTAGTGACAGCAATTCCGTGGATTTGTTTGGGCAATGGGACTTATCTAAGCAAGAACTCATGGCTATGCTTAAACAGGCGGAACCTTACATGGGCACGGAGAAGGTTTCTCCAGATTATATTGCGTGGCTGAAAAACTCCATTGATTCTGCTTCCGAAATTCCTATTCGCCGTCAAATAAACTTGAACGATATTCCAAGTGGAATACCCGTTATCGTGTATGGCAAAGATAATAGTAATAACCCTCCTTCATTACTATATTTTGTGATAGATGGAGATTTCCTTTTCTGGTATCAAAGAAAAGAATTTATAGAAATTATACCTGAGAGCATGACAGCGAAACATCAATATGATCCAAATTATGAGACTGAAGAACAGTTTATAAGAAAAAAACCGGATGCCCCTTCGATTTCACAAGATAATGCATACGCCATTGCTATTAAATATCTTGATGCCATAGGAGCGGATCTAAATTTATATTCTGTGGAGAAGTGCAGTTTCCTTAGTAATTCAGCTGTCGACAAGGAAACTGGGTGGATGTTTGTATTTGCACGCAAGATATTTTCCATTCAAACAAGATATGAGGATGGCTGGACATATATCAACCCCAAATATAAACCGGTGTATGTTGCACCTTGGGCAACTGAAATTGTAAAAATTGCCGTAGATAGTAAAGGGCTTTGTAGCTTGATGTGGCAGGGAGCATCCAAGATTGAGACAGATACCGCGCAAACAGTATCATTGTTACCTGTTGAGGAAGTACCATCCATCGTTGCAGATACTCTTTATAGAATATATGGGGAGCATCTAAATGAAAATGGCATAGGCTTTGCCTTTGAGGTAACTGACATGAAGCTGGGTATGAGCTTGGTTTCGTCAGACGGCAAGGAGAGTGGAGCAAGATTAATACCTTCGTGGTATATATATTATCATAAACGCTGGTGTGATGCTGAGGAATATATGGTGCCCAATAAGCTCATACTAAGCGCAATAGATGGGAGTTATATAGAACCACGAATTACCACAAATGATATACGATAAGGCAGTGGGTATTTACAAAAAAATTACAATGATGAATTCCACAAGATAGACGGCGTAAACAGTCTCTATGTTATAATAAAGCCACTCATATACTGTGCGGAGGTGTACGAATGGCAAAAAATCGAATTCTGGTCGTGGAGGATGACCCAGACATATCCGAAATCATCACCCTTAACCTCCAGTACTCCGAATACGAGTATATGGCTCTGGATGACGGGTTGAAAACCATAGAGTACCTGCAAAAGGATCACGCTTTTGATTTGACAATTTTGGATATAATGCTACCCGGAGCCGACGGCTTCACACTCATGGAATATATGTGCAGGTATAACATCCCGATGCTTTGCCTGACCGCTAAGGCCGACGTGTCCTCAAAGATCAGAGGACTGAGGAATGGAGCGGAGGATTACATGGTAAAGCCTTTCGAGGTGCTGGAGCTGCTGGTTAGAATAGAAAAGATACTGGAACGTACTGGGAGGCTGAACAAAATCATAAGGTATCGGGATATAGAGATAAACACCAGCACCCGCACAGTCAGGCTGCGTGGCGACGCCGTTGTATTGCAGCCCATTGAATATGATCTTCTTATAACTCTCATACGCCATAAGAACTGTACCCTGTCACGGGAAAGCTTGCTTTCTGACGTATGGGGTTTTGAATATATGGGTACTACCCGCACGGTGGATACTCACATTTCCGCCCTTCGCCGCAAGTTGGGGTTGGGCGATGCCATAGCCTCTATCCCAAAGGTAGGCTATCGTTTGGAGGGGGATTGATAGATGAAGTTGCGCACAAAACTGACGCTGATAACAACACTGATCGTTATAGTTTCCATCAATATTAGTACTATCCTTATCGCTAACTTTGCAAAGCAAAACATAACGCAAACTGTTGTTGAGACGGGGATAAGTAATTTTGAAACGTTCTACAACAGCTTCCTGATAAAAGAACGCCAAAATGAGTTGGATAAGCACTCCGCATCTACACAAAGCTACCTACGATACATGTTTTATGAAATCCCCGGTCACGGCGAATATATTTTGCAACAGAATGACAATGTAATCAGCAACAACACAGGAATAGACGGCCCAAAGGTATTAAATGCCGTCAACAGCACAAAAGTTGATGTTCCCGGGCTTGAAACGCCATTGCACCATGCGTCATATCAGATAAATAAAGAGCATTACTTCACAGCTTCCACAGATATACTTATTGGCGGCGAAAACTATACCCTCTGCCTCGTTCACAATGTGACGGACACCATGGACAGCATAAGCCGGCTTACCGCAGAATGCGCAATCGCCGGCGCAGCCATCATCATTTTAGCGGCAACGCTTGTATTATTGCTCACCAAGCGATCCTTGAAGCCGATAGAAGCCCTTGAGCTAGGTGCGATGCAAATTGCCGAAGGCAGCTACGAAAAACGCATTGCCGTTGAGGGACATGACGAGATAGCGGCCCTTGCGGAACGCTTTAACCGCATGGCAGAGGCCATTTCGGGAAAGATAGGCGAGCTCAACGAGAGGGCGGAGCGGCAAAGGATGTTTATAAGCGGCCTCTCCCACGAAATGAAAACTCCCGTAACATCCATCATGGCAAGAGCGGAAACTCTACTTCTGCGCGATATCTCCGATATTGACAGAAAACACTCATTAGAGCGGATCTACGATCAATGCGCATGGCTCGAACGGTTTTCAGGCAAACTGATGTCATTTACCATGCTTGAAAGCAGCGTTGAAAAAAAGCCGGAAAGCGTGGTGGAACTGTTTTACTTGGTGAGAGAAACAGTATCCGCATCTCTTAAAGAAAAGGGCATATCTCTCATCAGCGATTGCAGGATAAATACGCTGCCCATGGATATGGATTTAATGCGCTCAGCTCTTGTCAACCTAATCGAAAACTCCAGACGGGCTAGCAACGCCGTTTCCGTCATAGAACTGTTGGCCTATGATAACCTGATTGAGGTTAAGGATCACGGCAGCGGTATACCGCAAGCTGATGTTGCGCGCGTGACGGAACCATTTTACATGGTTGACAAATCCCGCAGCAAAAAAAATGGAGGCATAGGGCTTGGCCTGGCGTTAGTTAAACGTATAGTGGAAACCCACGGTATAACGATGGAAATCAGCAGCAAGATAAATACGGGAACATCTGTTAAACTGATATGGGACAATATTGACAACTAAATTACATTTTCCTGACAACTTTGCCCCTTGTATATGCAACAATAGTTATAGCATAAGGAAAGGATAAAGCTAAAATGAAGAAAACAGCAGCTGTAATAGCGGCAGTAGCTACTATTGTATTACTCTTTGGCGGGTGCCAGCCAACGCCAACAGAGGAATATACCATGAAAAAAGATACTGAACGAATGTTAGATCAGGCAGGTATTACGGAAGATGGGACGGCGATATCTGACATTGGCATCCCCAATGGGAAATATGTCTACGAAGCTGCCGATACAAGCGGACGGCTGCATATAAAGGCAGATGCCAAAATAATAGTACCGGCGGTGGAAAAACTTCCCGTGGCACGGGTAAGTAGGGGACGATTTACAATCCGGGATTTGGAAAATCTCAGCCACATTCTTGGTGTGGGCGGAATTCCCGTTTCCCAAGACACGTCCTTCCCTAAAGAGTATTATTTGCCACAGCTCAATCAACTAATGGAGATGCGCCAAAATGGAAAGCTGGATAAATACTCCTCTGTGGAGGAATTGGATAAAGCCATAAGAGAACTCATGGAAAAGGTAGCGCAAGCACCGGAAGTTGCCCGGGCAACAGAGCATGATCTGTCCTTTACATCTATGGAAGGCGGGGGAGAAACAGCAAGTCTTCGCTGGATACGGAATAACGCCGTGTTGGCCTCTTTATCCGTAGTCAACAATGAGCAGGGAGCCGGGGGCAATGCCGAATATATAAGGGATGTGACCCTAAGGGCGGAGTTTTCAACGCTTACAGCCCAGGGCCTTTCAGTAACGCTTAACTATGAGCAGATCCGTAACCCGAATTTTAAAAAACCTGCTATCAGCGAGACGGATGCGATGAACATAGCGCAAGCGGCGATAGACGGACTGGATCTTAAAGACTTTGTGTGCACAGGCAAGCGCATGGCTGCATTGTACAACTCAACTATTGCCGCTGAAGATGGCGAACGCCAGGGATTATACGAATTCATGTTTACCCGCAGTGTCAACGGAACAGCTATCACTTATACAAACGAGGACATGGCGGCCGATCCTGGCCGAATCGACGTTGCCGCCAAACCCTGGTTGTATGAAAAAATCCGTATTTTTATCGACGATGAAGGAATATTCGCCCTTGTTTGGAATGCGCCTCATGTACTGGAGGAGGTAGAGTATAAGGCTGTTTCTCTTCTGCCATTTGAAAAGATAAGGGGCATATTTGAAAGCATGATTATGGTAAAAAATAAACAGGTAGAGGATGGGACGCTTCTGCGTGATAAAAATATTACAGTAACCGCGGTGCGCCTTGGTCTTATGCGCATCATTGAAAAGGATAACAATGATACCGCCTATCTTGTGCCTGTTTGGGACTTTTTCGGCACATACGACAGCGATGGTGGAACGCTGGTTATAGGCGAAGATGGCTATGAGTCCCTTTTGACCATAAACGCCGTGGATGGAAGCGTGATAGACCGCACCCTAGGCTACTAAATATGAAAGGAAAATCGTCTATGAAAAGAACAATCATCTCTCTTTTATTCTGTGCTGTTATGTTGCTAAGCGCCGCATGCGGGAAGGGGGCGGTTTTCCCAGTTCCGGTCTCACCGGAACCAGAGACGGAAGTAGTTATGCCCGATCAGGCCGGTGTATCCGTTCCAACACCTGCTTCGGTCGGTGGTTGGGATACAAACAGCAGGCTACTCTCTGAAATGAATCCAGCGCCTTCTGAAAAAATCGAGAGCCCATCGCACGTTGCTGATGAGTTCGCTTATGAGAAGCTGAAGATAATATGGGATGCGGACGTGACTGTGCCGGAGATTGGGGCGTATGCCGTCATGAGGGTACAAAAACGCGAACTTTCAAAAGACGAGCTGCTTTCCGTGATTGAAGGCCTAACAGGCACGACAAATGATATTTACACCTCATGGACAATGAACCGGAGCGAAGTGCAGGCTATGTTGGAGGAAGCGGCTCCCTATGAAGGGACGGAACGACTACCCAAGGAGTATCTCAAAAACCTGAAAAACCTGCTGAAAAATGCCCCGGAGCGCAATGAAAATATCTTGGCAGACCAAAATAAATTGGTTACATATTCTTCCCTGTATGTCCCGGTAAGCGGCGGAACCGCAGCTCAATTCGTTCTTTCAGACGGATTCCTCTATTATGTGAGGGATATACACACGGAGGCATATCCGCAATGGGATATGATGGAAAGCCAGTTTGACTCCAGCTATGAGACGAAAAGCCATTTTGAGTGGAAGAAGCCGGGAGAACCAGAACTGCCAAAGGAAGCGGCTCTGGCGGTAGCGGAAGAATACCTCAGGGAAATGGGTATGGAACTTGTCGTAAAGGAAGCGGCTCCTTGCAGTGTTTTGCATAATAATGTGGATAAACATACCGGATGGGCATTTACATTTACCCGTGAAGTGGCCGGACTACGTTTCTTGGATGAGAGGTTTAGTTCATACAGCGTAGGAAATGGGGATTCTGCGCCCAAGTATATGTCTGGTTGGGGGCCGGAAATCGCCACGATTATAGTGGATAAGGCGGGAATAGCAAAATTGAAGGTTACGGGACTTTCTACAAACGCGCAAACGGTTATGGAATCGGTGACGCTGCTGGCCTTTGACGGACTAAAAGGCGTGATTTCCGATACCCTGAACCGGCAGTATAGCCATTCCGAGCTGGCTTATGACATAAAGGTGACTTCTATTTCCTTGGGTACGAGCCTCATATCCGAAAGGAATGCGCCAGATATAGGCTACTATATCCCCTCTTGGTTCGTTACGTACAGCTTAAGTGGTATGGAAAATGCCCACCGGACGATTATATTTGCTGCTGCGGACGGCAGCTATATTGAGCCTAGAGCTTGCTATGAAGATGTATAGTAGTATTTGCCGAGAAAAATAACTATACTCTATCAGGTCAGCATCTCTTGTAATCAGCGGGCATGAGTACACGGGAAAACCTCAATGCCTGCTTCCCTATTACCCAAAATCGCGGAAAGGAGAGAGCGAACCCATGAAACGAGCCATTTGCGCCGGCCTGCGGCAGGCCATATTCAGCCGTGGGTTTATCATCAGTACAGTTGGAACCGCCCTCATCCTCCTTCTTTCCTCGGTTCAGGGCATATTATCCGCCTTCCGCTCGGCGGAGCTGCTTTCCCCCGGCTTCCACAGCGACCTTATCATGGGCGCGCTGTCCTCCGAGGCCATGGCGCTGGCCCTGCCCATACTCGCCGCGCTGCCGTATACCGCGTCCTTCATTGACGATGTTAAAAGCGGCTTCATAAAGGAATACCTGCCCCGCACAACCGTGCCGCGGTATATCGCGGGGAAGGCGTGGGCTGCGCCGTTTCCGGAGGGCTGGTGCTGGCGCTTGGCATATTGGCGGCATACGGCTTTGCCGCGCTCATGTTCCTGCCCATGGAAGCCTACCCCAAGGCGGGCGAAAGCGTGCCGAATTACTTTGGCAATCTAATGGAGACCGCGCTCATGTTCTTTGCCTCGGGGGCCTTCTGGTCGCTGACAGGCATGACCTTTGCCGCGCTTACCGGCAGCAAATACATGGCATACGCCTCGCCGTTTGTGCTGTTCTATCTTCTCATAATCCTGTATGAGCGGTACTTCGATAAGCTCTTCGTGCTGTACCCGCGGGAGTGGCTCAACCCGTCCCCAAGGTGGGTGTTCGGTAAAATAGGGGTGGCTGTGCTGCTCATAGAGTTCAGCCTGCTGATGGCGCTGGCCTTTGCATTCGCCGCGAAAAGGAGGCTGGAGAGGATATGAAGCCAAAGCAGATCTTCGCCGTGACCCAGTATAACTTCCGCCGCTGGCACAAAAACCCAAGAATAGCAATCACCTTCTGCCTTGCGTTCGTGCTGTGCTTCCTGCTGTCGGACAAGGCGGTGAAGTTCGCCAAGGAATACGAAACCACCATGCAGCTCGTGGAGGCATTTGTGTGGACGTTCGGGGACAGCAACTCAATACTTCTTTCCTCGCTGCTATTGCTTCTGCTCTTTGCGGATATGCCCTTTATATCAAGCGCCACACCCTTTTACCTCATGCGGATAGACCGCAAGACCTGGCTCATGGGGCAGGCGGCGTATATCGCCTTGGCAACGCTTATCTACCTTGCGTTTATACTGATCTCCACCTCCCTGGTCTGTATGCGGCAGAGCCTTGTGGGGGATATGTGGAGCGAGACCGCCGCAATCCTCGGCTACTCCTGAACCCCGGGCAGCGACAGCGATTTTGGCTCCGCATGGGTCTATGAGTGGCTGGTGTTTCTCGTAAACCACCCTTGTAAAATTGAAAATTATATTATTTTATTTCCCTCAAAATTGTCAGAATTTGCGGCTGCCATCTGTCTTATATGTAGAGAATAAAATAATTTGGTCGTATTATCCGAGAAGGAGGGATGCTTATGATTGTCCATATATGAAAATACCCCTGCATATTGCGAGCGGGCGGCTCACATCGCTGAAAAGGCGATGCGGATTCGTAAGCGCAAGGATCTAAAGAACATACTCGCCTCTAAATTAGTACTTAAAGACCTTGAAAGGAGCAATGCTATGAAAAAGCTGTTTGCAATTATTCTGTTGACCGCCATATTTTTTGCTTTTACCAGCATAGCTTGGGCTACTCAGTCCACTCTTGCCGTAAACTTCAAGAACTATATTAATACGCAAAATTCTTACCAGCCATCTTCAAATGGGGAATTAAGGTTCACGGCAAATGCAAAAGTATATCGTACTCAGGACTCCACTACTCCGCTAACAGGAGACGCATACGCACAGGAGTTTAAGGTTACTGCACTTTATTCCGGGCAGGGAAGTGCATCTTTCGGTACAGACTATAGATGGGACGATGCGGATGCAATTATTAGCGGGCTGAGCTCCGGGAGTTCATATACCTGCCAATTCGGTAATACACAGGCAAGATATTACATAAAGGGTTCTGTGATTATAACCTATAAATAAAAATCGAGGAGGGATGGCAGAATAGTCTGCTATCCCATTCACAAAAGGAGTAAATATGCGTTGTACAACATTGCTCATACTATGCATCAGCCTTATTCTTATGATTGGTTGCCAACCCACGCCGGAGACAGAGGTTCGGCTGCGGGAGGAGAACATTATGGACTACAGCCGCATATTAAGCGATATTCCTACATCGTATGCGAAGGAGGAAGCATTGCCGGACGGTATACATTTGAAAGTGCAAGCTGAGGTCATTAAGCCTGGCGATGAGCTGTGTATAGGTACAATAGAAAGATATTCCTTTGATACTGCCACGGCGGAAAAGGTAGGCGGTATACTTTGGGAAAGCGCACCCATGTATGTCTATTATGAGTCTAAGCGGGAGTTAGCAGAATATATAGTAACCTGTAGGGCGCAGATAGATGCTGCGAAAGACTTTTTAGGAGAGAACGATGTAGCGTATCTTGAAATGACGTTGAATGACATGGAAAAGGCATTGCCCGGTAAGCCGGATGCGGGGAAGCCTGCTTCATATTCCAAAATATTCGGCTATGACAACGGTTTCATTAAGGTAGATACGGGAAAAAATGCAGAAGCGACTTTTCAGGCCCTTGCTGATGGCTACCGGAACATATTGTCCTTTATGGATATTGGATTCAAAAAGCATCTTATAGAATACATAGAACCCCTCTGCGTCACGGAGGAGGAAGCTGTAAAGCAAGCGGAGGAGATACTGGAGAATATGGGATTGGCTGGACAGTTCGGCGTAGTTAAAACCGGAATTTGGCCTGTAAACCATACAATCGTGGATCAGCTACTTGAAGATAAAGGCTATGTTTTCCCAAGCAGGCACCAAAGACAATATGTTATATTCATGCGAAAGATAGGAAATGCAAATCAGGTGTACAGCGAACAAATGCAGCAGGGAGCCACTGATGGAGGCTATGACGCTGCCGTATTCTGGGAATTGATGGAGATGCAGTTCGACAACGACGGGCTGGTTTCCTTCAATTGGCAGGAGCCGGGTAACGTAAGGATAACAGAGGAAAATGTGTCTGTAATAGATTTGGATACAGCCTATGAAGCCATGCTTTCCTATATGCAATCTTCTCAAAACAGGTACGCCTATGAAGAGTACGGCATATCTTCGGATAGGGTGACCATATCCATAAACAGGATTGAGCTGGGCATGAGCTGCATTGTGGGAAAAAACAAAAGCATCGAAGCCGTACCTGTGTGGGAGTTCTTTGGCGAGATAGAATATGAGGATACCCAAGGGAAAATTACTTATGTGAATACCTTGCATCACAAGATAACCGATAAAACCCGTGGCTGTAACAGTATATGCACCATAAACGCCATTAATGGGAAAAGAATCGACAGAGGATTAGGATATTGACAATGTATTATGGATATTTAGATAGAAAATAATGCATTTAATTTGTTGCCTTGTCGCTCTATAAACCATATATAAAAGGTGTAAGATGTTTGAACGATAAAGTATAAAAGGGGGGATGTTTTTATTAGGCGAATTAAAAAGTCATTGTAAATCACGAGCCAGACGAGCTCATTGCTATTGACAATGCAGATTGTCATGGAATATGCAAGCACACAGATTCTTTTTAAAACTGAACAGCATGAAAGGAGTTATTTATGAGGAAAACAATTACTCTGGTTTTAGTTCTCACAATGATTCTAGTCGTATCATCTACTACACTTGCAAGCGCATCATGGTCATCATTCAACCTCAACCAACAGTCAAATTATAACGTGTATGACACTTTCGCAATACAAAATGTACTTTCTTACTACAGTACATATAATTTTTACAATTTAAATGTTGATGGTGTGTTCGGACCCACCACCACTGCTGCGGTCAAAGATTTTCAGAGAACATGGTACAATCCCGTATTAACTGTCGATGGGAAAGTGGGGGCAAATACATGGACAGGCTTGCGAAATACTCTTACAATTCCATTTTACCAAGATGGTTATGCCTACTATGGGGGATATTTCTACGATGAAGATGCTGTAGAATTCATCATCAGAGATACCGGAAGTCGTTGGCAGACCTTGAATCAAGCAGGTCAATGGAGAAATTTTGGTGTGTAACATTTCATGACATTCAAATTGATTGTCAATAATTAACAATATTGTATGTAGGCGCGAAATAATAAGCACATAGTAGGCGGTGACAATGTTATGTCGCCTGCTATGTGCCACTTCGCGCAATGATACTATTTGAAGAACAATGAGGGATTTTGATATGCAGAGAATATTTGGTTTTTTGGTGTGGTTTATGTTGTTGCTTCTGTTTGCTGCCTGTCAGCCCACGCCGGGTGAGGATATCACTAAGAATAAAGGCGACTCAAATATCATGGAAATAATTGAAGCAACGCCGAGTACTGCTGGCAAGCCGGCGGAAGGCACAATGGATGTACTGCAAAACTGCCCCGGGGACTGGCGTGAGCGCATTGCTGTGAATGACAAAGTAGATATATTGATTGATGCCAAGGTGTGCGTCCCGCCCGCTGCGGCGTTGCCCGTAATAAAAATCGAGCCCTGCAACTATACCCGGATGGCACTCTCGCAGTATCTAAATGTCTTTTTTCCCGATACCACGCTCTATAAACGCGAGCTGCTTCCTCCCCTTACAAAGGCGCAGATAGAAAAGCGGCTAATAGAACTGGAACTCAATTTGGCAAAGATTGATGGCAATACGGACTTTTCCGAGGAAGAAAAAAGGCACTCAAGAGAGATATATGCAAAATCCATAGACGAGCTGCGGAAACAATACTCTGCCGCGCCGGAAAAAATATCATTGCCTCCGTATACGCTTAATAAAATTATAGAAAGCAACGGGTTGAATATTTGCATAGCTCAAAATACCGAGACCGGCGAAACGGTTGGCAATGTCGTGATCAACGCCTCAAACGGATCTACCATGCGTGCCAATGTTGTGCGCCTTTCCGTTGGCGATGGAACCGGGCTTTTAGGCGAAACCCCCGAACGAATTAGCCTGGGCGATTATGCAGCCGCAGGCTCCGGGCTGCTTGACAATCTTGATATCGACGGATACACGCTAAATAAGCTATACACCGAGAGTAGGGCTGACGCCAAGGTGCATGTCGCCATCTATACAAGAGAATACTTTGGAATCCCTGTCAATTTTGTATGGCCGGACGTTCCGGCGCAAAGCGACGAGGCATATTCCTTTTTCTGGATGCCTGAATACATTATGCTTCGGTATGAACCCAGCGGGGCACTGTCTTTTGAGTACAGGTCGCCGTCCATTGAAGGAGAAGTGATGAATACTAATGTGACAATACTGCCTTTTAACAAAATACAGAACATCTTCAGGAATCAGGCTGCGAATATGCTGAAGTGGTTTGAAGATATGGAAAGCGCGAATAAACGGGAAATCATGGTACGCTCTGTTGAGCTCAGCTATATGCGCGTCAGCATAAAAAACAGAAGGGACGAGTATATGCTGATACCTGTTTGGGATTTTTATGGGCTGCAATATGACGCTTCAGATAACGGTCCAACTCCCGTAATTATGCCGCCCGGACGCTTGGAGCTGGTAAATTCAATTATGACCATCAACGCCATTGACGGCAGCATAATCGACAGAAATTTAGGCTATTGACCGCTAACTGACAAATTTACAACCCGTTTATACCTTGCTGCGGACTTGTTTACCGCGCACACCCGATAATAGGAGCATGAGGAAGAAAGGAGGTGCAACCCGTGCGGACGGTGGCTTCAAATCTCAGGCAGGCGGTGGGCTCGTGGGGCTTTTTGCTCTCCCTCGCGGGCGCGGCGCTCATTCCGCTCCTTTCCTCGGTTCAGGGGATACTGGCGGGGTTCCGTTCGGCGGAGCTGCTTTCCCCCGGCTACCACAGCGACCTTATCATGGGCGCGCTGTCGTCGGAGGCCATGGCGCTGGCCCTGCCCATACTCGCCGCGCTGCCCTATACCGCGTCCTTCATTGACGATGTTAAGAGCGGCTTCATAAAGGAATACCTGCCCCGCACCACCGTGCCGCGGTATATCGCGGGGAAGGCCGTGGGCTGCGCCGTTTCCGGCGGGCTGGCGCTGGCATTGGGGATATTCATAGCCTACGGCTTTGCCGCGCTCATGTTCCTGCCCATGGAAGCCTACCCTAAGGCCGGAGAAACCGTGCCGAATTACTTCGGCAGCCTTGTTGAAACCGTGCTCATGTTCTTCGCATCGGGCGCGTTCTGGTCGCTCACCGGAATGACCTTCGCCGCGCTTACCGACAGCAAATACATGGCATACGCATCGCCCTTCGTGCTGTTCTATCTGCTAATAATCCTGTATGAGCGATATTTTGACAGGCTTTTCGTGCTTTATCCGCGGGAGTGGCTGAACCCGTCCTCAAGGTGGGTGTTCGGTAAAATAGGGGTGGCGGTGCTGCTCATAGAGTTCAGCCTGCTGATGGCCCTTGCCTTTGCATACGCCGCGAAAAGGAGGCTTGAGAGGATATGAAGCCGAAGCAGATTCTTGCCGTGACCAAATACAACTTCCGCCGCTGGCACAAAAACCCAAGAATAGTAATCACCTTCTGCCTTGCGTTCGTGCTTTGCTTCCTGCTGTCCGACAAGGCCGTGAAGTTCGCCAAGGAATACGATACCACCATGCAGCTTGTGGAAGCCTTCGTGTGGACGTTTGGGGACAGCCACTCGATACTTCTTTCCTCGCTGCTATTGCTTCTGCTCTTTGCGGATATGCCCTTTATCAGCCCCGCCACGCCCTTTTACCTTATGCGTATAGACCGCAAAACATGGCTCACGGGGCAGGCGGTGTATATCGCCTTGGCAACGCTTATCTACCTTGCGTTTATACCGATCTCCACCTCCCTGGTCTGTATGCGGCAGAGCTTTGTGGGGGATATGTGGAGCGAGACCGCCGCAATCCTCGGCTACTCCTGAAACCCGGGCAGCGACAGCGATTTTGGCTCCGCATGGGTCTATGAGTGGCTGGTGTTTCTCGTAAACCACCCTTGTAAAATTGAAAATTATATTATTTTATTTTCGCCAAAATCGTCAGAATCCGTTGCCACAAACTGTCTTATTATATAGAGAACTAAATAGTTCGGTCTCATTATCCGAGAGGGAGGGATGCTTATGATTGTCCATATATGAAAAATACCCCTGCATATTGCGAACGGGCGGCTCACATCGCCGAAATGCGATGCCAATTTGCAAGGGTATGACTAAATTGTAGCTGATGATTGATGACTTAG
>ENA-UOJG01000461-UOJG01000461.1-human-gut-metagenome-genome-assembly--contig:-C47-NODE-461-length-57534-cov-7.673742_pt1 | contig 57534 bp, 50 predicted proteins | sample MGYA00242340_ERZ723887 | MGnify/ENA metagenome assembly ERZ723887 | reverse complement strand
CAATCTTAACCTATGGAGTGCCGAGATTGACTGGAGAATAGAAAACAGTACATGCTTGCCCAAGGCGCTTAACCGGATTTTAAGAAAGAAATGAAAACAATACAATTACAACTATTAATAATATTAACCATCATATGCGCCGGTTGCGCATGGAGACAAAACCATCAAGGTATAAAATTGGCCGCTGAGGGCATCACAACAAGTACAATGTATTTCAATGCAAATAAGGATGTATTAAGACATTTACTATTAGAAAGTTTAACAAATCGAGGATATATAATTGATAAAATTGACGGCTACAATATTTCCGCATCTACGACAACTGGGGCCGTAGAGCAACAAATAGTATCCAAATATAACATAACGGTAGATAACGAAAAAATATATATCGACACAAAAGGCAGTTCATTCAAAGGAACTCCATTTCTTCCTGTACGCTTTTTAAAGATATTAAGAAAGGATATCAAAGAGTCATTAGGGGAAGAAAAATGAGACGGGAAATAATCTATGCCCAACGTGCCCGGGGTTCGTCCCGCCGCCGGTAAAATCGTTTCTGTGCGCATACGACTTTTCCGGAAAAATCCTGAGGCTTTTCTGCATGTGCGCCCCCGCCCGCCCCCTCGAATTCGCCCTGTCGGTATGCGCCCTGTGCCCGGGCGCGTCGGTCGAAATATTCTGCGCCCGCGGAGGCCGCGCGCGGGCCGGATGCCCGTTCGCATTCCGCCCGCATCCCTAAGCCGACAGGTCCTGCTTGGGAGAAATGCCGAAAAGCCGCTTGTATTCCCTGCTGAACTGCGTGGGGCTTTCGTAGCCGACCGCATAGGCGGCGCGCGCCACGGTTTCGTTTTCGGCAATCATCAGCCTCTTGGCCTCGTGCAGCCTAAGATTCTTCTGGTACTGTATGGGGCTCACGGACGTGACCTTCCGGAAATGCCTGTGGAACGTCGTGGGCGCCATGTTCACGTATCTGGCCAAATCCTCTATTCTGAACGGCCGCGAAAAATTTTCTTTGAGCCACTTCACCGCCCGGCTTATCTGGTTGCTCTGCGTGCCTATGGTGCAGAACTCGCGCACATGCCTTCCCATCGGGCTTATGAGCAGGCGCGAATAAATCTCGCGTATCGTTATGGGCGCCAAAACGGGTATTTCGTCTTTTCTGTCCAAGAGGTCAACAAGCCTCAAAAACGCGCCCATCATGCCCTCGTCCGCGTCGGAAACCGCCAGCCCCCTGCAAAGCCCGTCGCCGCTTATTTTTTCAAGGGGCATCTCGGAAATCATCTGCGAGATTGCGCCGATATCGAGGTCGACGGACATGGTTATGAGCGGTTTCTGCGGGCTCGCCTCCACAACATAACTAGTGCCCGGAACGTCTATTCCGGGAACGAGGCACTGGTTTTCGCGGTAGACGGTTTCCTCCGAGCCCACGACCGCCCTCTTGCTGCCCTGCACCATCAAAATCACTTTGGGCCTGTAAAAACACTTCTCCGAACGCGCGGCGTCGTCAACGCGGTTCATGTAAAACCCCGGAATGTCCGTGGAGACGTACCCGGGAACCGCGAGACGCTTTAATGCGGCCTTTTTCAGCTGCGCGCTTATTTTTGATATGCCCATAAAAATTTTCCTTTGCCCGTAAAAATGAAAAAAACTGAATATTTTTTTGTCCCGACGGAATATATAGACTAAATATGCGCAGTCAAGTTCAAGAGCGGCAGGATTGGGCAGATTTTACATATAACCCACCGGCGCGAAGGGCCTTGGGAAACGAAAGTTCCCGCGCCGGCTAAAAAAAATATTTTGGGCGAGGTATTCCCCAAAGGAATGTTTCGACATAAATTATAAGCATTTGCAATCCCGCAAAAAAAATGCGATAATCAAACCGCAAAGGCAAGGAGCTCGGTTTAACGCCATGCGGCGCAATCCGGCGGTCCCGGCAATCTGAAACAAACCCGCAACCCAAGAAAATATGAAAAAAATATTCCAAATTTCCGCCGCCGTCGCCCTGGCGCTGTCGGCGGCGTTCGCGCCCGCATCGGGGCTGTCGAAGACGGAAAACGATAAAAATGCAAAGCAGATGAAAACCGATAAAATCAAACTGGCAATCAAAGGCGGCAGGACATTCACCGCGACTCTCGCGGACAATTCCTCCGCGCGCGCGCTGATGGAGCTTCTCGAAAAGGGCGACATCTCAATAGAAATGGAGGACTATGCCCGCATGGAAAAGGTCGGACCGCTGGGCGCGAACCTGCCGAGAAACGACGAGCGGATTTCCGCGGGGCCCGGCGACCTTATTCTCTACCAGGGGCGCAACCTCGTAATATATTACGCGCCCAATTCATGGAACTTCACCCGCCTCGGCAAAATAGACAACGCCACGCGCGACGATCTCGTCTCCGCGCTCGGAGCGGGGAGCGTCACCGTGACCCTCTCCGCGGGCCGGTGAATGAAAAATCAACCCGCGCGGCGCGCCGCTTTCCAAACTTGGAAAACCGCCGAAAAGCGCGCGGCAAAACTGCCGACAGATTTCCAATAAAAAAGGGCTCCGCGCACGCGGAACCCTTTGCGCATTTTTAAAAGGCCGTTAACGGTCGACCCCGACAAATTTTCCCGACGCGTCGAATTTGAGCTCGAGTCCGTCGATCAGCTCCACTTCCCAGCCGTATAACTCTTTCGAGACGGACTTTATTTTGCGCCCCTTGTAGTTTGAATCCACATACGACGCGATTGCCGCCGGAAGTATCGAAGCGGGAACTCCGGTATATTTGCTTTCGACGTCGGTCCACGCGCCGCTTGCGTCGAAATCTATTTTGCTGCCGTCGGAAAGCGCGACATCGTATTCGACGGGCTTCGTCAGAGAAGCGTCTATTTCAATCCCCACGATTTTCGCGTTGGGGAAAACCTTAGAGGCGAATTCCAAAGCGGGCTTCGGAAGCCTGTTCACGTCTGTCGTGATTTCGTCCGCCGAAAGGCCGCCAAACGGCAGTCCGGCGGCGAATATCAGCGCCATTATTTTGGATATATTCTTTGCCATAAGATTTCACTTTCAATGGAATCTTTGAATGTTCAACAATAAAATAAACGCCCGCCCCGCGGATAATTTTGCGCCGCGGCGCGAATCAGCACCCTTTTTACGAATCCCGCGCTGTGCGCTAAAAATGCCGCAACGCGCGGCATAGGAGCCGCGCCGCCGCGAAAATTCTACATCACGAAGCGCGATTTCAATTCGGCGAGAAAAACCTTTGCCGCCTCCGAAAAATACCTGTCCTTTTTCCAGACGACATTTAACCCCGCCTCGACTTTCGGCATCAACGGCCTGAAACACAGCCCGCTGCCCTCGCCCGTGTCGGCGAGCTTGTCGAGGGTTATGGCGTACCCCACCCCCTCGCGCACCATTACTCCCGCATTGTATATTAAATTATAAGTTGCCGCAATGTCGAATTTTTCAAGATCCTCCCCGAGCCACTCCGCGAGATCGTTCTTGGAATACGCGCGGTTTGCCACTTGGCGCGATACGAGCAGCGGCTGCCCGAACAAGTCCTTCTTTTGGATTCTCATCTTTGCGGCAAGCGGGCTGTCGGAGCGCATCAGCACGCCCCATACGTCCTTGTCCGGAAGGTTTACGTAGTCGTATTTGGACAAGTCCGCCGGCTGTATCAAAAGTCCGAAGTCGAGCAGGCCCTTATCGAGCTTTTCGGTCACGTCGTCGGCGTTGCCGCTGTAAAGGTTGTACCTTATGCGCGGATGGCTTCGGCGCAGATTCCGGACTATTTCGCCTATGCGCTTCATGGCGTAGGTCTCTCCGCCGCCTATGTATACGTATCCGCCGGCGCCGCGACCGTCGCGGCTGGCGAATTCCGAAAGGGTCCTGTCGGCCATGTCCAGAATTTCCTCCGCGCGCTTTTTCAGCAAAACGCCGTTCTCGGTAAGCCTGACGCTGTGGCTGCCGCGCTCGAAAAGCTTGTGGCCGAGCTCGTCTTCGAGATCCATAATCTGCCTTGAAAGCGTCGGCTGCGTCACGTGCAGAAGGTTCGCAGCGCCCGTCACGCTGCCTTCGCGGGCCACCGCAAGAAAATATTTTAGCACCCTAAGTTCCATAAGCTTTCCCTTTGCGCGAAAAATTTTCGAGCATGTGAAATACCTGTCAAGCATATCTTATTATAGAATATAAGTATTTGCTATTTCACTAAAATGAGCGATAATAAAACAGGAAACGGGCCAAACGGCGCCGGGCGCAAAACTCCCGCAATGCGCGCGAAAATGGCGGCCTCCGGCAAATTGGAAACGGCATAAAAAGGCGAAAATTTATGAAGCAGATAAAAAACAGGCATTTCGAGGGCGAACGCCCGCTGTTCGGCGCGCGCGACCTCATTTTGGAAAACGTGACAATCCGCGCCGGCGAATCGGCATTGAAGGAATGTTCCGGCGTGAAGGCGGCAAACTGCCGCTTTGAAGGCAAATATCCGTTCTGGCACAACGACGGGTTCACGATAAAAAACTGCCTCTTCACCGAGGGAGCCCGAGCGGCAATCTGGTACTCCAAGAACCTGCTGATGCTCGACACCATCGTCGAAGCCCCGAAGATGTTCCGCGATTCAAGCGGCATAAGGCTCGAAAACGTCCGCCTGCCGAACGCGCTCGAAACGTTTTGGAAATGCTCCGACATCGAGCTCAAAAACGTGAGCGCAGACAGGGGGGACTACCTGTTCATGGGCTCTTCGGGGATATGGATAGAGGACTTTATTTTAAACGGGAACTACTCATTCCAATACTGCCGGGATATCGAGATTCGAAACGCGGACATAAATTCAAAGGACGCCTTCTGGAATTCCGAAAACGTCACGGTGCGCGATTCCATAATTGACGGCGAATACCTCGGGTGGCACACTAAAAATCTAAAACTGATAAACTGCAAAATTTCCGGAACCCAGCCGCTGTGCTATGCAAAAGGCCTTGTAATGGAAAACTGCTCTATGGGCGGCGACGCCGATCTCTGCTTTGAATACTCGACGCTCGACGCCTCGATATGCGGCGCGGTAAAGAGCGTGAAAAATCCCGCGGGCGGCCGCATATTCGCCGGCTCAATAGGAGAAATAATTCTGGACGGGAACTGCAAAAACCCCGGCGGCTGCGAAATCCGCACGAACGAAAAAAAATCGGCATGAACGAAAAATTCGACTTTGACGCCCCGAACGACCGGCGCGGCACAAGCTCCCTGAAATGGGACAGCGAAAGCGTCCCGGACATCCTGCCCATGTGGGTGGCAGACATGGATTTCAAAACCGCGCCGTCGGTGGTGAAAGCCTTGAAATCGCGCGCCGAAAGCGGGATTTTCGGGTACGCGAAAACCTCCGGCGACTTTTACGAAAGCCTGATAAAATGGTTTGCGCGAAGGCACGCGGTTTCCTTCAAGCGCGAGTGGATTCTGTACACAACCGGCGTCGTGCCGGCGCTTTCGGCGATAATCCGCGCGCTATCTTCCCCCGGCGACAAAGTAGTCGTGCAGGAGCCCGTGTACAACTGCTTTTTCTCGTCGATACGCAACAACGGCTGCGAAATATCGCCGAATCCTTTGAGGCTTTCGGGCGGGCGCTACGAAATCGACTTTGAAGATCTGGAAAAAAAGCTCTCAGACCCTAAGGCGAAAATTCTTCTGCTGTGCTCTCCGCACAACCCCTCCGGAAGGGTATGGGCGCGGGAGGAGCTCGAGGCCGTCGGCGAACTCTGCCTAAAACACGGCGTCTTTATAATCTCCGACGAAATCCACTGCGACCTGGTTTTGGGCGGGCGCAAGCACACGCCGTTCCTGTCGCTCGGCGAAAGGTTTGCGGCAAACTCCGCGACCTGCGTCTCGCCGAGCAAAACGTTCAACCTCGCGGGCCTGCAAGTCGCCGACATTATCGCGCCCGACGAATCCGCAAGGGCGAAAATAGACAGGGCGCTGAACGTCAATGAAGTCTGCGAGATAAGCCCGTTTGCCATAGACGCGCAGACGGCGGCGTACTCCGGCGGCGAAGAATGGCTCGAGGCGCTGAAAGGCTATTTGCGCGGGAATTTTGAGTTCCTTTCGGAATTTCTGCGCCGACGCCTCCCGAAGCTCTCCGCTATGGATTTGGAGTCCACTTACCTCCCGTGGATAGACTGCCGCGCGACCGGAATGAAGTCCGAAGAAATTTCCAGACTTCTGTATGAAAAGGGGCGGGTGCGGATAAACCCGGGGACGCTCTACGGAAAATCCGGAGAGGGCTTTATGCGGATGAACATCGCCTGCCCGCGCTCGTCGCTGCGCGAGGGGCTTGAAAGGACGGCGCGCGCCCTGGAATGAGCACTTCGGAAAATTGCGCGCGCGGCGGAAAGGCCGCGCTAATCGCCGCCTATTTCCTGGTATATGTCGTATGGGGTTCGACCTACTATTTCATAGGGGTCGCGTTGCGCGGGTTTGCGCCGTTTACCCTCGGGGGCGCAAGGTTCGCCGCCGCGGGGCTGATTCTCCTCTGCATATGCGCGCTGAAAGGCGAGGACGTATTCAACAAAAGCCTGATAAAAAAATCCGCCGTGAGCGGAGCGGTTCTGCTCTTTATAGACATGGCGGTCGTAATGCTCGCGCAAAGATATGTGACGAGCGGGATCGTCGCAATAGCGGCGTCGTCCACCGCGATATGGATAATGGCGCTCGACGTCCCGATGTGGGGGGAAAACTTCAAAAGCCCGCGCCGCGCGCTCGGAATGCTCGCCGGATTTTTCGGGGTCGCAATGCTCTTCTGGGAACAGGCGGCGTCCGGCGGAAATTCGGGGCGCGGGGAAATCGGAATGGCGATGCTCGTTTTCGGATGCGTCTCGTGGTCCCTGGGCACGCTGTACGCCAAATACAAATCCTCGCGAGAGGAAAGCTCCGGCGATTTCGCGGGAGGGGCGTGGCAGATGGCGTTTGCGAGCGCCTGCTTTTGGGCCTGCGCGCTCCTGTTTGAAAAGCCGTCGGAAACGGATTTTTCCGAAGTTCCGAAATCGGCGTGGGCGGCGCTCGCATACCTAGTATTCTTCGGCTCGATACTGGCGTACTCCGCCTATATATGGCTTCTGAAAGTAAGGCCCGCCGCGGAAGTCGGGACGCACGCCTACGTCAACCCCGTTGTGGCGGTGGCGCTCGGGGCGTTCGCGGGAGGCGAGAGCGTTTCGCCCGCGCAGATAGCGGGGCTCGCGCTCATACTTGCGGGCGTTGCCATGGCGACCATGCCTCCCTCCCAACACCTTTCAAAACGCGCCGAAAAATGAACGGCCTTTCGCCAACATCGCCCTCGAAAAGGCGCATGATTCTCGACTCCCTGCGGGGTTTCGCGCTGCTGGGAATATGCCTCGCAAACTTTCAGGAATTTTCCCTGTATTCCTTTCTGCCCGCAAGCGTCGCGGAATCAATGCCGTCGGCGGCCATCGACAAAGCCGTGAAATATCTGCTGTACGCCTTTGTCGACGGAAAATTTTACAGCATATTTTCAGTCCTCTTCGGAATAGGATTTTCGATAATCCTGCGCAACGCCGCGCAAAAGGGCGCGGACGGGACGAAACTTTTTTACCGCAGAATGGCGGGGCTCGCCGCAATCGGCTTCGCGCACCTGACGCTCGTTTGGAGCGGGGACATTCTCCTGCTCTACGCGCTCGTCGGAATGCTGCTGCCTCTGTTTCTAAATATGTCCGACCGCAAAATTCTCGCGATAGCCGCCGTCCTGATAGCCCTCCCGGTCGGAGCGGATTTTTTGAGGGAGGCAAGCGGCGGAAAATTCGACCCCGCCCTGCCCGCAATCCGCGCGCAGGAATATTTCAATTCGCTCTACGGCATTAGCGGCGAGAATTTCCACACGTGGCTGCGCGACGCCGAAAGCTATGCGGACGTAATGAAATTCCTCGTCCAGGGTGCGTTTGTGCGGATTCGGGAATTTATAGACGGCAACAGGGTTTTCAAGGTTCTGGCGCTGTTTTTGATAGGTTTTTGCATAGGCCGCAACGGGCTATACGCAAACCTTAAACAAAACGTCCCGCTCTTAAAAAGGGCGGCCGTATGGGGATTCGCCGCGGGGCTTCCGCTCTCTATCGCGTATTCGTTCAGCGCGGCGGGAGGGCGCGCGTGGGGGCTGACGGCCCACTCCGCCCTATACGCGGCGAGCGTAATCCCGACGGCGCTCGCATACATGGCGGCCATATGCCTTTTATATGCACGGTTCGGAGAAAATCCGATTTTCAGGATTTTCTCGTATCCCGGGAAAATCGCCCTAACAAACTATATCGGGCAGTCGCTTTGCGGAATGTTCATATTTTACGGAATCGGGCTCGGATTCGGCGCCGATACCGGACTTGCGCGCGCGGAGCTCGCCGCGTGCGGCGTGTTTTTCGCGCAGGCGGCTTTCAGTTTTTTCTGGACGAAATATTTTAATTTCGGCCCCGCTGAATGGATTTGGAGGATGTCCACATACGGCAGGTTTTTAAATATAAGAAAGCGGGCGCAGCGCTGAACCTCCAAAACGCAAGAGCGAAAAAAATCCGAAAAACCGCCCGACGCAACCGCGCCGGCCCGGGCCGCATTTTCGCGCGGCGTCCTCCGGATTGTGTCGGCGCCCGCTTCCGAAAGTCCGAAATAGCGCGCCTTTCCCTCCGATATAAGCTCCGCAACCGTTCCCGCGACGTCCTCTATCGGAACGTTCGGGTCAACGCGGCGCTGATAGAGGAGGTCAACATAATCCGTGCGCAGGCGCCTGGGGATTGTTCGGCCGTTTTGCGAATATGTTCCTGGCGGCTGTTCAACCCTCCCTCTTCGGAAATCATTCCGAATTTGGTCGCCGCGACCGCATCCTCCCTAAACGGCTCAACGGCTTCGCCGACAAGCTCCTCGTTGACGAACGGGCCGTAAGCTTCCGCGGTGTCGAAAAAGGCGATTCCGCGCTCCCGCGCATGGCGGATGGCATCCACCCCCTCCCGGCGCGAAACCGCCGCTCCCATTCCGAAACTCAGATTCATGCATCCCATTCCGATGGCAGAGACCTCTAATTTTCCCAATTTTCTAACCTTCATAATCTTTTACTCATTTTAACCTTTTGCATAAGCGCCGGAAATTCCGGAGTTTTTTTCGCGGCGATTTTATACGGGAATGGGGAAAATGCAAATATACGCAACTGCCTAAAATCAGCCTTATCCTGCCCGCATAAACCGGCGGAGCGCGGAAATAAAAAGCGGGCGAATATAATGCTTTTTAAGCATATCATATTATTACATATAAGTATTTGCTATTTTGCAAAATTTGTACGATAATGCGTTCAGAAACCGAAATGAAAAACGCAATGCTTATAACAACCGCGCTCGCGGCCGCCGCGCTCTGCGCCGATGCCGGACAGCCGCGGGAAAACGAAAGGGGAAACAATATGGAAGAACTGAAACTCACCAGCGAATGGGACAAAGTGTTCCCGAAAAGCGACAAAGTCGGCCACCGCAAGGCCACATTCAAAAACCGCTACGGCATAACGCTCGCCGCGGACGTTTACGCGCCCAAAAGCGCAACCGGAAAGCTTCCGGCTATAGCCGTCTGCGGTCCGTTCGGCGCGGTGAAGGAGCAGTCGTCGGGCCTCTACGCCCAGACGATGGCGGAGCGCGGGTTTCTTGCAATAGCCTTCGACCCGTCGTACACCGGCGAAAGCGGCGGATCACCGCGCTATGTGGCCTCTCCCGACATCAACACTGAGGATTTCTGCGCGGCCGTAGATTTCCTCTCCAACCTCGACGGCGCCGATCCCGAACGCATAGGGATCATCGGAATCTGCGGATGGGGCGGCATGGCGCTCAACGCGGCGGCTGTCGACACGCGCATCAAGGCGACCGTCACATCCACCATGTACGACATGAGCCGCGTCACCGCAAACGGCTACTTCGACTCAATGGACGCCGGCAAGCGCGACGAGCTCCGCAGGCAGCTCAACGCCCAGAGGACCGCCGACTTCAAAAACGGCTCGTATGAGCTCGCGGGCGGCCTGCCGGACTCCCTGCCCGCCGACGCCCCGCAGTTCGTAAAAGACTACTACGGCTACTACAAGACGGAACGCGGCTACCACAAGCGTTCTCTGAACTCCAACGGCGGGTGGAACAAGACTTCGGCTCTCTCGTTTCTGAATATGCCGATACTCTCCTACGCCGGCGAAATCCGCAGCGCCGCCCTGCTCATTCACGGCGAAAAGGCGCACTCGCGCTATTTCAGCGAGGACGCCTTCAAAAAGCTCAGCGGCGACAACAAGGAGCTCATGATAATTCCGGGCGCAAACCACGTAGACCTGTACGACAACCGCGCGGGCGCAATCCCGTTCGACAAAATCGAAAGCTTCTTCCGCGAATATTTGAAGTGAAAAAGCCATGGAAACAGCAAATCTTGAAACCCGCGAGAGCGAGCTCGAAAAAATGCTCGCCGGAAAAGAATACGACAGCCGCGATCCCGTTCTGCTCGGAATGCGCCGGCAAACGCGCGCGAATTTGAACAGGTACAACTCCGACCCGACGCCCGAAAATCTCGCGGCGGTTCTCGGGTACGAGCCCGAAAATCTGGCCGTCGTCCCCCCGTTCCAGTGCGAATACGGGCGCAACCTGAAATTCGGCAAAAACGTATTCGTCAACTTCAATTTCAGCGCGCTCACCGGCGCAATCGTCGAAGTTGGCGACAACTGCCTTATAGGCCCGAACGTCGGCATCTACACGGCCATGCACCCGCTGGATCCCGAGAGGCGCAAGGCGGGCGTGAATTTCTCCAAGCCGGTAAAAATAGGCGCAAACTGCTGGCTCGGCGCGGGCGTCATAGTGCTGCCCGGAGTCGAAATCGGAGAGGGCTGCACGATTGGCGCCGGAAGCGTCGTGACGCGCGACATTCCGCCGCGATGCGTCGCCGCCGGCAATCCGTGCAAAATTTTAAAGCGTTTGGACTCCCGACTGGAAACGGAAAACTCGGAGAAAGGGATTGCAAAATGAAAAACACAATAAACCGCAGAAACTTTTTAAGAAACGCCGCCCTAGCCGGCGCGGCGATTTCGGCGGCATCGGCAGCCAAAGGAAAGAATATGGAAAATTCCCAAAAAACGGGCCGCGCCCGCGGCGGCGCGCCCATAATGGAAAAGCGCCGGACTCTCGGCAGCGGGAAAGCGGCCATGGAGGTTTCGGCAATGGGGCTCGGATGCATGGGCATGAGCGCAAACCACGGGCTTCCGCGCGACAAAAAGGCGATGGCAAACCTCATCGCGGAAGCCGTGGATTTGGGAGTGGACTTTTTCGACACGGCGGAAATCTACGGCCCGCACACGAACGAGGAATTGGTCGGCGAAGCCCTCGCCCCCTACCGCGACCGCGTGCGCATAGGCAGCAAATTCGGCCTATACTACCCCGGCGGAAAACAGGTTGAGGACGCCCGCCCCGAGACCGTGAGAAAGGCGGTGGAAGCGTCCCTAAAACGGCTCAAAACCGACCGAATCGACATCTGCTACCAGCACCGCATAGACAATAAAGTCCCGATAGAGGATGTCGCCGGAACCATGCGCGAGCTCGCCGCCGAGGGGAAAATCGTCCACTGGGGAATGAGCGAGCCAAATGCGGAAACCATACGGCGCGCCCACCGCGAATTTCCGGTGACGGCGGTGGAAAACCAGTACGCCCTGACATTTCGCCGGCACGAAGAGGAGACATTCAAGGCCGTCGAGGAGCTGGGAATCGGATTCGTGGCGTACAGCCCGCTCGACAGGGGATACCTCGCGGGAGAAATGGACGCAAACACGCGCTTCGACCCCAAGACGGACATGCGCGCGAACTTCCCGAGACTAAGCCCCGAAGCGATGGGGAAGAACAGGATATTCATAGATTTTCTGGACGAAATAGGCAGAAAAAGGCGCGCGAGCTGCGCGCAGGTCGCCCTCGCGTGGGTTCTGGCGCAAAAGCCGTGGATAGTCCCGATTCCGGAGACGACGCGTCGCGCCCATCTGCTTGAAAACCTGCGCGCTCCGGATATTGAATTTTCTCCGGAGGAAATGTCGGAAATAAACGCGCGCCTGTCGCAAATGGTTCCCGTCGGCGAGCGGTACGCGCCCGGAAGCGACGCGGCAAGGAGCGTATACAACCTCATTTAACCGGACAAGGCGCAGCATTAGAAAAAGGAAACAGCGTTTATCAAAAACGGGAATTTTAACGTCGCCGGAATACTGTTTTTCCCCGACGATTTCGACCCGTCGAAAAAATATCCCGCCCTGGTGGCGACACACCCGGGCGGCGGAGTGAAGGAACAGGTTTCGAGCCTCTACGGAGGAAAATTGGCGGATCGGGGATATGTCGTGCTGGCTTTCGACGCCTCGCACCAGGGAGAGAGCGGAGGAGAGCCGAGATTTCTCGAAGATCCGTTCGCAAGGGTGGAAGACATCAGGTGCGCGATAGATTTTCTCGTAACCCTTCCCTATGTTGACGAAGAGAGAATCGGGGCGTTCGGCGTGTGCGCCGGCGGGGGATACTCCGTCAGCGCGGCGCAGACAGAGCACAGGATAAAGGCGGTGGCGGGAATCAGCGCATGGGATGTCGGCGACAGTTCGAGAAACGGCGTCGGCAGGATTTTCACCGAAGAGGACACCCAAAAGCTTCTCGACGAAGTGGCGAGGCAACGCACGCGCGAAGCCCGCGGAGAACCCCCTCTGTACGTCGGCTACGTTCCGAACAGCGCGGACGAATTTACGGACGAAACCCCCGCAATACAAAGGGAGGCTTGCGAGTATTACAGGACTCCGCGCGCCGCCCATCCCAACTCTCCAAATAAAATGCTCTTTACCAGCTGGGGAGAGCTCGCCGCTTTCGACGCGTTCGCGCACGCGGATCTCATATCTCCGCGCCCGCTGCTGTTGATAGTTGGCAGCGAAGCCGACACGATTTATTTCAGCGAAACCGCCTACGAAAAGGCGCGAGAGCCCAAAGAGATGTTTTTCGTAAAAGGCGCCACGCACGTGGATCTCTACGACCGCGAGCCGTATGTGGCGCAAGTTTGCGGAAAGCTCTCGGAATTTTTCGGAAAGGCGCTCAAAGGCGAATCCGCCGGGAATTGAATTTTCCCGCGGCCTTCCGGCGGGCTCGGCGCGCGCGGGGATTTTTTTGGAATCCGAAAAAAATTCGCTTGACTGGCGCCCGCCAAGAAACATTTTCGTCAAAAAAATCATGAAAGCCGAAATTCAAAAAACGTTTTTCGAGAATCCGCCCGCGGCTCGCGGATCTCATATCTCCGCGCCCGCCTGCGGCTTCGGCTTTTGCTTTTACTTTTTTGAACGCGCATATCCGGCTCCGATAGGCGCGCTTTGACGCGCATTTGACTTTAAAATCAAAACCCCGGGAGCCGGAAAGCTCTCGGGGTTTTTCGTTTCACAAACGCAACCGCAAAAGACAATGAACTCCGAAAATCCAAACGAAGACGCCCCGATGAAGATCGAGGGGGCAAAAAACAGCAGGGCGAAAATAATCGACTGCACCATACGCGACGGCGGACTGATGAATTCAAGCAGGTTCTCCGACAAAACCGTGCGCGCCGTCTACGACTGCTGCGCCGACTCCGGCGCGGAATACATGGAGATCGGGTTTAAGAACTCGAAAAGGATATTCTCGCCCGCCGAGTACGGGGTGTGGAGATTCTGCGACGAGGGCGACATCGCCCGCATAATAGGCGGCCGCCCCAGAAATGTGAAGCTCTCCGTGATGGCGGACGCCGGAAAATCGGACTACAAAACGGACATTCTCGACAAGAGCCGCAGCCCCATAGACCTCGTCCGCGTCGCCTGCTACAGCCGGCAGTTGGACGAGGCGCTCGACATGGCAAAGGACGCCAAAGACAAGGGATACGAAGTTTCCATAAACCTGATGGCGGCGTGCAGGCTGTCCGAGCGCCAAATGATGTCGGACATCGAAAGGCTCGCGGAATCGGACGCCGACATCCTATACCTCATGGACTCCTTCGGCTCTTTCTACTGCAAGCACGTCGCCTCCCTGATGAAAGCGCTCGACGGGATATGCCGCCCGCGCGGCAAAAAAATCGGCTTCCACGCGCACAACAACCTCCAGCTCGCCTTCGCAAAGACCGTCCAGGCGGAGGAGTGCGGCGCAGACTTTCTGGACTCCACTCTCGGGGGGCTCGGGCGCGGGGCGGGCAACTGCAATACGGAACTGCTGCTCGGGTACCTCGGGCGGGACATTGCGCCGGCTATGCGGTGCGTACAGAGGGAAATAGAGCCCATGCGCCAAAAGCTCGGGTGGGGATTCGCGCAATCCTACATGATCGCCGGATTTCTCAACCAGCACCCGCGCGCGGCGATGGCATACCAGGAAAAGACGCCCGACGCCGACATACTCGAATTCTACGAGGCCTCAAAAGCGGCGAAAGACGCTGAAATTACGGCGCGCGGGCGAACCGCCGAACCCTCCCTGGCGAGATAGCGAGCCGGCGCGCCGCAAAAAAAGCCCCCGACTCGGGGGGCTTTCAATCCGCGCTACTTTGCGCACGGGCAGTTCTGCGGAGCCGCGGGGCACGCTTTTCCGGCAGGGCAAACCGCCGCATTTTTACCCGCGGGGCACGCCGCGGACTGCGCCGCGGGGCATGCGGGAGCTCCGCGCGGGCATCCGCGCCCGCACCAGTTTGAACAGCACGCCGTGAGGCCTATAAGGGCCGCGGAAAATAACGCCGCCGTCAGTATCTTTTTCATGTATTGCCTTTGTTAAATCGGTTTTTGGGGAAGCGGCGCGCGGGCGAACCGCCGTCCGCGCACATACCCGCTTTCCCCCGAATCCTCTATTATAAACAACGGAATAATCCGGATAGTTTCAAGGAATTTTCCAAGCGGCGCGCGGATTTCTACGCAATGCCCGCGAATACAGACCCCTCTCTGATATGTAGGCGGCTACCTCCGGGTCAAGATCAGCCGGCGTTTTCCCCGCCGCCAAAGCCGCCCTTGCGGACGCTGACGACGCGGAGCTCGAAACGAACGGCACCTCCGCGACTTCCGCGCCTTTCGGAAGCGCCTCCAAACCCGAAATCGAATCCCCCGCCCTTTTGAAAAACGCGAAAGAGGCGAGTTCGGAAAGCTTTTCTATATCCTTCCATCTATGCAGACCGGCGGCGCGGTCCGAGCCCATTATCCAGTACAGCCGCGCTCCGGAAAACTTTTCCGCCAGAACCCGCGCGGCGTCCGCCGCGTAGAAAACGCCCTCGGCGCGCGCCTCGGCGTCGCAAATCTCAAACGGCCCCGGGAAATTCCGCAGGGCGATTTTCAGCATCTCGACCCTGTCCGCAAACGGCGCCGCGTGCGAGCCGAACTTTGGGGGCGACGAATCCGCCGGAAGAAATACGACGAGATCGAGCCCGAGAAACTCGCGGGCCCTCTCCGCAATCGCCACGTGGAACATGTGGGGCGGGTCGAAGCCCCCGCCCATCACGCCTACCCTGCCGGCTCCCACGCCCGAACCCTACTTCGCCGCGGTTTTCGACAGGAGGATTTTGAGGCATTCGGCGGGGGTTTTGGCGTCCCTGCAAGCCTCCTCCATCGGGCACATTCCGTCGCCGGCCCTGTTCTTTATATGCGGAACGACTTTGCCGTAGGATACCTCTATGCGCAGGGCGTCGAGCATTTCGAGCGCGGGGCGGGTTATTATTTCCGCGTAGAGCTCCGCGACGCCCGCCATTGCGAGAACGGACGCAGCCGCCTTGCCGACCGCCCTGTCCGCGACGAGCGCGCCCTTGAGCAGCGGGCGGCGGTTTTGGTAAAGGTCGAGCAAGTCTTCTATGCCCGGGCGCGAAAACGCGTAAACCTCCCCGTTGCCGACGACGCACGAATACCCGCCCTCGGAGAATTTCTTTTTCACGTCGCCCATCAGGGCCGCCTGGCGCTTCAAGTTTTGGACGTACTTGTCGATGCGCCTGAGCTCCTTCGGAATGTCTATGCGCTGCGGGCAGTGCGGCACGCACTGTTCGCAGCCCGTGCACAGGCTCGCCTGGCGAAGCTTGGGAACGGAGCGGTCGTAGCCCACGAGGTACGCTCGCCGCGCGCGCGCGTATCCGGGCTCGAGCCTGCTTTCGGGAACCATGCGCTCGTTCAGGCACTTGTTGTAGTGCAAGAGGATCGCCGGTATGTCGAGCGAATACGGGCACGGCATACAGTATTTGCAGTCGTTGCACGGAATCGTGTTAAACTCCATCATGCGCTCGGCCGCCTCTTCGAGAAATGCGAATTCCTCGCGCGTGAGCTCTTTGAGGGGCGAATAGGTGCGGAGGTTGTCCTCGAGGTGCTCCATTTTCACCATTCCGCTCAAAACCGTCAGCACCCGCGGGAAGCTGCCCGCGAACCTGAACGCCCACGACGCCACGCTCATCTCGGGCTCTCGCCGCTTGAACTCGGGAACGAGCGTGTGCGGTATGTTGGAGAGCCTGCCGCCCAAAAGCGGCTCCATTATCACGGCGGGTATTCCGCGCTTGTCGAGCTCCCCGTAAAGGTATTCGGCGTCGGTGTTGCGGTCGTTTATCTGCTTGGCGTGCTTCCAGTCGAGATAGTTGAGCTGGATCTGCACGAAGTCCCACTTATAGACGTCGTGTTTGGAGAGCAGGTAGTCGAAAACCCTTATGTCGCCGTGGTAAGAGAACCCGAGGTTGCGTATGCGCCCGGCCTTGCGCTCGGCGAGCAGGAATTCGAGGATTCCGTTGTCCATGTAGCGCGCCCTGAACTCCTCCATTCCGCCGCCCATGCCGACGCCGTGCAGGAGCATGTAGTCGATGTAGTCCGTCCGAAGCTCTTTGAGGGAGTTGCGGTATATGCCTATCGACGCTTCCCTAGTCCAGGTGGCGGGGGCAAAATTGGAGAGCTTCGTCGCGATGAAATACTTTTCGCGCGAATGGCGGCTGAGGGCGATGCCCGTGGCGCGCTCGCTCTTGCCGCGGCAGTACGCGGGAGAGGTGTCGAAATAGTTGACGCCGCCGGCTATCGCGCGGTCAACGAGCTCGTTGACCGCGTTCTGGTCGATTTCCCCGACGCCCTCGCGCGCGGTTCTGCCGTCGAGCGACGGCCAGCGCATGCACCCGAACCCGAGCAGCGAAACCTTCTCGCCCGTCTTCGGATTTTCGCGCACGGTCATTTCGCCCGCCGGCGCGGAAGCCCCGCTCCCGATCTTCGAGCACCCGAAAGCGGGAACCGCCGCCGCGCCTATGGCCGCGTTTTTCAAAAATCCCCTGCGCCCCAAAATGTTCTTACGGCAATTTTCCATAAATTTTTCCTCCGTTTATATGCGGTTGTGGCTCGGGTTGCCCTCCACGCAAATCGCGGCGACCGGCCGCGCGGGGCATAGGTTTTCGCACGCGCCGCAACCGATGCACCGCGCCACGTCCACCGTCGGTATTTTCAGCGATTTCGGATCCTTCGGGTCTTTGGCGACCATCTGTATGGCTCCCGTAGGGCACTGGCGGAAACAGTTGTCGCACTGCATTCCGTCGGCGTTGACAATGCACCGCGAGGCCGTCCAAACGGCGCGCCCGATTTGCGTTGAAGCCTTTTCCTCCGGAGAAATCGGCAGTATCGCCCCCGCGGGGCACACTTTGGAGCACTCCACGCACTCTATCCCGCAATAGCCGTTTTCGTAAGTCATCTCCGGCTGCATAAAGCCCGAGAGCGAGCGCGACGGGACGAGAACGCGCGACGGGCACGCCGAAACGCAGAGTTGGCACGCCGTGCACTTATTGGCGATATTCGCAATCCCTCCGGAGCCGGGGGGCGATATTTTAAACGCGCGCTCCGGCCTGCGCCTCGCCCGTATGGGGGCGAGCCCCCCGTCCACTTTCATCGTCTCGGCGGCGTCCGCGGCGGCTCCCCCCGCGAGCATAAAAAGAGTCGAGAAAAATCCCCTGCGCCCCTTTCGGAAAACCGCCGGCGGCTCTTTCTTCGCCGCGGAAAATTCCGCGTGCGCCCCCTCCGGACGCGCCTCCCTTTCCGCTTCCGCGCGTTTTGCGGCGGCCTTTCCTGCGAAAGCGGGCGAATAGGAAATGGCGGATTTCCTGCAAACGCCCACGCAGTCAAAGCAGGCGACGCATCTGGAATAGTCTATCGAGTGGTTCTTATAGTCTATGCACTTGGATTTGCAATTCCGGGAACACAAACTGCACGAATTGCACTTAGAAGCGTCTATCACGGGTTTGAATAGGGAGTATTTCGCGAAAAACCCGAGAACGGTTCCGACGGGACATACGGTATTGCAATACGTCCTGCCGCCCTTCCACGCGAGAACGCCGACCGCGGCGAGCGTCGCCGCGGCCGCGAGAAAAATCCCCGCTCCCTTGAACCATATTTCGACGGGATAAAAGGCGTAGCCGCCCGCAGCCTCCGAAAGAGCGGCGAGGGCGTTGTTGCCGAGCGCCCACACCGGCGCCAAAAAGTTTGACGCTATTCTGCCGTACGCGCTGTAAGGCGCGACGAGCGAGGCGACGGACAAAAGCCCGAGCGCCGCGAGCGCGACGAACGCGGCGAGAAACCCCGCCCTGACAAGCGTCATCGCGGGAGCGTAGGCGAACCTGTTGCGCTTCCGCCTCCCCGCGGCGTGCGAAAATACGTCCTGCAACACGCCGAGCGGGCATATCACGGAACAGTAGATTCTGCCGAACAGGAGAGTCAGCAAAACGAGCCCCGCCACGACCGCGAAATTCGCCGCCAAAAGGGACGGCAAAAACTGGATCTTAGCCGTCCAGCCGAACCATTCCGCGGCGGTTCCCGTGAAGTCGAGGAACAAAAGCGTCACCGCCGAAAAAAACAGCGCCGCCGATGCTATTCTTATTTTGCGCAACATAAAAAGCCTTTCCGATGGATTCGCGCCGCAAACGCGAGTTTATATGTCGTACCTTATGCCCGAAAGCCACTTCACCATTTCGGGGTCTCGGTGGTCGAAGAAACAGCTCTTTCCGGTGTCGAGAGCGGCGATTGCCGACATGTCCGAATCGTCGAGCGAGAACGAGAACACGTCGAAATTCTCGGCGATCCTCTCCCTCTTGACCGACTTGGGAATCGCCACAACCCCCCTCTGGACGAGCCACCTCAGGACGACCTGCGCCACGCTCCTGCCGTATTTTTCGGCTATGCCCGAAAGCGCGGGATTCGAGAACAGCCCGTTCTTCCCCTCCGCAAACGGAGCCCACGATTCGATCTGCACGCCCCATTCGCGCATCAGTTTTTGGCAGGAGACCTGTTGGCAAAACGGGTTGGTCTCAACCTGGTTTACGGCGGGCGCGACATCGTTGTGGGCGATCAAATCGGCGAGTCGGTCGGGCTGGAAATTGCTGACGCCTATCGCGCGGATTTTGCCCTCCGCGCAGAGCTCCTCCATAGCGCGCCACGACCCATAGACGTCCCCGAAGGGCTGGTGGATGAGGTACAAGTCCAAATAGTCGAGCCCGAGGCGGTCGAGCGACTTCTGGAACGCCGCCTTCGCCTTTTCGTAGCCGGCGTCCTGAATCCAAAGCTTGGTGGTGACAAAAAGCTCATTGCGGGGAACGCCGCTTCGGGAGATTGCCCTGCCGACCGCCTCCTCGTTCATATAGGCGGCCGCCGTGTCTATCGAGCGATAGCCTATTTCGAGCGCGTCGGAAACCGCGCCCTCGCACGTTTTCGCGTCCTCTATCTGATAGACTCCAAACCCCAGGACGGGCATTTCGACCCCGTTGTTAAGCCTGACAGTTTTCTCTTCGCTTTTCATGTCAATATCGTTGCGTTTTTATTGTTCAAGGCGGACAAGCCGCATTTTCGGGAAATATTATAAGCGAAAACCCCCATTCGGTAAATATACAATTCAGCCTAAAATCTGCCCAATCCTGCCCAAATAAGCGCTCCGCCGGCGTCCGGCGCGCCCGCAAAAAAAGGGCGAGCCGCGCGGTTCGCCCTCTCCCTTATCGGACTGCTATTTTTCGTAGCCGTCCTGAATTACCCACTCCTGCGGATTTTTCGGGGTGAACCCGTGAGTGGATCCCTGCACCCATCGGATTTTCTTCGGGGCTTTTATATTGTTGTAAAGCGCGGCCAGACCCGAAGGCGGGCAGGTGTAGTCGCCCAATCCGGCGCGGGATATGAGGGTTTTGCACTTTATGCGCTTTGCGTGGTTGGCGGCGTCGTAGTAGTTCAGCGCCGGAACGTATTCCGGGCGCCAGCCGTTGAGCCTGCCGACTGTCGGACCCGCGAAATCGCAGCACCAGGTTATGGAGGAATCGGCCTCGGTGACGTCCGGGTCGAGCGCAGCCGCCCATATCGTCTGAAGCCCGCCCTGGCTGCCGCCGGAAACCTTCAGGTTCTTTCCGTCCCATTGCGGGAGCGACTTCAAAAATTCGAGCGAGCGCATCAGGCGCAAAACCATTCCGTTAAAATACGCCCCTTCGGGATTGGAATTTTGCTTCGGGTCGAAGGCGTAAATCTTTCCGTTTGACTTTATATTCTTAAAAAATTCGTCGTAATACGCCTTGTCCCTGCCGAGGTCGTAGCCGTGGGCGTTGACGTCGAAGCGTATTGCGCCGCCCCAGCCTTTGGGAGCCTTTTGCACGTGCGTGCCGTAGCCGTGGTACATTGCGTGCGCGGGCAGCGATTTCTCGCCGGCGCCGCGCGGAATCGTCAGATATCCCGTCACGGGGCGCGGGCCGGCGCAATCTACCGACACCGCGAACACTTCGGGGTCCGCCCCCTCCGCGCTCACCTTCTCCATCCTGTACTTCATCGGAACGCCCTTTAAGCGCGCCTTTTGCTTCTCCCAGAAGGCGTCAAAATCGGCGGGTTCCGGAACGGCATTGGAGATCCTTGCGATTTCCACCCCCGCGCCGCCGTCGAAGAACACGCGCTCCTTCTTTCCCTTCCTAGTTTTGTTGACCTGCTTTCCGCGGGAGTTCAGGAGAGTCGCCTCCATCCTCACGAAACCTGGCTTGTCGAGCTTCGTCTTTACGATTGCGGGCTTCCCGGGCGTGATCTCGCAGACGCCGGTCTGCCTGACACCGTCGTCGCCAGTCCTCGTCCACCTGAACGAATATGGCTTTTTCGGGGCGGGCTGCCCGCCGAAATCCACGGTAAACGTGAACGTCATTTCCTCGCCGGGAGCGTAGTCGAGCTTGTCGGAGGTTCCCCTGAAATCAATTTTATCGGCGTCTATCGGGACGCTCTTGGAAAACTTCGCGCCGTCGAATTTCGCGACGATGTACATTTCCGCGGACGAGAGGCCCTCCGCCGATTTCGAGAAAGTCCAGTCGAGATGCCCCTCGGGGTTGTTGCCGATGCCGATGTCGGGAGATTTTTGGTTGAAATTGTTGAAGGCGATAACCGTCTCCTTTTGCAGATAATTGTGCACCTGCATGGAGCCGTACCCGCCGTCCGTTCCGGCGGAGTCCCCGAAGTCGAACGCGCCGGTCGCGTTGGGGATATTCATCTTGTTCGCGCCGCCGTAGTTGAACGGCCAGAATTCGATATTGCCCCTTTCAAACTTTCCGGTCTTGACTTTGCCGTTGCCGAAAACTTCGAGGTTGTCCACGTAAGTCTGGATTGTGCCCGAACCGTAGTCCGGAACCCCTATTTTAGACAAATCCTGAGAGAACGGGTCGAAGGAGGCGAAAACCCACGTCTTTTTGCCGTCTTTCGAAGAGGTTTTGAGCAGATATCCGACCTTTACGACCTTGCCGGAAATATTCTCCGAGTTGTCGACCTGGTACCCGTCCCCCGCGTATTTGAGGGGATCGAGCTTGTACACGAGCTCGTACCCCTTCGCCTGCGGAACGAGTTCGAGAAGTTCCGGAACCTCGGCGTTCGCGCCGTAAAACGCCGCGCCGACGAGAGCCGCCGCCGCAATTTGCCTTATTTTCATATGCTGTCCTGTCGTTCGTTTAATATCCGTAAATTGGCAGAAAAAATAAGTCTCCCGCCGCCGATTGCAAGCATTCTTTCCGGGGGCGCGCCGCGGGAGGCTACGCCGGTAAACGGTTAATCAAACTTTTCCAAAAACGCCGTTGCGCGCCGGCCGAAAAGCCGATAGTATCGCGCAATGAAAAATTTTATTCCAGGCGCGCTCGCCGCCCTTGCGCTCGCCGTCGCAACGGGATGCAATTCCCGCAATTCCGCCAGCGAAGGCGGTTTCGTCGAAGTTTCCATGAAAAATCCGCGGTACTTCGCCCTCTCCGACGGCTCCGCCTACATTCCGATAGGCTACAACCTCTGCTTTCCGCGGTATTGGGACAAATTGGCCGAGGACGAATGTTTCGCAATAATCGAAACTCACATGAAAAACATCGCCGAAAACGGCGGCAACTACGTCAGGATTTGGGCGTCGCACCCGTTCTATGAAATAGAGGATTCCCGCGCGGGCGCCTACAATCCCCAAAAGCTCGCGAGGCTCGACCGCTTCATGGGGCTGGCAAAAAAGCATGGAATCCGCGTAAAAATATGCCTTGAACATTTCAGGAACATAAAAGATTACAAGCCCGCGGAAAACGAGCGCGGGTTGAGCTCAAACGCCTTCTCGCGCCCGGCCTACGACGGCGAATTCAGAAGCATGGACGAATATTTTTCCTCCCAAAAGGGGAAAGACTTTTATTTTAACCGCTTCAAAATTCTATTCGACAGATACGGAAACGACCCGACGGTATTCGCGTGGGAGCTCTGGAACGAACAGAACACCGTCAACGCGAAAAGCGAAAACGTCAAGCGGTGGCAGGAGGAAATGTTCGCGAGAATTTCCGGCGTTTGCAAAAAACAGCTTGTCGTAAACAGCTGCGGAAGCTTTGACGGCGGGGACGCGCGCGCCGCCTACGAACGTTTTTACAAAAATACCGCAAACGAAATTGCGGCAATCCACAGATATCTCGACGAGGGCGCGGAATACGAAATCTGCAAGGGCCCCCTCGACCTCGCCGCCGCGGACGCGATTGGCGAAATTTCAAAAATTTGCGGCGGGCGCCCCGCCCTGCTCGCCGAAACCGGCGCAGTGCAGCCGAAGCATTCGGGGCCGTGGAGTCACTACGCTTCCGACAAAGACGGCATTATTTTTCACGACGCATTCTACGTTCCGTTTTTCGCGGGAGCCGCCGGAAGCGGGCAGCCGTGGCACTGGGACGTCTACATATACAAGCGCAAGCTCTGGAGGCACCTCAAACCCTTCGCCGCGCTCGTCGAAGGCGTAAATCCTGCGGGCGAAAACTTCAAACCCGCGCGCTGCGACACAAAAAACGCGCGCGTCTACGCGCTCTCGGGCGAAAAGACGCTGCTTGCTTTCGCGAGGGACGTTGAAAACGACTGGAAAAGCGAATTTGAAAAAGGGCAAAAACCGCGCGAAATTTCCGGTGAAACCGTCGATTTTTCGGGTTTGGCGAAAGGCGGGAAAATCTCCCGCGTCCGCGCGTACGACCTCTGGAACGGCGGCGGAGCCTCCGACCTCGCGCTTTCCCCAAAAGTGAAGCTTCCGCCCTTCAAACGCTCGTGCGCGGTGAGAATAGACTTCGAATAGCCCGCCAACCGCGCCGCCCTCCGGCGCAAAAAACGTCCGGCCTTTATGAAACTCTCCATGCTAATCCCCCCGAACGACCGCGCGCTCGCAGCGCTCGCCGCGCAGATGGGAATAAAATACGCCATAACGAAAGCCGCCCCCGAGCTCTCCGGAAAAAATCCCCCGTACGATTTCGGCGCCCTGAAATCCGCAAAAGACGGCTTTGCCGAACGCGGCCTCGAGCTCGTCGGGCTGGAGGGGGACCAATTCGACATGTCGCCGATAAAGCTCGGGCTGCCGGAACGCGACGAATGGATAGGGCGGTACGCGCAAATGCTGCGCAATATGGGCGATCTCGGGATAAGGCTGCTGTGCCTGAACTGGATGGCCTCCGTCGGGTGGTTCCGCACAGACGCCGCCGCCCGCGCGCGCGGGGGCGCGCTCACGACCTCTTTCGACGCCTCGCGCGCGCCCGCGCCGGAGCCCGCCGAAGAACGAATTTCGGAAGAAAAGCTGCGCGAAAACCTGTACTATTTTCTCGACGCGGTCTTGCCGGCAGCCGAAAAAGCGGGCGTAAAAATGGCGCTCCACCCCGACGACCCGCCGGTCTCCCCGCTGCGCGGAATAGGCAGGATTCTGAAATCGGCGGAGGACTATGAGAAAGTTTTTTCGCGGTACGATTCAAAATTCCTCGGCGCGACTTTCTGCCAGGCGACTTTCAAAGTCGCGGGCGAAAACGTAAAAAAACTATCGGCTGACTGGATAGGGCGCGGAAAAATTTTCTTTATCCACATCCGCGACGCGCGCGGGAATGCCGAAAATTTTACGGAAACTTTTATCGACGAGGAGCGCGGCTTCGTCGCCGAAATGCTCGCCCATTACCGCGATTGCGGGTTTGGCGGGCCGATCCGCTCCGACCACGCCCCCGCGATGTTCGGGGAGGCTCAGAAAGATTTCGGCGGGGGAGTTTCCGTGGGCTACCGGCCGCTCGGCCACATATTCTCCTGCGGGTACATAAAGGGCTGCTGCGACGCGCTCAAAATACCGCTCGAATAGAAGGATATGGGCATGAAGACGATCCTTTCAAACCTGAATTTCCCCGAAGGCCCCGCCGCGGGCGCAGACGGGGCGCTGTGGTTCGTGGAGCTTCACGGCGGCAACGTCTGCCGCCTCGGGAAAGGCGGCGAACTCGCGCGGTTCAAAATCCCGAACGGCAGGCCCAACGGCATAGCGGCGGACGCCGCGGGGCGGATATGGTTTTGCGACGCGGGCAACGACTGCGTGTCGATTCTTAACCCCGAGAGCGGCGAAATAAAAACCGCATGCGCCGCCGTCGAGGGCGAGAGGCTCGCGCACCCGAACGATTTGGCGTTCGACATGCGCGGCAATCTGGCGTTCACCTGCCCGGGAGAGTCGCGGAAAGAGCCTGCCGGATACGTGTGCGCGCTCGGCGCGGGCGGCGCGCAGAAAATCATAACCGGAAAATTTTTCCCGAACGGGCTGGCGTTTTCGCCCGACGGGAAATCACTGTTCATCGCCGAGACGTATAAAAAGCGGATTTGGAAAGGCGACTGGAATCCTGCGGCGCTGTCGTGGTCGAACGCCCGCGTCTGGGCCGAGACAGGGGGAAATCCCGGCCCGGACGGAATGGCGTTCGGCGACGACGGCAACCTCTACGCCGCGATTTTCGGAGGGGGAGCGGTCAAGGCTTTTTCCCCCGACGGAAACCTGGCGAAGGAGATAAGCCTCGGGGGGCGCAATCCCAGCAACTGCGCGTTTATGCCGGACGGGGGCCTCGTCGTCACCGAGACGGAGAGGGGCGAGCTCGTCCTGGTCGAAACCGGAGTAAAGCCCGCCGGCATCTTCCGCGGCCCTCCTATTTCGGCGTAGCGGGAAAATCCGCCCCGCCGAACCGCGAGCCTATTCGGCGCGCGGCTCGTCGAATATTCCGGAGGAATACGGGCCCGAGCATATGATTTTTTTCGCGTCCGGAAGGTGCGCTATGTCGCACGCGCCGACGGCGTCAAAATCTATGTACACGAGCGTTTCGGAAGCGGAGGCGTTCCTTATGCAATGCGCTCCCTCCTTTCCCGCGGGAAACGTTATTGCGTCTCCCGCCGCGACTTTTATTTCCCCGCCGTTTGTGCGGACGGCGCCCTCGCCCTTTATTATGTAGAATACCTCCTCGTTCGCCTCGTGCCAGTGGAAGCCGAACGACGAGTTCCCGGGGGCGACCTCCACGAAATGGACGGCGCATTTTGAAGCCTCTCCGAGCCCCACGACGGGCTTTATCGTGAATTTGCCGCCGTTTTGCTCCATTTCAATTCCGGCGGCGGACGCGCAGTTTACGGTTTTCAGCGATTTCATTTTTTTCCTTTCGTTTTTTGTTTTACATTTGGGAGAAATTGAAATTACATTATCATACTTTGCGTAAAATGTAAAGTAGGCACAAAATTGTGCTGTAATAACCCAAAAGAAACTATTGAGCCATGAAAAGGAAAAATCCCCTTCCCGAATGCCCCGTTGAGGTGACCCTTTCGATGATAGGCGACAAGTGGAAGATATTGATCATAAGGGAGCTCTCCGGAGGGACGAGAAGGTTCGGGGAGCTCAAAAAATCCGTCGGGCAAATCTCCCAGAAAGTGCTCACCGAAAACCTGCGCGAAATGCAGGCCGACGCCCTCGTCTCGCGCAAGGCCTACGCGGAGGTCCCCCCGAGGGTGGAATACTCGCTCACGGAACTCGGCATGAGCCTCAAGCCGGTGCTCGCCGCGCTGAAAAAATGGGGCGCCGCCTACAAAAAGGCGTCGGGGCGCTAAAAAATGCACGACATCTGGAACCCCTGGCACGGCTGCGCGAAAAAGAGCGAGGGCTGCGCCAACTGCTACATGTATTTTCTCGACAGGGCCAGAAACATAGACCCGTCGCGCGTATTCAGGGTAAAAAACAACTTCGACTATCCCCTCCAAAAAAATTCCCGCGGCGAATATAAAGTGAAGAGCGGAGAAACGCTGCGGGTGTGCATGACTTCGGACTTTTTCATAGAAGAGGCCGACCCATGGCGGGGCGAGGCGTGGGATATAATTGCCGGAAGGCCGGACGTTGTGTTCTACCTGCTTACCAAACGCCCCGAGCGCGCCGCAAAGCTCCTTCCCAAAAACTGGGGCGGCGGCTGGGAAAACGTGTTCTTCAACGTCACCGCCGAAAACCAGGCGCGCGCCGACGAGCGCGTGCCGCTGCTGCTCGATTTGCCGTTCAAGCACAAGGGAGTTATGGTCGCGCCGTTCATAGGGGAAGTCTCCCTCAAAAAATATCTGAAAAGCGGCGCGATAGAGCGGGTCGTCGCCGGCGGAGAAAATTACGACGGCTCGCGGGTTTTGAAATGCGAATGGGTTGAGAAATTATACTCCGAATGCGTCGAAAGCGACACGACGTTTTGCTTTATCGAGACGGGCACCCTGTTTGAAAAGGGAAGCAAGATATACCGAATGCCGGACAAGCGTTTGCAGAGCAAAATGGCGTTCAGGTCGGGATATTTCCACGATGGGCGGAAAGCGGAATACAAGCTCGACCTGTCGCCCGCGCAGAGGGAGCTTACGGGGGAAGTCGCCGAATACAGGCCCCATTTCGGGCCCATGTGCGCCGAATGCGGCAGCCGCCCAATTTGCAACGGCTGCGCCAGATGCCGCAAATGCCCGAACGCCTGACTCCCCTTCCCCTTTCTGCCGCCCTCAAACGCCGGACGGCCGGATGCGCGCCGACCGGCGCCTTCATATTTCCGCGCGGGCGTTTCCCATATAGGCACCCGCGCAAAACCTTAGCGGCGATACCTTGAAAACTCGCGCGTCCGGCGCGAACGCAAAACGCGATAAATAAAAAAAACGCCTTCATAAGCTGACGCCGAAATTTTGCGAGATTCGCGGCGGCGTTCCGCCCCTTCCCAATCTGTCGCGCGCTTTTTGAGCCAATCGACCGCCGGCAATCTGAAAAATCCCTACGCCTTTTTCAGTCTCCCGCCGAAATCAAGAAACAAAAAAGTTAACGCGGATTCGCGTTAACTTAAATTGGTGCTCAGAACGGGACTCGAACCCACACGGCTTTCGCCATACGCCCCTCAAACGTACGTGTCTACCAATTCCACCACCTGAGCATTTGAGTTATTTTTAAAGCTTTGACTATGGAGACATCGCCCGCGCCTGCAAGCTTTTTTTCGAAAAAATTTCGGGAATTGGCGCGCCTTTCTCCGTCTTCCGCGCGAACCGCGGGGGAACTTAGGGCTTGCGCGCCGCAGGTATGCCCGCCGAAATTTGTGTTGAAATCCGCTTGTCCGATGCTCTAATTCCTCCCTAATTTTTCCGCCGCATATGGATTTCCAAAACTTACGCTACAGCCCCGCCGTCTACCGCGCCGCGCTCGGCTGCCTGTTTTTCAACCAGGGGATAATCTTCGCGAGCTGGGCGAGCAGAATCGCCGACGTGAAAACAAACCTGAACCTCAACGAGGCCGACCTCGGCGGAATACTCTTCGCGCTGCCGCTCGGACAGGTTTGCGCGATGGCGCTTTCCGGATACCTCGTCACGCGCTTCGGCAGCAGAATGATGGCGCTCGTCGCCGGAATATTTTATCCCGCAATGCTCGTCGCCCTGTCTCTCGCAGGAACGCCGACCGCGCTATTTGCAACGCTCATGTGCTTCGGAGTTGCGGCGAACCTGAACAATATATCCATAAACACGCAGGCGGTCGGGGTCGAGTGCGTTTACGGGCGCTCCATTATGTCGTCCTTCCACGGGCTATGGAGCCTCGCGGGATTCTGCGGCGGGATTTTGAGCGCGATGCTCGCGGCAAACAACGTGGGGCTATTCCAAAGCTTCGCGGGGGTTTTTGTTTTCAGCGTCGCGGTAACGCTCGTCGCGCGGAATTTTATCCTTCCGGAGGACATAAAGCCGGAGCCAGACCCCGCCGACGCGCGCAAAAAGCGCACGATTTTTTCGCCTACTCCGTTTATAATAATGCTCGGCGTCATCGCATTCGGCTGCATGAGCTGCGAGGGCACGATGTACGACTGGAGCGTCGTCTACTTCAAGGAAGTAATCGGCGCGGACAAGGATTCGAGCCGCATGGGATACATCGCCTACATGTCCGCAATGGCCTCGGGAAGGTTTCTCGGCGACTTCATGATAACCAGGTTCGGCGTAATCCGCGTATTGCAATCGAGCGGAATCCTCGTCTTCTGCGGAATGATTCTGGCGGTCGCGTTTCCCGGGGTGGCGGTTTCGTCGATAGGCTTTCTGCTCGTGGGCGCCGGAGTTTCGACGGTGGTTCCGACATGCTACAGCCTCGCGGGGAAGTCCCGCAGAATGAGCTCCGGAATGGCGATAGCGACGGTGTCCACGATAGGGTTCTTCGGATTCCTGATGGGCCCGCCGCTCATAGGGTTCATCGCCCACGCCTCGAGTCTCCGGTGGTCGCTCGCGACAATGGCGTGCATAGGAATGCTCGTGACGATACTTGCGCCGCGCGTGAAATCGCGCCTGTAAAAGCGCGGGGAAAAATAAAAAGCTTGAATTAAAAGCGAATCCGCCGATAACCAAAATCGTACGGGGTAATCCCGACGCAAAAGAATACGGGGATGTTCCGGAATTCGACTTTGGGTCGTAGATTATGCCTGCATGCCGGAGACGACACTTGGCTCCGTAAAAATGTGTCGCAAAAAACATAAATGGCGAAGAATACGCTATCGCCGCTTAATTAAGCGGCGCGTCGGCTCCCAGATTCCCGGTATGGGATGCCCGGCGTCGACATCGGGAAAAGGGGCCGCAGCCGTTCGGACGGGGTTGCGGCCGCCGCGAACCGCCCGGCGCCGGAGCGGAGGAAGTCCCGACCTAACCGCTCCGAAAGACCAACCGGAGACTAAGCATGTAGACGGTATAGCCGAAAGCTCTCAGGACGCGGGTTCGACTCCCGCCATCTCCACCAATTTGAAGGGCCGCCTTCTGAAGGGAATTGCGGCTTTAATATGCCCGCAATTTGAAGGAATCCATGAGGCCGGCGGGAATTCGCCCCATTGTCCCCATGGGCGAACGTGGCGGGTTCGTTTTCCGCGACGCTGCGGATGGCAACCGCTACCATATAAATAGTCCCGCCGCCGAATCCGCAAAAATTAACGTTTTGATGGAAAATTTGACCGCCGTTTACGCGGGCCTATTGATTATATGCATTCGACGCCAAATGCTTGAAATTGCAAGAATCTGCCGGTATCAAAATTTATCGTCTTGACGAAACAAGGCGGGAACTTTTTTCACTTCTTTGTCTTAACAATAGTTATGGGAAAAGATAATGCAAAAAAACGAATTGCGATTCGTTCGCGGATACCGTTCCCGCCCACAAGGGCATTTCCGGACAAGAAAAGGGAACAGAAGCGGAAAGCGTGCAGGGGAAAATCCGGCGGGGGATTTTCCCCTTTTCGCATCGGAATAATTCTATAAGTTTATCCCGCTTCCAAGCATTGCTTGGGTTTGCAAATTTTCTTGGAACGGACAATATCAAATCTTTGAAAATTTGCCGGAATGCCCTTTGTCGCAATATTTGTTTTTAGATTCACCGCCAGGCCGTTAAAATTCATTTATAGATTAAGCATTCTTGCGCTAAAAATTTGAATTTTCACTGCCTCATCCGCGCAGGAGGGCGGAAAAAGAAGCGGAGGCGGCGAACCGATCTCTCCCGCAATTTGCATTGGCATATCCGCCATACGAAGCGGCGGCGTGAAAATAGCAAATGGCAACCCGCCAAAGCGGGTTGCCGTTTGCCGGAAGAATTTCCACGCCTATTTGTCGGAGGGGACTACGCGGAAGTTTTCCACGTGGTAAGACGGGTCGGCGCGGAAAGTGAGCTTTACGTTGTACTGCTTTTCGAGGTTGAGCAGGTATTCGTAATCCTCGTTTTGGAGGCGCTGGAGGTTCTCCGGATGGAGCATTATCAGCAGCCCGATCTCTTTCTGCGCGCCGGCGCTCTCGCGCAAGTTGCGGCAGGTGGCGACTATTTTGCGCTGGATTTCTCCGCTCATCGTGCGCGCGCTCTTGACTATGCCCTTGCCGCCGCAATACGGGCATGACGCATATATGCCGCTCGAATTGCTCTGCGCGTGGCGCTGCCGCGTCATCTGCATGATGCCAAGCTGCGAAATCGGCAAAACTTGGCTCTTGGCCTTGTCTTTTTCCATCTCGTCTTTGAGCCGCTTGTAGACGGCCTGCCTGTCCTTGCGGCTCTTCATGTCGATGGTGTCGATTATGACGAGCCCCCCGAGGTTGCGGAGCCTGACCTGGCGCGCGGCCTCCGTGACGGCTTCGAGATTCGCCTGCAAAATAAAATCCTTCCCGTCGGCGTCCTTGCCCTTGTGGGACCCCGTATTGACGTCGATCGCAACCAGCGCCTCGGTCTCGTCGATGACGATTTCCCCGCCGGACGGCAGCGGAACCCTCCTCTGGAAAGTCTGGGCTATCTGCCGTTCGATGTTGTAGCGCTCGAAGATAGGAATGTTTTCCTTGAAGAGCTGGATCTTGCCCTTGGCGCGGCGGGAAATTTCCGAGACGGAGCCGAGAATGCGCTCGTACTCGGCGCGGCTGTCGATTAGAATCCTGTCGGTCTGCTCGGTGAGGAAGTCGCGGACGGTGCGCTCGATGAGGTCGGGCTCCTTGTATATCATCGCGGGGGCGGGCGCGGACTCTATGCGCTGCTGTATCTGCTTCCAGATGTTGAGCAAAATGTGCAAGTCGCGCACAAAATACGTCCAGCGCTTGCCCTGCCCCGCGGTGCGGACTATCACGCCCATGCCCTCGGGGATTTTCATGGAGCGCAAAATCTTCTTTATCCTGTCGCGCTCCTTTCTGTCCTCTATCTTGCGCGAGATCCCGCACTGGCCGCCGTAGGGCATCAGCACGAGGTACCTGCCTGGAATCGCGATGTTCGTCGTGATTCTCGGGCCCTTTGTGCCTATTTGCGACTTGGTAATCTGGACGATAATCTCGGTGCCGATGGGGAATTTTTCGGGTATGTCTTTGGCGGAAAACTTTTGGGCGTTTTTTTTCTGCTCCTTGCTGCGGTTTTCGCGCACGATTTCGTAGGAGGCGCTGTCGGTGGTGGACGGGAAGATGTCCCAGTAGTGGAGGAAGGCGTTTTTGGGCTGGCCTATGTCCACGAACGCGGCTTTCAATCCGGGCTCGAGATTCTGGATTTTGCCCTTGAAAATCGCGCCCACCATGCTTTCGTCGCCGGGACGTTCGATTTCAAACTTCTGCATCACGCCGTCGGCGAGCAGCGCCACGCGCTTTTCGAAAGGCTCGACGTTTATGACGATTTCCCGATAGGGCTCGTCCTCGCGCTTGAGCATTTTTATTATCTTTTCGAGAAGCGGGCGCTTTTTTGCGCGCATCTTGGCTTCGAGATTGAGGGTCTCCTCGGGAATCGGCTCCACGATTTCCTCCGGAGGCTTTTTCGTCAAATCGTCGATTTTGTAGTCGGTGTTTTCTTGTTTCATTGTTTCGCTTTAATTTTTAGGCGAAACTTTCGGAATTATGAGTAAGCCCTCCTGTGCCGGTAAACGCTTTGAACCAGACCCAAGAGCATGCAACACGTCAATACGAAAGTTCCGCCGTAACTCATCATTGGCAGGGGCACGCCGGTAATCGGCATTACGCCGACAGTCATGCCCACGTTTATGAAAATGTGCGTCATCAGAATGGCCGATATTCCGATGCATAAAAATTGCCCGAATTTGTCGCGGGAGAGCTGCGCCGAAAGCAGACAGCCGAATATGACGACAACCGCCATCAAGAGTATGGCGGCCGCCGCTCCGACAAACCCGGACTCCTCGGCTACGACCGAGAAGATGAAGTCGTTGTACGCGACGCTCGAAGGCAGGTACCCGAGCTTCGCCTGCGTGCCCTCCGCAAACCCCTTTCCGACAAATCCGCCCGATCCCACGGAAATGAGGCTCTGCCGCTGGTTCCAGCTGACCCCTAGCCCCCGGGGATCCACCACGTCCGGCGCAATGAAAGCCAAAATCCTGTTGCGCTGGTAGTCTTTCATTGGAAGCGCGAAGGCCGCGCCCGAGCCGTAAGCGTTGCGGGAAGCCGCCTCCTCTGCGGAAAGGCTGTTTTCCCTCAAAAAGTTGCCATATCCCCATATGTCGGCGGCCACAAGTCCGACCGCTCCGGCAAAGAGCAGCATGAGAATTGCGAAAAACCGCTTGGGCAATGTGGAAATGTACAACATCGCAAAGAGCATTGGCAGAAATACAAGAGTCGAGCCTAAGTCGGGCTGCAAAAAAATCAACAAAATAGGAATAAAAAATACCGCGCCGAGTTTTATCCAGAATTTTATGTTGCCTTTGAATTTTAAGGATTTCGTTTCGGCAAATAGGGCGGCCGCCATAATGCATGTTCCGATTTTGGCGATTTCCGAGGGCTGGATTGAAATCGCGCCCAGATCTATCCAACGCGTCGCGTTGTAGCGGCTTTCGACAAAGGGAATGGGAATTCCGAAACATTCTTTTAGCGCGAGCGGCACGAGGAGCAATACCGAAAACCCGTAAATAATCGGGGCGTAAGCGGAAAACGCGCGGTAGTCGACGCGCGACACTGCGAAATAGACCGGCAGCCCCGCAAAGGCGAAAAATATTATCTGCTTGAACCAGAACTGGCGCGACAGGGGAATTTCGTCGATATTGTAGCTTTGCGCGGAATAGATGAACGCCGTACCCATTATGAAGAGCAAGACCATGCCAACGAATATGGCGGGATTGCTCCGCGCCTTTTTCGGGCGCGGAACCTCGCCGTAAATCTCCCTCTCGCTCTCGGTCATCTGGGCTTTATCGACAGATATTTCAGGATTTCTTCCGGAGCGCAACCCTTGCGGCGGGCATACTCCCCGAGCTGGTCGAAGCCGATCTCCGCGATAAAATATTTCGCCGAGGGATTCGGAATCCACACCGCGCAGACGCTCGACACGGGCATCATCATAAAGTTTTCGGTGAAGTCGACGCCGACGGTTTCGACCGAATCGAGAAGCCTCTTGAACTTCGCCTTCTCGGAATGGTCAGGGTACGACGGATAGCCGACCGCCGGGCGGACGCCCTGCCGCCCGCGGGAAACCGCCGCCGAGCACGCGGGACAGCCGCATCCGCCGCCGTGCGGAGGAAACGCCCTCTCGAAAACCGGCGAAAATATCTCCGACTGCGCGAACGACGAAAGGGCTTCGGCGGCCATGTCGCAAATCGTGCGGGCGGTCATGTAGGCGTAGTCGTCTCCGGAATCTTTGAGCGAGCGGCAGAAGTCCTCCGCCTCGCGCCCTACGGTGGCTATGTATATGCCCGCGAACGAACGAACGCCCGACCCCGCGGGCGGGACATAGTCGGAAAGGCACAGGCAGTTCCCGCGCGAATCCGGCAGCTGCGAGCGCATGAAGCGCAGGGTTTCGACGCGGCCGCCGGCGCCGTCGAAGAGAGCTATGTCGTCGCCCTCGGACTCCGCCGCGTACAAGGCGTACCTGATTTTCGGGCGGGCGATTTCGCCGACGCGCCCGAGCATCTCGAAAGTGTCCCTGAAAAACCCGTCGAGGCCGTCCGACCTTCCGCCGTCGACGGGGAGCTTGGCGCCGCCGACGTTCCATGCGCGCAAATACATGTGCCAGGGCATATCGAGGGCTTTAAAGTCCGCCGAAACCGTTCCGGCGCCGAGTTCGGGCATTTTTTCGGCGCCCGCGAAAGCGCATTTGAAAGGCTTTGAGACGGCCTCCGAATACGGCAGAAGCTTTCTCTTTTCCGCGCGCTCCTCGGACTCTTTTTCAAATTCGGCGCGGATTTTGCCATACTTCGCCGCGACCTCCGCCTCGAAAATCTTTTTTGACGCCGCCGATGTCAGAGACGAGCACACGCCCGCCGACAAACCGGCGTCCTCGACGCGCACGAGCGCGCCGGAATAGAGCGGCGCGAGCTTCACCGCCGCGTGCAAGTCGCTCGTGGCGGCGCCGCCGACCATAACGGGCACGCGCAACCCCTCGCGCTCAAGCATTTGAACGACGCGCGCCATCTCGTCGAGAGACGGGGTTATCAGGCCGCTCAGCCCTACCACCGCGGCGCCGCGCGCGGCCTCGACTATGCGCTCAGGCTCGACCATCACCCCGAGATCCTCCACGCGGAAGCCGTTGCAGGAAAGCACCACGGCAACGATGTTTTTGCCGATGTCGTGAACGTCTCCCTTGACGGTGGCCAGAACAACTTTCGGGCCCGTCGCCGACGCCCCTTTGGGCATGTAGGGCTCGAGGGCGGCGACAGCGCGCTTCATCACGCGCGCGCTCTTGACGACCTGCGGCAGGAACATTTTGCCCGCCCCGAATAGCTCGCCTACCCTGCGCATGGCGGACATCAGCGGCTTTTCAATCACCGCGAGCGCGTCTTTGAGCTCGCCGTAAAAGTGCATTGCAACCTCCTCCGCCCTGTCCTCCTCGCCTTTGAGGAATATGCGCAGCAGCCTGTCGTCCCAGGAGAGCGAATCCCAGTCGGAATGCTCCCGCCTGCTTCCGGCGGCGTCCTTTTTGTAGTCGCCCGCGATTTCCAGAAGCCTCTCCGTAGCCCCGGGGTCGGAATTTAAAATCACGTCCTCGACGGCGCGGCGCAGGCGGGGATCGATGTCGTCGTATGGCGCGAGCATTCCGGCGTTGACTATCCCCATGTCAAGGCCCGCCGCGCGCGCGTGGTAGAGGAAAACGCTGTGCATAGCCTCCCTTACGGCATTGTTGCCGCGCAGCGCAAAGCTTATGTTGCTGACCCCCGCGCTCGTCCGCGCGAGCGGGCAAGAAGCCTTTATGCGGCGGACGGCCTCTATAAAGTCCGCCCCGTAGGAGTTGTGCTCGGGCATTCCCGTAGCCACGGTCAGGACGTTGGCGTCGAAAATTATGTCCTCCGGGTTGAAATCCGCCTTTTCGACGAGCAGGCGATACGCCCTTTGGCATATCCCGACGCGCCTTTCCAGCGTCGTTGCCTGCCCCCGCTCGTCGAATGCCATTACGACCGCAGCCGCGCCGAACTTGCGGATTTCCGCCGCATGCGCCAAAAACTCCCCCTCGCCGGCTTTCAGGCTTATGGAGTTCACGACGGGCTTTCCCTGCACGCATTTGAGGCCCGCAACTATCGTGTTCCAGTCGGACGAGTCTATCATCGTACCCACCCGCGCGATTTCTGGCTCCGAGCCTATGAGATTGAGAAAACGCCTCATGCACGCCGCGGAATCGAGCATTCCCTCGTCGAAGTTCACGTCTATCAGATTCGCGCCGTTTTCCACCTGCCCGCGCGCGACGGCGAGGGCGTCGGAAAACCTGCCCTCCTTTATCATCTTGCGGAAGGCGAGAGAGCCCATGACGTTCGTGCGCTCGCCCACGAAGGCGAAGGGTGCGCCGCGCTCGGGCATGGCGAAGGGCTCGAGCCCCGCCAAAACCAAATCGCGAGAGCGAGGGCGCGGCTTGCGCGGGGCGAATTTGCCGCACTCGCGTACTATCGCCTCTATGTGCGCGGGAGTCGTGCCGCAGCACCCGCCGAATACGTTCACCAGCCCTTCGCGCGCATAGGCGGCAAGCTTCGAGGCGGTATCCTCGGGGGACTCGTCGTACCCCGATTCCGAAAACGGGTTCGGAAGCCCCGCGTTGGGGTAACAGTGCGTGAAGCACTCCGCAATCCTGTCGAACTCCTCGACATACGGGCGCATCTTGTCCGCGCCGAGCGCGCAGTTGAGCCCCACAAAGAGGGGGTCGGCGTGGCGCACTGAGGCGTAAAACGCGGCTATCGTCTGGCCGCTCAGAATCCTCCCCGAGGCGTCGGAAACCGTCATGCTGATTCCGACGGGCGGGCGCTCGCCCCACTTTTCGCAGAGCGTCAGATACGCGTATATTGCGGCCTTGACATTGAGCGTGTCGAAAGAGGTCTCTATCAGAAAGAGGTCGGCGCCCGCATCGTGCAAAGCTTCCATCTGCGGAGCGTAAGCCGCCGCGAGCGAGTCGAAATCCACGGCGCGCGCGGCGGGGTCCTCTACGTCGGAGGATATGCTCGCGGACTTGTTCATCGGCCCTATCGAGCCCGCGACAAACAGCGGCTTGCCCCCGAATTTTGCGGAAGCCCTGCCGGCTTCCTCCCGCGCGATTTCTACGGCGCGGGCGTTCATGCGGCGCACGAGCTCCTCGCCGTTCCCGTATTCGGACTGCACCAAAAGGTTCGCTCCGAAAGTTCCGGTAGTCACTATGTCGGCGCCCGCCTCGTAGTATGCGCGGTTGATTTTCGCGATTACGTCGGGGCGCGTGAGGTTCAGTATGTCGTTGTTCCCCAGCTGCGGCAGGGCGTTTGATTCGAGCTCCGGAAGGCCGCGGCGGAATTCGGATTCCGCGAGCTTCTCGCGCTGGATGAGCGTGCCCATCGCGCCGTCGAGAAACGCCGTCCTCTCTTCAAGGAGCTTTTTAAGTTTCAGTCCGCTTTTGGACAAAGGCAGTTTAGGCATTGCAAAAGTCTACTTTTCCATTTCGGATTTCATGTGCGCGATCAGCCTGTCGTTAAAGGCCTTTGCGCCGTCGTGCCCCATCTGGCGCAGCGCCTGAACCATCGCGGCGACCTCCACGAGGCGCGCCATGTCGCGCCCGGGGCGCACGGGTATTATAAAGTGGGGAATCTGCACCCCGAGCACGTCGAAATAATTTTTGTCGAGCCCCGTCCTGTCCTCGACAACCCCCGGCTGCCATTCGACGAACGTGACTATCATGTCTATGGACTTTTCGAGCCTGACGCAGCGTATGCCGAAGAGCTCGGCGACGTTTATTATGCCGATTCCGCGGCACTCCATGTATCCGCGGTTGAGCTCGTTGCCCTTGCCGAGGACTATTTCGTCGCTGATTCTCTGGCAGTAAACGAGGTCGTCGGCGACGAGCGAATGCCCGTGATCTATGAGCGCGAGCGCGCACTCGCTCTTGCCGATTCCGCTGTCGCCGCGTATGAGGGTGCCGATTCCCTTGATGTCAAGCAGCGTGCCGTGCAGCGACATCCTCGGCGCAAACATTCTGTCGAGCCGCACGAGGACTTCCGCCGAAAACTCCTTGGACTTCATGCGCGTGCGCATGAGCGGTATCCTGTGGCGGCGCACGGCGTCGAGCATGGGCTTGGTGGGCGCGAGGTTGCGCGAAATCACTATGCACGGAATTTCGTGGGCGATCATTTCCTCCATCACGGCGGACTGGCGGTCGTCGGGCAAATCGCGCATATACGCCATTTCTCCCGCGCCGAAGAGCTGGATGCGGCTGGACGCGAAATTCTTGTAATAGCCGGTGATGGCGAGGGCCGGGCGGTTGATGGTGGGCTCCAGTATCATCCTGTCGAAGCCGTCGGAGCCGGAAATGAGCTCGAGGTCGATAGAATCCCTGAAGAAGTCGAAAAACTTTCTGACGGAGATTTCCTCCACCACTTTTATGCTGTTGCCTCGAATGGACATTTTGGCGTTCTCCTGCGGGCGGGCTACATTGAAAAGTTTTCGCCCAGATAAAATTTGCGGCTCTGCTCGTCGTTCACGAGGAAATCGCTCGTGCCCTCGCAGAGCACCTTGCCGTCGTGTATCAGATAGGCGCGATCCACTATGCTCAGGGTTTCGCGCACGTTGTGGTCGGTTATCAAGACGCCGATATTCTTGGATTTCAACCCCCTGATGATGTCCTGCACCTCCGCGACGCTTATGGGGTCCACGCCGCTAAACGGCTCGTCCATCAGCAGGAACTTCGGGCGCGCGGTGAGAGCGCGGGTAATTTCGAGCCTCCTGCGCTCGCCTCCCGAGAGGGTGAAAGCCGGCTGGTCGGCAAGGCGGCTGAGGTTGAGCTCCTCGAGCATCGACTGCACGAAATCTTTGAGTTCGCCCTTCGGTATCGGGAGGTATTCGGCGACCGCAAGTATATTCTGGCGCACGGTGAGCTTCCTGAAAACCGACGCCTCCTGCGGCAGATAGCCTATTCCCATGCGGGCGCGCTTGTACATAGGAACCTCCGTAATATCCGCGCCGTCGAGAAACACCTTACCCTCCGTGGCGGGCACGAGGCCCACAATCATGTAAAAGCTCGTCGTCTTTCCGGCGCCGTTGGGCCCCAGCAGCCCCACGATTTCGCCCGCGCGCAGCTCCATGTTCACGCCCTTTACGACCCGCCGCCTGCCGTACTGCTTTACGAGGTTTTGCGTCTTTATGAACGATGTGCCGTCCTGAAATTCCATAATAAAAAAACAATATCAATTACCCGCCCCCTGCAACAAAAAAGAAGCGCGCGCCGCCGTCTGCGGCGGAACGGGAGCGCGGAACTACCGGACATGCGAATTTTCCGGAGCCCCGCGCGCGGTATAGTAGATTCCGCAAATCCATATGAAGTACGCCGCGGGCGTCATTATCAAAAACGCGAGAATGGACGAAAAGAAAAACGCCGCGGCCTCCCCCCACCTCTTCTGCAAAAAGAGGCCGAATCCCGGAATTATTACCGAGGCGGCGATGTCTATTGCGATATTTGCGTATTTTTTCATTCGGGGAAGCGGAAGGCAAAAGCGGACGGAAAGCCGCAAAACGCGCAGGAGAAAGGAAAGCGGCGCGGCTCCGAAAAATCCAAAGGCGCGGCGGATTCCGGTGAAAGCGAGAGGCGAAGCGGGCTCAGCAAAGGGTTTTGCCGCGCACCGCACGGAAAGCACTCCGCGCATACGCGCGGACTCCCGCCCCGCAAAAGGAACGCCGCCCGCATCGCGTCCGCCCGAGACGCCGAAAGCCCGCGACGCGGGCTTTCGGAGGGCGGGAAAGGAATCACTTCGCCGCGGGAGCCGTGGCGTTGACCGCCTTTATCACGTCCTGCGTGATGTCGACTTCGGGCTTGGAGAAATAGCAGACGCTCTTTTCTACGATGAAGTCGGCGTTCTTTTCCTTCGCGACGGTCTTTATGATTTCCGAAATTTCCTGCATGTGGACTTTGCGGATTCCGGCGGCGTTTTCCTGAAGCTTCTGGGCGGTGGAGCGGCGCATGTTCTCCATGTTCTGCTCGATCTGGCGGATCTGGACGATAAGCGGCTGGGCTTCGGTTTCGACTATCTTGCGCTTGGCGTCCTCCGCGAGCGCGGGATTCTGCGCCTTCGTCTGGATGTCCTGAATTTTCTTCATCAAATCCTGGCGCTCCTTGTTCATCTTTTCGAGCTCGGCGTTCGTCGCGTCTACTGAAGTCTTTATCTGCGCGGCGGCCTCCTTTGCCTTATAATAGTTGGAATACACCTCGCTCATATTAACGACGTAAATGTTTGTCGCGGCGTGGAGCATTGTTGCGGCGAATATGCCGGCGAGAATTATCGATACTTTTTTCATGTCCTTAGTTATTTTATCTATTAGTCGAAAATTCGGAAAAAATGTTCAGGCAAATTTCCGGTTTTTTAAAATACGGTTCCGAAGGAAAAGTTGAACTGCATTCCGTCGTCGTTGTGGTCGCCGGCTTTGAGGGGGAAGCCGAGGTCGATTCTCATGGGAGCCCCCATGAGCAGGACGCGAAAGCCGACGCCGAAGTCGGAGCAATAGTCTGAAGGGTCCCAATCCCACGAGTCGCTGTTGACGAAACCTATATCGTAGAACACCGCGAACCTCACGGGGCTGAACAGCTCTATGGAATATTCCGCCGACGCGAACGCGAAAGTATTGCCGCCGAGCGGCTCTTCCGTCGTCGGGTCGAGCTTGCCGACTTTCCTGTACTTGAAGCCGCGCATATTGTAGCCGCCGCCGAGGAAGAACCTCTCGAAGTACGGAACCTCCTTGCCGCCGTACCCCTGCACCGACCCCGTCCTGCCGACGATGGAAAACACCTGCTTGCCGAAGTCGAAAGTGGGAATCCACCAGCCCGCGCGCGCCTCTATGCGGTAAAGGTTTGTCTGCCCCATTAGCGGGCCTCCGGCTATGTCCTGGATGAGCTCGAGCCTCGTGCCGCGCGTGGGAACCATGTAGCTGTCGCGGGTGTCGCGCAGGAATGAGAGGCTGACCTGCGATATGGAGCGCGTGCCGATGTCGCTTTCGGGTATGACATTGCCGCGGATTCTCCGGTCTACATTGTAAATGTCCACGAGCTCGAGCTTGTATGCGAGCCTCGCCTCGATCTGCTCGTATATGCGCTTGCGCAGGAAGTTGGTGACGCCGAGGCGCATTTCGGAATAGTAGTCCGAATAGTAGTCCGAATCGGTGCGGTACAAGTCTATGCCGTAGGCGAGCTCGCGGTTGAAAACCCACGGCTCTTCAAAACTTATTATTATCTGGTTGGACTCCAAGCCTATCGTGCCGCGGATTCGGAACTTCTGGCCCGCGCCCTGGAAGTAGCTCTTGTAGTTGGAGTAATCGAAATTGCCCTGCGTTATTTCGACGGTGGCCACGAGGCTCTCGACGGTGCTGAAACCCGCGCCGAAAGTGAGGTTGCCGGTGCGCCCCTCCTTGACCGCGATTTTCAGGTTTTTGCGCTGGGGGATATTTGTCTCCTCGGGTGACAGAGTGACCTCGTCGAAGAAGCGGGTCTCTTTGAGGCGGTTTTCGGAAATTTTCATCCTGTGAAGGTCGAATACCTCGCCGGGCTCGAGGGCGAGCTCCCGGATTATGACTTCGCTCTTGGTCTTGCTGTTGCCCTGAATGTTTATGGATTCGAGGTAGAACATCTTGCTCTCGATGACGTCGATTACGATGTCGATGTCGCCGGTCTTGACGTTCGGGCGGCGCAAAACCCTAACTATGGTGTCAACATACCCGTACTGCCCGTAATACTCGCGTATCTGCTCTATGAGCTTGTCCACCTGCGATGGCGAAAACACGTTGCCCTCCGTGAGGTCGAAATAGTCCACGAACTTCATCAGCTCCTCGTCGGAAAAGCCCTTTATCGTATTGCCCTTGAACGAAACCTTGCCGACTTTGTACTGGTGGTTTGGCACGATGTCTATCACGATGTCCATGTCGCCCGGGGAATCGGCGTCGGGGAACTCAAATTTTATTTTGGAATCGTCTATCTCGACGTCGAGGTACCCGTGGTCGCGGTAGAATTTGCGCAGCTTTTCTATATCCGCCTGAAATTCGTCCTCCTTGAACCTGCCGTTGTCGGTGAGATGCGATATTATCGGAATCCACGTGTCGGTCTTCATCTCCGAGAGCAAATCTACGGAGTCGAAATCCTTGGAGTCCTCGCCGAAGAGAAAGCGGCCTATCTTCCCCCAGAAGCCGTACTGCTTTTCTACGCGCGGGTCGCCCTTGAAAATTATATTCTGGATTTCTATGTCGCCGCCCTCGTCGATTTCAAAAATCACGGCGCCCGCGCCCTCCTCCTCGTTGCGCTCGATGGAATAGGAGACTTTCGCGAGCGAATAGCCCTTCTTCTGGTAATAGGCCTTGATTTTGTCGGCGTCGCGCTTGACGCCGACTTCGCTTAACGGCGAGCCCGCGTAGGTGTCTATTTCCTTTTGAAGCCTCGCGCCCGAAAAGGTGTTGTTCCCGCTGAACGCCACCTGCGAAACCCTGTATTTGGGGATTACGGTAAAGTCTATGTCGAGGTTGCCGGCGGAATCGACGCTCCTCTTCGCGTCCACGAAATCGTAGAGGCCGGTGGAGTATATCGAGCGTATGGATTGGTCGAGGGCGCGCTGGTCGAATTTCATGCCCTTGCGCAGGCGGATGTGGGCGTATACCGCCTCCTTGGAGACGCTCTGCTTGCCCTCGACATTGACGTTAACGTTGTTTACGGTGCGCTGCTCGTCCGGAATGCCGCCTGCGGCGCCGAAGCCGGCAAACGCGCCCTGCTGCGCGCAAACCGAGGCGGCGGAGGCCGCCAAAATCGCCGCGATCCCCGCCCATACGCGGCGCGCCGCACGAGCGCGGCTCCCCGCGAAAGCGTAAAATCTTCTAAATATTGACATCGTCTCTGAGGGAATAGTTCTCGTAGCGGGTGTAGTTTCTGTTGAAAAGCAATGTCGCGACCCCCGTGGGGCCGTTTCGCTGCTTTGCCAGCTCCGCCCGAATCAGCCATTGCGAGTTTGAAGTGGCTTCGTCATCACTGGCAGATTTTCTCTGCCTACTCAATAGTAAAATGGCGTCGGCGTCCTGCTCTATGGAGCCGGATTCGCGAAGGTCGCTCGCGCGCGGGGCGCGGGTCTCCTTTTCGGAGTCGCGGTTGAGCTGCGCGAGAACTATCACCGGCGCGCGGAGCTCCTTCGACATCGCCTTCATTCCGCGCGAAATTTCCGCCACCTCCTGCTCCCTCGGGAGGTTCGGATCGCTGCCGCGCAAGAGCTGGAGATAGTCCACCACAACGAGCCCGAGCTTTCCGCCGAGCTGCTGGTTGAGGCGGCGGGCCTTGGCGCGCATTTCGAGAATGGATATGCCGGCGGTGTCGTCTATCCAGAGCGGGGCGTTTTTGAGCTCCTTTGCAGTGGCGTTGATGTCGGCGATGGACTCCTTTTTGAGCATTCCGCGGCTGAGGGCGTGCTGGTCTATGCGCGCGCGGGAGGCTATTATGCGTTGGTGGAGCTGTTCGGCGAGCATCTCGAGGGAAAATATGAGAGTCGGCACGGGGTTGGCGGCAAACAGGGCGCGCTCGGCGATATTCAGGGCGATTGAGGTTTTGCCCGTGCCGGGGCGCCCCGCTATGACTATCATTTCGTTCGGGTGCAAGCCGCCCATGAGCTCGTCGAGCTGCGTGAAGCCCGTGGGCACGCCCACCATCTGCCCCTTGTTTTTTATGAGGGAGTTTATGCGCGCGACGGCGGCGTCGACCTGGTCGGGCTCGTCGGCCTTCCGCACGGTGTCCCCCACCCTGTCCTGCGATATGCCGAGGATTTTTTCCTCAACCCCCTCTATGAAATAGTCTATGCCGCCCTCGTTCTGGTACGCGCCCTCAATGGCGTCGTAGCACGCGCGGATAAGGGTGCGCAAAAAGTATTTTTCGCGGATGATGCCCAACCACTCCTGAAAATGGGCGGGGGTCTCTATTCGGCCTGCGATTCTGCTGATCTCCACGATTCCGCCGACGTCGGAGAGCGCGTTGCGGGAGTTCAGGTACTCTGCGAGCACGATTTCGTCGATTTCGCGCTTTTGATTGTAGAGCGCCAACATCGCCGAATACATGATGCGGTGGGCCGGCTTGAAAAAGTAGTCCTCGCGGATTTTGGAGGATATGCAGGCGGTTATGACGTCGCTCGAAGTGTCGCGCAGGACGCTCGCGAGAACGCCCTCCTCGGCGTCGGTATTGTGCGGCAGATCCCGCCCGAAAACGGCGCCCTCGTCGGATTGAAAAGCCGCGGCGCCGGCTTTGCGGCGACCCGCGGTTTTCTTTGGAACAAATCTTTCCTCCATCGGAGTCCGATACGGAAAAGATTACTTTTTGTCTTCTTCGGCGGGGGAATCCTCTATCGGATTTTCCGAAACGACTTCAAACTCAAAATCGACTTTGACGTCGTGGTGGAGCTTTATCTGGGCGGTGTGCCTGCCGAGCTCCTTGACGGGGGCTGCGAGGTGTATCGCCTTCTTGGGCAGCTCCACTCCGCCCTCGGCGATCTTGGCGAGCAGGTCGGCGGCCGTGACGGAGCCGAAGAGCTTGCCGCCCTCGCCGGTCTTTACCGCGAACGCGATGGACATGTCCGCCAAAACCTTGGCGAGGGACTGGGCGTTTTCGAGTTCCCTGGCCTCGCGGAGCTCGCGGGCCTTTATAAGGGCTTCAATCTGCTTTTTGTTGGCCTTGTTTACTGGTATCGCAATCTTCTTGGGGAAGAGATAATTGCGGGCGTATCCCGCCTTGACGGCGACCTGTTCGCCTTCGCCGCCCAGATTTTCCACGGGCTTTACTATTAATACTTTGGTTGTAGCCATGATTATGTGTTGTTTTGAATTGCAAGAGGGTTGTTTCGGCGAAAGAATCAGAACGGAACGTCGTCGTCTTCGAGATCTTCGCTGCGTTGCTGGGGCTGGCGTCTCGGCTGGCGCGGGGCCGGAGAGGAGGACGAATAGTCGCCGCCGTCGTACCCGCCGCCGCCGTATCCGCCGCCCTGCTGGTCGCGGGAGCCGACGAACTCGAAGCGTTCGAGGACCACGAGAAGCTTGGTGCGCTTCTGGCCGGTCTGCTTGTCTTCCCACGAATCCTGGCGGAGCCTTCCCTCGATGAGAATCGGCCTGCCCTTGGAGAAGAACTTTGCAATATTTTCCGCCGTTCTGCCGAAGGAATCCACTTCAACAAAACAAGTTTCGTCGCGGGTCGAGCCGTCCTGCGAATTGTAGGAACGGTTCACGGCAATGGAGAAACGGCACACGCTCGTACCGCTCTGAGTCTGCCTCAGCTCGGGGTCGCGGGTGAAGTTCCCCATCAGGATGACTTTGTTGAAAGAGGACATCGCTCCGGGAAATTGAGAGTTACTGCGCGAGGACGAGTATGCGGTCCACCGTCTTGTCTAGGCGGAACTTTTCCTTTATGAGGGCGTTCGAGGAGGAATCCCCCTCGTAGTTTACGTCCACGTAGATGCCCGCCGGAAAATTGCGGTCCGTGACGCGGGCGAAAGCCTTCTGGCCGAGATTCTCAACCGATTCGATTTTGCAGCCGCAGGATTCCACCACTGACTTTATCTTTTCGATAAGGGTTTCGACGGGCTCGGTATAGCCTCTCGTATCGAGAATGAACGTTGCTTTGTACTTCTTGGTATTCATATTTTATGTTTGTTTAAATTGTTTTGAAATCGGATTAACCGCCCGGCAAAGCGAAAATCCGATATGCGCTCCGCATGTCAAGAATCCGGATTTGCGGCGGCGGTCCCCGCTTCGCCGCGGTGTTCCGCCCTGCAGTTTATTTCGTTTTGGGCGGCTTCCAGCCCTTTGGAAAGGAGCAGCGAAAAGCATTCGCGTACCGGAAGGGCCGATATCGCCGCAAGGTCGGCCTCGGAGAGCTTCCCGAGGACGTGATCCGCCAAATCCATCCGCTTGTCCGCCTTGGCGCCGACGCCTATGCGGACGCGGACGAACGAATTTCCGCAAAATTCCATTATGTCGGCGACGCCGTTGTGGCCGCCCGAGGATCCGCCCTTTGAGAGCTTCATCCTGCCGACGCCTATGGTGATGTCGTCATATATCACCGCGACCGACGAGATGTCGGCTTTCATACGCCTTAGGATTCTCGCAAGCCCCCTGCCGCTCTCGTTCATATACCCCTCCGCAAAAGCGAAAGCAAGCGGCTTTCCGGCTATGCTCCCCTTCGCCAAATAGGCGTTCGCGTACTTGTCGAAGCGCATGCACTCCACCCCGCACGACTTCGCGAGCCGCTCGAGGGCGATCGCGCCCGCATTGTGGCGCGTCAGGGCGTATCGGGCTTCGGAGTTGCCGAGCCCCACGGCTAAGTTGACGGACATGTTTGCCTTTTAAAGAACGCGGGCGCAAAAACGCCCTGAAATTACTTCTTCGCGGGGGCCGACTCTTTGGCGGCGTCCGCGGCGGGAACGGCTTCGCCTTCGGCGGTGGCCGCTGCCGTCTCTTCTTCGGGTTCTTCCTTCACGAGGTTGCAGGTGCAGAGCACATCCTCGAGGTCAGATTCAAATTCAACCCCCTCGGGCGCCTTGACGTCTTTGAGGTGTATCGCTTCGCCAACCTTGAGCTCGGAAACGTCTATTTCGATCATTTCGGGCAGGTCGCGGGGGCGGCATTTTACGCGGACTTCGTGCTCGTGGATTTCGAGGACGCCGTTTTCGTTCTTGACGCCGTATGCCTCGCCGGAGAAGTGGAGCGGGAGAACGGCGTGCATGGGCTTGCCTCTGACGACTTCGATGAAGTCAACGTGTTCGACGGCGCCCGTGAGGGGATTGCGGGCGGTATCCTTTATCATCGCGTAACGGGATTCCGTGCCGTCGGAAAATGCCAATTCTATGAGAACCGCTTTGCCGGCGACCTGTTTCAAGACCGCCGCAAGGCTCTTTTCCTCTATCAGGATATTCTTTTCCCCGCTTTCGCCGTAAATTACGGCGGGGATTTGGCCGCTTTTGCGATAGCGTTTCGCCGAATTGCCGCCTATTTGAGTCCTGATGGTTGAGTTTAGGTTTATCTGCTTCATTTTGCTATGGTTATGTAAAATTCCGATATAGAGACCCTCCGCCGGGCCAAACGGACCGACAAGAAGCCATTGAATTAAAAGGCTTCTACTTTATTTGTGTCCGCGCCAAAATCAATAAAATTTTTCGCTCCCGAAAAAATATTCAAAAACGCGCCGCCGCGGGCGAAAATTCGCGAAAAAAATAGCGGCGCGCGGATTTTTCCCGAAAAAGAGCGGAGCGAACCGCGAAAGGGAATTTCGCGCGCCCAACCGGGCAAATCCGCATTAAATCGCGCCAAATCTCCCAATTTCCCCGAAAAAATCCGGACAAAAAAAGGGCGAAGCGCCGCGCTTCGCCCAAAAGTTTCGGAAATTTCCGGATTGGCCCCGAATCCCCTCCCGCAGAGCGGACAGACGCCCGCCCGCGGGATTGCCAAACGCTCCAAATCAGAGCCTTATCTTCGACGGGAGGAATTCTTTGTTGTACGCGTAGAGGGACTTCACATACTTGTCCGCCTCGGGGCAGTTGATAAAGCTCATCGTAGATGGCTTGTAAGTCAGCTCCTTTTCGGGGAAGAGTATGGCGACCATGCCGAGCAGGGCCATTTCCGTGAAGGGGGCGGCGTAATTGAAGTTGCCCATCGGCTGCTTGCCCTCCAGACACGCCTTCACCCATTCCAAGTGCGGGTTCCCGGGAGCCGTCGAGCGCGCGACGGTCTTCTTGGGAAGCGCGCCGCTCTTTGCGATTTCCTTCATCCTCGGGCGCGGATAGATGTAGGTTTCGCTGCCGTACTCGTTGGTGTAGACGGTTTCCTTAGTTCCCACGATAAATGTGCAGTTGGCGCGGTTCCACGGGTTCTTCGGGTCGGGCTTGAGGAATTCGGGGTCGACCCTCTTGATTTCCTTCGGCCTGCGGCCGCCGTCGTACCAGTGCAGGCGGATGCGGTCGCCCACGCCGCGCTTGTTGACGAAAGTCATGACGCTCGAAGCCTGCGACGGCCAACTGTAATCGTTGAACGGAGTCGAATTCGCGACGATGCTCATCGGATAGCCGAGGTCGAAAGCGGAATACGGAACGTCGAGGAAGTGGCAGGCCATGTCGCCCGCAGCCCCAGTGCCGTAGTTGCGGAGCCCGCGCCAGTTGAACGGAACAAAGCTCTTGGAATAGGGCTGGTATGGAGCCACGCCGAGCCAGAGTTTGTAGTCGAGAGTCGAGGGCACGGGTTCTCCGGCGGGCATTTTAAGCTCGCCCTGCGGCCAAATCGGGCGGTTTGTCCAAATGTAGATGTCTTCGATTTCGCCGATGACGCCGGCGTCGTACCATTCCCTTATGAGTCGCCAGCCCTCGTTGGTGTGGCCTTGGTTGCCCATCTGGGTTATGACGCCCGCCTTGTCCGCGAGATTCTTGAGCTCGTTGGCCTCCCAGATAGTGCGGGTGAGGGGCTTTTCGCAGAATACGTGTTTGCCCTTGGCTATCGCCCACGCCGCTACGGGATAGTGCATGTGGTCGGGGGTCGCGATGGTGACGGCGTCGATCTGCTTGTCCATCTTGTCGAGCATCACGCGGTAGTCGCGGAAGCGGGGGACGGTCGGATATTCCTTGTATGTCTTGGCCGCCATATTGTCGTCCACGTCGCAGAACGCCGTAAATTCGACAAGGGGGCAGTCTTTGAGGCGCGCGATAGCCGCCCTGCCCTGCCCGCCGCAGCCTACGAGAGCCAGGCGAAGCTTGGAATTCGGCCCCGGAGCCTTGGCGATGCTCCACGAGGGAAGGACCATGAAACCGCCCGCGACGGCGGCGCCCTTTAAGAAGTTTCTGCGATTTAGCATATTTTTATTCCTTTTGATATTGTTGTTTCTAAAAAAAGCGCAAAGGGGAAAACGCCGAACGGCGGAAACGAAAGAGCCCGGCAAAATTAGTCTTGCCCAAAACCGCCCCCGTCGGATATAAGTGTCCGTCCCCTTTGGATTGGAAAAATGTTTGGGGAAATTTCCGCAATAGTCAACACAATTTTAAATCATTCAAATCGCAAGGACCAGCAATGCAGGGCAAAATCGCAATAATACGCACCACCGCCGCGACCCGCGAGTCCGCCGAACTCATAGCCGAAACGCTCGTGTCTGAAAAGTTCGCCGCGTGCGCGCAGATAGAATCCCCAATAACGGCGGTATATAAATGGAAAGGGAAAACCGAGCGCGCGGCGGAATTTCCCGTTTCGATAAAGACTTCTCCCGATAAGCTCGCCGCAGCCGCCCGCAGGCTCGCCGAAATACACCCCTACGAGTGCCCGCAGATAATAGCGTTTGCGGCGGACGCTTCGGAGGGCTACGCCAAGTGGTGCGCCGAATCGGTTGAATAGGGGATTGCGCGCAAATAAAAGAATTGAAATCCGCCCCAAAAAAAATTCTATTGGAGGGAAATGGCATATTTGGCTATAACGGTTTTTCTTACGCTTGCCGCAGCCGCGTTCTGCTGCGCGGTGGAGGCGTCGGCCGGCGCGACTCCCGCGGAAATAGACGCCGCAAAGCGCAAATCCAAAGCGGAAGGCGAGGCCTATGAAAGGCTGTCCGCCGCGGCGGGGGAAGCGGCGGGAGCGGCCTCCGCCGTACGCGCAGCCGTCGCCGCATTCGGGTCGGCAGCCGCAGGGGCGCAATTCGCGCGGCTCTCCGGATCGGGATTCGGCGGGGCGTTGGCGTTTTCCTCGGCAATGGCGGCCGCGTTCATAGCCCTCGCCGAAATTCTGCCCAAAAGCCTCTGCGCAATTTTCCGCCCCTCCCTGCAACTGAGCCTCTGCCGCCCCATCCGCTGGTTCGCCGCCGCGACCAGGCCCTTCGCAAAACTGATGGAAAAAATCTCGGACGGCGGAACCGAAACCGGCCGGTCGAGGGATCCCGGCGAAGATGAAATCCTCATGCTCGCCGAAAAGGGGCAGAAGGACGGGCTGATATCGCCGCAGGAGCGCGACTTAATCGCCAACTCGCTGTCGCTCGACGACGTCGCGATTTCCGAAATCATGACCCCCCGCACCGTGGTGATGGCGCTCGACAAGGACATGACGGTCGAGCGGGTTTTCGACGAAAATCCAAACCTCAATTTTTCGAGAATCCCCGTCTACTCCGACACCATAGACAACATAGTCGGCATAGTCCGCCGCCGCGACATACTCACGGCGGTGGCGGGCGACAGGGGCGATGCCAAAATTTCCGACTTCATGCAGGCGCCGATCTTCGTCCCCGAAAACGGCTCCGCGCTCTCGGTGATGCGCCAGCTCATCAAAAGGCACCAGCAGATGGGGATAGTGGTGGACGAATTCGCCTCCCTCACGGGCGTCGTTACGCTCGAGGACATCTTCGAGCACCTGCTGGGCTCGGAGATATTCGAGGCCGACGATGTGGCGGTGGACATGCGGGAGCTCGCCCGCACCAGAAAGTCCAGAAAATAGCTTGAAACCGCAAACAAAACGCAAACTCAAAACACGATGAAAAATCCCACACTCGCGCTGATAGGCGCGGCCTGCGCGGCGCTCTGCGCCGCGTGCTCGACCGCCGAAAACGTCAGGGACGACGCAAGAAGAACCCCCATAGGCTCGGTGATATCCGGAGACACCAAAAGCGCCGATTCCTATTTAAAGCGCGTCAGCGACGAAAACAGGTCGCTCGACAGGGACACCTGGCGCCCGATATCCAACGAAAACCTGTAAGGCGGACGCCGGCATGCCCGCGGGCAGGATTCCATTCTACGCGCTCTCCCGCGAGGAGCTCGCCTCCGAGCTCGCCGCGGCGGGATTCGAGAAGTTCCGCGCAAAACAGGTGTTCGACTGCGTATACTCGAAGAAAATTTTCGATCCCAAAGCCTTTCCCTCCCTGCCGGCAAGGCTCGCCGAATTTCTCGGGGAGAGGTTTGACTTCGAGCCCGCAAAGCTCGTCGGCGACCGAAAGGCGGGGGACGAAACAAAAAAATACCTGTTCGCCCTGCCCGACGGCAATTTCGTGGAATGCGTGCTGCTCAAAGCCCCCGCCGAGGACGGCAAAATCAGAAAGACGCTCTGCGTCAGCACGCAGGTGGGCTGCGCGTGCGGATGCAAGTTCTGCGCGTCGGCGATGCGCGGGTTCGTCCGCAACCTGACCGCGGGCGAGATAGTCGCCCAGGCGCTGCCCTTTGCGGAAAGGAAAATCCTGCCGTCCGGAAGGGCGGAGGCGAAATTTGAATTTGAAAACATAGTGGTTATGGGCATGGGAGAGCCGCTCGAGAACTTCGACAACCTCTCCGCGGCGCTGGAGGCATTCAACTCGCCCGAAAAATTCGGCTTCGGGGCGCGTCGCATAACGGTGTCGACATGCGGAATAGCCGACAGGCTGGAAAAACTCGCTGAAACGGGGTTTCCGTACAGGCTCGCGATAAGCCTCCACGGGGCGACCGATGAAGTGCGCTCGCAAATAATGCCCATAAACAAAAAATATCCGCTCGCGCGGCTCGTAGCCGCCGCAAAAAAGTTTTCGGAAAAGTGCGGGCGCATGATCACGCTCGAATACATAATGATAGAAAACGTCAACGACTCTTTCGCGCAGGCGCGGGAGCTCGCAAAAATCGCACGTACTCTGCACGCGCACGTAAACCTAATACCTTATAACAGGGTCGAATCCCTGCCGTGGAAGCGCAGCGACGCCGCGCGGAGGGCGGCCTTCGCGAAGATCCTCGCGGAGAAAGGCGTCTCGCACACGCTCAGGCGCGAAAAGGGCTCGGAGATCGACGCCGCCTGCGGGCAGCTCGCCCTCAAAAGGAAATTCGAGGCCGGCGCGGGCGACGGCGCAGGCGGATCGACGAAAGCGGGGGAAACCGCAAAAATTCCGCCGGAGACATTTTTTAATTGCGAAAAATCAGGCGCAGGGCAATCTGAAAAACGGTGAACAACTATAAGCACAGCCCAAACCCGTTCGAGAAAATTTCCGAACAAATGAGCGCGCTTTTCCGCGAGTTCGAAGACTTTCTGACGGCGCAGGCGGGGACTTTCGAAAAAGAGGTGCGCTGCGCCGCAAGGGAGGCGATAGCCCCGCGCGGCAAATTCATACGCCCGATACTCGTGTTCGCCGCAGCCCACGCCGCGCCCGAAAAGGGGGAATCGCTGATACGCCGCGCCGCGATAGTGGAGCTCACGCACCTTTCGACGCTCATACACGACGACGTTATCGACGGGGCGCAGATCAGGCGCAACGCCGAAACCGCGAACAAAAAGTACGGGGCGAAAACCGCCATACTGCTCGGAGACGCGATCTTCGCGCACACGATGGGGCTTGCGGTCGAGGAAAACGACGTCGACACGTCGCGCCGCACGGCGTTATGCGTAAAGACGATATGCGAGGGCGAAATCCGCCAGACGCTCGCCGACAAGTCCGTGCGAGTCACGCGCGAGAGGTACTATGAGATAGCTTTCGGCAAGACAGCCGCGCTCTTTTCGCTCGCGTGCGCGCTCGGGGCGAAGTCCGTAGCGGGGCTCGACGGGTGGATCGACGCCGCCGAAGAGGCCGGGAAGCACCTCGGCATCGCCTACCAGATTTACGACGACCTGTGCGACTGGTTCATGTCGGAAAAGGATGCGGGGAAAACGCTCGGCACGGATCTCGTCTCCGGCAAGCAGACATTTCCGCTCATTGCGCTCTTTGAAACCATGGACTCGGAGCGCGCCGACGGATTCGCAAAAAACCTTTCATCTCAAAACCCCGAAGAGATAATTGAGATGATGAGATCCTCCGGAGTGGAAAAAATCTGCGCGGAGGAAATGGAAAGGCGCATAGGCCTCGCCGAAAAGGCGCTCGGCAAATTCCCGGGGGCGGCCGACAAGCTCCTCGAGTTCTGCGCGGCGATGAGGGAGCTGGCGCTGGGATAGCTTTCGGGGAAGATGGCGCCTATCGCAAACAGCCTTTACGCGGCGGGGATATCCCATGAGACCGCCGGGCCCGAAATTCTCGGCAGGTTCGGAATGCCGCAGGCGGCGTGCTCATTCGCCGAAAGCGGAATCCTGCAAATCGGGGGCGTCTCGGAGGCGCTGGCGCTCAGCACGTGCAACCGCGTGGAAATCTACTTTTCCGCCGCTTCCGACGGACTCGCGGACGCGGTGTTCGAGTCCCTTTACGGGGCAGACGCGGAGGACTTCAAAAAAATCTGCTCCGTGAAAAAAAACGCGGAGGCGATAAGCCACCTCTTCGCCGTGGCCTCGGGTCTGAAATCCCAGATGACCGGCGAGACGGAAATCCTCGGGCAGGTCAAGGCGGCGTACGAGAGGGCAAGAGGGCTCGGGCACTGCGGGCCCGCGCTGAACGCCCTATTCCAAAAGGCGATCCACTGCGCCAAATGGGTGCGCACGAACACGGAAATAGGCCGCGGCAAAATAAGCGTCGGCAGCGTCTGCGCGGAGCTCGCCCTGCGGATATTTGAAAACATTTCAAAGGCCAAAATTCTGCTGATGGGTTCAGGGGAGGTCGGCAAACTCGTCGCCGACGCCCTCTATGTGCGCGGGGCGTCAAACATGCTCGTATGCAGCCGCACGCGCGCGAACGCCGACGCGCTCGCCGAGAAAATCGGCTGCCGGTCGGCGGACTTTGCGGCGGCGAAGGAAAACATTGAAAAATTCGACATCGTCCTCTGCGCAAGCCTTTCGCGCGAACCGCTGTTAAAAAGGGCCGACATAGAGGCCGCGTGCAAAAATAGAGGCGGCAGGCCGATGTTTCTGATAGACCTCGCTGTTCCGCGCAACATAGAGGAAGATTGCGGCGAAATAGAAGACGCTTTTCTCTACAACCTATCCGACCTCTCAAAAATAGCCAATGAAAACATAGCCGCCCGCAAAGCCGAAATCGAAAAAGCCCGACAAGCGGTCTCCACCCGCGCCAACGCCCTCGCCGTCCGATTGGGATTGCCATAAAATTATCATTTTTCAAATTTAAATTTGTCCTTTACAACAAAATGTTCTTTCCAAAAATGGCGTCGTAAATAAGATTTTCGACGCAAAAGTTTTGACTTTACAACAAAATGTTCTTTCCAAAAATTCCATCCAGTTCGTCTATCCCGCCATCCGCGTTTTGACTTTACAACAAAATGTTCTTTCCAAAAATGGCCGCTTTCAACGGGCTTGTCGCCAAGTAGTTTTGACTTTACAACAAAATGTTCTTTCCAAAAATCTTATTGACATAGCAATATAAGTTGCTTTAACTTATAGAAAATTTTTGTTGTAAAGTCTTAACTGATTTTGCCGAATTTTAAGCTCTGCATGGCACCTTGAAATTCGGCATTTTTTTTCAAAACAACAGAAAATTTCCGTCATCGTCCACTTTTGGCTCCTCTTCATTCAAGGCGTCAAAAAATTCTATCTGCTCGGGAACTTTTTCAAGTTTTTTGGGAACTCTGCACCTCTGCACACGAGTTTGCTCATGCCCCATTGCTTGTCCGTAAAAAACAGCAGCCGTATGTCTCCGGTAGTCGGGGCGTAGCTTTTTACCTTATTATAATATCTTGCCATCCTCTCGAGGGAAACGCACGGGCGGGAATATACGGAATATTGAATCATTATAAAGCCGTCGTCGAGCAGGGCTTTTCTAAAACGCGCGGCCTCCTTGCGATCTTCTTCGAGAAGAACGGGCAAGTCGAACATCGCCATAAGCCATCCCATTCTGAAAGGACTTTTCTTTTTGTTTCGCACGCGCGTCAATCGAGAACCGGAAGCCACATGAGTTCCGCTTTTTTATATCTATACGCGTTCGCGAGGCTTTCGCACAACACGTCGGCGGCGTCCATAAGCTTTACCGTCGCCCTTCCCTTTTTTACGCGCATGTCTTTCAAAAATCTTCCGAAAAATACGGACCATTCGCGCATATTGGGTTCCTTGCATCCCGACATATAATTGTACAGAGCGTAGTCGGCAAACGCCCGAAACGGTTCTATCGCGTCGTACACAAGCGGCGTATTTTTATAATACGTCTTATGGTTTACGCCCAAAAGGCAGTTTAACCCCGCAACAATCAGGCTCCTGTGCACAATGCCGCTCAATATTCCGTAGCCGTAATTGAGAAACAAATTCACTGGCGACGAATTTCCCCGGGGAACCCGCCCCTGCCCGCTCTCGCCCAACTGCGGAAAATAATGTTTCCAATACTCCCGAGCACACCAGGCCTCATTCGGTTCGCGTTTTGAAACCGCAAACTTTTCGAGGCGCGAATTTTTAACGCCAATCAGCTTCAGGCACTGCGCGCAATTTCCAATTTTTGCGCGCAGGAGCCTCCTCCATATCGCGGCGTTCAGATTGCGGTTTCCCGCCGCCTGGTTTAGAACGACCCGCGCGTCATAGGTTCTGCTATTGGGAACGGAAACCCCGACGGCCTTGTAATTGCGGCAATGTATTATTATGGCGTCGTTATCCAAAACGCCCGCAAACACGGCGGCGCTTATATTTACGCTCTCGCCTAAAATAACCACCGCCCGCAAATCCTCTATTGCGATTTTCCCGAGCGTCTTGCCGTCCTTCCTGCATACCAGAAGCCCGCGCTCTTTCGAGAGCACGCACCCGTGTTCCGATATGTGAAGGATGTGATAACTCATAGGTCTTTAACCGAAACTTTTCTCATTCCGGCTTTCATCAGGTAATTAATGTTTATCAAATTACTTTTCTCTCCATTTGGATTCGTTAATTTACCCCGACCGTCCGTCTGTATCGTATTCACCATATACACGCCTTCGGGCAAGAGCAGTTCGCCTTTGTCGTTATAGGCATTGCCGACTTTTACCATACAGTGCGAAGTAAAGATGTCGCATACCCTTTTCTTTTTGGGATTCGCGTCTAACTCCGCAAGAAGCTTCGCTTTTGAGGCGTGGACATATATCGGAACAACGTAATATTTTCCGTCTGTCGATTCCCATACGATCTGCCCTTTATGCCCGTCTCCCCTTCTGAACGCGCCGCGCCCGTCTTTCGACAAATCTTTATATTCGGCGGGTTCCCCATAATTTAAGAGAACCCTTATCACCCGCGTTCCAATCCCGTTTTTTGACGGCAGTCTGCATTCGCCGCACCACTTTCTCCATTCGTCCTCCGAGGGATTTGTCCGCGCGAAATCCGCAACCAATTTGCGGATTTGGGCGTTTATAATTTTCTTTTCTTTCGGATTTTTTTTACCTATGAGAACCGAAATATCGTAGACAGGCTTTTGCCCTACCGTATAAGCCAAATCCACGAGATTGACGCGCCTTGCCATAAACTTTTTCCCTCCGACCGCGCGCATAGAATATATTCCGTCCTCCAATCTCGGTTTTTTCGGAGCGACGTCGACCGGAATCAGCCTGTCGAGATATTTTCTGAAAAAAAGTTCGGCTTTCCCTTCGCCGCGAATATCGGGCGGCAAGAGCATATCGATCCGCGCGCGCTTTGAATTGACGCCCGTCGGAGCAAAACACAAACACATTGCGTCCAGCGCGTGGTGTTTTTCGTTCTCGCGGTTCTTCTTGTCCAATTCCTCGCCGCGCTTCAAAACTTCCTCATATGAAAGGGCATCTTTCGCCAAATCTTCATTGTGCAGAATCTTATTCAAGCCGTAGAAACTGCGAATCCTGGCGGTCAGCGCCCCCGGGACTGTGAACACGCGCTTGGTTCCGCCCAACCCTCCAAACTGGAAGCCGAAATGCAGGCAGACTATTTTTTGCGCGAGTTTTGAAATGTGCGCGGTCTCCGCCAGAGCCGTATATTTTTCCACCAGCTCTTCGGCGTTCTTTTCCAAAAGCAATTCGCACCGCTTTCTTCCAAGCTGCCCGGCGCGCGCCTTTATCCTGTCGGAATAGCCCGCCCATTTTACGGGATCGGACGAAAGCCATTCAAACGGCGTCCTATCCGCCTTTTCCTTGTTGGTTTTCTCGCGCGTCAGCGCATAGTTGTATTGGGCGTCGGGGCCGCCCCTGCTGCGCGGAACTATATGCTCTATTTCGAGAACTCCAAGCTCGCTCGGAAGCAGGGGCTCTCCGGTATACAGGCAGATACCTCCCTGCTTTTCAAGCAGCTCCATTTTCAGCAGCAAATTGCCGCCCTTGTATCCGGCCTCGTCCAGTTTTTTCGCTATAAGCATTTTCTCCGAAGCGCGCTTTTTCATCCCGATTTGCATGCGCTTCTTTTGCTCTTTGCCCATGAAGTCTTCGCGCACAAACTCCAATACAACCTTGTCGGGAATCCCGAATTTTGATTCGAGAAACTTTATGCGCTCGTAGAAAAACGCAAGCCTGTGGCGGACTATGGGATTGTTCTGCGAACCGATGAGCCCGTTTATAAGTTTTGCAGAATCGGCGCCGTCGTTCGCAAAACGGTAGGTTTCAACGTCCGGAATAAAAATTCCGTTCCAACCGCAATTCCCCATCAGTTTTATAAAATCCAAATCCGAAGCCACAATCCCCTTATTGGGGTCGGCATTTGAAATTTCTCCCGCCTTTTTTGCGTAAAACTCGGCCGGCGGCATTCCCGAAAATATGAGCTCTTTAAGCAAAAGCATCGCGGGCCTCGAAAACGCCGCCCTGCCGCTCTCCCTCGGAGCTTCGATTTCAGACTGGTCTTCGCTCAAAACGCTTGCCGAAATCGACTTCAAAAATTTTTTCAAAGCCGCCTTTCCCATCTTGTATTTTGCGCTTTTGGCGATTTCAAACGCAGCCTTGAATTCCTCAAACGAAAGCGATTCGACATTTGAATTTCTGAAAAAGCGCAGGTTGAGAAGCTTCAATGAAAGCGTAATCTCGTAATGCAGCAAATCGCCCTCGCCCCTGGCTTCCGAAAGGGGCCTTATCTTGCAAACGTTCAGGCGCGGAATCAGCCTGCATTTGTCGATTATCCTGTTGTCGAATCTAGGTATTTTTTGCCCGAGCGCCGTCCAGTCGCTTTCCGCGCCGCGCTTTAG
>ENA-UOJG01000456-UOJG01000456.1-human-gut-metagenome-genome-assembly--contig:-C47-NODE-456-length-58028-cov-7.123264_pt1 | contig 58028 bp, 61 predicted proteins | sample MGYA00242340_ERZ723887 | MGnify/ENA metagenome assembly ERZ723887 | reverse complement strand
GTGGCGCGGCATTCGACCGAGTGAATGTAGGTAGTTTTTACTTAAAAATCTGATTTTACGATGCAAATTTAAGTGAAATTTTTCAAATCAGCACAATTTATCGTCAAATATTCCTCATAGGCTTGATGATTTATCTTATATTTCGTCCTTGAAGGCGCTGTAGGCACCTCTGTGCGCTTATTTATTTAACAAACAGCGGGCGGGAGGGTTCATTGGGAAGATGAGGATGAATGGGAAGATATTTGCCGGAATGCTTGCTTCCGGAGTGATAATTTCGTAACTTTGTATAAATGTTGGCGTCCTACGGCGTCGCGTTTCAAATTGTCATTTCACTTTGCTAATTTACTTATTTATGGATTTCATTCTTAATTCGCAATATAATCCCACGGGCGACCAGCCCGAGGCTATTGCCCAGCTTTCGCATGGTGTGGAGCAAGGACTCCCGGCGCAGACTCTTCTGGGCGTCACCGGCTCGGGCAAAACCTTCACCATGGCCAACGTAATCCAGCAGGTGAAGCGCCCCACGTTGATTCTAAGCCATAACAAGACCCTCGCTGCGCAGCTCTACAGCGAGTTCAAGCAGTTTTTCCCCGAAAACTCTGTGCAGTATTTCGTGAGCTACTACGACTACTACCAGCCGGAGGCGTATATACCATCGGTCGACAAATATATCGAGAAGGACCTTATGATCAACGACGAGATTGAGCGTCTGCGTCTGGCCACGGTGTCTGCCCTGCTCTCGGGCCGCCGTGATGTGGTTGTGGTCAGCTCCGTAAGCTGCCTTTTCGGTATGGGCAACCCCGAGGACTTCAACGCCAATGTGCTCGACATCGCCGTGGGGCAACGGCTGGAGCAGCGTCATTTTCTGCGTCGTCTTGCCGAAGCCCTCTACAGTCGCAATGAGGTCGAGCTCCAGAGCGGAAATTTCCGTGTGAAGGGTGAGACAGTCGACATCCGCCTGGCCTACGAGGATATATTGTTGCGGGTGGAGTTCGACGGAAATACGGTGGACGCAATTTCCACGATGCGCCCGCTCGACCTTACCCCGCTTGGCGACCACGACCGCTTCCGCATCTACCCGGCCAATCTGTTTGTAACCTCGCGCGAGCGTCAGGCTTCGGCGCTTGCGCGCATGGAGCTTGATCTTGGTGATCAGGTCGAGGGCTTCAAGAGGGAAGGACGGCTCCTTGAAGCGCAGCGGCTGCAGGAACGCACCTCCTACGACATAGAAATGATTCGCGAGATAGGCCACTGTCCCGGCATTGAAAACTACAGCCGCTATTTCGACGGCCGCGAGGCAGGTATGCGTCCATTCTGTCTGCTCGACTACTTCCCTAAAGATTATCTTACGATTATCGATGAAAGTCATGTAACCGTACCGCAGATACGCGCCATGTATGGCGGCGATCTCTCGCGCAAGCAGAATCTTGTGCATTATGGCTTCCGTCTGGATAGCGCCCTTGACAATCGCCCCTTGCGCTTCGAAGAGTTTCAGCAGCTTACGAATCAGACCATCTACGTGTCGGCAACACCTGCCGACTTCGAGCTCGCCGAAAGCGAAGGCGTAGTGGTCGAGCAGGTGATACGTCCTACCGGTCTGCTCGATCCGCTGATTACCGTCAAGCCCTCCGACCATCAGATCGATCACCTTATGGAGGAGATTGCCCTCAGAAAGGACTGCGGCGAGCGCGTCCTCGTCACCACTCTTACCAAGCGAATGGCCGAGGAACTCGACGATTACCTGCGACGCAACGGCATCCGTTCGGCCTACATCCACTCCGACGTCGATACCCTTGACCGGATTAAAATTCTCGACGACCTCCGTGCCGGAGTGTTCGACGTCCTCATCGGTGTAAACCTGCTCCGTGAAGGACTGGACCTCCCCGAGGTGTCGCTTGTGGCCATTATCGACGCCGACAAAGAGGGGTTCCTGCGCTCCCACCGCTCGCTTACGCAGACTGTGGGCCGCGCCGCCCGAAACCTCAACGGTACCGTCATCATGTATGCCGATAAGATTACAGATTCGATGCGTCTTACCATCGAGGAGACTGAGCGCCGGCGCGCCAAGCAGTTGGCCTACAACGAGGCCCACCATATTGAGCCGAAGGCTATCGTCAAGGCGCGTAACCGCATCATCGGAATCGACTCCGAGGAGGCCGCTGCCCCAGCTATGGGGCGGAAGAATCGCAAGGCGGCTCCGATGGCGGCGACTCCGCTTCCGTACGAAAACGAATACACCGCCACGGTCGATCTCGCCGCCGATCCGGTGATTCCCTATATGACTCCCGCCGAGTTGCGCCGCTCCGTGCAGCGCATGCGCTCCGAGATGGTCGATGCCGCTAAGCGCATGGAATTCATGGAGGCAGCCCGTCTGCGCGATGAGATAATCAAAATGGAGGCGCTTCTGGCGAAAACGGAATGAAGCAGCATGAAATTACCCATAATAAGGATGAGAAATCTCCGACGCAGCGTCCGCACCGTCAGGTAGACCCTCTTTCCGACTTGCGCCGCTGGCTCCCCACGTCGGTTAAGGAGGCTGCTCTTCACGGCTGGGACGACGGCCAAGGCGTCGACATTATTCTCTTCTCGGGCGATGCGTATGTAGACCATCCATCGTTCGGTGCGGCCGTAATAGGACGCACACTTCTTGAAATCGGGGGCTATCGTGTGGCTATCGTGCCTCAGCCCAACTGGCAGGACGACTTGCGCGATTTCCGCAAATTCGGCCGTCCGCGGCTCTTCTTCGGCGTTTCCGCCGGAGCGATGGACTCCATGGTCAATCACTATACCGCCGCACGCCGCCGTCGCTCCGACGATGCCTACACTCCCGGAGGACGCCATGGCGCCCGACCTGACTATCCTACAATCGTATATTCGGAAATCCTGCGGCGGCTTTATTCCGACGTTCCCATAATTGCCGGAGGTATCGAGGCCTCGCTGCGCCGCAACTCACACTATGACTATTGGCAGGATCGTCTACGCCCTTCCATCCTTGCCGACGCTCCTGTCGACATGATAGTCTACGGAATGGGGGAGCGCCCGATTCTCGAGATTGCCCGACGCCTTGATGCCGGAGAGAAGATCAGCGACATCACCGACGTGCCCCAGACCGTGGTGTGGCAGCCGCTTGATGCGGCTCCGACAGGCGAAGCCGAAAGAGCTGAAACTTTCGACGGGGAGAAATCTGGAGGTGAACACATCATCCTTCACAGCTTCGAGGAGTGCCTGCGATCACCGCGCCTGCAGAGCGAGAATTTCCGCCACATTGAGCAGGAGAGCAACCGCTGGCAGGGCGCCACGTTATGGCAGGGCCACGGGCAGCGCATGGTAAAAGTCAACCCAATGTATCCGCCTATGACAACTGAGGAGGTAGACCGGACTTTCGATATGGCCTACACCCGTCTTCCTCATCCGCGCTACAAGGGGAAGCGCATCCCGGCATTCGACATGATCCGTTTCTCGGTCTGCCTTCACCGCGGATGCTTCGGCGGGTGCGCTTTCTGCACTATCTCCGCCCATCAGGGCAAGTTCATAGCATCGCGCTCAAAGGAGTCAATTTTGCGCGAGGTTAGGGCCGTTACCGCGATGCCTGACTTCAAAGGCTATATCTCCGATCTCGGAGGCCCTTCGGCCAACATGTATGCCCTCGGAGGCAAACGCCCTGATGTGTGCCGCCGGTGTATGCGGCCCAGCTGCCTCCATCCCAAGGTGTGTCCCAATCTCAACACCGACCATTCCGCGCTGCTTTCGGTTTACCACGCCGTCGATGCCCTCCCTCAGGTGAAGAAATCCTTTATAGGCAGCGGCGTGCGCTACGACCTTTCGATGCATCCTACCGGCGATTCTAAGAAAGATGCCGTCAACCGCCGCTACAACGAGGAGCTTATCACCAGCCATGTCAGCGGTCGTCTTAAGGTGGCTCCCGAGCATACGGAAGATGCTGTGCTCGATGTGATGCGCAAACCTTCGTTCGATCTTTTCTATCGCTTCAAGGAGGTGTTCGACCGTGTCAACGCCCGTCATAATCTTCGCCAGCAGCTCATACCATACTTCATTTCCTCTCATCCCGGATGCACGGAACTCGATATGGCTCAGCTGGCCATTAAGACCCGCGATCTCGACTTCCATCTTGAGCAGGTGCAGGACTTTACTCCGACGCCCATGACTGTAGCTACCGAAATCTACTACTCCGGAATCCACCCTTACACAGGCGAACATCTCTTCACCGCCACGCGCCCCGAGCAGAAGCTCGCCCAGCGGCAGTACTTCTTCTGGTACGACCGCGCCTACCGTCATGGCATCGAGACTTCCCTGCGGCGCCTGCATCGCCCCGATCTCATCCGGCGCCTGTTCGCACCTCACATGCCCAAGCCTCAGCGGGATTCATCGCGCTAAATCGTGGCTTTCTCGATTAATCGCAAATTAAACCGATTAATCTTTCATCCCTGATTTCATTTTTCTACTGTTTTGGATGATTTGGCGGCATTTTGAATTGTGGCCATGGAGGCTACGCGCAAGATGTTGGACATGGAAGTCTTTTATGCGTCGAAATGCTTTCAGATGTTCTGTAACCCTGCTTTACAGCATAAAAAATAATCGGTTATTTTCATCCGTCATTGCGATTTTTAAACTATATTTGCCATCGAACAACCGAAACCAACGGGCTAATTCCCGATTAATCCTGATGTATCCTCGTTAATCCAGCTTCATCTCGCTTAATCCCGATTTTTCCCGACTACAGCCAGAAATCAAACAACCAAAACCTTAAGAGTTATGGACATTAATAATATCATGAATGCCCTGGAGGCAAAGCATCCGGGCGAAAAGGAGTACCTGCAGGCTGTGCGCGAGGTACTTCTATCCGTAGCCGACGTCTACAACCGTCATCCCGAGTTTGAAAAAAATAAAATCATCGAGCGCATGGTAGAGCCCGACCGCATCGTAACGTTCCGCGTCACCTGGATTGACGATGCCGGCGAGGTGCAGAACAATATCGGCTACCGCGTTCAGTTCAACAATGCCATAGGTCCGTATAAAGGTGGCATCCGCTTCCACGCTTCCGTCAACCTTTCCATCCTCAAATTCCTCGGTTTCGAGCAGACCTTCAAGAACGCGCTGACCACCCTCCCCATGGGCGGTGCCAAAGGCGGCTCCGATTTCTCGCCGCGCGGCAAGAGCGACCGCGAGATAATGCGCTTCTGCCAGGCCTTCATCCTTGGCTTGTGGAAGAACCTCGGTCCGGACCGCGACGTGCCCGCAGGCGATATCGGCGTAGGCGGCCGCGAAGTTGGCTACATGTACGGTATGTATAAGAAACTCGTCGACGAGCATACCGGCACATTCACCGGTAAGGGCTTCGACTTCGGCGGCTCGCGTCTGCGTCCTGAGGCAACCGGATTCGGCGCTCTCTACTTCGTGGAGAATATGCTCGCACGCCTCAACGATTCCATCAAGGGCAAGACTGTGGCTGTATCCGGTTTCGGCAACGTCGCATGGGGTGCAACTATAAAGGCCAACGAGCTGGGTGCCAAGGTTGTTACCATCTCCGGCCCCGACGGCTATATCTACGACCCCGACGGCGTTTCGGGCGAGAAAATCAACTACATGCTTGAGCTCCGCGCCTCTGGCGACGACATCGTGGCTCCTTACGCTAAAAAGTTCCCCGGCGCTACGTTCTATCCCGGTCGCAAGCCTTGGGAGCAGAAAGTCGATATCGCACTTCCCTGCGCCACCCAGAATGAGGTTTCAGGTGCCGACGCCGCTCAGCTCGTGGCCAATGGCGTGAAACTTGTGGCTGAAGTCTCCAACATGGGCTGCACTCCCGAAGCTATCGATGCCTTTATCAATTCGCGCACCGTCTATGCTCCCGGCAAGGCCGTAAACGCCGGCGGTGTAGCCTGCTCGGGACTTGAGATGACTCAGGACGCCGAACACCTTCAGTGGAGTGCCGACGAAGTCGATGCCAAACTCCATCAGATTATGGCCTCCATCCACGAGCAGTGCGTTGCCTACGGTATGGAACCGGACGGCTATCTCAACTACATGAAGGGCGCTAATATTGCCGGCTTCATGAAGGTGGCCAACGCCATGATGGAACAGGGCGTAATCTGATTTCTCTCTTCAAATATTAGATCTCTATAGTCAGGCGATGTGCGGCCGAAACAAATCTCGGCTGCCGTCGCCTCGGCTTTTTAATGGTTGTGTTGGGCGTAATGCTCCATCCGCACGTATCAGTTGAGAAGGAGTGTTGATTCATTTGTCTGTAAGGGCCAGTTGTTTGGTGGAGTCAGCCCTGATTAATCCAGGAAAATCTACCCAACCGCCTTTCGGGCCTAAATTTTTAATGTTCAATGTACTAATATAGTTCTTATGTACCTTCTCGGATATGATATTGGCAGCTCGTCGGTGAAGACCGCTCTCGTGGATGCAACCACCGGACGCTGTGTGGCATCTTGCTTCTTCCCTGAGAAAGAAGCCCCAATCAAAGCCTTGCGCCCCGGGTGGGCCGAGCAGAATCCCGACTCCTGGTGGATGTATCTCAAGGAGGGTACAGCGCGGGTACTTCGCGACTCGGGCGTTGACGCATCCGACATCCGTGCTATCGGGATAAGCTATCAGATGCACGGACTCGTGGTCGTTGATACCAAAGGGCGCCCCCTGCGCGACGCCATAATATGGTGCGACTCCCGTGCCGTAGCCATCGGAGAGGAGGCTTTCGAGAGCCTTGGTCCTGACCGAATCACGAGTCATCTTCTCAATTTTCCCGGGAACTTCACTGCCGCTAAGCTGGCATGGGTGAAACGCAATGAGCCGGAACTCTTCGCCCGTATATATAAGGTGATGCTTCCCGGCGAATATATTGCAATGCGTCTCACCGGCGAGGTAGTAACTACTCCCGAAGGGCTTTCCGAGCAGATTCTGTGGGATTTCCGCGACAACGCTCCCTCCGTGATGCTGATGGACTACTTCGGCTTCTCGCCGGACCTCTTCGGCGAGGTACGTCCCACTTTCTCAGATCAGGGCCACCTGACCGCCGAAGCCGCTCTCGAACTGGGGCTCCGTCAGGGGACGCCCGTAAGCTACCGCGCCGGCGATCAGCCCAACAACGCGCTATCGCTAAACGTGTTTAATCCAGGCGAAATCGCCTCGACGGGAGGTACGAGCGGAGTGGTATACGGCGTGACGGACAGCGTTAAGCCGGATCAGCAGTCGCGTGTCAACACATTCGTTCATGTTAACCATACCGCCGCGGCGCCGCGTCTGGGCATCCTTGCCTGCATCAACGGTTGCGGCATCCTCAATTCCTGGATGAAGCGCAATGTGGCGCTCCCCGGACTCAGCTACGAGGACGTTAACGGCCTGGCCGCCACGGTGCCCGTAGGCTCCGACGGTCTAAGCATCCTCCCCTTTGGCAACGGCGCTGAGCGCCTGCTGGAAAACCGCACTCCCGGCGCCTCGGTATGTGGCCTTGAGTTCACTCGCCACGGTCGCAACCACCTGTTGCGTGCCTCTCAGGAGGGAATAGCATTCGCCTTCGTCTACGGCATGGAAATTATGGAGGAGATGGGCCTGAAGGTAGACCGGATTCATGCCGCGCACGCCAACCTTTTCCTCAGTCCGGTGTTCCGCGATACGCTCGCTTCCACCTCTGGAGCTACCATCCAGCTTTACGAGACCGATGGAGCCGTGGGGGCTGCCCTCGGAGCCGGGGTGGGCGCCGGCATTTACGCTTCCACCTCCGAGGCTTTCGCCACCCTGCGCCAGCTCGGCCGCGTAGCCCCTGCTGCCGACCGCACTCCCTATCTCGATGCCTACGCTATCTGGCGCTCACGCCTCGTCCAAACCCAATAATCGGGTTCCCTCGAGGTAAATCGAGTTAAATCCCGATTAATCCTGATTAATCTCGATAAATCGGGAAAATACTGAAGCTTAGGAGGCGCGAATCCTTTCGCACCTCACTCGTTCGGCCAATTAGGCCGCCGGGGCGTAGAAGCGTTTGCGGCACGGAGGCTTTTTTTTGCTGTTTCGCGGATTTTGCGTATTTTTGCACTCTCAAATATACATTATCCGACTTTTCAACTCCATCTTGCAATGGCAAAGGAACTTAAAGACCTTACGAAACGTAGTGAAAACTACTCCCAATGGTATAACGACCTCGTTGTGAAGGCCGATCTGGCCGAGCAGTCGGCTGTGCGCGGCTGCATGGTCATCAAACCCTATGGCTACGCCATATGGGAGAAGATGCAGCACACCCTCGACGAAATGTTCAAGAAGACAGGTGTACAGAACGCCTACTTCCCTCTGCTTATTCCCAAATCGTATCTCTGCCGCGAGGCGGAGCATGTGGAGGGCTTTGCCAAGGAGTGCGCAGTTGTTACCCACTACCGTCTCAAGAACGATCCTAATGGCACAGGTGTAATCGTCGACCCGGAGGCTCGCCTCGAGGAGGAACTTATAATCCGCCCTACATCCGAGACCATAATCTGGGGTACCTACAAGAACTGGATTCATTCCTACCGCGACCTTCCCGTGCTCTGCAATCAGTGGGCCAACGTGATGCGCTGGGAAATGCGTACCCGCATGTTCCTCCGCACCGCCGAATTCCTCTGGCAGGAGGGCCATTGCGCTCATGCTACAGCTGAAGAGTCGGAGGCACGTACCGTGCAGATGATTAACCTCTACGCCGAATTCGCCGAGAAATATATGGCTATGCCTGTTATCAAGGGTGTGAAGAGTGCCAACGAGCGCTTTGCCGGTGCACTCAACACATACACAATCGAAGCCATGATGCAGGACGGCAAGGCGCTTCAGTCGGGTACATCCCACAACCTTGGCCAAAATTTTGCAAAGGCCTTCGACGTAACTTTCGTTAATAAGGACAACAAACCTGAATATGTATGGGCTAACTCCTGGGGTGTCTCCACACGTCTTATGGGTGCCCTCATCATGACGCACTCCGACGACAACGGTCTGGTGCTTCCTCCGCATCTCGCTCCCATCCAGGTTGTAATCGTGCCTATCTACAAGAACGCCGAGCAGCTTGCCGAAATCAGCCGTGTGGTCGAGCCAATCGTCAACGAACTCCGCGGTATGGATGTAAGCGTGAAATACGACGACGCCGAGAATAAGCGTCCCGGCTTCAAGTTTGCCGACTACGAGCTCAAGGGCGTCCCCGTACGCCTGGCCATCGGTGCCCGCGACATCGAGAACGGCACTGTAGAGGTAATGCGCCGCGACACGCTCGAGAAGCATGTGGCTCCGCTCGAAGGTATCGCCAAATACTGCCAGGACCTGCTCGAGGAGATTCAGACCAACATCTATGCCAAGGCGCTTGCACATCGCGAGAAGATGACCCGTACTGTGGAGACCTACGACGAGTTCAAGGTCGAAATCGAGAAGGGTGGCTTCATCCTTGCCCACTGGGACGGTACACCTGAGACCGAGGAGAAAGTAAAGGCCGAGACAAAGGCAACTATCCGCTGCATTCCTCTCGACGGCGACAAGACCCCCGGCAAATGCATGGTTACCGGCCGCCCGTCGGCCCAGCGTGTGATTTTCGCTCGCAACTATTGATTAGCAGATACAATTCTATCCTCAGGATTCTCTCAAAAGCAAAAGCCCCGAAGCCGCAGACGGCCTCGGGGCTTTTTTATATTCAATTAGATGGTGCTATGGGTATTAGGGTAAAGTCTTTTCAGTCGGTGATAAGCTGCAGATGGCCCGGATAAGGGGCATCGGTATCATAATAGCAGAAATCCGTATCAAGGGAGCGTAGCATGTCGCCCGATGATATGCCGGTTTCAAGAATATGGCGCAGGAGAAGTCCTCGGAGTGTTTTGAGGCGTCCGCTCCCGGGAGTGGAAAGCCCATTTGCTCCTTCCTGTTGGAAATTTGCCACATACACCGACGCAAAGGCCTTCACTGCCTTCCAGTCGATGCACTTCGATGCGTCGGCCGGAAGAAGATTCAATACCTCGCGACATCCGGAGGTTTTAACCAGATTTACCAGCGAGACCGTTAGGCGGCTACGCCAGAAGGCGCTGAGAGCCCTCCCGTCGGGAGCTATGCGGTCGGAATAGTCAAGGCGGTAAGGTTTGATTATGTCGTCGGGAGCGAGCCATCCGTAGGCCGACGATACTATGCGCAGACCTCGGCGTGCCCGTTCCATGGCCTCAGGCGAAAGTGATGCAGCGTCGAGAGCCTTGAATACTACGCCTGAGAATGCATCGATGGCGCGGTAGCCGTGGTTTTTGTCGGGAAAATCATAAACCATCTTCACCATTGCGGCGGCAGATTTCGGCCCTACCTTGAGGCGGTCCGACAGTTCTGACGCCGTAAGTCCGCGCAGTCCGGCCATAATTGCGTCCGCTTCGAATTCGTAGCACGGAAGCACACTTTCTCCCACCGTCGGACTGCAGCAAGGTGATTCCGGCGTTACGGCTACCTGCTTTGCCGACATGGATTTCGATTCTGCAATCAGCACAATCATAGCGCGGTCATATTTTGAATGAGTCAGCGTATGCGCCCGGCTATGCGTTGGCTGACGGCTCGGTAAATTATAACTCCGGCGGCAACCGACACGTTGAGTGAGGATACATGGCCCAGTTGCGGGATGGCAACGCGTGTGGTGGCCAGACGCAACACGTCGGGAGAAATCCCCACATCCTCAGCGCCCATTACAATGGCTGTCGGCTGGGTGTAGTCGGCTTCGGTATAGTCGACCGACCCCTTTTCAGTAGCGGCTATGATGCGAAAACCGCAGTCGAGCAGATACTTAACAGAGTTGACGGTGCTACCTTCACGGCACACGGGCAGATAGCTCAGCGCTCCGGCCGATGTCTTCATGGCGTCGGCGCCTACGCTTACGCCTCCACGGCGCGGGATTACGATGGCGTCGACGCCGGCACACTCGCAGGTGCGCGCTATCGCGCCGAAGTTGCGTACGTCGGTTATTCCGTCGAGCAGCACTATGAGCGGCACACGTCCTTCCTCGAAAAGCGATGGCACCACGGTGTCAAGTCGCGCATAGCTCACGGCCGAGAGCATCGCCACCACACCCTGGTGGTTGCGGCGCGTCAGCCGGTTGATTTTCTCAATCGGTACTTTCTGGAGGAGGATTTTATTGGCCTTGAGCACACTCATAAGTTCGCGGGCAAGGTCGCCCTGCAGGGTGTTGGCTACGAAAACCTTGTCGATTTCGCGTCCGGCCTCCACGGCCTCTATTACGGCGCGTATGCCGTATATGTAGTCGGAATTTTCCATCGGTAAATCTTGAATTCAATGTGTTTGGCTTGCGGAGAGAAGGGCGCGAGCGTTTGCGGTGGCGGCAGCGTCGACTGCCGAGCCCGAGAGCATCTTTGCTATCTCCTCAACGCGTTCGTCGGCCGAAAGTTCGCCCACAGATGTAACAGTCGATGTCTCGGTGTCGTGCTTGAACACGCGGAAGTGCCGTTTGCCCAACGCGGCTACCTGGGGCAGGTGGGTTATCGCAATCACCTGTATGTGGGCGGAGATTTCCTTCATCAGTCCACCCATGCGGGCGGCAATGGCGCCGGAAACGCCGGTATCGACCTCGTCGAATACGATGGTTGGCATCTGAAGTGTCGTGGCGGCGAGCGACTTCACGGCGAGCATCAGGCGCGAGATTTCGCCTCCGGAGGCGGATGAAGCAACAGTGGTCGGTGTCTGGTTCTTGTTGAAAGCGAACAGGAACTCCACGGCGTCACTGCCTGTGGGCCCAAGTGGCGTCTTGTTCAGGGCAATTTCCACGCGCAGGTTGTCCATCCCCAGCGGTCGCGCCTGGTCGGCAAGTGCGGCTCCGAGGCGTTTTGCTTCAGCAGCCCGTCGGTCGGTAAGCTCGGCTGCTACGGCCAGTGCGGCCTTCTTGGCGCGCTTTGCCTCCACTTCAAGGGCGCGGAGTGTCTCGTCGCCAAGGTCGAGGGCGCGCAGTCGGTCTGCCATCTGCTCGCGCAGGGCTATCAGGTCGTTCTCGTGGTCAACCTTGTAGCGACGCATAAGGGTGTAGATGGTTGCAAGTCGGTTTTCTACATCATCGAGCCGCGTGGGGTCGTCGGGCATATTCTCGGCCATGGTCTCGTAGGCTGAGGTAAGGTCATCGAGCTCGATACGGAGACTCTCCAGACGCTGTTCGAGATCGGATGTCTCTTCGCCCGGTGCGAGTTGCGTAAGTCGCGCTGCGTAGCCTGATGCCTCTTCGAGCTGGGCGACGGCGCCGCTCTCCTCGCTTGCAAAAAGACGTCGGATAGCTGCCAGGGCGTCGCCAATAGCGGCTGCATTGGCCAGGCGCCGTTGCTCGGCCTCAAGGGCGGCTACCTCATCCGGCTGAATTACGGCCTCTACAAGCTGATAGTGCTGAAATCGCAGATATTCTTCCTCCTCACGGGCCTGATCGAGCTGTGCGCGCTCCTGGCGATAGCGCCGCAGCGCGTGGCGGTAAGCAGTGTATGCCGCCGAGTAGCGTTCGAGTGTATTATGATTGCCGGCAAGCGAGTCGAGCAGACGCAGCTGGTATGCTTGATCGGCCAGCAGGGCATTCTGGTGCTGGGAGTGGATATCTACGAGTAGTGCTGCAATTTTTTGCAGCTGCGCCAGCGTAATGAGCGAATCGTTGACAAACACGCGATTACGGCCGTTGGAGGCCAATTCGCGGCGAAGCGTCAGGGTGTTGGTTCCCTTTTCAGGCTCTACTCCCGCTTCTGCGAGGGCTTCGTGCAGACGCGGATCGGCATCGGCGATGGTGAATGTCGCTTCCACCACCGATTTCTCATCTGGTCGGCGGATTACGCGGCTGTCGGCCCTCGCACCCAAAAGGAGGCCGAGAGCTCCGAGAATTATCGATTTGCCCGCACCGGTTTCGCCGGTGATTATGTTGAGCCCCGGTCCGAAAGTCAGGTCGATGGAGTCAATCAGGGCATAGTTGGATATGTGGAGGTCAGTTATCATTTCTGCTTTCCTGCCTTGAGTTCGTTGATGCGTTTCATCTCGGTGGGATAAAGCTTTGACAGCAATTCGGCCACCTTCTCGCGTTCGGTCTGCGAGGCTTTGGAATATACGTTCACCAGTTCGTCGAGTTTGGCGTCCTTGAAAAGCGAAAGTGCCACGTTCATCGGGTCGGACTGATAAATCTTATCGAGGGCCGAGAGACTTTCTGTAATGCGTTGGCGTCCCTTGTCGGGCGAGAGAAACATCTCGTCGAGGCCGGTGCGGTGGTACTGGTAGAGCATATCGCGTGAGGCCGAGGTCTGCGGCTCGGTGAAAGCTCCCAGCAGGGCCGCGCGGTTTTTCTTGTCTTCAAAGGCCTTCCAGCCACCTTCGCCCGACGACTGCGCCATCTGCACTATGGAACGCAAGCGCTCGAACGCTTCGTCGCCGCCGTGTGGAGCGAACGTGTCGCCGTCGAGGGCTATGATGAAATAGGCGTAAAAATTGAGTATGGCCGTCAGCTGGTTCTCCATCGTGTTGACGGTGAAGGTAAGCGGTTCGCCCTGCTGATAGCTGAATTCTACATTTTTATCCTTGAAGTTCAGTACCGTTGTAGTGTAGGCGCTGTTGTAGACCGGACGTGTGGACTGCACCTGAATGTCGCCCTTCACAACGTTGTCCGTATAGTCGGCCACAGTGAGGAAAAAACGGCAGTCGATGCGCTCGTTGAGCGCATACTGGTCGTTGGTGAAGTGGGTGGTGTTGAAATATTCGCGCATTGACTCTTCAAGGGTGGTGAATACGTCGCGGTTCACGTTCTGGAGCTGGTCGGTGTTGATAGTCACTTCGCAGTTGAGTTCCTGAGCGCGTAGGCCGCTGCCTGATGCGAGCGCGAGCGCCACCACCATAAAGAAAAGTCTTGTCATGGTGCAGTGGAGGATTGACTGACTGGCGATGGGGGAGAGGTTCATTGTGTTGAAATGTTAATTTTCAGGGAGAGAGTCGAGAATGTCGGCGGCTACATCGGCCTTGCTCTTCAGGGGAAAGGATCGTGTGGAGCCGTCGGTGAAGACAATGGTTATGCGGTTGGTGTCTGTACCGAATCCGGCTCCGGCATCTTCGAGAGAGTTGACCACCACCATATCGAGATTCTTGCGACGAAGCTTTTCACGGCCGTTTTCGATAGCGTGATCGGTTTCCAGGGCGAAACCCACGAGAAGCTGATCCTGGCGCTTGCGTGCGCCAAGGGTTGCGGCTATGTCGGGATTTTTCACTAACTCAAGGGTGGGAACTTCGGTGTGCTCGCGTTTTATCTTGCGTGCGGCGGGATTAGCAACGGTATAGTCGGCCACTGCAGCCGCCATTATGGCAATGTCGGCGGTGGGAAAGGCTTCCAGACAGGCGTCCAGCATCTCTCTGGCAGATTCCACATCTACGGTCAGCACACCTGAATCCTTAGAGGGCCGCACTTCCGTAGGGCCGACCACCAGCTTCACGTCAGCGCCGCGGCGGGCGGCCTCCTCCGCCAGAGCCACACCCATACGGCCGGTAGAGAAGTTGCTGATATAGCGCACTGGATCGATGCGCTCGCGGGTGGGGCCGGCGGTTATCAGCACGCGTTTCCCTTTGAGCGGCTGCATGAGTACGTTGCCGACCGGATTTTCAGTTCCTTTGTGCAGCGTCTCCTCTTCAAGCATGCGTTGCAGCGCCTCCACTATGTGCTCGGGTTCGGCCATGCGGCCTTTCCCCACAAGGTGCGAGGCAAGTTCGCCGCTCTCAGCCTCTACAATCCGCACGCCGTCGGATTCAAGTGTGGCAAGGTTGCGGCACGTGGTAGGATGGAGCATCATATCAAAGTCCATCGCCGGCGCAATCATGCGTGGGGCGCGTGTGGAGAGATAGGAGGTGACGAGCATGTTGTCGGCTACGCCTGTTGCCATCTTGGCGATTGTGGATGCCGTGGCGGGTGCGACCACAAAGGCATCCGCCCAAAGGCCGAGATCCACATGGCTGTTCCACTGGCCGGTGTTGGCGGTGAAGAACTCGCTGATTACGGGGCGTCCGCTTAATGTGGAGAGCGTCACCGGCGTTATGAATTCGCGGGCGTTGGGTGTCATGATTACCTGCACCTCGGCGCCGGACTTCACCAGCAGCCTGACAAGAACAGCTGATTTATATGCTGCGATGCCACCCGTGATTCCAACAACTATATGTTTGCCTTTCAGCATCTTTTCAATCCAAATTAGTTTCATTCGGGAATGCTCCCGGTTTGTTCGGTCTAAATCCAGATTATTCTCGATTAATTCGGATTAATCACGATTATCTCGATTAATCCGGAAATCCGGGTGATTGATTGCCAACAATTACTTTTTTAATCAATCAGTTGCCCCGAATCAGCGGTGGTGTCGCATCCGGATGGCCGTGAAGCGCCGCTTGGTTTCGCTGGGGAAATCTCCCTGCTGAATCCAGTTGTAGTAGCTGGGATCCTTCTGAAGTACGTCGGCGGCGAGCTGACCTTTATATTTGCCGAAGTTGATTACCTCGCGGTGCTGGTCGTCGTAGACAAGACGACCAGCAAGGTCTACATTCTTCTGCTGCATCGAGAAATCGGATAGTCCGTCGATGTCGCAGGGGAGGTCGGCGTAGCGCTCAAGCTGCGCCAGAAGCACTTCGTAGGTGGCGCGGGTGTCGGCGTTAGCCGAGTGGGCGCCCTCCAGGTCTTTGTCGCAGTAGAAGCGGTATGCAGCCGAGAGCGTGCGCTGCTCCTTCTTGTGGAAAATGGTCTGAACGTCGACGTAGCGTGGAGCGGTGAAATCGAAATCCACCCCCACGCGGGCAAACTCTTCGGCGAGCATCGGTACGTCGAAGCGATTGGAGTTGAAGCCTGCGATATCGCATCCCGCGAAGCTCTCGGCGAGCTGCGCGGCTATGTCGGCGAACAGGGGCTTGTCGGCCACGTCGGCGTCGGTGATATGGTGGACGGCCGTTGCTTCGGCTGGAATCGGCATTCCGGGATTAACACGCACGGTGCGCTGAAGGTCGTGGCCGTCGGGATATACTTTAATCATCGAAATCTCCACGATGCGGTCGCGAAGTATATTAGTGCCCGTTGTCTCCAGGTCGAAGAACATTATCGGGCGTTCGAGTTTCAGTCTCATTCTTAAGCAGTGTAATGGTGGTATGGGTGCCGTGGGATCAGAAATCGCGCACGGCCATGGGCATGAGGATAATCACCAGTTCGGTGTTTTCCTCGTTTTCCTCGGGCTCGAAGCGTCCGGGACGGGAGGGATCGGCCAGGCGGATTATAAGGTTCTGGGTCTCGATGGTAGAGAATATCTCCAGAAGGAAAGAGGCGCTGAACCCGATTACCATATTGTCGCCTGTAAAGTCGCATGGCACGTCCTCGTGGGCGAAAGCACTGTTGTTGGGGTCGTCGACTTTCATCTCCACGCGGTCGGGCGTGAAGCGGAATTTTACCAGACCATGGCTCGGATCGGTGCAGACTGCCACACGGCGCACGGCCGTAAGAATCGAGGCACGGTCCACTGTCACAACATAGGGGTTGCTCTGCGGAATAACGCGGTTATAATCGGGGAAATTGCCTTTGATAAAGCGGCTTGTGAGGGTGATATTGCCCGATTTAAACACGGCGCTACGCGGCGAGACGGTCATTTCTACGTTTTCCTCCTTGTCGAGCAGTGTCTTGAGGATTACTGCCGGCTTGAGCGGCAGGATGAAGGAGGCCGTGATGCCGGGGGCGGAGGTGCGGTCGATGTAGCGCACGAGTTTACGTGTGTCGGTCGATACGAAGGTGATACCGTCTTCTTTCATGTCCCAGAGAATACCCATCATCTGCGGACGCAGTTCGTCGGTTCCTACGGCGAAAATGGTGTTCTCCACGCCATTGAGCACCTGACTGGCCGGTACGGTGGTTTTCAAGGTTTCGGCTGCCTCCTCTTCTTCCTCGATTGTGCGCGGGTACTGCTGACCCTCCATTGCCATCATGTCGAAACTTCCTCCGGGGAAGGTGATTTTCACCATATAGTTGTCGGGGTTGATGTCAAACTCCACGTCGACGTCGGGCAGCTCCTTTGCGATATCAGAAATGCGACGCGCGTTCAGGCAGAATTCACCTTCACCCTCTGCATGGGCAAGCGCCAGCTGTGCTGTCAGAGTGTTCTCCGTATCGGAGGCGGTGATGGTCAGCATGTCGTCGGCCACCTTCCAATGGAAGTTGTCGAGAATAGTCAGCGTGTTTTTGGAGTTGATTACTTTGCTCACGCCCGAAAGGGTAGAATAGAGGGCTTTGCTCGGAACTTTGAATTTCATATGGCGGTATTTGTTTGTTGTCGGTCAATGAATCTTTTAAATCCGTCAAATTTACGAATTTTTTTCAATCGGTGCAACCCCTGAATGCCTCAGGCGCACGCGCCCGACGTTTCCAGCTGTTTTGGCGAACAATAGTGGTGACGCGATGTTTACATTTTAAAGCGAAAACGTAAAAACTGTTTAATCTCACCTAACAACTATGGCAACAACACAAAATGCGGCTGCAGCAGCCGTCAAAAGTATTAAGGGAACGCGCACGGAGCAGGCTATTGTCAACGCCTACATAAGCGAATCCCAGGCGTATACACGTTATACCTATTATGCCCAACAGGCACAGAAGGAAAATCTTTTCCCTATCCAGCAGGTTTTTGAAGAGACTGCCGCCAACGAGCTTCATCACGGCAAGGTGTTCATGAAGATGCTCGAAGGGGGTGTTGTGAACTGCAACGTCGGTGTCGACGCCGTCAAGATTCAGGATACAGCCTCTAATCTTCGTATTTCCATCAACGAGGAGCACTATGAAGCTATGGACCAGTATTTCGCCGATGCCAAAGTGGCTGAGGAGGAAGGTTTTCCTGATATCGCCTCCCATTTCCGTGCCATCGCAGAGGTGGAAAAGCACCATATGGAGCGTTTCTCGCGCTATCTCAAGCGCCTTGAAGATGGTACGCTCTGGAAGCGAGAGGAACCGATTTCCTGGGAGTGTATGGTCTGCGGTTATATCTTCGTAGGAACCGAACCCCCAGCCGTATGTCCTGCATGCGACCATCCCTATCAGCACTACCGCGCGCTCGATATGGATTGACCTTTCTCCTCCAGTACATACATGCGCCGCAAACGTCGGGATTTTTTCCTACCTTTGCGGCGCATGCCGTATCATTACCAACTATGAACCCTTATTTCCCTAATTCCGACGAAATGGCGTCATTGAGGCGGTTTGTAGCCGATAACGCTGCTGAATCGCCTGAGCGTCTGCGTCTTAAATATCATGGCGATGGGCGCCCCTGGATTTCCATGGCGATAAGTCATCTTGAGTCGTTGCGCAAATCCGGGCGAAAGTTCATTGAGTGGAGTCCGGCATTCATGCCGGTGCCGCTCTCGGTAGAACAGGCATCGTCGGAGAAGGTAGCGGCACGTCATGGCCGTATAGCTGCGGCGATAGCCCCCGGGTGTCGTCGGTTCGTCGACCTCACATGCGGTCTCGGAATCGATTGTCGTGCCATTGTGGAAGCTCTTGACGCCGGAATTGAGGGCCCGGAGAGTAGGGTAGAGGCGTTCGCCATCGAGATGAGTCCATTGCTGGCACTTACGGCAGCTTTCAATTTCGGTGAGGCCGGTGTGGAGAATATTGACGTCGTAGAGGCTGAATGCCGCTCATGGCTGGAGGATTACATAGGTGAGCCGTTCGGATTGGCTTTCATTGACCCGGCCAGACGTGGTGCTGACGGCGCCAGGGTATACAACATTCACGACTGCAGTCCGGATGTGGCGACAATGGGTGAGCTTTTTGCCCGCAAGGCGCCGCTGGTTATGGCCAAGCTGTCGCCGATGCTCGATATTACGCAGACGCTTCGCGACCTTCCGGCCACCGTTTCGCTACATGTAGTCGACGATGGCTCCGAATGCCGCGAGTTGCTTGCAGTGCTTGATTACAGAGGATTGGAATGCCACGCCGGATTGGATGCCGAAATAGTGGTCGACAGTGCCGGCCGGCCTCCATTCCGCTTCACGCTCGCCGAGAATGCTTCTGCTTCGGTTGAACTTGGCGACCCGGCAGCCGGTATGTGGCTTTTCGAGCCTTCGCCTGCGGCAATGAAAGCTGCTCCGTTTGCTCTATTATGCTCTCGCTTCGGATTGCGGAAGATTCATCCCAATACAAATCTTTTCGTTGCTGACAGTGTAGTCGAGGGGCTGCCTGGGAAATGGATGGAGATTGTGGAGGTGCTCCCCTTCGCCTCAAATGTAATCAAGGGTTTTGCTTCGCGCTATGGGTGTGCCGACGTGGCCGTCCGCAATTTTCCCCTCACAGCCGCTCAACTGGGTGCGCGTCTGAAAATCAAGCCGGGCGGTTTGCTTCGAGTCGTCGGAGTCACCCTCCGTGGCTCCGGACGAACTGCATCTCAGCAGTCTCAGTCGCTACTGATTCTCCGGAAATAGTTTCCTGAATTTTATTCGGGAAAAGAACAGGTTAATATCGATTCGCCGAGTTTTCTCAAGCTGATTGATTACTGTTTACCTGCTTTGCTTAGCCCCGCGCTAAAGTGTTTTATTTTTGGAAAACACGCGCCATATTCCTCTTATCCTCGCGTTCCTTAATGGCCTGACGTTTGTCGAACTCCTTCTTGCCTCGACCCACGCCAATCACGAGCTTGGCGTAGCCCCGCTCCGATATGAAAAGCCTGAGAGGCACGATGGTGAATCCGGCCTCTTTGCCGTTTTTCTCAAGTTTCATTATCTCCTTGCGGTTAAGCAGGAGCTTGCGGTCGCGCCGCTCGGTGTGGTTGTTGTAGGTGCCGTAGAAATACTCCGCAATATACATGTTCTTCACCCATACCTCTCCGTTGTTCACGTAGCAGAATGTGTCGGCCAGCGAAGCCTTCCCCTGCCGTATCGACTTGATTTCAGTACCGGTGAGCACTATGCCTGCCGTATATGTGTCGCCTATGGCATAGTCGAACGTTGCGCGACGGTTCTTTATATTTACTTCCTTGAATTTCATGGGGTGAGCTATATAAGTCTGCCGAGTGCGAAATCAATCAGATAGGCAGATCCGAGTATCGATGCGGTTGCCAGAATCATGAACGGACCCACATTGCGCTCTTCAATGCCGGCGAATCGCCCTCCCTTCCAGATTATGAAAACGACATAGAACGGCAGGAACCCAAGGAGGGCGATATGCACTTTGACCATATTTGCAAGCATCTCAACGATAGCAAGAAATGCCAGCGGGTAGATTGTCAGCATAAACCATCGTCCACGCAAGTCCGCGGGGTCGGTGTTAGAGTCGATCAACCGCGGGCAGTAAAACTGCAACGCGAACCGGCCGACCTGCGATGCAAGAAATAGTGTCATGAATGAAATGGCTGCACGGATAAATGCGTCGACTAAGTCGGCGGTGCCATAGACTACTCTCATCAGTTCAGACAGCGAGCAGACCGCTACAAATGGCAGAAAACAGCGTAAAAATGTCGATTGAGCAACCTGTTCGTCCCATTTCCCACGCTGAGAGGTGAACGTTGCCCCCCTCTGGAAGTCGCCGGAGTCCGCCGTCTCAGAGACACGGGTATCGAGAAATCGTTTGTCGCATTCCTGCTCCAGATCCTCCCACCCCCTGTCGGGCGAGAACACAAGCTGTATGATATTTTTGATGAACTGCAACATCGATAAATTTCTACTTGTAGGTGTATCAGCGACGGTGATTTGAAATTGTCGAAAAAACTATGAATAGAGAGCTATTACTGCTTTTAAATAAGGTGGAGGGGTGTGCAGCGCAGAGCATATTCAATTCAGCGAAATGTTCAAATCATATCTCCGCAATTGATGATGGACGTGTGGTTAAAATTGTAATTGTATCCTTTTTGACTAAAAAAAGTTCTGGAAAACGGATGTAAGCATCGTATTCACAGAACTTTTTTACAGATTGTGGTCCCACTTGGGCTTGAACCAAGGACTCCCTGATTATGAGTCAGGTGCTCTAACCAACTGAGCTATAGGACCTTGCGGGGAGCCATGGGCCCATTCCACATTTTTGCGGAGTGAGGGAGATTCGAACTCCCGATACCCTTTCGGGGTATACAAACTTTCCAGGTTTGCCTCTTCAGCCACTCGAGCATCACTCCTTATCGGGGCTGTAGCGGTTGTTTCCGCTTTCCGAGTTGCAAAGGTAGAAATTATTTTTGAAACCGACAAAAGTTTTTTGCATGTGACTTCTAAATTTTTCTTCTTTCCCCTCCCTGTCAAATTATTGCCGGTGCAAATATTTCCTGGCAAATGATGGTTAGAACGATTAAATGGCGAGGATATCAGGGTGGAGGCTATGGGCTGACCGGAGTGCCTTCGATGGATAAACCTTCGAAATCAGAGAAAATGATGCAATTGCCCGTTGTCAGTTTGTTTTCATCGTACAAATCACTTAAATTTGAAATCCAAACCAAGAATTGAAACGATGAAGATAATCCCATCACTTCCGCATCACGCCCGAATTATCGGCAAAGGAATCACTATGGCTATCGGCGATGAACTGGCTGAAAGGCTTGGCGCGCCGGAGCATTCATCGGCCGATGTCGTGACTCTCTTCGCCAGTCTGGCGGCCAGGACTGACACTCAGTACAGCTATATGAACTCTTTCTCCGCCGTCGACGACAGCGGTGAGGTAATGGGAATTCTTGTCTGTTACGACGGAGCACGGCTCATCGAACTGCGCCGCATATTTTTTGCAGAGGCGGCCAGGCAAATCGGGCTGAAGACCGAGGGAGATGTCGACGATCTTCCGGTGGAGACGTCGCCCGACGAGTTTTATCTTGATTCGCTTGCCGTGATGCCGGAATATCGCGGCCGTGGGGTAGCAACCGCACTTATTGAGGCTGCCGGAATGCGTGCACGCGAATGCGGCAAACCGCTGGGTCTGCTTGTTGACAAAACTAACAGCCGTGCTCGCCGACTCTATGATTCGCTCGGATTCAAACAGGTCGGCGAACGGTTTTTCGCCGGTGAATTAATGGACCACCTGCAGCTTCTTTCCGTGGAGGATAAGTAATCAGACGACGCTACATGGCACGTTCACGCATTGTATTGCCGATTAACAGGATGGCAGCGAAAAGCCATTCAGGCATTTTCGTGAAGCGGTCCTCCGACTGGCATCTGCACCGGTCGGAACAATTCCCGCACCGCGACGATTATTATATCTTCTCTTTTGTGGTTGCGGGTCAGATATCGGCTATGGTCGACTTCAAAAAGATTGGCCTGACCGGTTGCCAGGGCATCATAGTAGCGCCATGGCAGGTACATGCTCCTGTTGTCGGCCCGGCACTTCCGGAGGCGTGGCTGCTTTTTGTGGCAGCTGAACATATTTCCGACTCAGTCAGACAGATAATCGAACGCTACATCCTCTTGTCTCAGCCTATTGGATTTACACCCCGACAGATTGACGACCTGAAGGCTCTTTTCCGTATGCTTTATGAGAACGCATATGGCGATGTATGTTTGTCTGCAATCGCCACAGCCGTCGTGGAAATATTCTGTGGGTCCATATCCATGTCTGAGAACGGGTACAACAACAGTTCGCGTTATACCTCGCTTGTTGTCAGGATGAAGCGCCTGATTGATTCGCATATCGCAGAATGTAGACGCCCGGCGGACTATGCTTCGATGCTCAATGTGTCGAGAGTCTACCTGAACGAAGCTGTAAAGGCGGTGACCGGCGTCAGCGCCGGTGAATTCATCCGTTCTCACGCCGTACTATCGGCCAAACGGATGCTTGTTCATACCGATTTGGATATCAATCAGATTGCTGAAGAACTCGGCTATGACGACACTTCATACTTTTCGCGCATGTTCAAAAAGGAGACAGGGCTGACACCCTCAGAGTTCCGCGAAAACCTCGTTTAGTGCTGTATTTACATCGGGTATTTCCTTTCGGATGGTTTTTGATGGCAGTAAATTTGCCCTGTCAAAACAAAAGAAAGAAAGGAAGAATGAAGTTACGGAAAAAGAAAGTCACACGCTACATCTCGCCATCGGGGCGCCGCGGGTGTCTCCCTTGCTGGAAATGTGTGGATAATTGCCCGAAAGGAGTGTTATCAACTGTACGGTTTCTGTGGCGTAAACGCCTTGTAGTCACAGATCCGGAAGCCTGTATCGGCTGTGGCAAATGCGTAAATGTATGTCCCAAAGGATTGTTTCAACTAAATATGTCGGCCGAATGAGGAAAATTGATATGATAAGGCGAGTAGACTGGATTCTGCTGCCCGCTACCATAGCAATGCTTGCCTCAAGTGTTCAGCTTGAGGCTACCGCGGGCCGCTGTGCAGTCTGGGTGTGGGGCCATATCTGCATAGGTCTATTTTTCTTCGGCCTTATTTTATGGCATCTTTGGTTACACTTCCCAATCGGCGTATGGACCGTACGGCTTTGGAGGAGTAAAGCTCCCGATATGCGGTGGATGACTGCATTGATGCTTCTTACGCTTATTTCGGCGATTATCGCTACTGGCGGGTGGATTGCGAGTCCCACGCATTCAATTGCCGGAGCAATCCATGGAAAAATCGGATTTGTGGCTCTTGCCGTGGCGGGGTGGCATATCGTACGCCGAATCAAGTTCTTCCGCCGGAAATGATGTGTTCTGATGTAGATTCTATTTACGTTATCGGGTAAGCATATATCCGGCCATGGCGGCAAGGACACCTCCTGCAAGCGAAACGACAGCGTAGGCAAGTCCGCTTATTATCTGGCCTCCGGATAGCATTGTCAGTGTTTCGAAGCTGAAGGTTGAAAATGTAGTCAGGCCCCCGCAAAATCCGGTGGTGAGTGCCAGACGCCATTCGCGGCTCACTGTACCCGACATCCCCAGCCCGAAAATCAGTCCGAAACAGAAACTGCCGATAAGGTTGACTGCCATGGTGCTCCATGGGAGCATCCATTGCTGGCTGTCGCCGAGAGCCGTCTGCATCCCGGCGGCGGCGAGATAGCGCATTACTCCGCCTATGCCGCTTCCTATGAAGACGGATAATATTGCCTGCCACATATTCCGTTTGGTCTTGATTGATTTTATAGCTGCAAAGTTAGCTATTTCCTCCGGAACCGGAGCAATGGAAGCTATGGTTGCGCGATGTGGGGATTTTTGTTAACTTTGTGGTCTGAATAAATCCATTATCTATCGCAGACAATGCTGAAACGTATTTTATCTATCGCCGGTAAGCCCGGTCTGTATCGCCTGGTAAACCAGGGCAAGAATATGCTTATTGTTGAAAATGTGGCCAATGGCAAGCGCACTCCGGCTTATGCCCGCGACAAAGTGGTGTCTCTTGGCGACATCTCGATGTATACCATGGATGGCGACATGCCTCTTTACGATGTGCTTGAATCGCTCAAGGCCAAGCAGGAAGGCAATCCCGTCGACGTAAAAAATATGACTGACGACGCCGTTCGCGACCTGTTTGCCGAAGTGCTTCCTGATTTCGACCGCGATCGCGTATATACTACCGATATCCGCAAACTCTACAACTGGTACAACCAGCTCCTTGCTGCAGGTATTACCGAATTCAAGGAGGAGATGGCTGCTGCCGACGTTGAAAACGAGACGCCGGAAGAAACCGCTGAATAATTACGGATCGGTCTCACAGCTTCAATTAGTGACCGCAATGAACGAAACGGAAGCTCGGCTTGCCGTGCTCTATGCCTTGCATTTCGATTGTATCTCCCCGACTGAATTGACCCCTGTTGCCGCCTCGGGTGGCAACAGGGAGTATTATCGTCTGGAGGGAGCTGCGGGCAACGTGATAGGCACATCTGGCAGCGATCTGGCCGAAAACCGCGCATTCATATATCTGAGCCGGCATTTTGCCGGGAAGGGTTTGCCTGTTCCCCATCTACTTGCCGTGTCGGATTGCGGCCGCTATTATCTACAGACCGACTGCGGATGCTTTTCGTTGTTCGATGTTCTGGCCGATGCCCGCACTTCTGGCCGTTTCGGCAATGAGGACGTTCGCCTTCTTAGGGCGGCTCTCGATTTGCTCGTCGATGTGCAGTTTGAGGGTGCTTCGGGCATTGATTTCAACCGTTGCTATCCTCAACCGGCCATGAACGCCCGGATGATTGCCTGGGACCTGAATTATTTCAAGTATTCATTTCTCAAACCTGCGCTTGGCGATTTCGACGAGGCGCTGTTGCAGGATGATCTGGATTCTATCGCGACTGCAGTCGGAGAAGCGGCTGTTGAGGCCGATACGTTTATGGTGCGCGACTTTCAGAGTCGCAATCTGATGGTCGACGATGCCGGAAAGCTTTCGCTCATAGACTTTCAGGGTGGACGCCGCGGGCCGGTGGAATACGATGTGGCTTCCTTCCTCTGGCAGGCAAAGGCTGCCATTCCTCCATCGCTCAGAATGCAATTGGTCGACTGGTATGTGGCGCACGCTGAGCGCTATGCTGTCCGAGGTTTCTCTGCTGAGAGATTCCGACGTCGACTGCCGGTGTTCGTGCTGTTCAGGGTGCTTCAGACACTTGGTGCATATGGTTTTCGCGGGCTGTATGAGCGGCGGCCGCATTTCATCGCGAGCGTCGGCCCCGGAGTCGCCAACCTGCGCGGTGTGATATCTGAGTTCAATCTGGCAAAGGAATATCCGTATCTTGCCGAAATCGCCGAAAAACTTGCTGACTGCTATGCCGTGCGTACCGCCTCGGCAATTTCGTCGGTGCCACCCGCTCCAGCGGGCGTTCTGACGGTGTCGGTGGCAAGTTTCTCTTATAAGAAAGGAGTTCCAGCCGACCTTAGCGGTAATGGAGGCGGATTCGTGTTCGACTGTCGGGCTGTTCACAACCCCGGGCGCTTCGACCGTTACAAGCCCTTGACTGGACGCGATGCTCCTGTAGTTAGTTTTCTGGAAGATAACGGAGAGATATTTACCTTTCTTGAGTCGGCCTATAAGCTTGTGGATGCCTCGGTGGCGCGTTATATAAGCCGTGGTTTTACCTCGCTTTGCGTCTCGTTCGGATGTACCGGTGGCCGTCATCGTTCAGTCTATAGTGCTGAAGCGATGACACGACATCTGCGCGAGCACTTTCCGCAGATTCGCGTAGTGCTATGGCATCGGGAGCAGGATGTACTTGAGATATTCAACCCTATGGGGGAGAGCGTTACTCACTAACGAATGATTTAAAAGCCGGTTTGACATGAAAGCGTTGATATTCGCTGCGGGAATAGGCTCGCGTCTCAAGCCTTTTACTCTTCACCATCCCAAGGCGCTGGCGGAAGTCGGTGGAATGCCTTTGCTTCAGCATGTTGTCGAGCGTCTGCGCGACGAAGGCGGTATTCGGGAGATGGTTGTCAACGTACATCATTTTCCCGACCAGATAAGAGATTTCCTTGCGGCTAACGCCAATTTTGGTATTGACGTACAAATTTCCGACGAATCGTCAGAACTGCTCGACACTGGAGGCGGTCTGCTGAAGGCATGGAAACTTCTCGACCCGGCTCCCGACGACGCTATACTACTTCACAACGCAGATATTCTCACGGATTTCCCGATTGCGGAGTTTATTGATAACCACACACATTCAGGTCGTGACGTATCGCTTCTCGTGCAGCGCCGCCAATCTTCGCGCATGCTTTGGCTCGACAAGGATGTCTGGTTGCGCGGGTGGCAGAACATGAATTCCGGGGAATGCCGCCCTTCAGGGTTTGTCCCAGGCTGCTCGGCGATGGAAGCGAGGGCATTCGGAGGCGTGCATATCGTCAGACCGTCGGTTCTGCCGTATCTCCGGGCGTATGCCGATGCTCATGGTGAGGTTTTTTCCACAATACCATTCTACCTCGATTCGCTGGCCGAATTGCGGATCGGAGGCTTTGAGCCGGCAGATACATACCGATGGTTCGACATCGGTTCGGAAGAGAAACTCCGGGCCGCCCGCGCTGCGTGGTGACACGTCTGCAATTTTATGGCCAAAAGGCCGTTAATGATATATATATTTATTTATCTTACTTACAACCTTTTATTTTTAACATGAAAAAATGTAAAAGAGTCCTCGGCGCCTTGTGTATGGCGGTGTGGGGGTTATCCGGAACATGTGCTCTTGCGCTCGACAACATCGACGCGGATGGAATGCCTATTATCTATCTGCGTGGTGGCGATATAGGCGAAGTTCCGTGGGAGTGTTCGGAATCGCTCCGCTTTGAGCGCAACGGGCAGAATTATTCGCTCCATGTAGACCGCCTGTCGGGCGAATTCAAAATCGCCACTTACGATTTCAAGACGTTCGACTATGGCGCACCGGTACCCAAACCTGATACATACACTATTATCAAGTCGCAGACATTCAATGCACTGCAGGGCGGCGGGAACCTCGTAGCCAAGGCCGCTAACGATGTAACCATATCGTTTGAATATGTGAAGAACGCCGCATCGATTCCGGTCAGATATCAGATAAATGGAGAGGATATGCCGGTTGAAGGCCTGTCGGGCACGCTCCCGGTTCTTTATATCAATGTATACGATACTCCGGAGCATCTTTCCTATAATAACGAGATTATTTCCAAAGACCTCGATCACAAAAATTACTTTTCGGAGGCTGAATACTGGCTCGACCCTAACGGCTGCGCTCTTTTCGGTGGCGGCGAGGCAAAAGCAGTTGGCTCTGCTTCCGACCCCCTCCCCCTTGAAATCAAGGCCCGCGGCAACTGGACGCGCAGAGGATTCGCTAAAAAACCGTTCAAGCTTAAACTCGGAAAAAAGCAGTCGCTCCTCGGTATGACAAAGAGTAAGCATTATGCCATACTTGCCCATGCCGACGACACTTGGGGCTACATGCGTAATTTCGTCGGGTTTAATCTTGGCAAACGTATCGGTTTGCCCTGGACTCCGGCACAACAGCCGATTGAAGTTGTCATCAACGGGGACTATCGTGGACTTTACTTTCTTACCGAATCAATCCGAGTAGGCGACGACCGCGTGCCTGTAACCGAACTCGACGACAATGTGTCTGATCCGGCGCTTGTTTCCGGCGGCTATCTTGTGGAACTTGACAATTACGAGGAGGAGAACCAGATACGCATGGATGAGAAGAGTTGCGTTCCAGGCCTCTATTGCGACCAACTGCGCATCACCTGGGACACCCCCGAACTCTATTCCGATCTTCAGAAACGCTTTGTAACGGATCAGTTTACTGCTATGAACGATCGCGTTGGGGCCAATTCCGACGAACTTTGGGCTTACCTCGACCTCGACGATGCTGCCCGCTACTATGTGGTCGAGGAGATTATTGCAAATGTTGAGTCATATCATGGCTCTACCTATCTGTTCCGCGAGCGAGGAGAAGGGGAGAAGTGGCACTTCTCTCCCTTGTGGGACTGCGGCAACGCATTTGTCGGTCCCACCGATGATTATTTTTACAAACACGGTCCCTTCGGCAATACCTGGATTCCCTCGATGCGTTGCAACGACCGATTCAACGATAAGGTGAAAGCCACATGGCTTTGGTTCATGCAGAACCATTTCGACGGACTTTATAGCGATATCGCCGCGCATGCCTCTGCTGTGAAGTCGGCAGCCTTAGCCGACCGTCGACGCTGGAAGGACGTGACACCTCCGCAGGGAGGGCAGGCTGTGGCCGACAATACCGACATGGATAATGCCCGACAGCGCGTCGACAATTTCCTTGCTGCAAAAATTAACTGGCTGAAAGATCAGTGGGGGGATTATACGGTTGGTACCCACAGTGAACCGGAACGAGATGCTACCCCGGCAGCCCCGCTGCCCGACTATGCGCTTGGCGGCATCGTGGATGTGACGGAGTCTGGTCATCACTCCGCTGCTGATGCCCTCTATAACCTTCAGGGCATACGCATTAACCGCCCTGTTGCCGGCCAGATTTATATACGCATCTCCAACGGACGCGCAGAGAAATTTCTTGCCCGCTAATCATTGAGTTAATTTTATCGGAGGCGGTGTCAACACTCAAAAAGTTGACACCGCCTCGTTGGTTTATATTCGGGTGGCGATATAGCAGAGGTCTCATTAGGATACCTTCCACTCGTCGTTATTACCTTGATTGATTACGAAGAGATGCCATACGAGGATATAGGTTTCATTGGGTGTTTTACCCTGTTGATTCCGTTTTCGGTGAATAATTATTTTTTGAAAATTTTTCATTCTGTAATTACGGAATATTAACCGGGAAATAGAAGATATGTGCGAACTTTTTTGTAACTTTGCACCTTGATATGTGCAAGGTGTACCCTTTGTGAAATGTGCGCAATCCGGACTCGGAAAGGGCATGTTCAAGCAGAAAGCATGGGGTGCCGTACCTGCTCATATGCGGATTATTATCGATTCAGTTTATAATGAGACAACTTAAGATTTCGAAATCAATCACCAACCGCGAAAGTGCTTCGCTCGACAAATACCTGCAGGAAATCGGTCGTGAGGAGCTTATTTCAGTTGAACAGGAGGTTGAACTGGCTCAGCGCATCCGTGAGGGTGATCAGGCCGCCCTCGACAAGCTTACTCGCGCCAATCTGCGTTTCGTGGTTTCGGTGGCAAAACAATATCAGAACCAGGGGCTGAGCCTCCCCGACCTTATCAACGAAGGTAACCTCGGACTGATTAAGGCTGCCCAGAAGTTCGACGAGACCCGCGGCTTCAAATTCATTTCCTACGCCGTATGGTGGATTCGTCAGTCGATTCTCCAGGCACTTGCCGAACAGAGCCGTATTGTTCGTCTGCCGCTCAACCAGGTAGGTTCACTAAATAAGATTTCAAAGGCACTGAGCAAGTTCGAGCAGGAAAACGAACGCCGTCCCTCGCCCGAGGAGCTTGCCGAGACACTCGACGTGCCTGTGGAAAAGATAGCCGATACGCTGAAGGTGTCCGGACGCCACATTTCGGTAGACGCTCCATTTGTTGAGGGCGAGGACAATTCACTTCTCGACGTGCTGACAAACGACGACTCTCCCATGGCCGACGCCACGCTGACGCAGGAGTCGCTCAGCAAGGAGGTTGACCGTGCTCTTCATCAGCTTCACGAGCGTGAGCGCGAAATCCTCAAGCTCTTTTTCGGCATAGGATGCCAGGAGATGACACTTGAGGAAATCGGCGACCGCTTCGATCTTACCCGTGAACGCGTGCGCCAGATTAAGGAGAAGGCCATCCGACGGCTGAAAGGCCAGAAGAGCCGCCTGCTTAAGACATATCTCGGACAATAATTGCTGTAGACTTAAAACGAATACCCGAGGGCATCGACCATGTGGCCGGTGCCCTCGATATATTTTAGGCAGTGGAATCTATGGTGATTATTATATTTCTATGGTGATTATTATATTATTGGAAAACAGAGGGAGAACTACGCCATGATATTTTACGGCGTGGCAGGGGGAATCGCCGTTGAAATTGGTTCGACGTTCGAGATTGAATGCGGCAGCCGCAGAGATTCGTGCAATGAAATTCCCGAAGGTATTTGTCAAGTTCCGGAGATCATCTTTGCAACTCTGACACTCCTGTACATGAGCGTGAGGAGGTCTCCGGTTATGAACATCGGATGGAAATGCCGCGTTTATATTTTGTCTGAAACAAATTCTCTAAACTAATTTTTAAACTTGTTCAAGTCATGCTTAAGACAGATTATAAATTCGGAGAAGCATTTTCTCTCGTCTCTCAGGTTGCTAAAAACGATTCAAAGGTTGAGTTCAAGGATATAATGAACAATGGCAACGGCGGCGTGGCCCTGTTGGATTTCTGTGCAGGTCAGGAATTGCCCACACATCAGGCTCCGGCTGAGGTGATGGTCTATGTGCTCGAAGGAGAGGTGGTGTTCACCATGCTCGAACGCCCAACCACCCTGCATCAGGGCGACTTTTTCCTGATGGGCAACGGCGTAAATCATTCGGTCCGGGCCTTGAAGGATTCTAAGATTATGCTTGTAAAAATCAAACACGATTGAAGGTATGGATAATCCAATGTTCTGCTACCAGTGTCAGGAAACGTCGCGCGGACGCGGATGCGACCGCGTGGGCGTGTGCGGCAAACAGCCCGAAACATCGGCACGTATGGACCTCTTGCTTTACGCCGTTCAGGGTATTTCGCTGATTAATCGCGAACTGCGAGTCAAAGCCGAACCATCGCACGAGGCAAGCCGATTTGTGGTCGACGCACTATTTACAACCATAACCAACGCCAACTTCGATAATCCCAGCCTCGACGGTTACATCATTCGCGCATTCGAGTTGAAGAATATCCTTGCTGGTAAGGCCAAGAGGCAGGGAATTGAGCTGCCGGATTTGCCTCAGGTGGAGTTTCTGGCTTCCCCCGACGATGCGATGGCCCTGGAGGCTGTAACCGGCGTCCTTGCCGAGCCAAATCCGGATCTGCGCGGCCTCAAGCAGCTTGCCATCTACGGTTGCAAAGGAATGGCGGCCTATGCACGTCATGCCGCCAATCTCGGCTATGAGGACAACAACGTATATGCCATTATAGAAAATGCCATGGCCGAAACTGCACGCGCCGATGTCGGCGTAGATGAATTGTTCTCCCTTGTGCTTAATGTGGGCGAGGGTGGTGTAAAAGCTATGGGTCTTCTCGATCAGGCCAACACGGAAAGCTACGGCAACCCTGAAATCACGATGGTGGACCTCGGTGTGCGCGACCGTCCCGGTATCCTTGTGAGTGGTCACGATCTGAAAGACCTTGAGGAGTTGCTGGAGCAGACGGCGGGAAAGGGAGTGGATGTCTATACCCACTCCGAAATGCTTCCGGCCCAGTATTATCCGGCATTCAAGAAATATCCTCATTTCGCCGGCAACTACGGAAACGCGTGGTGGAAACAGACCGACGAGTTCGAGACCTTCAACGGAGTGTTTCTCTTCACTTCCAACTGCATCGTGCCTCCGCGTCGCGGCTGCACATATCTCGACAGGGTATATACCACCGGCGTGGTCGGGATGCCGGGAACCCACCATATCGGTGAGGGGCACGACGGCAAACGTAAGGACTTCTCCGAGTTGATTGCCCACGCGCAGAAATGCCCTCCGCCAGTTGCTATTGAGCATGGCAAGATTGTGGGCGGATTCGCCCACAATCAGGTTATGAAGCTGGCCCCGACAATCATAGAACTTGTGAAAAGCGGAAAAATCCGTAAATTCGTTGTAATGGCTGGATGCGACGGCCGTTTCCCTTCGCGCAGTTATTATACGAAATTCGCTGAGGCTCTTCCTCAGGATTGTGTAATTCTCACAGCCGGATGAGCAAAATCTCGCTACAACAAACTCCCGCTCGGCGACATCGAAGGCGTACCTCGTGTGCTCGATGCCGGTCAATGTAACGATTCGTACTCGCTCGTGAGAATAGCGCTCGCACTCCGGGATGCTTTCGGGCTGAAAGATGTCAACGACCTGCCGATAGTCTACAACATCGCCTGGTATGAGCAGAAAGCTGTCATCGTGTTGCTTGCTCTACTGGCTCTCGGCGTGAAGAACATCCATACCGGTCCGACTCTTCCGGCATTCTTCACACCCGATGTATTGAAAGTTCTTCAGGAGAAATTCAATATAGGCACCATCACTGACGTTGACACTGACATTGCCGCCATGATTGGCTGATGGCAGTCTCGACAGATTGGCGGTCGATTACTGCCAATCAATAGTGAATCGGAATTACAACCGACAATTAATTATAGTTACAATAAAGAAATAGCCCGGAGGTTCCGGGCTATTCTTCGAGGTACCAAGCGGAACAAAAAATACCCCTCCCGTCAGGTGTTTAATTCCTTATTGTGCCGATTTTGTGCCTACAAACTCATTTTTGACAGCATTTCTCTCGGTCATAAGTACCTCAATGAGACGTTCTTTCTCATTTAGTAGTTCCTTGAGATGGGCGATTTCCTGTTTGAGGTCACTGGAGTCGTCGGCAGCAAAGCCGTCGAAAAAGTATCCTGCCGGCACGCCTAATACGTTGGCTATCATCTCAATTGTTGTTGCATTTGTGGTGCCTCTGCGGATTGCGCTCTGTATGGAGCTTTCATCTCTGCCGATGCGCTGTGCGAGTTCGCGGATTGTAATTTTCTTGCGCTCGCATAAGTCTCTGATTAAAAATAGATTTGCCATAACTTATTATTTGTTTAACTATATTTAACGGGTAAATAATACCATACACATAGCAAATAATGCTACCTTTGCTATGTAAATTTACGTATAATTTTTTTAATCTCACAAATGGATAAGGGGAATAATACCTTAACTGACGGGGAAAAACTTCGCTATTGGCTGGATTTTTCTGTGTGTCGTGGTAATTTTAACAACGTAGTATCGCGTTTGGTTTCTGCATGTATGGTATCTCCTACTACATTCAATAATTGGAGATATGGAAAATGCCGTATTCCAGCGGCGGCAAAGCGAGATATGAATAAGGTCGCCGTTGAGGTATCTGGCAAAGAAATCTTTACTATAGTTCAACCGGAGGCTTACTCCGAAGGCGTAAGCGGAGTTGCCTCCGGCGAAACTATCTAATATAATATTTTGTACGAATCATGAAAAAAGAAATCATCTTCCGAAATTCCGTTGTAACAGTTGAACGGGCTAAAACAGCCGCGATTCTCCAAATCTCACCTGCTGATACAGATAAATTGGCAATCCTCGCCGACACCATTAACAACTCAGAGTGCATAACGGTGATTACAATTCTGCCATCTCGTGGGAAAGTCCTATTCACCGTGGAAGGGTCGACAGAAAACAGCGAGATTATGGATGTCGTTTGCAATGCTATAAGCCACGTTTATGACGTTGACACAACAATTTGCCATGCGGGAATCCACTAAATTGTATAATCTGCGATACTGTGCCAGAAAGCTTGGCTATGTATTCAGCAAGCGACCGAAGGCCGTAACCGTTCCGGAGGGCCGACGTTCGCAGAGAGTTGAGGCTCGTCTCAGCTCTTTCGGTTATAGTATACAGCTTAACCTATTCTGTAATGAATAATAGTGGAGTGCGCGTCCTTCCCCCTCCCGCTCTTTCTTCCTCTCTTTGGCCGGACATTGTTACCCGGACCTCAGCAGTAAGAGAAATCGGGGGGTAATTATCGCCACAATTGTTTGTATTTTTGTTATTTGTGATTTAAAATGGTAACGCCCGAAAAGCTATACGCAGCGACCGATGACGGTCTACGAATTATCGCGCTGCATTATCCGGATGCCCCGGAGGCCGCCAGAACGAATAAGCCATTCAAAGCCCGGCCCGACGAACGCACTCCGAGCGCCCGTCTTAGAAAATTCGTGTATAAGAGTGGATTCGTCTGGAAGATGACTGATTTCGGGGGTGAAGGGCGTGCCATTGATCCGATTCAAATACACCAGGAGGCACGTGGCATCGGCTTTGCCGAGGCGATTGCAGACCTTTCGGTGATATTCAATATTACCGACGAATTGAACAGGTCGATTAATCGTCCGGATGTTCGCAAACAGCCGGCCAAAGAAGATCAGCCTGATGGTTCGTGCTCGTGGGATATCAGCCAGGAGTTCACCAAGGAGGAATGTGCAGTGATGGGTCCGCGCGTCACAGCTGATACGCTGAAGGCCCTTAATTGGTATCGGGTAAAATGCCTGGTGACTGTAAAGAACCGCGAGGCTACCTACAAATATTCCAATGAGCATTACCCGATATTCATGCGCGAATGTTGGTTTACAAATTCCAAGGGCGATCGCGATTGTTTTTATAAGGTCTATGAACCGCTTAATGTCGACAAGCAATGGCGATTCCAATATCAGCCCAAAGGCAAGAAACCTCAGAGCTATATAAATGGACTTTCGGAACTTATTGCCGCATACAATGCTTTGAACGATCGCGAAGAAAAATTGTTTTTCTCGGATCCGGCGAACGAAGGGAAGCCATATAAGCAGAAGAAGCTTCCGGAGGCTATAATATGCTCCGGCGAACGCGACTCCTTGTGCGTCCGCTCTCTGGGTTATCATCCGCTTTGGTTCAATTCGGAAACCTATGTCGTTACTGAGGAGGAATGGAAAGAGATTAACCGATATGTAGAGGTTGTATACAATATTCCGGATATCGATGCTACCGGGCGCCTTAAGGGCCGTGAGCTCGCTTTACGTTTTATCGATATTCATACGATCTGGCTCCCGGAAAAACTTTCGAACTACCGGGATAATCGCGGCCATCCGCGCAAGGATTTCCGCGACTGGATGGAGATCTGGAAAAACAACAGTGATTTCCGAGGATTGCTGGAACTGGCCGTTCCCGCCAAGTTCTGGACGGTGAAGCGCAATGAAAAAAGCGGAGACGTGAGATACCTTCTAAGCGTATCATGCCTGCATAACTTTTTAATGTTAAATGGTTTTTATTCTCTGCGCGACCCTCGCTCGGCAGTTGTAAAATATGTGAAGATAACCGGCAATGTAGTAAAGGAGGTGACTCCGAAAATGGTGCGGGAGTTTGTAGCCGATTGGGCTATTGATACGCACCAGCCCCTCGGACTCCGCGATCTTATCCTTACCACGCCTCTGCTCTCGGCAGCCACTCTCGAAGCATTGAAGACAATTGAGCTGGATTTTACTGATTATACGGAGTCAAGCCAGTTCTTCTATTTCAAGAATTTTTCTGCAGAGGTGACGGAAAACGAGATAATCAGGAAGGATTACAGATATTCAGTTGCAGAGCATCATGTATGGGAAAGCGGCGTAATACAATTGTCGCCCAAGATTTTGCCGGATATGTTTGCGATTACGTGCAATGGAAATCCTCTGGAGAGCGAGAGCTACGATATTGTGGTGAATAGTACCGCTTCAAAATATTTCAGCTTTCTCATTAATTCCTCCAGGCTGTATTGGCGCCAGGAGCTGGAATATAGTTTGGGGGATATGGCCCCGGAGGAAGCTGAGGAATACCGGGCCCGTCATAAATTCGATATAGCCGGCGAGAGGCTGACAGCATCTCAGATACAGGAACAGAAACAATGCCTCATCAGCAAAATTTTTGCCATCGGGTATATGATGCACCGTTTTAAATCTCCATCGAGAGCCTGGGCTGCTTACGCAATGGATAACATTATCGGAGAAAACGACCAGTGTAACGGCCGTTCCGGCAAATCCTTTATGTTTGTGGCTCTATCAAAGATGCTGAATTATGTAAAACTCTCCGGACGAAATCCAAAGCTAATGGAAAATCCATTTGTCTTCGAGCAGATAACCCGGCACACGGATATGGTGCTTGTCGATGATTGCGCCGAATACCTGCCTATAAAGGAGTTCTACGACTCTATAAGCATGGATATGACCATAAATGCGAAAAACGTTGCCAGCTATACACTTCCCTTCGAGGAATCTCCGAAATTTGCATTCACCACCAACTACGTTCCGAAAGAGTTCAATCAGTCGAGCCGCCAGCGCATGCTCTATCTGGTGTTCTCAGATTACTACCATCAGCGCACCGAGGAAAACGATTATCTCGAGACGCGACAGATAAGAGACGATTTTCACAAAGATCTGTTTTCAAGCTCATATTCCGATGCTGAATGGGAGGCCGATGTGAATTTTATAATGCAGTGCGTGAAATTCTATCTTTCCCTTTCTCATGTAAATGTAAAGATTGAGCCTAAGCTTACAGCCATCATCTTTAGAAAATACATGCGCGATATGTCGGAAAACTTCAAGGAATGGGCTGAATATTATTTCGCTCCCGGAAGCGAACATCTCGATTGCGAGATAGTCCGCGAAGAAGCGTTCGACAACTACAAACGCTATTCCGGGCTCGGGAAGGTGACGATGCAGAAGTTTACGAAGTCGCTTAAAGGATTCTGTTATACCACAGATTATATCGATGAGTTGAACCCTGAAGAGTTGCATAATAGCGGTTCACGTATTATTCGCCGCATTGAAAATCCTTATACACACCTCAAGGAGTCTAAAGAAATGATTTATATCCGCTCGAAAAGCGAGGCCGACCGTCTGAAGAATCCCCCGCCACTCCCTCCTGTTCAATCGCCGCTCCCCGGTTTCGATAATGATACAGAAGGAGAAACACCGTTTTAATTCGTTACAGATATGAAGATAAGAGTTTTTGAAGCCTTCGCCGGGTATGGCAGTCAGTCGATTGCACTCCAGCAACTGAAGGAGGAATATCCCGGTTTCGATTACGAGATAGTGGGATTTTCCGAGATTGACCGTTTCGCGGTCCTGGCATACTACGCCGCCCGCGACCCTCGCCTTCATGGTGAACGAGCCGACCGCATAAATCTAAATGGGGGGTATCAGCCAACCCCGGAATTACTCGCCAAATACAGAAATTTCGGCGACATCACGAAGATAGAATGGGAGCACCTTCCCGACTTCGATTTATTTACCTATTCTTTCCCCTGTCAGGACATAAGCAGCGCGGGACTTCAACGAGGACTCGCCGAAGGTTCCGGCTCCCGGTCCTCCCTCCTTTGGGAATGTGCAAAGGCTATCGAGGTGAAACGCCCGAAATTTCTGTTAATGGAGAACGTCAAGGCTCTGACCTACAAAAAACACAAGGGAAATTTTGAACGCTGGCGCAACGTTCTGGAGGGTTTCGGATATGTCAATTACTGGACTGTTCTCAACGCTAAAAACTACAATGTACCTCAGAACCGGGAACGGGTGTTCATGGTGTCGATTCTCGGAGATACGCCATTCAGTTTCCCGAACCCCAAACCGCTAACACGCCACCTCGCTCATATCGTCGAAAGCGAAGTCCCCGATTCTCAATATCTCAACGAAAAGCAAATAAATCGGATAGTTCGCCACTGCCAGCGAAAACAAGAGGAGGGGTGCGGGTATAAACCGAATTTTAAGACAGTAAACGGAATATCAAGCGCAATTACTTCAAATTATGGACATAGGGAATGTGATACATATCTCGCCGAGCCTGTCGTGTGCGCATATCGAGGGAGAAACCCCGACAATCCCGGCGACCGTCGGTCCGGGATTCCTACCACTCAACGTTTGGAGTTAGGCGGGTGTATAGCTAATTGCGTAACCACCGTTGAAAAAGATAGCCTTCTCGCCGAACCGAAAGTTTTAGGATCTAAGGGTTTAGTCGTGAGCCGACATTTCAAAGATATATCCGGCGCGGTTTTATCTTGCAACCACCGTTATACTGGCTCTACCGCCGAATATGTCGCAGAACCGAAAGTAATACAGTTGCCCCATGGGTTCGCCTACGGAAACGTCCTCGATGTGGCTCCGGCTGTAACCTCCTCCGCTTTCGCCGATAATAATCTCCTTTGTATCGGCTACCTGATACGCAAGTTTACGCCTCGTGAACTTTTCCGCCTTCAGGACTTGCCGGGCGAGTACATAACCGCAATTCAGGCGGCGGGCATATCCAAGACCCAACAGCACAAACTCGCGGGCAATTCTATCCCTGTGAAACTCCTGTATCTCATTTTTAGAAACCTATTTATCAATGAAGAAAGACAGTAAAGGCAGAATTTCGTTAACCGAAAGGGAGGCCGACGAAATTCGGGAACACCTCGAAACTCTCTTTGCAATGGCCGGAACTCTCGACGATGATTTCACTGCCGAATGTAAGCACGCCGGCCGATATGCTCGTAAGTTATACAAACTCATATATGGCGAGGGAACTCCACGGTGGGAACCGGTCGACCGAATAGAATCTAAATTGTCAAGTTATGAAACCTGATAAATTTCTTAACATCAACGCGATAGAACGCGATAAGGTGGTAAAGTATATATCAATTCACACGATATACTCGTATGAAAATGTTAAATATGTAGCGGATTGTTTTGCTGGCAGTCGTATTGGCCCCGTTCACCCTTTAGAATTTTTATGGTTTACACAACTCCTTTCTCTCGTACCTGATAGTTACAATGAATAGAATCGCATATTACGGAACATGGGGCAGACCGGGCCACGGATTCGTTGCCATTCGCGGAGAGTTTACAGCCGAGGAGATACGCGGTATAACCAATATAGACAGTGATGTCTATATCGACGCAACAGCAGCCGAAGGATTTCATTACTACGGATTCGGCGATTTTTTAGGCTATGGTATTCCCTTCAGTATTGACGACAAGCGACCCGGTTGCATTACGGCCGTATTCGTAGAACACGCCGCCACCGCTGAAGATATATTAAACGCACTCGACGCTTTCCCAGAATTAAAACAACGATTTAGGCGGCGGCTACCTAAACCTTCGGACCTCTGAACCGTTGAACGCCACCTATCGATATCAGGTATTCTATTTCGAGCCGGAATCCGGGTCAGTTCCTAACAAACGAGCTGGCCCGGATTCCTCTTTGTATCTATTGCGACTCCGGCTGCTCCCGGCTCCCTCCATACCGCCCATTAATTTTATTCTAAATTTTTGTTACCTTGTAACATCTATTTGAAAAGTAGAGTAACAAATTTAAAATCAAATAAATAAAAAAGGGGAGGGGCGTAACAAAATACGTAACAAGTGCCGTAACAAAACTATTTGCGGTTTGTTACGCATCTTCGGAGCATTACATGGTATCAAAATTTTCCGATGTAACAAACCGGCGTTACAAACTGATATTTCGCATAATGATTTGATGTTCAGTTGCTTGTAACGATTAACAGTCGTAACAAAAATTTCGAGTAAAATTCAACCTAAACACGGGAGAATAAATCTATAGTATGGTAAAAAATGCCTGAATGTATGGAATTATTCTTAACTTTGCGGATGTTGTATATCCCATTTTATCCAATCATGATCACTGTTAAAATTAATGTGGAGCCGGCTGTGGCAGAATTTATCCGGGGTAAATTTCTTGATGCCGAATCGGGAGTTGTGAGATTCCCGTCCGACCTCGATATTTATGTACTGATTTATGATCTGCTCCAGCGCCGGCCGGTCGACCGCCCGGTCGATACCGGCAATATCGAATTCGCTTTGCCGGAGCGCAGGCAAGGAAAAGACCCTGTTACCTACAACTATCTTTCCGCCCGATCGCAGAAGATGCTTGCCGACAAAATGCGCACTATGATGTGGGCTGAACTTCACGATACCATGGACGAAAACAAACATATCCGGGGAATAAAGTTCAAGGATACCATTTTTACCTTTATGCATCGGTATTCCATCGAGTCGATTTCGGAGGATGCTTTGTTCAAGAACTACCAGCGCTGGCGGTATAAGCTCCGGCGAAAGCAGAAGCGTTCCTACACCCGAAAAGTCGGTTCATTGAAATAGAGTATTTTTTACCCGACCAAATGGCCCATTTTGTCCGTTTTTAGAGAATTCTTGTCAAAATATTGGCTAACTTTTGCCGACTGTTTGATTTTCAATAATTTAATAGATAATTATAATGAAGCGAACGACTGTTTCCGTTTGCCATAGTTTGGATTTAATTCCGGTCTCGCAAATCGGACGATTCTCGCGGATTGGCTCGAGAGTGTATATGGTTATAATAGGGGAGGGGCATGACGCCGGCGCTATCCCCGGATCCGTGAAGGTCTCGCACACCTCTGAAGACGCAAGGGTGAAGAAAATAATCACGTTTGAACGTGCTGATGTATCGACTGAAACGGCCGACGAGCTCGAGCGATGCAAGTCAGCGCGTCTTGTAGCTGTCTATGTCGATGAATCGGGGAATAGACGCATCTCGGGGTCTCCGAACTATCCACTGGCGCTCGATTATTCCATTTCCGGAGGAGTTTTTTCCGTAACTCTGCAAGGCGAAGACACGTGCCAGGATGCTTTCCTTGCCGATTAAAGTCCTTCCGCAGAATCGCCACATATGGTTATTTTGCAGAAAAATAGCTATATGAACAAGCTACAACGTTTTTTCTCCGATAACTGGACTATTCAGCGGCATGAGTTTGAGAATACCGTGTCGCTCCTTCTGCCGTGTATCATAAACGGCAATATTGATGCTGCAACCGCTCAACTTAATAAGGAGAAGTGCACGATAAAAGCAACCTCCTCGCCATATATGGCTGCATGGTATGAGCTCGACGATATTACGCTCCCGGTTAATTCCATTGCCGTAATCAATCTTACCGGAGTACTTTACTCCTGGGAATCCGAATGGGTAATCCGGCAGGTGGAGGCTGCAGAACTTAATCCGAACATCTGCGGCATCGTTTTCGTGATCGACGGCCCCGGCGGCATGGTTTCGCACCTCGATATGGCAGCAGCTTCGGTAGAGAATTGCACGAAACCGACGGCCACGGTTGTAACCGGCATTATGGCTTCGGCTCATTTCTGGCTGGGTACGGCCAGCGACCGCACGTTCATAGCCTCGCCACTATGTGAGGTCGGGAGTGTTGGCATTGTAGTTACACACTATTCTTTCAAGCGCTTCTTTGAACAGGCCGGTATCGACTACCGGGAAATATATCCCGATACGGCCGACCTGAAGAATAAGGAAACCCGAGCCCTCGTCGACAACAACGACGAATCTCTTATAAAGGCTAAGGCTGAGAAAATCCATAAGGTTTTCTCCGAAACGGTGGCCCGACATCTCGGTATAGAATACGATCCGGAGCTCCCGCTTTTCCGTGGCGAGATGTTCGACGGAAACGAAGCTGTCGCCGCTGGTTATATCGATCAGTTTGGCGGTGTTGCCGACGCCGTGAAATGGGTGCTCGCGAAGGCTATAAGCCAGAAGGCTGACGAACTATATTAATCATTAACCATTTATCCGTTTTTTCATGAATTTCAAGAATTTTGTTCCCGCGATTCTCGGTATTCTCGGCCTGACTGCCTTCAACAAAGTTGACGGCAAGGAGGATCTTACCGCAGAGGAGTGCGTAAAGCTCAAGGAATACGGTTTCACCGACCGCTTCCTCGACGACTTTAAAGCGTATATCCGGAATCCACAGCCATCCGCCGAGGGTAATGCCACAGGCGACGCTCGTGCTGCCGCCGTTGCCGCCGTTCTCGGCCAGGTTACTTCCCAGCACCAGGCTGTTACTGCCGAACTTGAAGCGCTGAAGGCTTCATCCGCTCAGGATAAGGCTGCACATGCAGCCGCCATCGCTGCGAAAGAGGCTGAAATTGCCGCTCTCAACGACAAGATCAAAACTCTTTCGGCCGTTCCCGAACCCGACCCGGCTCCTCATAAAGGTGCTTCCGGTTCAGCAGCTCCTGCTGCTACATTCGACCTCAACGACACTAAGCAGCTCGGTGGTATGCCCGGAGAGTTCTTCTCGCTCGATCGCGCTTACAACCGCCGCGCACGTGCCGCTCTTCTGGCAGCTCAGGGGATGGAGATTGCTGCTGCCACGCCTGATACGGTTGACTATAAGTCGCTGCAGGAGGACCTCGGCGCATTTTACCGTACCCGCTGGAGCGACCGTCTGCAGTCGTTCCTCGTAGAACTCCCCACCATTACAAAGCTTTTCCCGACCGAAGCAGGACACCAGGATCTCGAAACACTTGCCAATATCTGGCTCGGCGAGTTCTCTCAGGCTGACAGCTCGGATGAGAGTGATTTCGACAAAGTCACCAAGGGCTCTTTCGAAATCGGTAATGAAACACTCCGTATGTACGGGGTAATGTTCGCACATAAGTTCAAGAGCCTCAAAAAGCTCGAGAAGAGCTGGATCGGTTATCTTAACCGCGAGGGCTCGAATCCGGTGAAACTTTCTTTCATCGAGTATCTGCTCGTTGAAACCTCGAAAGCTCTTCACAACGAACGCGAGCTGCGCTACGTCAACGGCGTACGCAAGAACCCTGAGATCAACAAGCCCGGCCGCGCCATGGATGCTGCCGACGGTATTTATGAGTACCTTCGCAAACGTGTCGAGGGTCACACCGATTTCACTCCCGACGGAGGTACCACCGGAAAGACCGTCTACCAGATCAAACCGTTTGAGCTGCCGCGCATCACGCCCGGCAACATCGGCGACGTGTTCTATCTGGGAACTGGGATGATTCCCTCGGTATTCCGCGATACCGGTAAGGTCGTGCTCTACATTCCTTCGTTCATGCTCCCGTGGTACCATAAGTACAACGAGACGCACTACGGCCAGAACAAGGACTACCAGGCCGGAATCAACTACGTGAAGGAATATCCTTCCGTAAAGATCGAGGTGATTCCCAATGCCGACAACCATCACCGTATTTTCTGGACCATCGCCGGAAACATCCAGACGTTCTGCCATGTTGCGGGCGAAATGCTCAAGTTCACTCTCGAGCAGCACAACTGGGAGCTCGACGTCTACTCCAACTGGAAGGAGTCTATTCAGGCTACTGCCGTAGGCTACAAGTACACCAATAAGGCCGACATGGACGGATCCCGTCAGCTGATCTGGTGTAACGACTACGACCGCCCCGACACGTATTTCCTCGAGGGCGACAAAGACGCCAACCCCTCGGTTCTGCTTCACAGTTCGATTGTGACTGTTGCCAATTCCAGCATTTACGCCATCACCGACATCGCCGACGCACAGGTGGGCCAGGTGGTGTCCATCAAATGCGGCGTCGACGGCGAGTCCGGAGTGAAGATCACCAAGGCAGAAAAATTCTCGCTGATTTCGGCCGACTGGACTCCCGCAAAGGGCGACATCATCAAACTGATGAAACGTGCCGATGGCAAGTTCATCGAGATTCAGCGTTCGACGGCTGCCGCCGAATCCTACATGATTCCCGACGACGAGACTACTCCCAGCGTTCAGGGTGCCACTGTATTCATTACCGGTGAAAACACCAAGGCTACCGCCATCACCGATCTGGAGGATGCTGTTGCGGGTGTCGTCTACACAATCCACGGTAACGGCTCGACAAATGCCTCGACAATCGCCAATTCCGGCAATTTCGTACTGACAAAAGCCATGACACTCTCTGCCGAGAAGTTCATCCAGCTCGTCAAGTCGGCCGACGGCAAGTTCTACGAGGTTGCCCGCGGCTAATCCCGAATCTCTACCACACGGAGGGCGATTGTTTAAGCTCTCGCCCTCCGTTGCCTTTTTACTCTCACATTAATTCGTTAATTGTTTGAAATCATGACTTATATTAAAACATCCGTGCCTCGAGCAGCCGGTAATCCCGGTATCGGTATCCAGCCCCGCGACCAGCTTACACTGATCGACGTCGACGATATTGCTTTTATGCCCTCGCCTGACGACAAGGGTGTCGTAATTATCGACAACATCGTGATGAAACCGGGCCGCTACGGCTACAACATCTACATGACGCCGGGCACCATCGAAGTGACTTCGGCCGCCGATGGCGATACCGACAAAATCGGCTTCACTCCATCAATCAAGTTCGAGCATCCCGGCAACGAGCAGGCAGTGCGCGAATTTAAGGTTAACAGCATTAACCGAAAATTCATCCTCATTGTGCGCTACTGCTCGGGTAAGGCTGCCGACCTGATCGGCACCATCTGTAACCCCTGCAAGCTGACGCCATCGTATACCGGCAACAATGAGGGTAACTCCAACGAAATGACTTTCGCCCAGATCTCCAAGGGCGACGACATTTTCATCTATAAAGGCACCGTTCCCCTCGAGGAGCCTGTCTCGACTGTTGAAACCGGCAAGACTGAAATTGTTTTCGTTTCTGAAGGGCAATATCAGCTTGCCAGCGGCACCGCCTCCATTTCGGAAATCACCGGCGGTTCCCATAACGCCGTGATCACCATTCTCGGTGTCGGCGGCGAGTCGCCTACGATTGCAAGTACGGCAGGTAAAATCCTGCTCAAAGGTGGTAAGTCGTTTACGGCTTCCGAGGGCTCGCAGATTACACTCCGTGCTTTCGATGCCGGTGAAAGCGGTCTGGTCTGGATTGAGCAGAGCCGCTATTCAGCTGCCTGATTGCCATTCTTCATTCATAGTTCTCCCTGATATGAGGGTCTTGAGGCGTTACCGACCTCAGGAGCCTCATTTTGTGTGTCCTTCTCCCGGTAATTACCGGATTGTAGTTTTGCAGTATAGTTTTGAGAATCTTATGACTACTGAACAGAAGAAAGAGATTACCGCATATCTTTGCGGTCCGCGCGATTACTCCGAGGGCGTTCGGCTTTATGACCGTTACGGGATTAACCTCCGCCTGAAGCGTCAGTTCGCGCTCGACGACAATTCGTCGACGCGCGAAATCCTGCTCGACGAACTGCGTAAGTTGGCCGGGCTTACCGAAATTGAATTCGACCGACTTCCTCGTAAGGCCGTGTGCCATAACACAACCTCGGCTCAGTTGAACGGCAAGACGGTAAAAACCGTAATAATTGACGACCCGAAAGACGATGAAGCCGTTCTGATGGAGCTGGCCGATTCTTTCGGCGTTACTGTCGAAGAGCTTGTAAGCCCGGACTTTCAGGAACGAGTCGCCTCCATGGAAGAGTATGAGAATAAAATCGACGAGCTGACCGATGAGCTCGAAGAAGCACGCTCGAAATATGCCGAGGCTCCGGAACCGATGCGAAAAATGATCCGATTCCGGGAGAAATACCCTTTTCTTAACTCGCCGGATTGCCCTGACATCCTGAAGGTGCTCGTTGCAGATATGTTCACTGCTTACGGGGAGTATAAGGATGCTCACGCCCGGCTGCAGGAGATGGGCGATGAAGATTCCACTGCAGCTGCGGCCGAATGCGAGAAGGTCGTGACTGAATATCTTAAAAACCGCGAAATCTGGGAGGAACTCGATTATTACCGCGAAAACGGTACAATTCTTGGCAAGGCAGCCAAGTTCCGGGAAGCTCAGGCCGCAGAAGACCTTACGGCTCTTTCCGACGTCGAGCTGATAAGTAAGCTCCAGAGTGCCGGCGTCCAGGAGTCGAAAAACAAGAAGAAGGTCGCCGACGCCAAAGCCAAGGGGGAGGAAAACGAGAAGGCTGCCGCTGCTCTGGAGTATTGGTCGACTTACAAAAAAGCTCTGAAGGCTGAGGCCGATCGTCGAAAAAAAAAGTAACTGAAGAGCTGGATGCCGCCCGGCTTCACGCAGAAAAATTGAGGAATTTTCTTTCCCGTTCCGGATGCCATCCGTGTGATCGCGCTGAAGCCGGCCACCAGCTCTCCCTCATTAACTCCAAAATTGACTCTCTGGATGCCCGTTTACAGAGCATGAATTTAGTTGATCATGACTTCTGAGTTAGAAAAATCGGAATTACCGGCTTTTCCTCTGACCGCCGAGGAAGAGGAGGAGATAATGAAGCAGGCTGCTGTCGGCTTCATTCCCCGTGAAATCGCGATCGCTATGGAATGGCCACGCGACAAGCGGGCTGCGTTCTGTGCGCTGGCCGAGTATCCCGGCTCCAGCGTGGCCGTTCTGATTGCCGCCGGACGCGCCGAAGGTCGTGCCATGCCGCAGACAAAGCTCCAGGAACAGGCGAAGGCCGGCAATATCGACGCAATCAAGGCTCTCCAGACACTCCAGGCAAAAAACCGCTTCAACGAACTTGTAAGTTACATGGACGATGACGAATTTACCCCGTAAGCCCTCCAGGATTGATTTCGATGCCGTCGATTCCCACCAGATTGAACGGATCCTGCAGACCGGCGATCTCGGCAGCCTGACGCCGGCCGAGCGTGAGTACTTCGAGCTGATGGAGCTCGTCCGCGGCCTGAATGCCCGCATGATGCTCCCCGGAGGAACCCGCATTGTTACGAAAGCCGGAATTATCAAGATCCTTAAATCCGACGTTTACGGGCTGTCCGACTGGATGGCCCGGCGTGTCTATTCCGACGCCCTGAATTTCTTCTACGCTGTCGACGACGTGCGCCCCCGCGCCTGGGCCAACCTTTATGCCGAGCGCCTCGATAAACTCGGGAGTCTGGCCGCGTCGATGGGTAAGCTAAAGGAAGCTAAGAGTTATTTCGTCGAGGCTGCCAAATTACGCGGCTGCTACGAGGAGCGGAGTGCCGAGATTCCGCAGGAACTGCTCGATGCCGCTCCGGTAGTGCTCTATACTCCGGATGCCGAAAGTATGGGCGCACCGAAGGCCGACCGCAAGGAGCTGGAGGCGTTTATCGATTCGCTGCCTGATATACCGGAAATCTCCCGTCGCCGTGTGAAGGAGGATGCCGGCATACGACAGCGCAATCTGCTCGAGCGCATGGTTTCCGATATTAAAGATTTTGGCGACGATGAAAACTGAGGCTCCTGATATTCCGGTGAAATTCGGCTCCGACGCGCTGATTTTCTGCGACTGGATAGATACTACGAATTTCGTGTATATCGGCGGCCGTGGCGTTGCCAAGAGTACCGTAATACTGGCCCGGCGCTCTGAACGCTGTGTCCGGCTTATGCCTGGAGCACCTATCGCCATAGTGGCTAATACGTACTCCAACCTGATCGACAATATTATGCCGGCCGTGCAAAACGGCTGGAAGTTAAACGGCCTGATTGAAGGCGTGCATTACATAAAGGGGAGACGGCCGCCGGAGGAATGGCGCCGGCGCTGCTCGGTTATTGTCGACGATTACCGGCACGTCTATTCTTTCTGGAACGGTTCGGTGCTGTTCCTGGGATCGCTCGATAATTCCTCGTTGTTAGCAGGCAAGTCGGTGGCACACCTGCTCTTCGACGAGACTAAATACGCCTCCGACGCTAAGGCGGCCCGCGTGATGCCTATCCTCCGAGGTGATGCCATTACTTACGGGCGATGCCACCTATATGGCGGCGTTACCATTACCACCGATATGCCCGACGTTACCGAGGGTGAATACGACTGGTTTTTCCGCTATGCCTCCGAGATGGATCCTGATAGGATTATTAAAATAGTTCAGGCTGCCTCCGAACTGAACCGGCTCCGGCTGAAGCTTCTGAAGCTGAACGGTGGCGGCACTCCGGACGTGAGAAAGATTGCGCGGCTCGAGCGGAAGATTGACTATTACGAGGAAGGGCTGCTGAAACTGAGGAAGGGGCAGACGTTCTTCATGAATATATCGAGTTTTGTTAATATCGATATACTTACCGTCGACTATGCCAAGCGTCTGTATAACGGTGCCCTCGAGCACCATGAGTTCCTGAAGTCTGTGCTGGGTATGCGACCGGGCCTCCGACGCGATGCTCGCTTCTACGTGCTCTTCTCCGATAAACACAAGTACTACGACGGCACTCCTTCCCGCGTGGCGGCTTTCGATTCCTCGGAGCTCCGGTTCCTGGATCCGACGCGCCCGCTCGACGGGGGCATGGACTTCGGCAATATGCTCTCGCTGGTTATCGGCCAGATGGACGGACAATATTACCGGGTGCATAAGAATTTCTACGAGATACCTCCGGGCTGGTTTCGTGAGCTGGCCGATCAGTTTCTCGCTTTCTTTGCCGAGCATAAATGTAAAGTTCTTAATCTCTACTATGATCGCGCCGGCAATAACTTCCAGAAGCAGGGCGAGGACTATGCCACGAAGATTAAAGATACTATCGAGAAGGATGGCTCCGGCCGTCGCACCGGCTGGACTGTCAACCTTATGTCGCGCAAGCAGGCTATCCTCCGGCAGAATGCAGAGTTCGACTTCATGCACGAGTTTATGCGCGGGGATAACAAGGCTCTTCCTGTTCTGCTGGTCGACGCGCTCAATTGCCCGGAGATGATCTCGAGTATTGAGGGGGCGAGGGCAGAGGTTAAATATCGCGGATCCGTCAAGGTTGTTGCCAAGGTCAAGAAGACCGAGAAGCTGGAGGCTAAGAAGCTCCCGCGCCTGTCGACAAATTTCTCCGATGCGTTCAAGTATCTGCTGATGCGCCGCGAATGGATTAAGGCTGTGAGCGCCGGAGCTTCGTCTGCTCCCGGGGCCGATGCTATTGCCGAGCTCTGGATGAACGAACGCTTCAACTCCTGATTACCGGCTCTCTTACCATCTTACCATTGCTATTACCGCCCGACGGACCGACCGGACCGCCGGGCTTTCGTTTGCCTGGTTTTATGGCTCTCTCACACGGGTAACAAAACGATTTTCTCACATTTCACTCCCCGGGTAAGGTGGTAATTTCCATTCGACGTCAGAGCGGCACGGGCTTCGGAGTGTGTCGAAATTTTGTTTTTCGTTTTTCAGTGGCATTATTGCTCCGATTATGTGGCATTTAGCTATTTTTAGAGCAAAATTTTGTGCCGAAAAACGCGATTTTTGCCCGGTAAGGTGTGACTTTCTGTGTTTTTACCGCTGAAAAAGTCTAAATTTGTGCTGTCAATCATCCGAAAACCGGCGAAAGTTATCTTTAAACTTACGCCATAATGAAAAAATTACTGTTGCTGCTGTTTTCTCTTGCAGTCTTATCGGTAAGTGCTTCTGAACCTACGAAAAAATATTGCGAACTTGTTGGCAAGGGTTATCCTACTAAACAAAAGGTTAAAATCGAACAGGCGAATGGTGATTCAGAAGCTTATTCTGTTACAAGTTGTACGACGATGATTGATGCCGTGAATGCACTTGCGAAAAAAGGATGGAAGCTTGAACAGGCTTACGCGATTGTTGAGACTCAGGGTATGAATCGCGATGCCTATTTTCATTATATTCTGAGTAAGGAGGTCGAAACGCCGAAGCCTCAAGAAGCCAATTAAATTCTTTTACGGGTTAATATAAATTAACATTTTTTTTTTTTGTTCACGAGATTCTCCCGACATTTGTGATGTCAAATGGTTCGAGACATTCTCGAATAAGCCGAGCAATCGGCTCGAAATCCTTTCGGGCATTTTTTGTACCCGATTACATACGAATTTAGGCGACCGCCTTCTCCACCAAAGTAACTCGACTTATTCGTCGGTTTCTCGGACTGTTTGACGACACGGAGAGGCGGCCGCCTTCTTTGTATTATTTAAATCGTCAAACATTTAAACAGTCCGATTCAATGAAAACAATTGAGATTTGTGGCGACCGGCATGAAATGCAACGCCGTTCAGGTAAAATTCACCTCGAAAGAGGAATTAATTACCTTACTTCGGATATTTTCTTTACCTTTGTAAGCGTAACGACTGCAGTATCAGCGTGGCTGGGAATTTTTCTCGAAAACCGTCTCCTTCTGGGCGCCTCGGCCATTGTGTGGGTGATCGGTTTCCTCGCCTGGTCGCTGAAAGCTGCTCCCGACGCTATGTGAGAATCCTGATCTCTCCAAATCCAGATTTTAACCCAACAATTCTAAATCATAAATATTATGGCCACAAGCAACCTCACACTCTCCAAAGGCGCAATCTCCGCAATCACAGCCCTTCAGCATCCCTGCGGCACGTATCTCTACTATCGCGAAACCCTCGACCGCCTCTATACTCACATCCTCCATCAGAGCGACGAGCTTGGCATGAGCGACACCGAGGCAATCGGCACGCTCCGGGTTCTCGACGCTCTCCGCTCGGATCTGGCTGCGATCGCCGGCCCGGTCGCAGTTCCCGGCGCTGAGCTGCCGGAGGACAAGCCGATCTCGGAGAAAATCGAGCTGCTCGCTCCTGACGAAACAATGCCCGGCACCGAGATGTCTGACGCTGACGACGAGCCTGACAACGACGATAACAACTGATAATGGTACATAATTTAAGGCAAAAATAGATTCATCTGTATCTTCAATTCCATAGAAAATACCTTATGAGCTCGGGAGCTCGTTGTGAAACGTGCTCCCTTTTTCATTTCTCTGCTGTCCTTCGCGCGCGCGAGGAAATTCCGGAATTTTGTAGTGTAATCTTTAACCTGACACTTCTTATTCGTGATCAAGCCATGGCAGCTTCAAAGACACCTATAGACGTTTTCCTTGCTATCGAGGAGATGAAGCGCATAAGCCGCGAGGGGGGCACATTCTCCTTCAGGTTTCGCAAGTGGAACCGGGCTACTCGCTCCGGAGGCGATGTCGTAACGGTCAACGCCGCCGTGATCCGGCCAAAGGCTTCGGATGAGAAAATTGAGTACTCAAGCTATAAACTTTTCTACACCGATACGGATACGGGGCTTGCCCGCGTATGCTGGCAGCCGCTGATCATAGAGTTCAACGGACGCCGAACGGTGTTAAACTGATACTTTAACTTTTACTCTACAATGATACGCAGAAGCGGAAATTTCGGATTTGTCGACAACGGCGCCGGAGAAATCTATACTTTCAGCCTCAATTCGCGCCAACAGCGCGGATGGCTCCCCTCTACCTATATGCTACGGGGTGCAACCGGCTCGTTTGGCTACAAGTACATGAATGTCAACGGTGTGCCAATCATACCTTTCGGTGCCGACAACGATATGCCAGGGCGCGTGAGCCAGCTGCTCGAAAAGTTCTATGCCGGAGAAGGCATTATGGGCAAAAAGGCCGGACTGCAGTGGGGCGAGGGTCCCCGTCTGTATCGCGATGCCGTCGAGGAAAGCTCGAATATCTTTTACAGGCAGTGGACGGTCGATGAGGAGATTGCTGACGACCTCAAGGCCACGGACTATCTTACCCAGATGCACCGCTGCCTGATTGATCTATGCCATCTCGAAGGGTTCTGGGTGAAATTCACTATGACCCGCGGCCGCCGTATCGGCGCCGGACGTATCGCCCGTGTGGAGCACGTGCCGGCTCGAAAGGTACGTTTCGTCTGGGCCGGCGACAATATGCAGCCAACCGAGGCAATGGTGGCCGACTGGCCCGTGGTCGACCCTGCAACATCGCACGTTTATCCGCTCTTCGACCCGCGCGATCCCTTCCGCCATGCCGTCGCTCTGGCCTATTACAACGTCTACAGCTACAATCACGACCATTACAGCGTGCCGCGCTTTATCGGCGCATTCGACTGGCTCGAACTGGCCGGGACTCTGGCGCCGCTACTGTCTACCTACAACGGAAATGCCTCGGCCATTTCCAAGCATATCGAATCGCCTCAATCATACTGGGACCGTCAGGAGGAGATTATCAAGGATCTCTGTCAGCAGCGCGGTATTTCGTATTCGCCAAAGATGCTTGAAGAGTTCAAGGACGCCGCCATGGAGCGTTTCGCGTCGTCGATGTCTGGCAAGGAAAATGCCGGAAAGTTTTTCCATACCTCTAATTTCTGGAATCCGGAGGCCAACAATTTCGAGGGATGGAAAATCACGCCGATCGACAATAAGGTGAAAGATTACATCGAGGCTCAGGTGGCCATCTGCAAGAAGGCCGAGGCGGCCGCTACCTCCGGATTCGGTCTGGATCCGTCGCTATCGAATCTGATTCTTGACACTAAGCTCGGTTCCGGTTCTGAGAAGCTTTACGCTCTGAAAGTTTATAATGCCACAGAGACCGCTATTGCCGATATGGTGCTCTGCAGGCCGTTCCAACAGTATATCGACGTCAACCATCCGGGCACTGATATTAAAATCGGCCTTTACCGCACGGTGGTAGAGGCCGAGAAGAATGTCAACCCCGAAAACCGTATGAAGGCCAATGCGTAATCTCTTTGGGGAAATTACCCCCCCGAAAAATCTCGGAAAAGATGAAGGCAAGGAGCATCCTGAAGACCCGAACAAGGCCCGTAGCGTTGATTGTCAGCGCACTCGCGGCCGATATGTGGAGCGCCGGATTAAATCGGAGCTCGCTCTGGAGGAGTCTTTGCCCTGGCATTTCGAGAATGGGACGGCCTACCATTGTTTTTCGTTTGGCGACGTCGACGCTCTCACTTATCTACGGGTTATCGTCAAGCAGCAACGCGTGGAATACGCCCTTCTTTCCACCTGGTGTATGGCGGCTACAGATGTCGACGAAATCGCCAAATGGATTCGCAACGGCGACCTGGGCCATATCGATTTCTATGTGGGAGAGATTTTTCAGGCTTCATACGCCGCCATCTACATCATGCTTACGGAGCTGGTGCAGGAGTTCGGCGGCCGGGTGGCGATTTTCCGTAATCACTCCAAGGTTATGGCCGGTTTCGGCGAGCGGTTCGATTTCGTAATCGAGGGGAGCGCCAACGTGAACACTAACCCGCGCTCTGAATGCGCGGTGATAACGGTCGATTCCGGACTCGCCCGCTGGTACAAGGAAGAAATTTTTGATAAAATCCAGTCGTTTAATAAGGATTTTGAAGACTGGCAACCATATAAACTAAAACGCGATGAAACTGTTTGACCGCAATGGCGACGGCAGCAACGAGATTGTAGCAGCCGTAGGCTTGATTTCCTCAGGTATCTCTTTCGACAAGTGGGAGCCGCTGCTTCCGCTGGGTATCCGCGACGTCGTTGCCATTATCGGCCGGGAACCGGTTGAGGCGCTTGCCCGGTTCTATGGCAATGGGGCGGAGCCTGACGAGGAGTTCCCGGCGGAAACATTCGAGGCTCTGCGGTATCTCCAGCAGGCTGTCGCTTACTTTACATGGCTCAAGATCATTCCGACGCTCGACGCCCAGCACGACGAGGCGGGCCGCTCCCGGCGTTTGGGCGAGAACGAAAGGGGGCTCACGGCTCTCCAGGAGTTTAAGGACGAGGAGAATATCACCCGCCTGGCCTACGAGGCTGTCGATGCTCTGGTCGAGGTGCTTGATCGGGGCGATTTCCTCTTCTGGGTCGAGTCTGCGAAATATCGCCAGCGCGAAGGGCTGTTGCTAAGGGGAAAGGAGGAGTTCGATCAGTTTTATTACATGGGCTCCCACCGGCTGTTCGTAACGCTTCTTCCGATTATCCGTGAGATTCAGGAATCTGAGGTCGCTCCTGTACTCGGTCCGAAATTCCTTAAGGCCCTGCTCGAGGGCGATGATGAGGTTTCGCCGGTGCTTTACAATACCGCTGCCCGCGCCATCGCGCTACTTTCAATCAAAAAAGCAGTGGAGCGTCTCCCGGTTGAGGTTCTCCCGGAGGGGATTGTGCAGGTTCAGCAGTCGCAGCCGATTAAATCGCGCCTCAAAGCCGAGCAGTCGGCTCGTGCGGCCGTTGCCGCGTCGCTGGGTGCCGATGCCGACCGGTGTCTGTCGCGGCTTCAGCAGCTCGTGGCCGACCTCAATGCTGATGAGACCAAAGCCGAGGTATATATCTCGGGGCCGATTGTTCACTCTAAAGGGATTTCGTTCTGATGCAGACTATTATCACTCGAGGCCGTTCGATAGAGATTCCGACGTCGGTAGGTGAACTGTCGCCGGCTCAATATGAATATTATTGCTTTCTTGCCTACGCCCTTGGAGGCCGGATGATTGATTTGGATTATTTCCGGATCCGTTGGTTTTCTTTCCTGTTGGGTTTCGGTAAGGCCGACTACACGATACTGAAGCCGGTGTTTATTGCGGAGCTGGAGCACCAGGCCGGAGTGATTGACGGTTTTTTCGTGAAGGTTGGAGAGAGGATATCGCTCGATTTCACAACGCCGGTGAATCTCCTTCCTGAATACCAGGGCTATTCCGGTCCGGGCGACTGGCTCCACGGTGTCTCATTCGGTGTTTTTGTGGAGTGTCTGACAGTGCTCGAGTCGCTCTCCGGCGCTGATGAAACCGAGGTTGCCGAGGGCTATGCTCATATCGCCCGGCGGCTCTATAAGATTCCGGAGGATGCCGAGGTGCCTGCTCTGCTGGCGTTTCATGCTCCTACGCTGTTAGGATCCGTATGGAAGCTGCTGATGGCTGCTCCTGTGGAAATCAACGGGAGGAAGATTGATTTCCGGATTATCTTCAAGAGCTCCGGAAGCTCACGGCCGGACGACAAAACGGGCTGGACCGGCATTACTTTCGAGGTCGCTTCGGCCGGTCTGTTCGGAAATGTCTCACAGGTGGAGGCGGCCGATATGTGGGCGGTGCTGATTTATCTGTATAAATGCAGATTTGAGTACAACCACGAAAAGCGTATTCATCCCTCGAAATAAGCCTATTGAAATATGCTTAATGTTATATTCTTATATAACTGATTGACCCTATTATGATTAATCTTGTCAAATATCGCGAATACTGGGAAAGTGTCGCCGCCCGCGTCGATGAAATTGCCGGGGTGCTTCCCGTCACCATCGATAAGGAAATGGGCCGCAAGATCCAGGCGCTTCCGGCCGATTCGATGACGCTGTTTGTGTTCCCTCCTTTGGCCGAAGGTTCCGGCCGCAATACTGATGCCTTCCGGGAGAGCAATAACTGCGTGGTGTTCGTCATGCAGAAGTACAACCCGCAGCAGCGCTCGGCTTTCTCACTTCTGGAAGAGACGCAGCCGGTAGTTGAGCGCGTTAAATCGATGTTGCTGGCCGACCAGTCGGCACCGTGCTCGCTCTTCGATGTCGAGATGTCGTCGGTCGAGACGGCTCCGGAAACGGAGCTTTACGGCTCGTTTGCCGGATGGTCAATCGCCTTTAATGCCAAGTCCTCGTAATTATGGATGATCCGGATCTTCTTTCGAAATATTTTGCCGACTACCTTAATAAAGGATTCCGGCGTATTTTCGAGGAACAGCGGCGGATTGCCGCCAATAAAATCTATGGCAAGCAGGCCTACCGCACCGACGGGACGCCCCGAAGCCGCTCCGGCCGACTCCAGACGGCGCTCGACAATCCCACGTTCTCGATGTCGGGAGGGGGTGCGAGCCTTTCGGCCATGATAAGTTACCCGACGTATATCCGATTCCTTGATATGAAGCGCATGGGCAATTACAGGATATATAACCGCCCGATTTGGGGTATCCTCTACAAGGATACGTTCGTGAAGATGAAATATGAGTTCGAGGACTGGCTTCGCTCGTTTGTCGGCCGCGCTCTAAGAGATAGTTTTAACCCTTAAAACAATATAACGTTATGAAAATAGTAAAAAACATTATGGGCGCTCTTCTGCGCGGCGCTCTCGTGCTGGCCCCCGGTGCTGTATTGCTCTGGTGGCTCTGGGGCAAGGTGGCCTCTTTCGTGGCCATACTGGCTTCTTTCGGCCTGGAGATGCTCTGGGCTATCGTGATTACCTTCATCCTGGCGGTGATTGAGGACTGCCATGAGCGCCGCAAGAAGCTGGAGGCCAAAAAGGCCGACGCACTCTCCCGGCTCGAGGAGCCCGCGCCCGTCGAGGCCTGATTTTATTGCAGCTTTTCGGTTCGTTTGCTTTCCTTCCCCGTCGGATTTCGCCCCGGCGGGGTTTTATGCGAATTAGGTATATTTAATTTATTATTGTAAATTAAAGAAATTTCGTATCTTTGTGTCGAGATGTCAGTATGGCGCCTGCTTGGAAATCTATTAATGCTTTCCTATGGTTGTCATAAATAAGGATGTGGAAATGAAAATGCAGATGCATCAGGAATTAAAATTTTTTGTCGACAATAATTCAGGTCAGACCATGAGCTTTATCTCTCATGATAATAAAATGCATATGGTCGTTGTACAGGATGAGGAGATTACTCAGTTTGCAGGTGTAGCATCTACAAATTTTTTTCGCATCCCTATGGTTCCTGCACGAATGGTCGATTTGCTTGTAAAGGCGTTCAACAACCGTACTCGTGAGCGCAATTACTTCAGACTTTATTGTCAGCTGCTTGGCGAAGAAATAACTGACGACGAGTTCGATAACGAGATAGGAATGAATGAATCTTTATATGTTGTCGAGGCTCCTGAAAAAATGTCGGCCGAGGATGTGTTTATTGCAATGCGTCTGTCAGATAGAATGATGGACATTCGTACTACCGACGATTTTTCCTCGGTTTTCGGCATAGACGACTCTTCGATTGACAATTATGTAAAAGCTATCGGGAATGAGTGAATTTGTCTGCACTGGCGATATGGTGGAGGGCGCAAGAAGTAGTATCTACACCAGAAAAGAGGAATGGAAAGGTCTTCAGAGAGACCCAATCACCAATCTTCCGATGGTAAAATATGAATTATCGAAAAATTGCAGTGTCGAAGTTTCGGAAAAACTTGTGTTGACTCCCGAGGAGGACGGTCTTCGTGCGAAGTTTCCGTTGCATGGTGAGGTTGGCGACAAACTGAAGGCTAAGAGCATTACAGTTTATATAAATCAAAGAAAGAAACTGGGGGATCCTGAAGTGGTATCTTCATCCGGACGCCATGAAGGCCGCCTTTATTATCCGGAAAACCGAACAATCGGCGTGATTAAATATCCCTTTGATAATCTCCGCAAAATAACTCAGGCATGTATTGCTGCGGGTCCCAAGAAACTTACCGACTAAAACAATTCTCTATGGACGTAAATATTATAACATTCTGCGATTCCGTTCACAATTACAATGGAAAACTTATTATAGTAGGTACGCTGAATACTCTTGCAGCCGAACGTTTTCCGACCATTCTGAGCGACGTGTCGTTTGTCACGACACTTACATTTACTTCCGCAGAAACCGGCCATCACGTTGGGCACCTTCGTTTTTCAAAAAAAGACAATCCGAACCTCATATTGATAGATGTTGATATGCCAATAGATGTGAAGGACCCGGTGATAGGCGATTTCGCATATGTGAATCTGTATGGGTCCTTATCCGGTATGCCGATTGCAGAACCAGGAACTTATGTCGCTACGTTCTCGGTGGAGGGTATGCAGCGGCAAATAGAACTGAATATAGTACAGGCTTCAGAGGCTGCTTTCGAAGTGGTAAATTAAATTTATTGTTCATAATATGAAAAAACTGCTATTTTCTATTCTGTCTATTCTTGTGACAGTTTCGGCGTCGGCCTATAGTTATTCTGAATCGGAAATCGATTTCGAGGTTCCTTTCGCACTTACAACGACTGCCTGCATACTCGATTATTTGTTGAACGTTGTCTTGGTAGTTCTCTTTATCGTTATGGCGGTAAAGGTGGTTAATATCTCCCGCAAAATCAATCAAATAGCATCTCCGGCGCCCTCGTTACAAACGAGCGACGATGATCTTCTCTATCTGGTTGCCCTTGGGAATCAGGCCAAGGCTCAGGAACTCGCCGAAAAAATGGTTTTTGATAATTTTTACCATACGTATCGAGCTCCTCTTATTAATAAGGCAATGATAATGAATAAATTCATCGAAGAAGAGACACCAATGTTCGAGCGTCTCGGAATCTCAATGCCTAATCATCTTAAGAGCGGTGCAGCTTTCATCGACTATATGAATGGGCTTACTGGAGGAAAAATTTCCTACTGATTCTTTCTTTTGTGTTGCATAGTTCGGGATTTTTTCCCAACTTTGTGATGCTAAAATCACATAAGTGTTTGACACTTCCGCGGAGCCCCCGGTTAACGGCTCGGACATATCCGGGCATTTATTTTGCCCTTACATATCAGCCCCTACAGCGGCTGC